>Ga0302326_10025023_pt1 | contig 12114 bp, 12 predicted proteins | sample Palsa_T0_3_FD_202264 | JGI IMG/M metagenome (GOLD analysis project Ga0302326, IMG submission 202264) | Peat permafrost microbial communities from Stordalen Mire near Abisko, Sweden - Palsa_T0_3 | ecosystem: Environmental > Terrestrial > Soil > Palsa > Peat permafrost | place: Sweden: Abisko...
AGATGCCCGCAGAAGCCGTCACTGACGGTTACTTATGAGGCTTTCTTTTGCTATCTCCCATATGACGTCATGCCGTCGGCAGTCTGAGCTTTTTTGCTCAAGGAGATCCGCACGCCAGACCTTTGGACCTGTTTTCGGAGATAAACCATACTAACGTTAGTTTTTTCAAGAGTCAAGATCATTCAGCCCTGCCATGCCCGCGTCAAGCGGGCCATTGACCGCGACCGGGAAATAGTCCTGTCCGATCCCGCTGGCCCGGTCAGGCAGCATCACCGAGCGGTACCAGGACATGATCTCGGTGCCGTCCTGGTTCAGGCCGCGGGTGCGCATCGAGATGATGCCGAAGCCGGGGCGCGAGGCGCTGGCGCGCGCCCCGGTGCACATGCTTTCCGCGTACAGCGTGTCGCCGACGTGGACCGGATGAGTGAGCTCCAGGTCGGTCAGGCCCAGGTTGGCGACCGCGTTCTGGCTCATGTCAAGGACGGACAATCCGAGCACGAGCGCGATCGTCAGACCGGAGTTCACGAGTACCCTGCCGCCGGACACCGGGTTGGACGCCGCGTAGTGAACGTTGAAGTGATTCTGGTTGGTGTTGCACGTCAGCAGGGTGAACCAGGTGCAGTCGGCCTCGCTGATGGTCCGGCCCAGCGGGTGCTGGTACACGTCGCCGACCGTGAAGTCCTCGAAGAACCGCCCCAGCTGGGCCCGGTGGACAGTCATGGCACCCTTTCCGGCTCGACCCCGATCCTGACCGGCTGGCAGTAGACGTCGCCGTCGCGTATTTCCGTCTGGTACACCGGCAGGCGGCCGGGGACGACGCCGCCGACGCTTTCCCCGGACTGGACGTAGAACTCGTAGGCGTGCCACGGGCACTGCACGACCAGTCCGTCGTACCCGTAGATGTATTCGTCGCGCCCGGAGGGAAGCATCGTGCCGGCGATGCGGCCGGCGCAGATGGGGCCGCCCTGATGCGGGCACCGGTCGCCGAACGCGTACACGCCGGAGGCGGCACGCACCACGCCGATTCGCAGGCCGGCGATCTCGACCGTGCGGATGACCCCAAGCGGCAGGTCCTGGAGCGGTCCCAGGCAGACCTCCGTCGCGCCGCTGGCCGGCTCGCCGCTGGCCGTCACGCCGCTGGCCGGCATCAGCGCGCCACCCTGGCTGTGCCGGAGAACAGCTCGGCGCCGTTGCTCATCATCTGCTCCGCCCATCCAGGCCCCAGCCGGTCATCGATCTGTCCGGCCGAATCGGCGCCGTAAGGGAAATGGGAGCCGAACACGATCCTTGACCGCAGTCCCGGCGGCAAGACCGCTGCCCGCTCGCGGCCCGCCGCCTCGCCCAGCGGGTGGCTGGTGAACCAGAAGCTCTGCGCGACTTGCTCGCTCGGCGGCGCCGTGACCCACGGGACATCGGCCCGGAATGTCCGCCACTCGCGGTCCAGGCGCCACAGCATCGGCGGCAGCCAGCTGAACCCGAAGCCGGCCAGCAGCACCCGGAGGCCGGGAAATCGCGCGAAGGCGCCGCCCAGCACGAGGCTGGCCACATTCGACTCCGCCAGATGCGGCATCAGCGTGAGCCGGGCCAGCGCGCTGCGGTGCACGCCGCCGGACAGCGGGGCCGCGCCCAGGTAAAGTCCCTCGACACCGGAGTAGTGGATGACAAGGGGCAGGCCCGTCTCGACGCAGGCGTCGTAGACCGGGTCCCAGCCGCTCGAGCCCAGCATCTCAGGGACCAGGGCCATGGCGACGGCACCGGTGGCCGGGGACCCGGCCCGGCGCCGGATCTCCGCGGCGGACCAGGCCCGGTCGTGCGGGCTGACACCGATAGCGAGACGGCTTGACGGCGAGGCCCAGTGCTCATCCGCAAATGAGTTCAGGGCCTGCAGGTAGACCGTGGCAGCGGGATGGTCAGCCCATCCGTTCACGGCCAGGCCCTGCGGGGGCAGCACGAGGTCGGTCCGGCCCGGGTCCGTCACCGGCAGGTAGGCCGGGGCCTGCGCATGGCCGAAGGCGTCCGACATGCGGACATGGCTGGACACCAGGTTCGCGGCGCGCAGCCACTCATCGCGTTCGAAGTGCTTGCGCCACGCCAGCGACATATAGGGAAGGAGGTCCGCATGCTCCCTGACCTCGGCATGAACGTCACAGTCGATGATCATCTGGGCCGCCGGGTATCACCGGGCCGGAAGATCCTCATCCCGAATGTGCCCACCGCGTTCTGGTAGCAGACCTTCGCGCGGCAGGCCGCCGGGATCCGCTTGATGACGAAACCCGGGTCGTCGGTGTCGTAGTGCGGGTAGTCGGAGCTGAACAGCAGCGCGTGCGCCAGGTCGGGATGACCGAACAACGCTCTCAGCTCCGCCAGCGTGCCCGGTTCGTCCAGTGGCTGGGTGGTGAAAGTGAAATGCGTCCGCGCGTAGTCGCTGGGGAGCTTACGCACCAGCGGGGCGGAAAGCGGGTCCTGCTCCCAGAGATAGTCCATTCTCGCGAGCAGGCTGAGCACCCAGCTGAAACCCCATTCGACCATGACCACGCGCAGCTGCGGGAACCTCTCGAAGACCCCGGAAACGATCATGTCGACCATGTTGGCCGCGCCGACCTGGGACAGCACGGCGTGCCGCTCGCCGTAGGAACGCGGGATCCCGCCCGCCACGACCTGGGACGAGGCGTGACAGCCCTCGCTTCCGCTCTGATGGAACACGATGGGAAGCGAGAGCTCGCAGGCCGCTTCGTAGATCGGGTCGAACCAGCGGGATCCCATCATCTGCTCAAGCAGAAGCAGCTGGATGCCGACCACGCCAGGCTGCTGCCCCTGGCGCCGGATCTCGCGGGCGGCCTCGTCCGGGTCGTGCGCCGATACCGTGACGGCCAGCGCGTAGCGGTCGTCGTAGCCAACCCAGTTCTCGAGGAAATAGGAGTTGACCGCGTTACAGAATGCGACGCTCGCCGGGACGTTGCCCCAGGCCGTGACCCCGTAAGGCTCCTGCGGTAGCAGCAGGGCGGTCGCGATACCGTACGGCTCGAGGTGGCTGGCGATCAGATAGTCGCGATCCGAGCCCGCCGGGCCGCCGGAGGCTGGCACGGCGTCGAGGCGGTAGGTCCGGTGCGGGTGGTTATAGCTGTCCCTGGCGCGGCCGTAGGTGCGGATCCCGGTGACTTCGAAATGACGCCGCCATGGCGCGGGCAGGTAGCCCAGGATGTCGTCCGGGTCCTTGACCAGCGGATGCACATCGCAGTCGATGACAGGCAGCCACGCCGTCTCAGACATGGCCGCCTGCGGTCAGGTCCGCGATGTCGGCCTCGGTCTTGCCCAGGAAGTCCCGGTAGACCAGGTCGTTGTCCTCGCCGAGCCGCGGCGCCGTCCGCCAGACCGAGCCAGCGTAGTTCGTCAGCTTCGGTATGACGTTCTGCATGCGTACCCGGCCCAGGTCAGGGTCATCGAGCTCGACCAGGTTCTCGCGTTCGGCGTAGGTCGGGTCAGCCAGGATGTCCTCGACGGTGAAGATGGACGATGCCACCACATCGAGCTTCTGCATGACCGCTACGCACTCAGCCAGCGGTCGGCGTGAGATCCACTCCGCGACCAGTCCGTCGAGCCGCAGGCTGTTCTCGGCCTGCAGGTCCCGGCTGGCGTAGTCCTCGGCCGGCTCGCCGACCAGCGCCGCGACGTTGCTGACACTGCGCGGTGTGCCTGAGGTGACGGTGATCCACCGGTCGTCCAGCGTCCGGTAGGTATTGATGACCGCCGCCGGGGCGGCGGCTAGCTTGTTACCGACGCGCTCCGGGACCACGCCAAGCTGGTCGTAGAAGATGATCTGCCATTCGATGAGCCGGAACAGGCCGTCGTACAGGGCAAGATCGATCCACTCGCCGCGGAAGTCCTCGTCCTGGGCCTTGCGGTAGAGCGCCGCCTGGATCGCGAAGGCCCCCATCAGCCCGGTGACCGAGTCGCCGTGCGAGAAGCCGGTATGCACGGGCGGTCCGTCCGGGAAGCCGGTGATGTTGACGACCCCGCTCATCGCCTCGCCCACCTTGCCGAAGCCCGGGTCGTTGCGGCGGCTCGAGGTCGCGCCGAAGCCGGTCACCTGCAGGAGGATGATCTTCGGATTGAGCTGGTTCAGCGACTTGAAGTCGAGGCCCCATTTCTCCAGCGTCTCGACCCGGAAGTTCGTGATGACGACATCGGCCCAGGCCGCGAGCTCGCAGGCCACGGCCCGGCCCTCGCCGGTCCGCAGGTTCAGCGTGACCGACCGCTTGTTCCTGGCCGCCACCTTCCACCACAGGTGGACGCCGTCCCGGTCCGGGCCCGCGCCGCGCTGCGGGTCGCCGCGGCCCGGATCCTCGACGTGAACCACCGTGGCACCCAGGTCAGCCAGCAGCGTGCCCGCCAGCGGGCCGGCGATGACATGGGCGAATTCGACGACCTTCAGTCCCTCGAGCGCCCCGCCTGCCGGGCTGCCTGCTGAGTTCACGTGCTACCCCTTCCATGCGATCCTTCACTATCATATGCATAGATATAATCAAGTCAATGGTCTGCCGGGCGGCCTGGGCGGGTGCGATGACCGGCTCACGGCCGGGCTGGCTGTTGCTACGCTTCACGCATGCCCAGAGCGACTCAGCGCCCCGCCGCCGCCCTGGCTGCCCAGAACGGAACCGAGGACACCGTGGCTGCCCCCTATCCCCTGCCGGTCCCGCCCCCTGCGCGGCTCGGCCGCGCGGTCAAGACCTCCGAGCGGATCGCCAGCGCGATCGTGGCGGACATCGTGACTTCGGGCCTGAAGGAAGGCGACAGGCTGCCCAACGAGATGGCCATGGCGAGCCAGTTCGGGGTGGGCCGCGGCTCACTGCGCGAAGCACTGCGGATCCTCGAGGTGCACGGAGTCATCAGTCTGCGATCGGGCCCGGGAGGCGGCCCGGTCATCATCGCCACCGATCCCAGGGACGTCGCCCGGTCCTTCTCGCTCTACCTGCAGCTGAACCGCGCGACGATCCGCGAGCTCATCCAGGCGCGCCTGTTCATCGAGCCGGTCATCGCGCGGATGGCCGCCGAGACGCACGAGCCGGCCGGGCTCGCGCGGCTGAGCCAGGCCGTCGCGGACGAGGCGGCGATCCCGCCGGGGGATCCGGACTTCATCACCGCCTCGAACAACTTCCACTACGTTCTCGCGACCCTGTCGGGGAACAAGGTCATCGATCTCCTCGCCACCTCGCTCAAGGAGCTGTACACGACCCGGGTCGTGGCCGCCGGCCTCGTCAACGACCTCGAGCACGGGCAGCTGAGATCTGAGCACCAGCAGATCGCCAAGGCCATCCTGGACGGCAACGCGGCGCGGGCCGAGCGCCTGGCGCGCAAGCACACGGAGTACTACCTGGGCCTGGTCGCGGAGTATCCCGGCTTCGCCGACTCGACGATCACCTGGGGTTGACCGCCGCCCGGCGACCGGGGTGGCCGGCGATGGCCGGCCGCCGGGCCGGCTAGTCCGCGACCGGAGCCGAGTGCCAGCGGGTCCGCGCGACCGCGTCCAGATGGTGATCGGTGGCGGCCAGCACGCCCCCGTCTACCAGGACATCGGTTCCGGATAGGTAACCAGCACCCGGTGAGGCCAGGAACCGGACGGTGGCCGCGATGTCAGCCGTCGTCCCGGCCCGGCCGACCGCGCTGCGTCCGGCGTAGGCGCGCGATTCCCCGCCGGTGGATTGCACCAGGCCACCCATGGTGGTGTCGGCGAGCAGGCCGGGAGACAGCGACACGAGCCGCCCGCCGCGGGTTCCCCAGGCCGCGGCGCGCCGCTGGACCTGCAGGATCATGCCGCGCTTGCTGACCGCATACGCGGCGCGCGGGTGCAATCCAGCGGCGCCGGACGCGGTGAGAAGGCCGAGCGCGTCAGCCGCGGTCGCCACCCGAAGCACCGCGTCGTACTGCCGGGCGAACCCGCGGTGGCCGCTGACCGACGCTATGGCGACGCCGACGGTGCCGGGGCGCACCAGCGGTTCGGTGGCGTCGAGCACCCTGAGGGTGCCGGCGAAGTTGACGTCCAGGATCCGCGGGGAGTCCGCCATGGCCCCGGACAAGCCGGCGGTATGCACCAGGACACGCAGCGGACCGATGTCGGCGAGGGTCTTCGCCAGCGCCGTTACCGACGAGTCATCGGTGACGTCGCACACCGCGGTACGCACGTCGGCACCGCCCGACCCGACCTGCTCTGCCGCGCTGGCCAGCCGTTCGGATGAGGTGTCGGCGAGCAGGATCACGTTCTCGGTCAGCACCCGTGCGCAGGCGATCCCGATCGTGCCCGCCCCGCCCGTTATCAGCGCCACGCCGCGCGAATCACTGTCCACTCATCCACTCCTTCGTCGCAAGACGTGAACCGTCACATGCGGGCGCGGGACCCCCGTCATTTGATGGCCAGCGGATTGACCGGCGAGCCCGCCCCGCCCTCGACCCGCAGCCCCTGGGCCGACAGCAGGAACTCATAGACTCCGTCAGCGGCACAGTCCGCGGCCAGCTGATCGAGGCTCCAGAACTCACCGAGCGAGATGCCCATGTCCCGCAGGGCGAGCATGTGGAATGGATTGCGAACGCCAGGCAGATCACTCGGGGACTCGATGCCATGGTTGTCCGCGGCGACCGCGGCGATGCGCTTCTCGCCGAGCCAGCTTGCCACCGTGTAGTGCAGTCCGGGCCGGGGACGGGCGTAGAAATCGGTCCAGTCGCCGTCCCGCACGGTACCCATCGCGCCGGTGCGGATGAGCAGCATGTCCCCCTGCCCGACCTCGACTCCCTCCTGCTGCGCGCATTCGACCAGGTCCTCGGCCGAGATGGCATATCCGGCAGGCAGCACGTCCAGCTCCTTGCTCCGGGCGACGTCAAGCAGAACGCCCCGGCCGAAGAAGTCAGCGTGGACCTTGTCGATCCCGTTACGGTGCGCGCCGGCGGAGTCCACCTCGGTAGCCGGGTACCCGTTGTACAGGTGGTCCTGGTAGTAGATATGGCAGAGCGCATCCCAGTGGGTTGACGTCTGCAGCCCGATCACCAGGAGATCGTCGGTGAAGTCGGTCGTTGCTCCCATGTCGAGCGGCCCCGGCCCGAGCCCGGTGACCGTCATCCGGTGAATGGGGTTGAAGCGGCCCACGGGATACGGCCGCGCTGGGCCCTTCCCGTCTTGGATGGGCAGCGAAAGAGAGAACACCACGCCGCGTCTGACCAGCCGCGCGGCCGCGACCCGATGCTCCGGAGTGATGTAATTCTGGCTTCCGCGCTCGTCCTCCGGACCCCACGTACCCCAGGTGCGAACACTGTCTCCGAGCGAGAAGATGACGTCCTGCGCTGCGGCGACTTCGGCTGGATCAGAACCAGGCATCGGCGCCTTCCTTTTCGGTGTCTGCGGTGTCTGCGGTGTCTGCGATTAAAACTATTGTTTGTTTGATCGAAGCATGGCGGCCCGCTGGCTGTCAACTGGGAAGCGGCTGGTCACCCTACTTTCGAATCTAAGTGGTTCATGCATATGATTAGTGTAAATAATCAGAAGAACCTCCGGCCGGCGATGGGCGAGGCTGATGATCGAGATTTCGCAAAGTACGTACCTGGCAGGCCAGTGGCGGACGGGAGAAGGCGCGCGACCCCTCACGCCACGGAACCCGGCGACCGCGGCGCAGGACTTTGAGATCGCCGCGTCGTCGGTGGGGCAGGTAGACGAGGCCGTGGCCGCGGCCCGGGCCGCGTTCGGGTCATCGGCCTGGCGTGCCTTCGGGCCGGCGCAGCGCTCCAGAGTCCTGTACGAGCTGGCCGACGCGCTGGAGAAGAACGCCGAGAACCTGGCCATGCTGGTCGTCGACGAGGTCGGCACGCCGGTATCGCTGGCGCGCGGCATGCAGCTGCCGGGGCCGATCGAGGTGTTCCGCTGGTATGCCGAGGCAGCGCTGAGAGGCCCGAACGGCCACTACGAGCAGCCACTTCCCCGCTACGACCATCCGGTGCCTTCGCAGAGCCTGCTCCTGCGGGAGCCGGTCGGCGTGGTCGGCGCGATGACCGCCTACAACTACCCCATCAACCTCATCGCCTGGAAGCTGGGCGGGGCGCTGGCCAGCGGATGCACGACCGTGCTGCTTCCCTCGCCGCGTGCCAGCGTCACGACCATCCGCGTCTTCGAGCTCATCTCCGCGCTGGGCCTGCCGCCCGGCGTCGTCAACCTCGTCATCGGGGAGGCGGAGATCGGCGCGGCGCTGGCGAGCCATCCAGGTCTTGACCTGCTCACCTTCACCGGCTCGGACGCGACGGGCGAGAAGGTGATGGCCCAGGCCGCCGCGCACATCACCCGGACCGTGCTGGAGCTTGGCGGCAAGGCCGCCAACATCATCCTGCCCGGGGCCGCGCTGGATACCGGCGTCCCGCAGGCCGTCGGCCGGTTCTGCCGTAACGCAGGCCAGGGGTGCGGAGCGTGGACCAGGATGCTGGTGCCGCGGCCGATGATGGCGGAATTCCTGGCCGCGACCACGAGATTCCTCCGCGAGGACGTTGTCGTGGGGGATCCGCGCGACGAGAAGACAATGGTCGGCCCGCTGATCTCCGCTGAGCATCGTGACTTCGTCGAGCGGCAGGTCGCCGACGCGGTCGCCCGCGGAGCCCGGATCGCCGCGGGCGGGGGACGCCCGGCCGGGGAGCGGGGCTATTACCTCAATCCCGTGCTGCTGGCCGACCTGGCCCCCGACGACCCCATCTGCGACACCGAGCTGTTCGCGCCGGTCGCGGTGGTGCTGGCCTATGACTCGGCCGCCGACGCGATCGCGATCGCCAACCACAGCCGGTACGGCCTCAACGCCAACATCACCGGGGAAACCGAACAGGCCCTCGAGCTGGCCCGGCAGCTGAGGGTGGGCACGGTGACGATCAACAACGGTTCCGGCATGCGTCCGGACGCACCCTGGGGCGGCTATGGCCGCAGCGGCATCGGCCGCGAACTCGGCGAGGACGGATTCTCCGAGTTCTTCGAGACCAAGCACATCCAGTGGGCGATCTAGCCCAGGCACACGGCAAGCACCTCGGGAGTATTCGGATGCCATCTGCAGAAGATTCAGCCGGCCGCTGCTCGCGGCTGACCGGGCGCGTGACCGCGGTGATCGGCGCGGGGTCGGGCATGGGCCGGGCCATCGCGTGCCGCTTCGCCAGCGAGGGTGCGCACGTGGTCGCGGCGGACCGCGATCTCGATGCCGCGGCGGAGACGGCGCGGCTCATCGCCAAGGCCGGCGGAACCGCGCAGCCCGAACGCGTCGACGCTACCGATCTGCCCGACATGAAGCGCCTGTTCAGCTCGATCAAAGGCGAGCACGGCCTGCTGCACGTGCTGCACAACCAGGTCGGCGGGCCGTCTCCCACCGGGCGCGACATCAGCGAAGCCGAGTTCGATGCTGCCGTGGCGCTCAACATGAAGAGCGCCTTCTACGGCTACATAGCCGGCTACGAGCTGCTGAAGGCAGCCGGGGGGAAGGGATCGATTATCTTCACCTCGTCCACATCGGCCCTGGTCGGATCCCCGTTCAGTCCGCTTTACTCGATGACCAAGAGCGCGCTGATCTCGTTCACCAAATCGGTGGCCCTCTCGTCAGCCCCGGACGGTATCCGGGCCAACGTCATCTGCCCAGGCGCGGTGAACACGCCGATGCTGGCGCTCTTCCACGCGCAGGTGCCCGGGGTGCCGATCGAGGAAGTCCGGAAGAACTTCGTGTCCGGCATCCCGATGGGCCGGCCCGCCGAGCCGGAGGAGATCGCGGGTGTCGCGGCCTTCCTCGCCAGCGACGATTCGAGTTTCATGACCGGGGTGACGCTGCCCGTCGACGGCGGGATGGTGGCCAGGTGAACCTCGCCTGCCGCCCGCACTGCCCTCCGGCTAGCCGGGCGCGGCGCTGATGGAGCCCGGGCTGAGCGCCAGCCTGGCCGGGCGTCTGGCCGATCTGGGGCGGCCGCCGCTGGCCGCCGCCGCCCGTGAGGCCGCCAAGGATCGCCTGCTGCACGGCATCGGGGTCACCCTGACCAGCTGCCAGTTCCCCGCGGCCGTCGTGGCCTGGCGCGGCGTACGCTCCGAATCCGGCGGGTGCACCGTTCTCGGCCGGCCGGCCCAGCTGGCACCGGAGGCAGCGGCCTTCGCGAACGCCGTCGCCGCGCACAGCAGCCTCCAGGAGGACTGCGGTCCCGGCGGACTGCGCGACGGCAGCCATCCAGGCACCTACGTCATCCCGGCCGCGATGGCGGCCGCCGAGGCGGCCGGCGCGTCCGGAGCGCAGCTGCTCGCCGCGCTGGTCGTCGGGTATGAGGCGGTGGGCCTGCTGGGCGAGATCGCCCCGCCGTCGATCGTCGCGCGGCGGTTCCGGCCGGTCGGGATTCTCGGCCCGATCGGCGCGGCGGCGGCCGCTGCCGCCCTGCTTGACTGCTCGCCGGCCCAGCTGGCGGCCGCGCTCAGCATCGCCGCCAACACGGCAGCCGGTTTCGGGCAGGGCTTCGTGGCCGGCAGCATGGAACCCTACCTGCACGCCGGTTTCGCGGCCCGCAACGGAATGCTCGCCGCCCGCCTCGCCGCCGAGGGCGCCTCGGCGGCACCGGACGCTTTCGAAGGGCCGTTCGGGCTGTTCCAGACCTACGGCGGCACCGCCGGGCAGCCGCTGACCGCCGGATCCGGACCGGCGATCGGCCGGCTCGGCACCAAGCGGTACGCGGCCTGCCTGCAGAACCAGGAGACGATCGCGCTCATCATCGGGGACCTCCCGGTGCCGGTCGACGCCGCACGGATCTCGCACGTGCGCGTTTTCCGGCCGTCGACACCCGGCAACGGAACCGCCAGTCCTGGCGTGGGCAGCTCACCGCCGTTCGGCACCATGCTGCAGCGGCAGATGTCGGCCCGGTTCACGGCCGCCGCGGCGCTGCTGGGCCGGCCCGTCGATGACGCGCGTTACTTCGAGTCTGCCGCTGGGGACGACGCGGCGGCCGCGGTAGCGTCTCGCGTTGAGCTGATCTCCACCGGCGACGGGCCGGTCCGGGTCGAGGTCACGCTGGCCGGCGGCGAGGTGCTGGTCGCGGAGGGCGACCGGTCCGGGGTCCTGCGGCCCGGGCCAGCCGAGATCAGGGCCCGTTTCCGCGCTCGCGCTGGTTCGGTCCTCGGGCCCGCCGCCGCGGACGACGTCGCCCGCATCGTCGGGCAGCTGGAGACCGAGCGCGATATCACCCGGCTGATGGGGGCTCTGCGGACGGCGCAGGATTAGGCTCGGGTTTTCGCCGCAGGTCGAGGCACCTAGTCGTCGGTGACGCCCCGGCTTGCGAGTTTCCTCCAGTCCTGTCACAGCGGGCGCTGGTGTGTGTCTAACCCGGATGAGAACCGTTTCTACGGGAAGGACACAGAGATCATGCCTGTCGCGGAGATCCTGGAATCGCACATGGCCTATGCCGAGGCCGGGGACGGCGATGCGGTGGTGGTGTTCCTGCACGGCAACCGTTCCTGATCACTGAGCGATAGTGAGTATCGGTTCAGTGGGTGGCCCCGAACGGTGGTGGGCCGCCTGGTCGGGCGGGCTGGTCCCGGTGGCCGCGGCGGTCTGGTGCCATGGTGGTGGCTGCCGCCGGGCCTTGGGGGGCCTGCTGTTCCTTGGTCGCTGCCGTGGCTGGGGTGCTCGGGGGGTAGCTCTCCGCCCGGCGGTCCGCTGGCCGCGGCCGGTCTTACCTGCCCGTCGCCGCGCCCGGTGCCCGTGCGCGCGTCTGCCGATCACCACCGCGGCCGCATGATGCCCGGTCATGACCTGGTCCTGGTGCTGGTCGCGGAGCGGGCCGAGCCAGTGCTCGGCCGCCCAGCGGGTCGTGTAGGCCGGGTCCACGGCAATCACGTGGAGCCCGGCGTTCGCCGTCATCTGGGTCAGCCTGTCCCGGAACTTCCCGGTCGGCAGGCCCGCGATCATCCGCCGGTAGCCGCGGCCGCGGCGGCCGCGGCAGGGTCGTCGGGCGGCGTGTTCGCGTCCCAGCTCGCGGGCGTCGGCAAAGTCCAGGTCCTCGACGGCGACCGCCGCGCACCCGCCGGCGCGGGCGATGCCGATGAGGGTGGTGATCGCGGCGCGGAGCCGGCCGTCGCGCTGG
>Ga0302326_10025024_pt1 | contig 12113 bp, 11 predicted proteins | sample Palsa_T0_3_FD_202264 | JGI IMG/M metagenome (GOLD analysis project Ga0302326, IMG submission 202264) | Peat permafrost microbial communities from Stordalen Mire near Abisko, Sweden - Palsa_T0_3 | ecosystem: Environmental > Terrestrial > Soil > Palsa > Peat permafrost | place: Sweden: Abisko...
CCTCGCTGGGGTTGCCGGTTCTGGGGGTTGACGTGGCGGAGACGGCGCTGGCGATGGCTCGGAAGAAGGCTGCGGAGCGCGGGCTCAAGGCGGAGTTCACGGAGGCAGACGCGCTGCACCTCGAGCGATTGGGGCGGAGGTTCGAAACGGTGCTGGACTGCGGATTGTTCCACACGTTCAACGCGGAGGAGCGTCCGGAGTATGTGGCAAGCCTGGCGTCGGTGACCGAACCGGGCGGGACGCTGTATGTGTTGTGCTTCAGGGACGTAGGTTCCGAAAGCGGCCCGCATCCTGTTGGCGAGGACGAAGTGCGGGCGGCGTTCCAGCCTGGCGGCGGGTGGGAGATTGCGTCGCTCGAGCCGGACCAGATCGAGACGAGGTTCGGTCACAAGGGGTTCGGGGCATGGTTCGTGACGGTTCGGCGGGTCTAGAAACGGGGCGAGCGGTGTGGCGCAGTTTCGGCTGGGGGATTTGTGTGGGGTTAAACACAAAGGGCCGCCGGGGGGTGCCAGCGGACCCTTTGCTTTCAAATCGCGCCTCCTATCAAGGGATGCGACCGGTGGGGGGTCGTCCCGACCAGAGGCGCTAGATAATTATGACATAAACCTGTGGCACGGGAACTGTGGACGGAGAAATTTTGAGCGGGTTTTCGGTCTAAAATTGTGGAAAGCCTAGATTTAGGAAACGTAGATTGTCGGCTACAGCATCTTATGGTCGTAAGAACACAATACAATCCATTGACTGTTGCACTGCAGTAGTGTGAAGGAGTTCTTCCATGCCTGAGATTCGCGGACTTGCTACCCATGCGGCGGGGGCGCAGCTCTTACCGTACAAGTATTCGGTGGGAGAACTGGGGCCGCACGAGGTCGAGGTCAAGATCACCCATTGTGGGGTGTGCCATTCCGATGTTCACCTGATCGATAACGATTGGGGATTGAGCAAGTACCCGTTTATTCCGGGGCACGAGATTGTGGGGACCGTTACGGGAGTGGGCTCCGCGGTGATCGACCGAAAGCTGGGCGAGCGGGTGGGGATTGGCTGGCAGGCGGACTCGTGCGGAATCTGCGAGTGGTGCCGGCAGGGTGACGAGCATCTGTGCGCGAAGGCGCAGCCAACCTGCATTGGGCGCAACGGCGGCTATGCGGACGCGATCCGTGTGAATTCGAAGTTTGCGATCCCGGTGCCGGAGGGAATGGACAGCGAGAACGTCGCTCCCCTGCTGTGCGGAGGAATAACGGTGTATAGCCCGCTGAAGAACTGGCTGGCGCGGCCGTCGTCGCGGGTGGGCGTGGTGGGGATTGGCGGGCTGGGACATATGGGGCTGCAGTTTGCGCGCGCGTTTGGGTGCGAGGTGACGGCGTTTTCGACGTCGAAGGACAAGGAAGCGGAGGCGCGGGAGCTGGGCGCGCACAACTTTGTGAACACCCGTGAGAATGGGGAGATCAAGAAGGCGGCGGGCAGCCTGGACTTGATTTTGTCGACCGTGTCGGCTGACCAGGACTTTCAGAGCTTCATTGCGATGTTGCGGCCGAAGGGGACGATGGTGGTGCTGGGAGCATCGCCTTCTCCAATGCAGATTTCGGCGTTCAGCTTGATTGGCGGGCAGAAGGCGATTGCGGGAAGCCCGTCGGGCAGCCCGCGAGACCTGTACGAGATGCTGGATGTGGCGGCGCGGCACAAGGTGAAGGCCATCACGGAGAAGTTCGCGATGAAGGATGCGAACAAGGCCGTGGAGAAGGTGAAGAAGAACCAGGTGCGGTATCGGGCGGTGCTGGCTAATTAGGGCAACAGCAAAGGCTTTGACGCAGAGGGCGCTAAGTTAGCCAAGTTTCGCAACGTTGGGTTGAGGTGTTGCGTTGGAGCGTTGAGTCAGTAAGATAGCGGTTGATGCGTTTTGAACTCTTTGTCGCTGCACGTTATCTTCGCGCCCGTCGACGGCAGGCTGTGGTGGGGCTGATTACCGTGATTTCGGTGGGGGGGGGGGGGGGGGGGGTGGCTGCGCTGATCCTTGCGCTGGCGATTACGAATGGGATGCGGCGGGATTTGCAGCAGCGGCTGGTGGGGTCGACTGCGCATGTACAGCTGATGCGGACGGCGGGCGATGGAATAAGCCACTGGCGACCGTTGATGGCTCGGCTGGCGGCGGTGCCGCATGTGACGGCGGTGGCGCCGGGACTGTATGGGCAGGTGCTGATCTCGCGGGGGGCGCGGAGTGGCGGCGCGTTGATCAAGGGGATTGTGCCGGCGGATGAGGCGACCGTTGGAAATTTGTTGCAGTCGGTGAATGAGGGGTCGGCTGCAGAGTTGGCGCCGGACCATTCCACGGCTCCGTCAGGCAGTGCATTAGCGCCGCCGCTTGTGATTGGGCACGAGTTGGCGTTGACGCTGGGCGCGGCGGTTGGGGATTCGCTGCTGGTGACTTCGCCGCAGGGAGAGCTGACGCCGCTGGGATTGGTGCCGCGGTATCAGCGGTTTCGCGTGGTGGGGATCTTCTCGTCGGGCTTCTACCAGTACGACGATGGCTATGCGTTCATGCGGCTGAGCGATGCGCAGCGGCTGTTCTCTGAGCCCGATTTGGTGAGCGTAATCAGCTTCAAGATCGACGATCTGTACAAGGCCGAGCAGGTTGGGAAGGCGATTGAGGCCGCGGCGGGGCCGGGCTTCGAGACGACCAACTGGATGGAACAGAATCGCGAACTGTTTCGCGCGATGAAGCTGGAGCAGGATGTGACGTTCATCGTGCTGGCGCTGATCGTGGTGGTGGCGGCGCTGAATATCCTGATCGCGCTGACCATGATGGTGATGGAGAAGACGCGCGACATCGCCGTGATGATGAGCTTCGGCGTGACCGCGGAACAGGTGCGAAAGATCTTTCTGCTGCAGGGGCTGCTGATCTCGGCGGTGGGAACGACGCTGGGGCTGGTGCTGGGATACGCATTGAGTATTTTAGGGTCGCACTACCGGTTTATAGCCCTGGACGCGAGCGTGTACTCGATCGACTATCTGCCGTTCGCGCCGCGGCTGGTGGATGCGCTGGTGGTGGCGGCGGTGAGTTTGGGAATGAGTTTGCTGGCGACGATTTATCCCTCGAGTTCGGCGGCGAGCGTGCTGCCGGCGGAGGCGCTGCGGTATGAATAGATTTCTGGAGGCACGATAGAGATGAGACTGAAATATCCGAAGCTGGCGCCGGGCGGCTATGACGCGCTGGCTTCGCTGGGGCACTACATTAACACCGAGACCGCGCTCGAGCCGGTGCTGCTGGAGCTGGTGTATCTACGCGCGTCGCAGCTGAATGGCTGCGGGTACTGCATTGGGTTGCACAGCGAAGAGCTGCACAAACACAACGAGCCGGATGGCCGCATCGATGCGGTGGCGGACTGGCGTGGATCGGATGCATTTACGCCGAGGGAGCGCGCGGCGCTGGCTTGGACCGAAGCGGTGACGGATGTGAATGCGTCGCATGTGTCCGACGAGGAGTATGCCGCGGTGAGCGAGTTCTTCCAGGATAAGGATTTGGTTGACCTGACGTTTGCGATTGCGAACATCAATGCGTGGAATCGGATGGGCGTTGCGTTCCGCGCGGAGTGGAAGACGAAGGTGCGGTCGAGCTCAGAGATTGCGCCGCACGCCGAGCCGGTTGCGGCTGGAGGTAAGGCGGCGGAATGAGCAGTTCCCTTCCAGCGACGAACGCGGCGGGTGAGCCGGGGCTGGGCACTCCTGCCGTGCTGCGGGCCGATCCTGTGCTCAGGGCTGTGGCGCTGGAGAAGACGTACGCGCCGCTGGTTGCGGGGGGCGTGGGGCTGCGGCTGTTTCAGGGCTTGTCGCTGGAGGTCGCGGCCGGCGAGATGGTGGCGGTGGTGGGCGAGAGTGGCGCGGGCAAGAGTTCTCTGCTCCATTTACTAGCCGCGCTGGATCGTCCGACGGCTGGCGAGGTTTGGTGCGGCGCGACGAACGTGACGCGGCTGAATGCGCGACAGGCAGGAGAGTATCGCAATCGGGAGATTGGGTACGTGTGGCAGTTTCACTACCTGCTGCCGGAGTTTACGGCGCTGGAGAATGTCGCGATGCCGCTGCTGTCGCGCGGGGCGCGGCGAGGGCCGGCGTCGGCGGAGGCGGCGCAGTGGTTGCAGCGGGTGGGGCTGGGGGATCGCGGGGAGCATCGGTCGGGTGAGTTGTCGGGGGGCGAGCAGCAGCGGCTATCGATTGCGCGCGCGCTGATTACCAAGCCGAAGCTGCTTCTGGCGGACGAGCCGACGGGCGATTTGGACGGAGCGACGGCCGAGCGGGTGTTCGCGCTGCTGCAGGAGCTGCATCGGGAACATGCGCTGGCAAGTGTGCTGGTGACGCACAACCTGGAGTTTGCGGGGCGGTGCGATCGGGTGCTGCGACTGAAGAATGGGGCCCTGGTGGAGGCGTAGAGGGCGGCTGCGTGCGGTGGTCGGGGATTCGGCGGGGTGTTCCCAGGGCTAAAGCCCGGAGGAGGTGCGCAGCTATTCAGCGGGCTAAAGCCCGCTGCTAATCCGAAGTGCGTCGGCGAGTTGAAGCGAGCTGCTGGTCCGCAAGGCGCGGCGCGGATATCAAGGTAGTCGTTTACCGGCTGTTCGGGAATGGGACACGTGGGCGTCGTTGGGGCGTTTCGGGGCAATTTGCGACCGATTTCCCACAGAAACGTCTAATCTTTGATTCCGGAAAGTTATGGGGCGATTTCCAAGGACGTCCGGGACGGATACACTAGGGTCAACTCAGCTGGTTGTTTCCAGAGCTTTTCAACAATCAGTCCTCTCCGTCGCAGTCGAACGCGACGGTGGCCACGCAATCGTCATTCGCAGACCGCGCTCCTCGTTTTAGATTGGTTTTTGGTTTCAAGCGCGGAGCGACGGTTCGAAGGGGGAGTATGTTCGAACGCTATACAGAAAAGGCGCGGCGCGTGATCTTTTTCGCGCGCTACGAGGCGAGCCAGTTCGGATCGCCGTACATTGAAACCGAACATCTCTTGCTGGGCCTGCTTCGGGAAGATAAAGCACTTACGAACCGCTTCCTGCGGTCGCATGCATCAGTAGAATCCATTCGCAAACAGATTGAACAACGCACGATCGTGCGCGAGAAGGTTTCGACTTCGGTTGATCTTCCGCTCTCGAACGAGTGCAAGCGCGTGCTCGCCTACGCGGCCGAAGAGGCCGAGCGGCTGAGCCACAAACATATTGGGACCGAGCACCTGCTGCTGGGACTGCTGCGCGAGGAGAAGTGTTTCGCCGCAGAGATTTTGACCGAGCGCGGACTGCGATTGGCGGCGATTCGCGAAGAGCTACAGCGCACGACGCAGGAGAAGCCGGCGGCGGCGAGCGGCAGCGGCAAACAGCGCGGCGGCGCGGCGCAGCAGGAGCAATCCATGCTGGCCGAGTTCTCGCGCGACCTCACCCAAGCGGCAACTGACCAGCAGCTTGATCCGCTGGTTGGGCGCGACTTCGAAGTCGAGCGCGTGATCCAGATTTTGTGCAGACGCACGAAGAATAATCCGGTGCTGATTGGCGAGCCGGGTGTGGGCAAGACCGCGATCGTCGAAGGGCTGGCGCAGAAGATTGCTGACGGCGAGGTGCCTAGCTTCCTCGCGGAGAAGCGCGTGCTGTCGCTGGATCTTTCGCTGATCGTGGCGGGAACGAAGTATCGCGGGCAGTTTGAAGAGCGGTTGAAGACGATCATGAAGGAGCTGATCGAGAACCAGAACTGCATTGTGTTTATTGATGAGCTGCATACGCTGGTTGGTGCTGGATCGGCTGAGGGTTCGCTGGATGCCGCAAACATTCTGAAACCGGCTCTTAGCCGCGGCGAGATTCAGTGCATTGGAGCTACGACGCCGGCGGAGTATCGCAAGTCGATTGAGAAGGACCGGTCGTTGGAGCGGCGCTTCCAGGCGGTGAAGGTTCCGCCTCCGAACGAGGAAGATGCCATCAAGATCCTGATGGGCATTCGGGAGAAGTACGAGAAGTTCCACGCCGTCAGCTACACCGACGACGCGATTACGTTCTCGGTGTCGCACTCCAGCCGGTATATTCCGGATCGGTTCCTGCCGGACAAGGCGATTGATTTGATCGACGAGGCGGGTGCGCGGGTGAAGCTGCGCCAGACCACGCTGCCCGAGGAGTTGACCGAGGTGCAGAAGCGGATCAAGTTCATCGTGCACCGCATGGAGAACGCGATTGCGAATCATGAGTTCGAGAAGGCTCGGTTCTACTCGGATGAGGAGCGCAAGGAGCGGGAGAATCTGCGGGCGCTGCGCGACAAGTATCACCTCGATGAATCGAGCTCGGGCATTGTGACGCGCGAAGATATTGAGGATGTGGTGTCGCGCTGGACGGGAGTTCCGATTACTTCGATCAAGGAAGAAGAGACGCAGAAGCTGCTGCGCGTCGAGGAAGAGCTGCACAAGCGGGTGATCGCGCAGGGCAAGGCGATCTCGGCGCTGGCGCGGGCGATTCGACGGTCTCGTGCGGGACTCAAGAATCCCGCGCGGCCGATTGGCAGCTTCCTGTTCCTTGGACCTACGGGCGTTGGCAAGACGGAGATGGCGCGGACGCTGGCGGAGTTCCTGTTCGGCAGCGAAAAGTCGCTCATCCGCTTCGATATGTCGGAGTTTATGGAGAAGCATTCGGTGAGCAAGCTGATCGGCTCGCCTCCGGGCTACGTGGGCTACGAGGAGGGCGGCCAGTTGACCGAGCGCGTCAAGCGTTCGCCGTACTCCGTCGTGCTGCTCGACGAAGTGGAGAAGGCGCATCCGGATGTGTTCAACCTGCTGCTGCAGGTGTTTGAAGACGGTCAGCTGACCGATGGACTGGGCAACACGGTCGACTTCAAGAACACGATCATCATCATGACGTCGAACATTGGCGCGAAGCATTTGATGAAGCGCGAAGGCCTGGGCTTCCAATCGAGCAAGGACGAGATTGTGCTCGAGAAGATGCAGGAGATGGTGATGGGCGAGGTGAAGCGAACCTTCAACCCCGAGTTCCTCAACCGCCTGGACGAGGTCATCGTGTTCACGTCGCTGAGCGATTCGGACCTGATGCAGATCATGGACCTGCTCGTTCAAGGCCTCAACAAGAACCTGGTGCACAAGGCCATTACACTGACGGTGCGCGACGATGCGCAGCGCTGGATCCTCGATAAAACCCTGGTAGACCGCAGCTACGGGGCACGGCCCCTGCGCCGCGCGCTGCAGCGGTTCATCGAAGATCCGCTCTCCGAGGCGCTGATCGCCGGCCTCATCGCCGAGCGGCCCGCGTTCCTCGAGGTCTATCTCGAGAACAACCAACTGCACTATCGGCCGGTTGCCGCCGAGGGTGAAGAGAAGGCTGCCGGGCTGGCGCTGACGACGGTGTAAGAGCTAGTTCTCAGTTGTCAGTTCTCAGTTCTCAGTTCTCAGTTGTGAGACAAAGCAAAGCGCCCCGCTCTCGGTCGGGGCGCTTTGCTTTATGGGGCGATCAAGGCAAAAACTAAGGGCCCGCAGCGGATGGCTGCGGGCCCTTCTGTTCCTGTCGGCAAGATCGGTTGATGTTGGAAACTAAATCAGTTTGGATGACACGGTGCGCGCAGCCTTGTTGGCCGACTTCACGGCGCCGGTAGCGGCGTCGACGGCATCGTCGAACTGATCTTTGCTGGCGTCGATGAGCTTCTGAGCTTCTTTGCCCAAGCGCTCGGCCTGATCCTTGAGGTATTCGCCGGCGTCTTCGAGGGTGTCGCCGAGATCTTCGAGCCCGCGCTTCAATTTCTTGCGCGTAGCAGTTCCTGTCTGCGGGGCATACAGCAGCGCGGCAACGCCTCCGATGGCTGCACCCACTCCCAGGGCAATCCAAAATTCTTTATGACGCATAGATCCTCCGTTCTAGTTGGTGAAACTTCACGTAACCTTCTGTTCACAGGATATGATTCGCAGACCGCGCGGCAGGTTGTAGTTAATCGCGATATGCGGGATCGTCTGCGTAGAATCTATGCGTTAGATCCAGCAATGTACAGCGGTACTTTATGCGAGCTTGCTTAATCCTTGCTTGCAAGCCCGCTCAATTCCAGCGCGCGCAGAAAGACGCGGGCGAACATCGGTCGATTGAGACGGCCGGTATTGGTGTTGCGCAGCGAGGGATGGTAGCTGCCGAGCAGCGTGATGTTGTTGGGCAAGAGATACTCGGCGCCATGGCGGAAGGTGAAGGCGGACCGACGTTCGATGACGCCCTCGTTGAGCAGGTGGGCGAGGTAGCCGTCCCACGCGATCTTGCCGAGGCAGACCACGACGCGGACTTTAGGAAGCGCTGCGATTTCGGAGGTGAGATGCGCCGAACAGTTGCGGATCTCCTCGGGCGTTGGCTTGTCGCCGGGCGGGGCGCAGCGGACGACGGAGCCGATCCAGATCTTGCGGAGCTTCAGGCCATCATCCCGGCTGGTAGCGACTGGTTTGCTGGCAAGGCCAAGCTCGTGGAGGACCGGATACATGAAGTCACCGGAGCCGTCGCCGGTAAAGGGGCGCCCGGTGCGGTTGGCTCCATGGGCGCCTGGAGCGAGACCCATGATGAGGATGCGCGCGTTGGGGTCGCCGAAGCCAGGGACAGGCCTCGCCCAGTATTCCTGGTCGCGGTACGATTTGCGGCGAGTCTCGCCGATGCCGCGAATGTAGGTGATGAGTCGAGGACAACGGGTGCAGTCTGCAATGTTCTGCTGGAGCTGCGCGATGTGCTGCTGACGCTGATTGAGAACGGGGAGGGGATGTTTTGAGACAGGCCGCTGAGGGCGCACGTGGAGTCTTCCTTGGAACCGGGTAAATGTTTTAATATCGTCGGTCGATGATAACGTTGGTAGTGATCAGGCGTATAAAAGTTGAGCCATCCTATTCGTATAAGAGTTGAGCCATCCTATTATCGCTAAGGGACGTCTCTCCAATCTGGGAAGTTGCGCCGGCTCTCGGTGACAGCGCTCTCAGGAGTTTCGCTCTCAGAAGTTTAATAGGTTTAGCCTCTTAGAGGTTTATCGGTTTAGGTTTGACAGGTTAGGTAGTTTCCAGGGCTCCGAGAACGGGAGCGCAATTGGGCCTTGCCGTAGAGAACAGGGCCTGGAGATCGAAGGAAGATGAAGCTGGGACGACCACAGACAGGGCAACGGACATCAACAGCGGGGGGCCGGCATTTTTCAACGCAGGGCTGGTTGACGCCGAGCCTGGTTGGCTTGCTTAGCGTAGCGCTGCTGGTTGCGGCGTATGAGCGCGGGCATGGAAATCTCGAGAAGCTGAAGACCAGGGTGAATCCCCAGCCTCCAGCGGAGGTGCTGCCGACAGGTCCTGGTGGGCAGGATCCCATTCGCCTCAGCCGCAGTGCGACGTCGATTGGCAAGGGTGTCGAGCTGATCTCTGCGACGTTTCTTCCCGGCCGCGGCATGAATGTATTTCAGATTACGGCGCTAATTCCTGGGCATGGAGAGGTTCCGCTTCTGGTTTCACCGTCGCTGGCGAGCGCTGCTGGAGTTCTCAACGGTCAGGATGATGATGCCAATGGTTCGGGGAGCACGACCCTTGGCGGCGCGGTGCTTTTGCCCTGGGCGCAGAGGCTTTCGGGAACCTCGACCAGCACGCAGGGGACGTTGTCGACCAACTGGAACGGTAAGCGTCTGAGCTTTCCTGCGGAGAATCCGGGGAGCAATATGTCGGTCGAGGGGCTTCTGCTCAGCCGCGCCGCCGATGCGGTGAAGAGCGATGTTCTCCCGGATGGCCAGTCCGTAGTCGCCGTCTTCCATGCGGGTGATTTTTCAGGCAATTGGCAATCAACCATTGATGTAACGGTTGAAGCTCAGCTGACCGCGCACGACCTCGATTTGACAGTAACTGCGCAGAATACCGGACAGCAGCCGGCGCCCTTCGGCGTGGGTTGGTATCCCTTCTTCGCGATTCCCAGCGGCGACCGGGCGAATGCACTGCTGAGTGTGCCTTCGCAGACGATGATGGAAGTGAACAAGCAATTTGGCAGGCCCACTGGACGGATGGTGAGCGTAGCCGGCAAGGGTGAGGATTTCTCTAAAGCCGGAGGAACGAAGCTGGGACTGACGCCCATTGGAGCTACGTACACCAGTCTTTTGTCCGGGGTGGCTAGTGGACCGGTCGCTGAGCTCAGCGATCCTTCGTACAATTACCGGCTCAGCGTGATTCCGCTCACGCCCGACATTACGAGCATGCGGGTGGTCTCGCCCGCGGACAAGGCATGGGTCTCGATCGGGCCGAATACGAACCTCGACGATCCCTTTGGGCCGGAGTGGGACAGCCCGGAGAATGCGGGCATGATCACGCTGGCGCCGGGAGCTACGCTGCGATGGAAGGTTCGGCTGGAGATCTCGCAACTGGGCGCGTCGACGGCCCTGCCGTAGCCCAGGTTCTACTGCCGATGATCGCATGGCCGAGCTTGCAGTCCGCAGGCTGCATTGGCAAGTCGTGCTGGATTGTGACCGCTACGTTTGACCCTCGCGCTGCAGACTCGTATTCTTAGGATTGGCGAACTCAGTGGTTCGTTCCGGGGAGCGCCACCTGCGCTTTCAACATCAGAATCTGGACCAGACACCCCGCCAAAACCTTCGGAAGGCAATCATTTGACCCCCACCACAGATACACCCACCGGCAGTTCCCTCGATCTTCAGGACGACAACCTTACCCCGAGCGCGACCGCAAGCTCGCTTGAAGATCACGATGTTGAAGTCCACGATCTGGACCACGACCATGCAGGCCATGACCACGCAGGCCATGATCACGAGGGTCACGAGCATACGCACGCTCCTGCACCCACGCTGAACCCTGAGCTGACGCGCTCGATTGAGGTGGAAGCCTCTGCCGAGGATGTAAGCAAGGCGTTCCAGAAGGTGACCAAGCGCTACACCAAGCTGGCACGCATTCCGGGCTTCCGCGCGGGCAAGGTTCCGCCGTCGCTGATCAAGTCGCGGTTTGCCAAGGAAGTTCGCCAAGAGGTGCTGGAGTCGCTGGTGAGCGACAGGTTCCGCAAGGCGCTCGAAGAGCAGAAGATTCAGCCGGTCTCGCAGCCGCAGATCAGCGAGCTACTGCTTGCCGAGGGCGCGCCGCTGAAGTTCAAGGCGACGTTCGAGGTGCTGCCGGAGATCAACATCGACGGCTATGACGCGACCAAGGTGGAGCGGCCGAATGCGGCGCTGGAAGAGGGAGAGTTCGAGGCTGAGCTGGCCAACGTGCTCGACCACCACGCAACGGTCGAGCCGGTGGAAGAAGATCGTCCGCTGACGGATGGCGACTGGGCGGAGATCGAGTTCAAGGGTAAGATTCAAGACCTCGCGCAAGTTGTTGGTGAAGAAGGTCTTGAAGATAAGGACAATAGCCAGCAAATCAGCGGCGAGGATGTGCTCATTGAGATCGGCGGCAAGAATACGCTGCAGGCTTTCAACGAGGCGTTGCGCGGCGCCAAGGTTGGGCAAGAGCTCTCGTTTGAGGCGACGTATCCGGCGGAGTTCGGCGATGAGCGGCTCGCAGGCAAGACGGTCAGCTACGACGTGACGGTGAAGGCGATCAAGAAGAAGACCTTCCCGGAGCGCGATGAAGAGTTCGCTAAGCAGCTGGGACCGTACACCGATTGGAACGACTTCGAGACCAAGCTGCGCGAGCGCCTGGCAAACCGCAAAAAGGAAGCGCTGGAGTCGCGGGCGCGGGACATCATGCTCGAGCAGCTGGTGGCGAAGTACCAGTTCCCTGTTCCCGAGACCTTTGTGCAGGCGCAGATTGACGCCCGCCTCGAACGTGGTCTGCGTGCGCTGGCGCAGCAGGGCATGACCTCGGAGCAGATGCGGGGGCTCGACTTCGAGCGTCTGCGTGCGGCGCAGCGCGATCAGGCCATCAACGAGGTGAAGGTCTCGCTGATTCTGGACCAGGTGGCCGAGCGTGAGCACATCGCCGTGACCGATGAAGACATGGAGCGCGAGCTGTTGATGCTTTCGCTGCAGTCGCGCGAGCCCGTCGAGGCGCTGCGCAAACGGCTGGCTGAGGATGGGTCGCTGGACCGGATTCGGGAACAGATGCGCCGGGAAAAGACGGGGACCGTGCTTTTCGACAAGCTGGCGAGCTAAGCTGG
>Ga0302326_10025025_pt1 | contig 12113 bp, 14 predicted proteins | sample Palsa_T0_3_FD_202264 | JGI IMG/M metagenome (GOLD analysis project Ga0302326, IMG submission 202264) | Peat permafrost microbial communities from Stordalen Mire near Abisko, Sweden - Palsa_T0_3 | ecosystem: Environmental > Terrestrial > Soil > Palsa > Peat permafrost | place: Sweden: Abisko...
CCCGCCGAGGCACAAGCCCTCTGAAAAGCGGAAGGTCGGCGGTTCGACCCCGCCCCTGACCACACTTCTCCGCTGACCTGCGGGGAACATCGCTTAGCGGACCCGGGTGCTCCGTCCGCGAGTTGTGCACAGCGCTTGTTGAGCTTCCGCTCCTACGCGATCGGCGTACCTTCAGATCCGCCGGATGAGAACAGTGCGCCTTGGCGTGCACGGCGATAGCGAGCACTGGTGCTGCGCGGGCTGGTGCCGACAAGCTCGACAGATCCTTCTTCGCGCATGATCGTTAGCCAACGCCGGACTGTCTGGTCGTTGAGGCCTGTCCGGGTCGCCAGTTCTGCGCGGGACAGGGTTTCTTCCCCGAGAGCGGCGAGGAGGGCGGGCCGGCGGTTCGCCCGTGCTGCCGTGCCACTGGTGCGCAAGCCGAGCCGTGGTGAGAGCCGGTACCGTGCCCAGCGGCGGGTTCCTGTCTGGTTGACAAGCTCACGGGCGACGAGGTCTCGCAGCTCGGCGCTTGCGATCCGTGAGTCGACGCCCGTCGAGGTACGGTAAGCGCGGTTGTCCAGAACTTCCTCCTCGCGGAGGATAGCCAGTGCGACGCACTGGGTGTCGGTGAGCCCGTGCTCGCCTAGGGCAGTGATCCACCTGACGGTCTCCTCAGAGAGGAGAGTGTGGTTCGGGAAGGTCACTATGAAGGACGAGATCCGGTCCTCGAACCGGGGCGGGCTCATGCCGGCTGTGAGCAGCGAATCGACCATGGAACGGATGCCGGAGCCGCGGTTTTCGCAGACGGTCCGGGTCTCGCCTGGCAGAGGAACATCTTCCAGGAGCTTGATGAGGGTGGCGTTGCGGGCAGAGGAAATTCCCTCCTCGCCGAGGCTGTCGATGGTGACCGGGCCGAACAGTCCGCCGGGGTTCTTGATGACCAGCCGGTCCGGGTACATCTCGACTTGGATCTGCGTGCCTCGCGAGCCACCGGACAGGTCGCGGTGAACCAGGGCGTTGACGACCGCTTCACGAAGAGCGGTCTCAGGGTATTCCCAGATGTCCTGTCGGCCCGCGTCGGCTATGACCGCGCGGCGTGACATGTTCCGGCGGATAGCGGCCAGGGTGTCACGAACCATGACGGGTATCGGGCCTTCGAGAGTCACGTTGTCCAGAAACCGCTCGCCGGAAGCGGACTGGGCGCCCGTGACGGTCGGGTAGTGAACGAAGGTCACCATCAATTGGGGAAAGTTTTCTTGAGGGTATGAACCGAGTGCCAGCAGGCCGGCTAGTGAGACCGCGTCTTCTCCGTGCTGACCAGTAACGAGGACCTTCGCGCGGCGTAGGACGGCGAGGCGATCAAGATCTTTGAACGCATACGGCCTGCTGGTGCGGAGCCGAGCGACGAGGGTGTCGACACTCGCCGGGACAAGATTGTCGGTCGTGGTACCGGACACGGCTTGCTCGTCGTCACGGGGCTGCCCGCGCGAGGACAGCATGACCTGGACTTCGTACGCGGACAGTCGTCGGTCGCCATCGCTGACGCGGACAAAGCTGCCCTTGGTCATTCCCGCTCCTGTGTAGAAGCAAGGCCTCTGGGCCGGCTCGAGCTCAGGGATCTCAGCGACGACCACCTGATCGCCCTCGAACTGATGGATGCCGATGAGGGGGCGCAGCGGAGGCTCCATCTCCGACGAGCACATTGATGCGAGGTCAGCAGCAATCTTGGCCGGGTTCGGGAGGCCGACGGGCGCGAAACCGCGGGCTTCGTCCAGTCCAAGGACGACAACACCTCCGCGGGTGTTGGAGAATGATGACAGCGTTTCGCGTAGGGACTTTGGCAGCCCGCCACGGCTGCTCTTAACCTCGACGTCGGCGATATCCGTGCCGAGCAGGCGCAAGTTGGCTACGATCTCTGCCAGCTCAGCGTCAAGCATCCCTGACCTACCTCCTCTCTACATGCTAACTAGCATGATAGTTGGCATCTAGTTAGCATGTGAGAACTCGCGTGATCCCGTGTCGCCGTATGTAGGACGTTCGCCGACACCGCTGACTGCACATCGTCATTCATCTGCGGAAATGCCACCCGAACGTCCCCCGGGCAGATCGGTCAGTGTGTCAGCCTCGTGACAGAAGTCCTGCGCCGTCCTCTACCGAGCGACTGCTACAGCGCGAGCGCGTCAGCTCGGCGCTTCTGCCTGCCAACATCGTTTAGGGCGGGCCCACAGGCTTTATTCGGCGGCCCATGTGCTCCAAGACAGGCGCGTGGGCGGCTGGGGCGGTACGGGCTTGCCAGTGAGAACCGCATCTACCGCTGCAGCGGTACGGCGCATGTGCTCGTCAGCGTGCAGATCGTATATCGGATCGCAGACAAAGATCACCATGCTCTCGTGCGCATGAGTCGTCAGCCCGTAGCCCGTCCGCTCCTTCACCTCCGTCCGAACTTTCCTGCGGAGTGCCGCCTGCTGATCTCCGGGCACATCCAGGATTTCAGCGGTTCCATACTCAAGGACGGTGTCGGTAATGACTTGCACGATAAGCGGAAACCGTTCGTTTAGCTTAGGAGGCGGGAAGAGTTTGTCTAGCAGCGCCAGACAGCGGCGGCAAGACGGAGCATCACGGGCTTCGCCTTCCTCGCCGTCACGGTCTCCTTCCATGAGGATCCACTGTCGCCCGCACAGCGTCGTTTCTGCCCACTTTGGTTCCAAGATCGCGGCTACGTCATAGGTCTGTTCGAAGTCATCGACGTAGTGGTCGGGAACGGCAGCCTGTCCATGTTCTTCGCTGTCGGTCTCGCGCGTGAGATGGATGGCATCTCCAGCGGTCGCAGCCAGCAGGAACTGCTGACCACTCACGGCAATCACGTTCAGACCACGGCGCGTCTCCATCTCACTACTATGCGACAAACAGCAGGTCTGCACAGCGCTCGGCGCGGTTGACCTGAAAAGCGGAAGGTCGGCGGTTCGACCCCGCCCCTGACCACAAATCCTCTCTGATCTGCGGAAACGCTACCTGGTGAAACGAGCGCGCCATTCGCTCGATGTGCGCAGCGCTTATCGGGCTTCCGCTTTCGGAAGCTTCATGTCCGGGGGAAGGCCCCCAAGGGGATCCGCCGCGAGAAAAATGCGCCAAGACCACCCGGACCTACGTTTGAGGCGGCGCAGTGGTTCGCCGCCGAGCACCTGATCCGGCTGGGTTCACGAAGTGAGACGGAGCCCGGGCGAACCACGTCCAGGAGCCTGGACTCGCAACTTGCTCGGTCGCGGCAGGCTGCGGCCTGTGCTTCTACATCCCGAATTGACAAACTACCGCTAGCTGGTGTTGGGCGGGGAAGCTTGGATGCGCCGGCGGAGCAGCCAGGCGAGGGCGCAGGCGGCCACGAGCGAAGCAGTGATCCCCAGGGTGATCACGGGGGGTCCGACCGTCACCAACGGGCGGCCGTACGTGAAACCGTAGACAATCCGGCTCACCGTGAACGCGAAGACGAGGCTGGCCAGCGGGCGGACGTCGGTTGCCAGCCAGCAGACGGCCACGAGCACCGTGACCAGGGACAGGCCCGTGGTGTAAGGAGACAGGAGTGTCGTCCCGGCGGTCGTCGCGGCGAACAGGGCCGGGGCGGCGCTGGCGAGCGACTCGGCCAGTGCCACCCCCAGGGCCAGGCCCGGCAGCCACAGCAGGGACAGCGGCGGCCGCTCCATGCGCCGGGCGAAGAGCAGGAACACAACGACCGGCGGCCCGACGAAGTCGGCCAGCACCACCATCAGGTCCCACTCTTGCCTGATGACGGTGAAGCTCACCGCTGCGATCACGGCAGCGGCGGCGCCGAACGCCACGAGCCCGCGCCTCCCGGACCACCCCGCCGCGAGTGTCGCCAGCGCCAGGATGCCGAGCATGTAGAAAAGCCATTCATAGTTCCCGAAGAGGAACGGCAGGTGCCCCCTGCGCGCGGTCCAGACGACCGCGCCAAGTCCCAGGGCGGGAAGCTGGACCAGGTACACCGCGGCGCCGGCCACAGCCACTTGGCGCATGCTCGCGGCCAGTCCCTGGCGCAGGTTGGCCACTCGGCGGGCGCGCAGGCCCGCGGCGGCAAGCGCGACCGTCTCCCGGGACGGCGGCCAGCCCCGGCCGGGTGGAACCGCCTCCAGGAGGGTGCCGATGATCTCCTCGCCCCGGGTCGCGCGGTAGGCCGCCGGGTAAGCCCGCAGCAGCCACCGGGCCCGCCGCTCCAGCCGGCCCGCGTCGCCGTGTCCGCCCTCGCTCATGTCGTCCTCAGTTTCCGGGTCAGCGGGCGGGCCCTCTTCTCCCGGGCCTGGCCGATTACTAGTTCCGCCGCCTCGGCCATCCGCACGGCCTCAGCGCGCAGGGCGGCAGACCCGCTCTCGGTGAGCCCGTAGGTGCGGCGGACCCGGCCGCCTACGCTCTCCTCGCTGACGAGCTGGACGTGCCCCTCGGCGGTGAGCCGGTCAAGCGCGGTGTAGAGCGTCCCGGTGGCCAGCCGGACCCGCCCGCCGGACAGTTCCTCGGCCCGCTTCATGATCGCGTAGCCGTGCAACGGCCCGCGCAGCAGCGCGGTCAGCACGTAGAACGTGGGTTCCCGCATCGGTGGTTCTGCCATGCGCTCATAATAGGTAGATGATCGACATGTAGTCAATCGGACTATGAGGCATCGGCAGGCGTTCCCGCGCGCTCGTTGAGAGCGGCGCGCACGATGCGGTCGTGCGCCCGCGTGCCGCGCGGCCGCTTGCAAGTCGCAGTCGTTCAGGTACGCATCTTCAACGGCGCGGCGAATAGGGCGGAAACCGCGCGCGGTCGGTGAGGTCCAGATCCGCGTCGGGCCAGCGGCGGCGCAGCACATCGGCCGTGCGTCGGGCCCGGCCGGCCAGGTGGGGCAGGGCGCGGTGGACTTCGGCGGTCCGGGCGGCGGATTCCAGTGTCTCCACCAGCTGCGGCCGGCTGTGGTCGCCCGGCGCGCGTGTGTCGAGCACGGCAAAGCGATGCAGGCGCAAGAGCGCCCAGGACATGCAGGCCCCCGCCAGGGCGAATCCGTAGCGCCGGTCGTCTTGCGCCTCGGGCACGCCCCGGGCGAGGGCGCGGCGGTATTGGTCGGCCAGGCCGGCGACGCCCGGGTCGCCGACGGGTATCCACCCCGGACCAGGAACGTGCAGGCAGACTGCGTCGATAAGGGCGTGGGCGTAGCCAGCGGTCTCGAAGTCGATCAGACGGGCATCGGCTGGACCTGATTCGTGGACCAGGATGTTGTTCGATTCCGCGTCCCCATGGCTCAGTGCAGGAACGGACTGGCGCGTTCAGTTCCTCTAGCACCGCGATCAGTTCGGACGCGGCCGATGCGGCGATGGGTGCCTCGAGCACTGCGGCGTCTTTGTGCGCCCGGTCCCATAGCCCGGCGAGCCGGCCCTTCGCGTCACCCGTCGGGGCCGGGAATCCCAGGGCCGCGCACCGCGCATGGTAAGTCTCGGCCTGACCAGCGGCGGCTGCGCTCAGTTCGCCGCGGACGAGGGCGAAGACGGCCAGCAGCTCGAGGCAGGCCGCGGCGCCGTCGCGGCGGATGAGGAGGTCTAGGGCGACGCGGGGCGCAAGGTCTTCCAGAACAAGGAACCCGGCCGGCAGGTCGGTGGCGATAACGCGCGGGGCAAGCGCGAGTCCCAGATCGTCTGACAGGAACTGCAGCGCGGCCAATTCGGTGCGCAGCCGCCAGGGTTCGGTGCGTGGCTTGGCGGGGCCGGTTCGCACCCATTTCACGATAGCGGTCTGGCCAGCGCCAGCCCCTCCGAGCTGCAATCGCGCGACAGCCCAGGGCTCAAGACGCTCCCAGCGCTCGACGGCGACGGGTGCGTGGCAGAGATCCGTCAGGAGGGCTTGCACCGCAGCGGGGCGGTGGTTCGCTCCGGAAACAGCCATCAGCGAAAATATAGCGCTCGCCGCCCTGACCGCCCATCCGCGGCTTGCGGCCCGGTGGCGTCATTCCAAGACGACGTGCCACCCACCCGCCCTCCCCAAGTTGATTGGTGGAAAGCGGAAAGTCGGCGGTTCGACCCCGCCCCAGACCACAAAGCTAGGTCAGGCGAGCGGTACGGCCGGGTCGGACCCGGTCTCACGGCACCAGTCCAGGTAGGCGGCGCGCTGGCTGGCCGAGTCGGCCTGGCCAGTGACCGCTCCGGTTTCGTCGAAGTACTCGACCGCTCCGGTGACCTTGATGTGAACCACGCAGGGCTCGTCGCCGACCGCCTGCCAGGCGTCGACGTTGCCGGCCGGTTCGTAAACGTAGTCACCCGGCCCGACGATCTCCCCGGTGCCGAGGATCTGTCTGCTGCCGGACAGGTTGTAGGCGTGCACGTCGCCGGTGTGCCGGTGCAGCGGGACCACGCTGCCCGGCTCCAGGTACATCAGCTCCGACCAGCCGTCGGCCTCGAAGCGCAGCGGGCGGAACGCCTTACCGCCTCCGGTCTCGATCCAGGGCATGCCCTCAGTGTGCAGCGGGTTAGCTGGTTGCGCCGGGTCCATCTGCTTCTCCTGACGAGGGCTGGCTGGGGGCATCATGGCCGGGGAGGGTGAGGTCACGGCTGGTAGCTGCCGGGCAGCCACGCGTGGGTAGCCACGCCGATGGCGTTCCAGGCGTTGATGGCGACGATGAGGGCGAGCAGCGCGGCGACTTCGTCTGGGGTGAAATGCGTCGCGATCGCGTCGTAGGCCGGATCAGGTACGTGGTCGGCCGCCATCAGGGTGACCGCCTCGGTGAAGGCCAGCGCGGCCCGCTCCCGTGCGGTGAAGAACGGGGTGTCAGGCCATACGGCCAGCGCGTACAGCCGCTGCTCGGTCTCGCCGATCGCCCGGGCGTCCTTGGTGTGCATGTCGACGCAGTAGGCGCACCCGTTGAGCTGGGAGGCGCGCAGCCGGACGAGCTCCCGCAGCCGCGGGTCGAACTTGACCCGGTCCAGTTCCTTGGTCGCCGCGCGGTCTAGGTGGGCCAGCGCTCGCGCGAAGTCAGCCGCGTGGGAGTCGAAGTCGAGCCGCACCGGGACGTCCACGGTGTCCTTTGTCGCGGCCGTGCCCTGCATGGTTTCTGTTGTGGTCATGGTCCGAATTTACGGTCCATCTAGCCCAAGAGTATGGTCCAGTTTCATGCCAGCTTCTTGGGCCACTCCAGGCCTCGATCTGCATCTGGACCGGACCGGGCCGCGGGTGCGGGCCGGCCTGGAGAACACCTTGCGGGACGCGGTGCGTACCGGTCGGCTGGCGCCCGGCCTGCCGCTGCCGTCCTCCCGGGCGCTCGCCGCCGACCTGGGCATCGCCCGCAACACCGTCGTCGCGGCCTACACCCAGCTGGTGGCCGAGGGCTGGCTGACCGCCGAGCGCGGCACGGGCACGCGGGTGGCCGACCGGGCGCCTGCGGTGGCGGCGGCCACCGTCGGGCCGGGCCGGCCGCCTGCCCTCCCGCGCTACGACCTGCGCCCGGGGTCACCGGATGTGTCGGCCTTTCCCCGGCAGGCCTGGCTCGGCGCCACTCGCAGGGCCCTCACCGCAGCGCCAGCCGAGGCCCTCGGCTACTGCGACCCGCGCGGCCGCCCCGAGCTGCGCCAGGCCCTGGCCGGCTACCTGGCTCGGGCCCGCGGCGTTCAGGTCACCCCGGACCGGGTCGTCGTCTGCTCCGGCTATACCCAAGGACTGGCCCTGCTGTGCCAGGTACTGCGCGCCCGCGGGGCGACGGTGCTCGCGGTGGAGACGGTCGGCCAGCCGACTCACCGGAACGCCGCCGTGGCCAGCGGCCTGGCCGTCGACCCGTTGCCGGTTGACTCCCACGGCGCGGTCATCAGCCAGCTCGGCCGTGCGGCAGCCGTGCTGCTGACCCCGGCCCACCAGTTCCCGCTCGGCGCGGCGCTCGCCCCGCAGCGCCGCCATCAGGTCGTCGACTGGGCGGCCGCCACCGGCGGGCTGGTCATCGAGGACGACTACGACGGCGAGTTCCGCTACGACCGCCAGCCGGTGGGCGCCCTGCAGGCCCTCGCCCCCGAGCACGTCGTCTACGGCGGCACCGTCAGCAAGAGCCTTGCCCCGGGACTGCGGCTGGGCTGGCTGGTACTCCCGGCCGGGCTGGTCGACGAGGTCGTCGCGGTCAAGGAGCTGACGGACCGCGGCACGAGCAGCATCGAGCAGCTCACGCTGGCCGAGTTCATCCGCTCGGGTGGCTACGACCACCAGGTTCGCCGCTCCCGGCTGGCCTACCGACGGCGCCGCGACCGGCTCGTCGCCGCCCTGCGGCAGCACGCGCCCGACGTCGGCATCACCGGCATCACGGCCGGCCTGCACCTGCTACTCGAACTGCCCGCTGGCCACACCGAGGCCGGCCTTATCGCCCGCGCGGCCGCCCGCGGCCTGGCCCTGGAAGGACTCAGCGGCTACCACGCCACCCCGGGTCCCCATCCGCCCGCCTTGGTAGTCGGCTACGGCACCCCGCCCGAGCACGCCTTCGCCGGCGCTCTCGCGCGCCTCACCGCCACCCTCGCTGTTCCTCCGCCACGGCGGAGGCAGTCCGCGATCTGAATGCCCTGCTGTACGCCGACGGGAGGGCGCGGCCTGCAGGTAGCTATGAGTCGGGGCAGCGCATCGGTCATCCGGAGGTACTGACCCCCATACGACTGTCGAATCAGCCTGGGCCGTTGTGGATGAGATAGAAACCGCAGGCACGGCGCTCACGCGCCGCCTCACCGGTCAGACCCTCGTGGTTGACGGCGGCGCGTACCTGCATTAGGCGCACGCTCGCACCGGGCAGGCCAGGGGACTCCTCCGCAATCACGCGTGCGTCAAGCACCGAGGCCTCAAGCCAGCCAGGAAACCGGTGAATCAGACAAGCCCTGCACTACATCCGCAGCGAGTCTGCGCTCCCAAGGGGGCACTGCGAGACCCTGTTCGTCCGAGACTCCCTCCCATGTGCGGTTCACGATTGAATGAAGGACGGACTCTAGGCCGGGCGCTCCGGCTTGAGTTCATCGCGGCGGGAGACCCGCAGCGGCGCAGGCGGATTAAGCGGAGCAACGGGAGACATCGTGGAGTCACCCGGCTGGGATCGTCCGGGCTGGTGGTCAGCCGACTCGCCCTGGGCTGCATGAGCCTCGGCGACAAGAACGCGGGCCGGATGACCTGGATCCTGAATGATGACGAGGCGGCGCCGATTTTCCGCCGAGCGCTTGAGCTGGGGATCACGTTCTGGGACACGGCCAACATCTACGGCTACGGCACGTCAGAGGAAGTCGTCGGGCGGGCGATCAAAGAGTTCAGCCGGCGCGAGCACATCGTGCTGGCGACAAAGCTGTTCCAGCGGATGTACGACGGCCGCGCGGCGGGGGCCTGTCCCGCCGGGCCGTGTTCGAGCAGGTGGACGTGTCGCTGCGACGGCTCGGTACGGATTACGTCGACCTGCTGCAGATGCACCGCTTCGACCCCTCAGTCCCCGTCGAGGAGACGATGGAAGCGCTGCACGACGTAGTCAAGGCGGGCAAGGTTCGCTACCTGGGGGCCTCGTCGATGTGGGCTTGGCGGTTCGCCAAGATGCAGGAGGCGGCGCGCGCGCACGGCTGGACGCCGTTCGTCTCGATGCAGGATCAGTACAGCCTGATCTACCGGGAGGAGGAGCGCGAGATGTTCGGCTTGCTGGCGGACCAGGGGGTCGGCAGCTTGCCGTGGAGCCCCCTAGCCGCCGGGCGGCTGGCGCGTCCGTGGGGAGAGAAAGGCACGACCCGCGGGGATATCAACCCCGACACCGACCAGCAGGGCGGCCGCTGCAACTCGACTCCGACCAGGCCATCGTTGAGGCCGTCCAGCGCATCGCGGTCGAGCGCGGGACGGCGATGGCGACGGTCGCCATGGCCTGGGTGCTGCGCAACCCGGTGGTCGACGCACCGATCATCGGGGCTACGAAGGACCGCCACCTCACCGACGCCGCAGCGGCGCTCGAACTCGCGCTGACCGACGACGAGGTCGCGGCGCTCGAAAACCCTACGTCCCCCGCGAGCCAACCTATTTCTAGGCGGCGCCGGAGAGCAGCCCTGCTCACGGTCCGTGCATTCCCTTGGATACTGGACCAATGCACGGCAACTGGGTACACATCGGCAGGCTCTGGACGAACGGTGATCCGTTCCTCGCCGTCGACGCGGCGCTCCGCGGTGCCTGGCTCGGTTTCAGCAACGACGACTACGACCAAGTCGTCACGCTGAGCCCGGAAGAGGTCACCAGCGTGCCTGTGGGCGCTGGACGCGGGGCACTCGTCGGTGCTGACGGGATAGTCGGCGATGACAGCTGGATGGAAGTCTTCACCACTCAGTCGGGGTGCATAGCGGTCGTGCAGGCATCCGGCCCCGATTACCCCGACATCCTGGCCAGAGCCCTGGCCTACCCGGTGGAGGACGACCAGGATGGTGACGCGCTGACGGTGGATAGCGGCGAGCTCGCCATCTTCAGCGCCGCCGCGGACGGCGCCGGACGCTATTCGGGCCCCTGGATCGGTGCCCAGCCCGGGCCGGTTCCGCACGTTCGCGGCCCGGTGACTGACGGGGTGGGCCCAGGCCTTCTAATGCCAGTCCCGCATAACAGATATAGGTTCAAAGTTCGCTGGCACACCTGGCCCGACGAGGACCACTGCTTCGCCCGGTGGCTCCTCATCCCGGCAGCGCCTCGCGACTGACATTACTGCGCGGTCAGCTTGCTCCGCCAAGCGCGCGAAGGTAAGTCCTGTGCTTGCGGGTGTCGATTCCGAAACACCAGGCCCAGCCGATCTCCCCGGAGAACTGGCGGGTCTGCCGTAGGGCATGGAGTTCTATGGCGTCTGCCTTGCCGGTCGGCTGCGGCGGGATCGGACCAGGCGAGCGCAGGTAGAACAGGGCTTCGCCCCGGCCGACCCGCAGATCAGTGCCGAACTTCCCGACGAACTGGCTGAACGCCGTGACCGGGTCTGCCGGCGCCCCCGGACCCAGCCACCATGCGCCCAGCAACCGAGTGCCCGAACCGTCGCAGCCGTCGTGCGCCATGAGCAGCATCGACCAGCCGCCAGGCCGCTCCGGTGGCGAGGGGACCGTCGCGAGCAAGACGAAACCCGGCTCGACGTTGAACCGGTGAGCTTGAGTTGCGCGCCAGGACGCTTGCTCAGCCTTCGCGGGAGCTATTCCCAGCTGATCGGAGTTCATGGCGAGGTAGCCGGGGGACGGCGCAAGATCCGCAGGCATCGTCCGCTGCACCCGGTAGCGGTCTTCTGACAGCGACGACTCGATCGCCTTGGCTACCTGGCCGCGGGTAAAGAGCACGACAGTAGGGTAATGGGCGATCGCGGCCTGTTCTATTCGTGTGATCATGACCCCATGACGAATCGTCTGGCCGTGATCGATGAGCACATCCTCCATCACCGGATGCTCGCGGCCTTGACGCTCCTTCGAGAAGAATTTGGCTACTCCATCCCCGAGGCCATCGACGCGTTCAGCGGGAGGTATGAGGCGCTCCGCGCCACCCGACCGCTGGAGTTCACCGTGAGCCGTGAAGACTACGGCCAGAACTTCTACTCCTAACCCACGACAGATTTCCGACAGACACTGAGTCAGCTACAGGTCGAGCGTCGGAGTCTCCGGTGAGATAGCGGAACGGGCGGTGAACTTCGCCTTGTTCCGCATCAGGACTTCGCGGGGCGCCCGGCCGACCTGCCGGGCCAGCGCCAGCGCCCGTTCCCCGAGGTCGCCGGGGTCGGTGAGGGCGCTGACGAGGTGCAGTCGGAGGGCTTCCCGGGCGTCGACTTCGCGGCCGGTCAGCACCAGTTCGCGGGCGATCGCGCCGCCCACCAGGTCATGCAGCGGCGCGTAGACCACCGGCCCGTGGGCGGTCTCGGGGTGGGCGAAGGCCGCTCGGTGGGTGGCGATGCGCAGGTCGCACAGGACGGCGAGGTCGAAGCCGCCGCCGTAGGCGATTCCGTCAACGGCCGCGATCACCGGCAGGGGAAACCGGCACACGGCATGGTGGAACTGGTCCGAGGATCGCCACAGCCGTTCGGTCTGCGCCGGGTCCGTCACGGTGAATTCCCGCAGGTCGAAGCCCGCGCTGAAGCAACCGCCGCTCCCGGTGATGACGAGGACCTT
>Ga0302326_10025028_pt1 | contig 12113 bp, 12 predicted proteins | sample Palsa_T0_3_FD_202264 | JGI IMG/M metagenome (GOLD analysis project Ga0302326, IMG submission 202264) | Peat permafrost microbial communities from Stordalen Mire near Abisko, Sweden - Palsa_T0_3 | ecosystem: Environmental > Terrestrial > Soil > Palsa > Peat permafrost | place: Sweden: Abisko...
GTTCGCAGGCACTGCGGCGGAGGGCTTTGCGCCACCCTCGCGCGGCGCTGTCAGGTGTCGTCGCGGTAGCGGCGCACGCGCACGGCGAGCCACACGAACAGCACGGTGGCGGCGACGCCCAGCCACAGGTTGGTATCGGTGAAGGCGCGGCCGAAGTTCAGCGTCTGCAGCAGGCTCCCGAGCGGGCGCACCGAGTCGTGCGTGACCAGCTGCAGGTCGGCCCCCTCCAGCAGCGTGTGCCAGATGCCGTCGCTGCGGTAGCGGATGAAATCCCACACGTGATGCGAGCCGATCGCGATGCGCTCGAGGAGCGGTGCGACCAGGAGCGGTACGGTCGCCCACAAGAACGGGCTGCGCTGCGCCGCGGCTGAAATCAGCATGAGAGCGCCGGCCACCGGGGCATACCACAGCGCCGCCAGCACCACGATCAGGAGCAGCGTGACTTCGGCGCGCAACCACTCGAGCGTGCTCCAGGCGACGACCGCCGGCAGGTTGCCGGTGGCCATGCGCACGCCGATGATGCCCGACAGCAGCAGATCTCCGACCAGTGCCAGCGCGAAGATGCCGAGCGGCACCACTACCAGCGCCGTCAGCAGTTTCGACGTCACGGTGAGCCCGTCCGATACCGGCAGCGACTTCCAGAAGAGGATGCTGCGGTCCTTGCGCTCGGCGTACAGGCAGTCGAGGGTGTAGTAACTCAGCGTCGTGAACATCACCAGCCACAAGGGCACGGTGGCGACCCACTGCACGATGGTGAAGGCCGCCACTTTGGCGCTCTCAACGTCCTGCACGCCGTGGAAATCCTCATCGCGAATGTTGAGGTGTCCGTGACCCAGCACTGCGAACAGCGTCAGCAGCAGCCCTTCCACGACCAGCGGCGCCAGCCACAGGTAGCGGTGCTCCCAGAACTCGCGGCGCACCAGCGTGAACAGGGTGCCGGCGAGGGGCTTGGCCGGCGGCAGCGCGGGGCGCGCCAGCTCGGGAGCGGCGGCTGCGCCGAAGGTGGAGTTCATGTGGAGCTCCCCGCCATCTTGGCGACGAACAGATCGGCGATGGACGGGGTGCGCAGTTCCCCGAGCGAGCCGAGCTCGGCGGGCGTGCGCCCCTCGAAAAACATGGCGACGCGACCGAACAGCTCGCGCTCGTAGAACGGTTGCAGCGCACGGCCGCGCGGCGCCGCGTCCGCACTCAGTGTCACCTGCTGGTAGCGCGTGCCGAGGTCTTCGACGGAGGAGGCGAGCGCGACGTGGCCGTGATTGATGAAGATCACGTCGGTGAAGAGGTTCTCCACCTCCTCCACCTGGTGGGTGGTGAGGAGGATGGTGCGCTCCTTGTCGTAGTAGTCGTTGACGAGGGTGTCATAGAACTTGCGGCGGTAGAGCAGATCGAGCCCGAGGGTCGGCTCATCGAGCACCAGGAGACGGGCGTCGATCGCCATGATGAGCGCGAGGTGCAGCTGGGTGACCATACCCTTGGAGAGCTCGCGCACGCGGCTGTTGAGACGGATATCGGTCTTCTTGAGGAAATCCTGGGCGATGGCGCGATCGAAGCGCGGATGCACGCCCTCGCAGAATTCGAGCGCCTGGCTGACGCGCAGCCAGCGCGGCAGCACCGCCACGTCGGCGATGAAGCACACTTCGCGCATCAGGGCGTCGCGCTGCGAGCGCGGATCGAGCCCGAGCACGTGCAGCTCGCCATCGAAAGGGGTGAGGCCGAGGATCGCTTTCAGGGCGCTGGTCTTGCCGGCGCCGTTCGGGCCGATGAGGCCCACTATGCGGCCTGGCTCGACGCTGAAACTGACGTTGTCGAGCGCGCGGTTGGCGCCGTAACGCTTGGTCAGGCCGCGCGCTTCAATTACTGCTGTCATCTTTGTCACCTGGCGTCAGCGCGCTGTTGGCGGCTGGCCACGGAGTCGCGGGCGGGGCGGCGGCGCCGGCGCGCTGCAGCTCGTCCTGCGACAGACCTAAACGCTGGATGGTCGCGTACACCTTCGGCCATTCGTCTTCGAGGAAACGCTGCCGCTCGTCCTTCATCAGCGCCTTGCGGGCGCCGCTGCTGACGAACATGCCACGGCCGCGCCGCTTTTCGACCAGCTGCTCATCGACCAGCTGCTGGTAGCCCTTGAGCACGGTCAGGGGGTTCAGGCGGAAGTCGGCGGCGACGTTGCGCACCGAGGGCAGCGGGTCGCCCTCCTTCAGCACGCCCTCGAGGATCATGGCGACCACCCGGTCACGCAGTTGCCGGTAGATCGGCGAGCTGTCGTCCCACTGCGGGTCCATGATCGTGTCCACGGCGCCTGTACGGGGAGGCTAGCTAACTAATCTACCAAAACGGCCGGCTCGGGCTGGCCGAACCAGGCGTGCTGGGACTGCATCATCACGAACGGCGTGCCGTGCGCGTGAGTCCCGGGCGGGGTGGCGGTCGAGGCAACGAAGGACAGACCTAAGGCCAGCGTGATCAGCAAGGCGCCTGCGCCACAGGCGACGTCCCGGAACAAGGTGGCTGTGAAAGTCTTCATGACGGCTCCCTCAAATCTGCTGCGGGGCGGCGTGCCTTAAGCTAGGCGCGCGCGACCTGCGATACGGCACTGGCGTGGCTGCCAGGCGCTACGGAAGTGGACTGCACCAGGCCGGTGCTCATCACGACGGTGATCAGGATGGCGGCGGCGGCGCAGGTCAGGTCTCGGAACAGGGTGTTTACGAAGGTGCTCATGGGGTTCTCCTTAAAGTTCAGCTTGCGGTTCAGGTCTCTCTCGGCTCTTCCCGGTCGGCTGCTTTGCTGGGCTGCCTCCCTTGGTGTTGTACTCTAGTAGCACACTACTTAAGTGTCAAGCCCATCCACCAAGTTTTTTTGAGGGGCCCTGGGTCCTTCCGGGAAAAGGGGCTTCCGGGGGGCGGAAAGGCCTGCCAGGACGCCATGCGAGGCGTCTGGCACGGTGTTGGAGAGCGGCGCCCCCGTCGGCGTTTAAGGACCCACAGCGCCCACGGCGCGCGCTAGGGCGCGCCACAGCGACCAGTTAGAATTCCCGGCTCTTTTGCCGCAGACGAAACTCCCGCCATGAAAGTTGTGAACGTTGCGATCAGCGGTGCCGCCGGCCAGATCGGCTATGCCCTCGCCTTCCGCGTCGCCGCAGGCGCCATGCTCGGCCCCGACACCCGGGTCAACCTGCACCTGCTGGAGATCCCTGCGGCCCTTGCGGCACTACAGGGCGTGGTGATGGAGCTGAACGACTGCGCTTTCCCGACACTCAACAGGGTCGTGGCCAGCGACGAGGCGCGCGTCGCGTTTCGCGACTGTCAGGTCGCACTCCTGGTCGGCGCGCGCCCGCGCGGACCGGGCATGGAGCGCAAGGACCTGCTGACCGCCAACGCCCAGATTTTTTCCGCGCAGGGCAAGGCGCTCAACGAAGTGGCGGACCGCAAGGTGCGCGTGCTGGTGGTCGGCAATCCCGCCAACACCAACGCGCTCATCGCCAGCGCCAACGCACGCGATCTCGAGCCGCGCAATTTCACTGCCATGACGCGGCTTGATCACAATCGCGCGCTGTCGCAGCTGGCGGCGAAGACCGAGGCGCACGTCAGCGACATCCGCCGCATGACCATCTGGGGCAATCACTCCGCCACGCAGTACCCCGATCTGTCGCACGCCAGCGTGCGCGGCAAGCCGGCGAAATCGCTCGTGGATCAGGCCTGGATCGAGCAGGGCTTCATCCCCGTCGTGCAGCAGCGCGGCGCGGCCGTCATCAAGGCGCGCGGCGCATCCTCGGCGGCCTCGGCGGCCTCGGCCGCCATCGACCACGTGCACAGCTGGGTGCACGGCACCTCGGACGATGACTGGGTGAGCATGGCGGTGCCGGCCGACGGCAGCTACGGCATCGCCGCCGGGGTCATTTATTCCTATCCGGTGACGATCAAGAACGGTGACTACCGGATCGTCGCCGGCCTTGCGGTCGATGATTTCAGCCGCAAGCGCATGGATGCCACGTACGCCGAACTGCGCGAGGAGCGCGACGGCGTCAAGGACCTGCTCGGCTGAGTATGCCTAGGCACACCGTGCGGCAGGCTATAGTCGCGGCGCGCACGCGCTAAGGACGCTTTCATGTTGGGTGCAGTCCTCTCCTTGATCCTGGTGGCGGCGGCCGCCTACGCGGTGACGCAGGTCGGTGGCGTCATCACGCTCGTGTTCATTGCCGCGGTGCTGCTGCTCGCCTACCGCCGCATGTCGCTGCTCGCCTTCACGGTGACCTTCACGGTGCTCTTGGCCGCCTACACACTGCTCGGCGCCTCGTCCGCGCCCGCGGGCGTGTGGAAGGGCTTCCTGGGCCTGCTGCTGGTGCTGCTGTGGCTGCTCAACCTGCGCTTCCTGCGCAAGGCGCTGATCACGCGGCCGTTCATGAAGACCTACCTGCGGCTGCTGCCCCCGATGTCGCAGACGGAGAAGGAGGCGCTGGAGGCCGGCACCGTGTGGTGGGACGGGGAGCTGTTCAGCGGCGCGCCGCGCTGGCACAAGCTGATGAGCGCCGCGCCGCCGCAGCTGTCGGGGGCCGAACTCGCCTTCCTCGACGGGCCGTGCGAGGAGCTGTGCCGCATGCTCGATGACTGGAACATCACGCACGAGCGCGCCGACCTGCCGCCGCAGGTGTGGGACTTCCTGAAGAGCCGCGGCTTCTTCGCGATGATCATTCCGCGCAGTTACGGCGGCCTGGAATTCTCCGCCTACGCGCACTCGTGCGTGCTGGCCAAGATCTCGAGCCGCAGCGCCACCGCCTCCTCCACCATAGCCGTGCCCAATTCGCTCGGGCCCGCGGAGCTTCTGAACCACTACGGCACCGAGGAACAGAAGAGCTATTACCTGCCGCGCCTGGCGCGCGGCGAGGAAGTGCCGTGCTTTGCCCTCACGGGTCCCCGTGCCGGTTCGGATGCCAGCTCCATTCCCGACACCGGCATCGTCACGCGCGGGATGTGGCAGGGACGCGAAGTCCTCGGGCTCAAGCTCAACTTCTCCAAGCGCTACATCACGCTCGCGCCGGTGGCTACCGTCATAGGGCTGGCGTTCCGCATGTTCGACCCCGAGCACCTCATCGGCAGCAAGGTCGACATCGGCATCACCTGCGCGCTGATCCCGCGCAACACCGCCGGGGTGAGCATCGGCCGGCGCCACTTCCCGCTCAACATCCCGTTTCAGAACGGACCGATCCTCGGCAAGGACGTGTTCGTGCCGCTCGACTGCATCATCGGCGGCACGGCGATGGCCGGCAGCGGCTGGCGCATGCTGGTGGAGCAGCTGTCGGTGGGCCGCTGCATCTCACTGCCCTCCAATGCCACCGGCGCTGCGCAGGCAGGCGTGTGGGCGACCGGCGCCTACGCGCGCATCCGCACGCAGTTCAACCTGCCGGTGGCCAAGTTCGAGGGCGTCGAGACGGTGATCGCGCGCATGGTGGGACTCACCTACACCATGGACGCGGCGCGCTCGGTGACCGCCGGCGCCATCGACAGCGGCGAGAAGCCGTCCGTGCCCTCGGCGATGCTCAAGTACCACGTCACCGAGATGGGACGGCAGGTCGCCAACGACGCCATGGACGTGCACGGCGGCAAGGGCATATGCCTGGGACCGAAGAACTATCTCGGTCGCGCTTACCAGATCGTGCCGGTAGCCATCACGGTCGAGGGTGCCAATCTCCTGACGCGCAACCTCATCATCTTCGGCCAGGGCGCGGTGCGCTGCCACCCGTTCGTGCTGCGCGAGATGACCGCGGCGCACAACCCCGACCGCAAAGCCGGCGTCGACGAGTTCGACCGCGCGCTGTTCGGTCACATCGGCTTCAGCATCTCCAACGCCGTGCGCTCGTTCATCATGGCGCTGACGCAAGCGCGCTTCACGCGCGCGCCAGTCAGGGGCGCGACCGCCCGCTATTACCAACACGTGGTGCGCTTCTCCGCCTCCTTCGCCTTCGCAGTCGACGTCGCCATGCTCTCGCTCGGCGGTTACCTGAAGAAGAAGGAAGGACTGTCGGCGCGCCTGGGCGACGTGCTGTCCTCGATGTATCTCGCCAGCATGGTGCTCAAGCACTACGAGAATCAGGGCCGGCACGAGCAGGATCTGCCGATCGTCGAGTGGGCCTGCCGCAATCTCCTCTACCACGCACAGGAGCAGCTGCACGGCTTTCTGCGCAACTTCCCCAACCGCCTGCTGGCCGGCGTGATGCGCATCCTGATCTTCCCGCGCGGCCGCACCTACTTTGCGCCCGGCGATCGACTCGGGCGACAGGTGGCCGAGCTCGTGACGAGCCCGAGCGAGACGCGCGAGCGCCTCGGCCGCTTCCTCTACCGCACCCTCGAGCCGCACAACCCGCTGGCGCTGCTGCAGGAGGCGCTGCTGCTGGCCGTGCAGCTCGAGCCGCTCGAGAAGCGCATCCGCGTGGAAGGCGTCAAGAGCGGCAAGGTGAGCGCGCTCGACCTGCCGGGCCGCATCCAGCAGGCGCTCGCCGCCGGCATCATTTCCGACACGGAAGCCGCGGCGCTGCGCGACTACGACCGCAAGGTCATGGACCTCATCAACGTCGATGACTTCGAGCCGCACGAGCTCGCCGCGCAGGCGCAGCCGGCGGCAAGGTCCAGCGCGCACGTCGCATGAGCGCGTCGGATCCGCCGGTCGCAAGCCTGCCGACCCTCCCGTCCCGGTCGGCCGCGCTGCAGGCGGCGGGCGCGCCCGCCGCCGCCGCGGCGCACAGCTGCGAGAACTGCGGTGCGCCGGTGCAGTGGCAATACTGCGGGGTGTGCGGTCAGCGTCTCGAGCCGCCGGTGCATTCGCTGTGGCACTTCACCGCGGTCGCCACCGAGGACCTGACGCACGCGGACTCAAGGCTGTGGCGCACGCTCGGCGCGCTGCTGTTCCGGCCCGGCTTCCTCACGCGCGAGTTCCTCATCGGCCACCGCGCCCGCTACCTGCCACCGCTGCGGCTGTACCTGGTGCTGTCGGTGGTGTTCTTCCTGTACGCTTCGGCCTCGCAGCACCAGTTGCACGTGGTGCAGTTCGATCCGTCCGACCTGCCGAAAACGACGCTGACGCCGCTGCCGGGCGTAAAGGCCGCTGCCTCAGGCAGCGCCGCGGGCGCGGAATCGCCCGAGCAGCGCGTCAACCGCATCTGCAAGGACGTCGAGTACAGCGGCCCGTACCGCGAGCGGGTCCTGCCCTTCCTCGACCAGTCCTGCCGGCAGATCGTCGCCGACAACGGTCGCGCGGTGTTCGAGTCGTTCCTGCACAACCTGCCGCGCGCCATGTTCCTGTTCCTGCCGCTGCTGGCGGGCGCCATGATGCTCATGTACTGGCGGCCACGGCACTACTACGTCGAGCACCTGCTGCTGTTCGTGCACAACCATGCCTTCTTCTTCCTCATCTTCGTGCTGGCGGCGGCGCTCGACAGGCTGCTGCCCTTCGCCGCCGGGACCATACGCACGGTCGTGTTCTGGTACATCGTCTGGTACATGTTCCGCTCGATGCGCGTGGTGTACGGCCAGGGGCGCTGGCTTACCATCGGCAAGCTGGCGCTCCTGACGTTCTTCTATGTGGTGAGCGGCGTGATGATGCTCGTGATCACGGCCGTCTATAGCGTCATAACACTGTGAAGGGGATTCTCATGACTAGATTGCTGCTCGTTGCACTGATGCTCGCCGCCACCTGCGCCGTTGCGCAGGAGCGCACCCCCTCGCCTGCCGGGGCCGAGGCCTACATCATCAGTCCCAAGGACGGCGCCAAGGTGCACAGCCCGGTGCTGGTGCAGTTCGGGCTCAAGGGCATGGGCATCGCCCCCGCCGGGGTCAAGTTCGACAACACCGGCCACCATCACCTGCTGATCGACACCGAGGCGCCGAGCGACATGAGCGCACCGCTGCCGGCCACCGACAAGATCGTGCACTTCGGCAAGGGCCAGACGCAGAGCGCGCCGCTGCAGCTGGCGCCCGGCAAGCACACCCTGCAGTTGCTGCTCGGCGACCTGAACCACGTGCCGCACACTCCGCCGGTGCTGTCGAAGAAGATTACGATCACCGTCGTACCGTAGCCCTGGGGCGCTGAGCCGACACCATGACGCGCGCCGTGCTGCATGTGGATATGGATGCGTTCTACGCCTCCGTGGAGCAGCACGACGATCCGAGTCTTGCCGGCAAGCCACTGATCGTCGGCTGGGACGGCGGCCGCGGGGTGGTGGCGGCGGCCAGCTACGAGGTGCGCCGCTTCGGGGTGCACTCGGCCATGCCGGTGCGCACAGCCCTGCAGCGCTGTCCGCAGGCCATCTGCGTGCGGCCGCGCATGGCGCGCTACCAGGAGGTGTCGCGCGTCGTGTTCGGCGTGTTCCGCGAGGTCACCCCGCTGGTGCAGGGCTTGTCGCTCGATGAGGCGTTTCTCGATGTGACGGCCAGCCAGCAGCTGCTCGGCAGCCCGGTCGAGATTGCGCGCAGCATCAAGCAGCGGATCGCAGCGCGCACCGGACTCACCGCCTCGGTGGGCGTGGCCCCGAACAAGCTGGTGGCGAAGATCGCCTCCGATCTCGACAAGCCCGACGGGCTCACCGTGGTCGACGCCACGCAGCTGCAGGCGCTGCTCGACCCGCTGTCGGTGCGGCGCCTGCCGGGACTCGGGCGCAAGACCGGCGCGCGCGTGGAAGAGGCCGGCATCCATACGCTCGGGCAGCTGCGCAGCGCGCCGGATGCCCTGCTGTGGCCGCTGTTCGGCCGCTACACGGCCTGGATGCGCGAGCGCGCCGCAGGGATCGACGAACGGCCGGTGCTGCCGGAAGTCGAGGACAAGTCGCTGAGTGCGGAAGACACCTTCGAGCACGACATCGCCGACGCGCGCGTGCTGCAGCGCCAGCTGGCGCAGCTGGCGGACCTCGCCTCGAGCCGGCTGCGCGCGCGCGAGCTCATGTCGGGCTGCATCGGCGTCAAGATCCGGCGCGATGACTTCTCGACCTTCACGCGCCAGCGCGCCGTGGCCCCGCCCACCTGCGAAGCGCGCGCGGTAGCCGGGGTGGCCGCGGAACTTCTGGCGCGCTGGCTGTCCGGCAACCCGGGCGCGAAACTTCGCCTGCTGGGCGTGGTCCTCACTGAACTGACGCCCGCATCGCAGCTGGGCCTGTTCGAGGAAACGCGCCATGGCGGGCGCCTCGATGCGACGCTCGACGAGGCGCGTGCGCGCTTCGGCGGCCAGGCGCTGCGGCGCGGCAACACCATCGAGTAGCATCCCAAGCATGTACCTGACGTTCTTCGGCCTCAACGAAAAGCCGTTCGCGATCACGCCCGATCCGCGCTACCTCTACCTGAGCGAGCGGCACGCCGAGGCGCTCGCGCACCTTCTGTACGGCATCAACGAGGCCGGCGGCTTCGTGCAGCTCACCGGCGAGGTCGGTACCGGCAAGACCACCGTGGTGCGCTCGCTCCTGGCGCAGGCGCCGAAGAACGCCGAGATCGCCCTGATCCTCAATCCCAAGATGACCGCGCCGGAGTTCCTGCTCACCATCTGCGAGGAACTCGGCATCGGCGTGCCCGACTCGGCCCTCGGCAGCCTCAAGGACCTGGTGGACATCCTCAGTCACTACCTGCTGCGTGCGCACGCCGCCGGCCGGCGCGTCGTGCTGGTGGTGGATGAGGCGCAGAACCTGTCGCCGTCGGTGCTGGAGCAGGTGCGCCTGCTGACCAACCTCGAAACCAACACGCAGAAGCTGCTGCAGATCATCCTCATCGGTCAGCCGGAGCTGCGTGAGCTCTTGGCGCGCAACGAGTTGCGGCAGCTGGCGCAGCGCATCACCGGCCGTTATCACTTAAGCCCGCTGACGCGCGACGAGTCCGTGGCCTACGTGCGCCACCGCCTGCGCGTCGCCGGCGCGACCACCGACATCTTCGCGCCGTCCGCGCTGAGTGCTGTGTTCCGCCTGTCGCAGGGCGTGCCGCGGGTCATCAACGTCATCTGCGACCGGGCGCTGCTCGGCGCCTACTCGCTCGACCGCCATCGCGTCACCGCGCCACTGGTGCGCAACGCCGCCGCCGAAGTGTTCGGCAAGCGCTTCGCGCCGCACTGGCTGCCGTGGGCGGTCACCGCGGCCATCGCCGTGCTGCTGTCGCTCGTGACGCTGGCGCTGTGGAGCTATCAGCCCTGGACTGCGCATGCCCGCGCGCTCGCCAGCACCACCCCGGCGGCAAGCCCCGCGCTTGCCAGGAGCCCGGTCGTGCCGCCGGCGCCGGTGGCAGCCCCGCCCCCCGCACCGCAGCTTGCCGAGCTGCTGAAAAGCAACGCCGCCCAGACCGACACCGACAGCGCCTTTGGCACGCTGTTCGGGCTGTGGGGCGCGAAATACCAGCCCAACGGCACCGACCCCTGCACGCAGGCCGCGCAGCAGGGACTGGCCTGTGTGGCCGAGCGCGGCTCTTTCGGGCAGTTACGCCTCTATAATCACCCGGCGATCCTGTTGCTGAACGACAGCTCCGGCACGAGCCACCAGGTGGTGCTGACGCGGCTCGATGACGAGCAGGCGCGCCTGGAGCTGGCGGGTCCGCAGCTGGTGGGAATCGGGGAGCTGTCGCATTACTGGCTGGGTGATTTCGTGATGTTGTGGCGCCCGGTCAGTTCACCGGTCAAGCCCTTGTCGGCCGGCATGCGCGGCGCGCCGGTGCGCTGGCTGCGGCAGAGCCTGCAGCACCTGCATGGCGCGCCCGCGGACGCCGCGGCGAGCGACGTGTTCGATGGGGACCTGGCAGGACTGGTGAAGGACTTCCAGCGCGCGCATCAGCTCACCGTGGACGGCATCGCCGGCGTGCAGACGCAGATCGCGCTCGCCAGCGCCGTAGCAGGTCCCGACGTGCCGCTGCTGTCGGCGGCCGATAGTCATCACGGCGGAGGGTGACGTGTCCTTCATCCTCGACGCACTGAAGAAGTCCGAAAGCGACCGCCAGCGCCAGAGTGGCCCCGCGCTCTACGAGGTAAAGGTTGCCCCGCCGCGCACGCGCCTGCCGCCCTGGGCGATCGCCATCGCCGCGCTCCTGGTGGTCAACCTCGGCATCGTCATGTGGATGATGCTGCGTCACTCGGCGCACGGCAGCGAGCCGGCGCCTGCGAGCGCTGCGAGCGCTGCGAGCGTCGTGGCGCCAGCGGCGCCGATCCCCGCTCCCGTGCCGGCCGCAGCGCCGCCGGCGGCGCTGGTCGCGCCGCCGGGCGCAGCCACGACACAGGTCACACCGCCGCCGCTCAGCGCCGATGCGCCGCGGAGCGCGGCCGCCGCAGCGCCGGGCGGCACCCGGGCGGCCGATGAGCCGAATCCATCCGACTACGCGCCCGCGGAAGAGGCAGCGCCGGCGCCTGCCGGCACCTTGAGCACCCACGTGCGCCGCGGGACCGTCGAGGGCGTGCCCCTGTATCAGGACGCAGCGGCGACACCGGGGACGCAGATTCCGCAGCTGCGCCTGGATCTGCACGTGTTCGCACCGCGCCCGCAGGACCGCTTCGTGATGATCAACATGCACAAGCTGCGCGAGGGCGACTCCACAGCCGATGGGGTGCGTGTCGACAGCATCACACCCGAGGGCGCCCTGATGTCCTATAACGGCCAGCGCTTCCTCCTGCCGCGCGACTGAGGAGCCTGCCCGGCTACCTGCCAAATCGCGGTTTTTGCAGCGGATTTAGTCACATCGAGGGCCTCGCGCGGCCCCCGCAACCCACAAGATGACCAGCTTCACAGAAACACTGCGCGCTTAGCGACAGGTCGCAGGTCTTACGTCATCTTAATTCCCGCGGCCGGGCCACGCAGCCCGACGGGCGGGTTTACATCTGTGACAGTCTTGGCTCCCAACACTCCTGCGCCTGACCCGACAGCGCCGGCCTTCGCCGCGGACGCGCCGCAGCGTTTTGCGCTGGCGACGCAGTCGCTGCTCGCCTTTACGCAGGACCCGCACCTGCTCGCGACGCTCAAGAATGCGTCTGCGGGCCACGCGCTACACGCGATCGGCTCGGAAATCGATCTGTCGACTGGCTTGATGGCGCATCAGGCCGGCGTCCTGGTACTCGACTGCGCCGCGCTCGCCACGCCCGCCGCCGCGCTCGCCGAGCGGCTGCACAAACAATGTCCG
>Ga0302326_10025029_pt1 | contig 12112 bp, 10 predicted proteins | sample Palsa_T0_3_FD_202264 | JGI IMG/M metagenome (GOLD analysis project Ga0302326, IMG submission 202264) | Peat permafrost microbial communities from Stordalen Mire near Abisko, Sweden - Palsa_T0_3 | ecosystem: Environmental > Terrestrial > Soil > Palsa > Peat permafrost | place: Sweden: Abisko...
GCGCGGCCCACCTGCCGCGCGATACCGTCGATCGTCACCGAGCGATAGCCGCGTCTTTTCAGAGCGTCTAGCACCGCGGACACGACCTCGGAGTCGATGCGCTCGTCGCGCGGCCGACCAAATCGTGGCAATGAGGGCTCCTCGGGCGTCGGCGCACTCGTAGCTCGCGCTGGTGGCTGGGAATGCCTGCCCGACTTCATGGCGCCGCGCCTGCTACCCGATCGCCGCGATCCGTGCTGCGCAACGGATTTAGCGACCGGGGTCGCAGTTCTCGGCTAGGGCGCAGCCTTAGGCCTAGCACGTACTTGCTATCATTTCGAGACATAGTGTAGCGTATATATCATTAAGTCAATCAGGAGCATCAGTCCCATGAAATCCACGCTAAGCATCGCCCGCTACCTGGTGTTCGGTGTGGCGGCACTGCTGTTCGCTGCCTGTTCCAGTCAGATGCAGCCGGCGCGCCAGGCAATCGATGATATTAACGGCGCCGTCGCGGCGACATCGGAAGATGCGGCGAAATACATCCCCGAGCAGCTCAGCGATGTTCAGCACAAGCTGGCCGATATGAATGCCGCTTACGACAAGAAGGACTACGCAACTGTGCTGGCGGAGGCGCCCGCCGTACTGACTGAGGCCAAAGGCCTGCCCGCCGCCGCGGCAGCCAAGAAGGACGAAATTGCAAAGGCACTCGCGGCTGAGTGGACGCAGCTCTTGGCAAGCGTGCCGCAGTTGCTGACATCGGTGAAGACGCGTGTTGAGGCGCAATCGAAGAAGAGGCGGTTGCCGAAAGACATCAACCTGGGCGCCGCTAAATCCGGGTTACAAGATGCCACCGTGTTGTGGGAGCAGGCGCAAGCCGCATCCAAGGAGGGGAATGTCGCAGCAGCGGTTGCGGCCGCCAAGGACGCGAAGACCAAAGCAGAGGCCGCCGCATCAGCGCTGAAGATGAGCTGACCGGAGCTCCGACACACGGCGTGTGTGCCGGCGCGAGCTGGAACTCACAATGATGCGAGCCGTTGTCAATTTCTTGGCGGTGCTGCTGCTGATGCCGGCTGCCATGGCGGTGCGCGCGGATCCTGCGCCTTTTGATCTGGCGGGCCCGAGCCTAGACGTCAAGGTCACTCGTGGTGCTATCACGCTGCCGATATCTGAGGTCCCCAATCTAGCATCCGGAGATCGACTGTCGATCAAGGCGGAGTTTCCGGCGACGCAGTCCGCGCAGTACCTGATGGTGGCGGCGTTCCTGAGCGGCTCGACCAATCCGCCGCCGAAGAACTGGTTCTTTCGATGCGAGACCTGGACTCGCCAGTGCGCACAAACAGGACTGACGATCACGGTGCCGCAGGGTGCACAGCAGCTGCTGCTATTTTTGGCGCCCAGAACCGGAGGTGATTTCAGCACATTGGTCGATACGGTGCGTGGACGTCCCGGGGCCTTTGTGCGCGCGTCGCAGGATCTGAATCAGGCCACGCTCGACCGCTCACGCCTGCAGGCCTATCTGTCGGCGATTCGCGCGCTGAATGATGCTGATCCGGTGCAGCTTGAGGAAGCCACTCCCTTGTTGGCACGCAGTCTGGCCATCAAGGTCAACGACAAATGCCTGGATCGCATACCGGAACTGCAAGCACCGTGTCTGATGCGAGGCGGAGAATCCCTAATCCTGGACGACGGGCATAGCACGTCGATTGTCGAGGCGCTCACCTCCGGGCCGGCGAGCGATCTGGCCATGGAGGCGAGTTTCACGCCGCAGCTCAGCTACGGCTATTACAGTCCCTACATCGCCTCCGTGTTTGATATCGGGCGCATCCTGGCCTCGCTGCACACCGCCCAGTATCAATACATACCGGCCCTCGCTTCGCTGATGGGCGAACAATTTGCGCTGACATTGAACATACCGCCTTCCTTTCACAACCCCAAGTCGGTCATCGTCGCGACGCTACCTGCCGTCGAGCAGGCACAGCTACCGCCGCTGCATGCGGTGAATCCGAGGGATTTTTATTGCCTCAGAAAGAGCGCTTTGGTGCTGCCGGTGGAAGGCGCACCGCTGGTGTTTTCCACCGCTTACGCGCATGACATAGTGCTCAGGCTTGCAGGGGGAAATAACCGCAGCGTCGATCTGCCGGTGCACGCTGATGCACAGCAGGGTGGGTTGGTGGTGGACACGGCCGCGCTGGGTAGCGCCAACTTGGGTGACAGCGTACAGGGATCGCTGCACGGTTACTGGGGCTTTGACGCGTACGAGGGACCAAGTTTTCAACTGGTGAATTCCCGTCCCCAGTCCTGGCAGCTGACGGATGGAGACCAGGAGGCGCTGATCGTCGGGCGGCAGGACACCATCCATCTTAAAGCCGAGAGTGTCAGCTGCCTGGACGACGTCATGCTCAAGGATCCAGCCGGTAAAGAGCTAAAGGCCGAATGGAAGGCAGTGAAGCCAGATGAGGTGGAGCTCAAGTTGCCGCTGCAAGCGACGCAGCCCGGCTCACTGACGCTCTTGGTGAGGCAATACGGCGGCGATCAACCTCAGCCGGTGCAGCTGCAGGCATTTGCCGAGCCGGGACACCTGGATGATTTCACCATCTATGCCGGAGACGTGCAGGGCACGCTGAAGGGTAGCGGTTTGGATGCTGTCGCCAGCTTGCTCTTGAAGGGAATCGAGTTCGTGCCCGGAGCCCTATTGAGTCATCAGGGCAATGACGAGTTGCCCATGATCGCCAAGCAGACCCAGGGCGCGGCGGCCTTGAAGCCCGCTGAAGTGCTCAAAGCCAAAGTGACGCTCAGCGACGGCCGCGTGTTGAGTCTCACCGTGCACGTGGGGCCGCCGCGTCCGCGCGCGACACTGATCGCTAAGAGTGTGCAGATTTCATCTTCAATCATCAGCAGTCATATTCAAATTATCGATCCGGACGAACTGCCGCAGGGTGCGACGCTGGCCTTCTCTTTGCGTGCACAGTCACCTTCGGTGTTTCAGCATGATGAGACGATCGAGGTCGCTACGGCCGATGGATCCGCGTCGACTGTACTCAGTTTTACCAATGGCGCGCTCACGCTGGCGAGTTCCCGCATAGCAGTCGCTACGCTCGATGCGGCCCATCCGCTTGCGATGTCAGCGTTTGGGCCGCTGCAGTTTCGAGTCAATCTCAACGGTGTCAGCGGCGATTGGCAACCTCTGGCGACGCTGGTGCGCCTACCGGTGCTCACCGATCTGACCTGTCCCGCGACACCGGAGTTAGCGTGCAAACTGAGCGGATCGGGCTTGTTTCTAGTTGATTCGATCTCCGGCGATCCGCACTTCACTCATCCGGTGCAGGTTCCGGATGGATTTCCGGGCTACGCGTTGCCAGTGCCGCAACCCACCAATGGACAGCTCTACGTTAAGCTGCGAGACGATCCCTCGGTGGTTAACCCCATAGCGATGACCGTGGTGTCACTGCCGCCTTCTCCCGAAGAGGCCGCGCGCGCAGCCGCCAGGCTCGCCGCGGCAGCGCCCGTCGATCAGCCCGTGGCGGCCGCCGCGGGCACCGCCTCACCCTCAGATAATTCAAACCCGAGTTCTTCCGCGGCGCAGATTGCGGCAGAGCAAGGGGCCGCGGCCCCGACGCAGCCACCACAGCCGGCGGTGACCGTGCCGAATCCGCCGGAGGCGGCGACAAGTGCTTCGACTGTTCAGCCCGTTGTGCCGCATTTGAACTAAACTCGATGCGATGACGGCATCCCGTCGTTCACGAATCCTACGCTGGCGGACTTGATGGAGGCCGAGGAGCGCCCCCCGTTGTCGCTTACGCAGCTCTCGCTGCTGGCGCTAGTCCTGGGTGTCGTGACCGGCCTGGGTGCCGTGCTCTTTCGAGACCTGATCGGCTTGATTCACAACCTGGCCTTTACCGGTCACGCAGTGGTCCATTACGACGCCAACGTGTTCACCGCCCCCGCACCATGGGGAGTGCTGGTGATCTTGGTGCCCGTGCTCGGCGCCATCGGTGTGACCTTCCTGGTGACTCAGTTTGCGCCGGAGGCCAAGGGTCACGGCGTCCCAGAGGTAATGGATGCGATCTACTACAAGGGCGGTGTAATCCGGCCGGTGGTCGCATTGGTCAAATCCCTGGCCTCGGCCATTGCGATTGGCACGGGCTCATCCGTGGGACGAGAGGGGCCGATCATCCAGATCGGCTCGGCGCTTGGCTCCACGTTGGGACAGACCATACGCATGCCTGCGGCCCAGCGCATCGCGCTCGTGGCGGCGGGAGCTGGCGCGGGAATTGCCTCCACCTTCAATACGCCGATCGGCGGGGTGATGTTCGCCATCGAGTTAATGTTGCCCGAGGTAAGCGTTGACACATTCCTGCCCGTGGCCATCGCGACCGGCTCGGCCACGTTCGTGGGTCGCTGGTTCTTTGGCGATACGCCGGCTTTCCACGTGCCAGCGCTACGAGTCATGGCGGTCGATTCTAGCGCGCTGGCAGTGCTGGCCTTGTTCGCTGTGATGGGTGCCCTCACGGGTGTCGCAGCGGCGGGCTTTATTCGAGGGCTGCACTGGTCTGAGGATCTGTTCGATCGCATCAAGTCTACCTATCTGCGACACATCTTGGGCATGCTGATGGTTGGCCTGCTCATGTACCTGCTGTGGCGCACGCTGGGCCAGTACTACGTCGATGGTGTCGGCTACGCGACCGTGCAGGCGGTGCTGGTCGGGCAACTCTCAGGCTTCTGGCTGCTCGGTTTATTGAGCGTCTGCAAGGCGCTGGCCACTTCGCTCAGCCTGGGATCGGGCTCATCCGGCGGGATCTTCTCGCCCTCATTGTTCATGGGTGCCACAGTGGGCGGGGCTTTTGCGGCGCTGTTGAATGCCATCGGTCTGCCCATTCCACTGAGTGTGCCCGCCTTTGCCATGGTTGGCATGGGCGCGATGGTGGGCGGTGGCACCGGGGCAGTGATGACCGCCGTCACGATGATTTTCGAGATGACCCTCAACTACAGCATCGTGATGCCGATGATCGTGGCGGTCGCCATGAGCATCGGTGCACGCCGGATCTTCTCTCGCGAGACCATCTATACGCTCAAACTCGTGCGCCGAGGACGCGCGGTCCCGAAGGCGCGCCACGCCAACATGTTCCTAGTCCGCACGGCACGCGAAGTGATGGACAGGGACATTCAGGTGCTGCCGGCGCAAGCGAGCTTTGACGAGTATGTGCGCCAGCCCGAGCACGCCGGGCGACTGCGTCACGTCGTGGTGATCGACAAGGGCCACCTCTACGGCGTGATCCGCGTCAACACCGGGCTTCGTCGGGGACTGGAGGGCGCCCATACGGGCCTCAGCTTGGCGGATGTTGCTAGCGATAACTTCACCGTGGTGGGCGAGGAGGACAGCGCCTTCGAGGTCATCCGCCGCATGTGGCGACGCAAGGCGATGATGGCAGTGGTCGTGCGCGGACACGGGATACCGCGCGGGAGCGACGTAATCGGCGTGATCACCAAGGAGCACGTGGCCGACTCGGTCGCTGATAGCATCAAAACCTACCGGCAATAGGTTGCTTCGGGGGCGGCTAGTCCTGCGAGCAGCCGACGTCTAGGCCCAAACTTCTCGATCTGAATCGGCGGCCTGGGCGGCTGTTCGTGCTGCGCGACAAACTATCGTCGCTCGGAGTGCTGGATTACCGGGAATCTACCTATAGTCCTGGCACACGAACAACCCAATACTGTCTGCCGTCGGTCCTCGCGCAGGCCGCCGCGAAGAGTTCGAGGATGATTACAGCGACTGCACCGGGAGCATGCTTGCATCAGTCTTGCGCGAACCGCTAATGCGTGGACCATAGTTGGTTCCTGAGCGGCTATGCGCGCCGATCGTTCCGATATCTTTGACTGATGCGTATATCACGTCGGTGCGCCAGCGTACCGACATCAATCCCATCGACGCGCACCGTCACCGTTACAGGTCGTCATCACTTGCATGGACTAACGGAAATGAATCCCATCACCGCATTCTTAGTATTTGTCTTCCTGGTCGCCGCCGTAGGCGCCGGGTACATGGTCAATCCGTATCTCGGGGCCGCGTTCTTCGTAGTCGCGGTGGTGGTCGGAATGTCGCTGAAGATGGCCAACGTTTGGCAGAAGTTCGTGATCTTGAGGATGGGAAAGCTGCAAAGCGTCAGGGGCGCGGGTCTGTTCGCCATTATTCCAGTACTCGACACAGTCATTGCGGTCATCGACGGACGCATTCAGACCACGGCGTTCAACGCTGAGCAGGCGCTGACCAAGGATACGGTCCCGGTCAACGTCGATGCGATTATTTTCTGGCATGTCCACGATGCCGAAAAAGCCGCATTGGCGATCACTGATTACCGCCAGGCGATCGATCGGGTCGCACAGACCTCGCTGCGCGAGATGATCGGCTCCTCGATGCTGGCCTGCCTGCTATCGGATCGCAAGGATGCTGACGAGCAACTCAAGATTGAAATCGGTGCGAAAACCGCTCCCTGGGGTATCTCAGTGAGTTCGGTGGAAATCCGCGACGTCGCGATCCCCGTGGCCCTGCAGGATGCGATGTCGCGCCAGGCCCAGGCGGAACGCGAAAAGCAGGCGAGGGTAATTCTTGGATCCGCCGAAGCGGCAATTGCGGGCCAGTTTGTCGATGCGGCCAATACCTACGCGGGGCATCCCGAAGCGCTGCAGTTGCGAGCGATGAACATTATCTATGAGACCACCAAGGAGCGGGGCGCGACGATCCTGATGCCCAGCGCGATGGTGGACAGCATGAATCCGTACGGGAACACGCTGGCCCTGGCGCTGGCGGGCAATGAAGCGCTCAAGCCAAACGGTGCGCTCAAGGTGACAGAGCTACCCAAACCCGCGGTCGCACCAGCGGTTGCAACCTGATGGCCACAACGATGTTATGCAGCACGAAGGATCTGGAGGGCTATACCATTGAGGCGACCGACGGAATGATCGGTGAGGTGAAGGATGTCTATTTTGATGACGAGAAGTGGGTGGTGCGCTACCTTATCGTTGAGACCGGCAGCTGGCTGGCGAGTCGAAGGGTACTGATCTCCCCGATCGCGATTGGCAAACCGGACTGGGCGGCAAGGGTACTTCCCGTGTCGATCACAAAGGATCAAGTGAAGAGCAGCCCCGATATCGACACGGACGAGCCGGTATCGCGACAGCACGAGATACGGTACCTGCGGTACTACGGCTATCCCTCGTATTGGGGCGGTGCCGACTTCTGGGGCAACAGCACTTACCCTGGCGCAATGCTAACGGGCGTCGGATACGCGGGTTCCGGAGCAGAATTCCTGGTGGGGCAAGCGGCCCGAGGTCGGGCGGAAGCCGAGACGGAAGGGCGCGAGGAGGGTGATCCTCATCTGCGCAGTGGTAACGCAGTGATGAAGTATCACATCCGAGCCACTGATGGGGACATCGGTCACGTGAGTGGCCTCCTTGTCGATGAGGAAACTTGGGCTGTTAGATACATCGTGGTGGAGGCAGGCAACTGGTGGCTCGGACACCAGGTGCTCATCGCACCACAATGGATCGAGGAGGTTAGCTGGCCCGACCGCACGGTCTCGGTCAATGTCACTCGGCAGGCCGTAAAACAGGCTCCGGCCTACGACTCATCAGTGCCGCCGAGTCGAGAGCAGGAAATCGGTCTTCACCAGCACCATGGTCGTGCCGGCTATTGGGCGAATGAGGTGAAGCTTGAGAATCCAGAATTTCACGCCATTGCCTCCTCGCCGCAAGGCGTGTCCCGCCAAACACGCGACGGCACAATGCACGACAAACGCGCTATTTGATTCAGCTCGCGGTCTTTGGCACGAACTTGCCGCACAGACTCAATCGCTGGGAGTGCGAGCCAAATGTACAGCAGTGAATCTGTATCGAGTCAGATTGGTCGCGTCACAAGAGTGTCCGCCAGCCGAGCGCTACCCACAAGCGCACGGATGCTGACGGCCTTTCCGTTACAATCGCTTGGTAACGCACCGGCCAAGGTCGAGTTTTCACGGTTTCCAGCGTCACTGGCCATCGCCTGCGAGGCTTGCGCCAACCTCGAAACAGCGGTCCGCGCGGCGGCTGAAGTCAATCGAGACACGATATTTGGTCAATACAATAAGCAGATGGAGAGATTGGACGAATCAACCAAGCACCAATTCGACGTGCTGCGACAATCTTTGAATCTCGAGCTTAAAGATAAAGCCGGACATCATGGATGAACAAGCAAAGCCTGCAGTTCGCAGGCGCCGCTGGAGGCGCATTCACCATTCGCCGCTTTTCTGGGCTGGTCTTTTTTTGTGTTTGGCTGCGATCACGATCTACGTGTTGTCCGAAGACCTTTCTTGGCGGCCACGGCTAAGCGTCTTTCCAACACGTGTTTCGCCTCCGTGACACCTTCACGACCCACGCCGAGCATATTGGCGATGAGCTCCTGTGTGATCAACAGCTGATTGGACTGCGGACGCTCGAGGCTCAGTAGTAGCCAAACGGCACAGCTGCTGGTCAAGCGAATGGTGATGGTAATACATTGCAGCCTGCGACATTTGAGCGATCAGCGCCTGCATATAGCGCAAGACTAAGTGCAGCACCGGTCCGGCGCGGCCGGGTGTGGATGCGCCTCCCATGAAAGCGAATTGCCCACGATGCCATCGGAGGCCAGTGATGCGCAAATGGGCTGTTGCACTCGTGATCTCAGTAGCTTGTTGAGTGATTGTGCGCTCCGCGGGTTCAGAGGAGGAGCAGGGGGCCATTTCTATCATTATCACGACTGGCGCTAGAAGCGCGCCTCGCGGACACGGTATCAGTTGGTATTCGCAAGGTACGGTGGCATATCATCTGGCGAACGCTTGATGCGGCCACGAAAGGTAGATCCCTCATGCGCGCTAGACTCTTTGCCATGTTGTTCGCCGTAACGCTGTGCGCCCACGCGCAGACCCAACTCCTCGAACATGTCCCACTGCGATGGAAGCCAACATCGGAGCCCCGGTTGGGTGCGATGCAGATGTCGCAGACGCCCATTCAGTTCGAAACTTTCCAGGACGTTCGCGACAACAAGGATGCGATCGGCGAGAATCTCGAGGACGATAAGCCAAGGCCCGTCACCACCACCGACGATGTCGGTGCGTTCGTGAGCAGCCACATGCGCGAGTTATTCGATCACGCTGGTCTCAAGACGGTCGACAGCAACGGGACGATAACAATTAGAGGTGAGGTCAGGCAATTTTTTGTCAGGGAGACGACGACCTACAAATCGGCGGTCGCTGTGCATCTGACGGTAGTGGGTCACGACGGTAGGACGCTCTGGAGTGGACTTGCCTCCGGCGATGCCACGAGATTCGGTCGCTCCTACAACCTCGAGGACTATTACGAGGTCCTCTCCGACGCTATCGTCAATACCGTAAGCTCGATGCTTCAGAGCGCCGACGTCCAAAAGGCTCTGTCGGGTCGCTGAACCAAAAGGGTCTGGCGGCCGCCGATCGGCCTGAGCGCCGGTGAGACGAAGCAACGCCTAGAACGGTGGCCGTTCGATAGCACGAAGCGGTCCGCGTCGATATTCGTGAATGGGTTCTGCCTGGTAGGGTAAAGCTTTGACCAACCCGCCGTCACATGATGCGTCACCGAAGCTCGGGTGAGACGGAGATTGCGCGCTTATTTGATCATCGGCAAGTCACGAATACGTGATCTCTTGTCACGAATGGTCGACACACGATGTTCGGCGCATCTCGTTTCAAGGACCAGGCTTAGCCTCCGACTCGTGATTCTTCATCTGCGGAAGAGTGGCATTCGGCCCTGGCCCGGCGCCACGCACCGATCCGACTGAGGCCTCGGAGTAGACCGGCTCTGTTGCAATTGCTGGTTCGCTCGCCCGGTATTGTCCTGCTGCGCTTTCTGCGGCTCGAGGTGGTCGCTGACATTCGGCTGCATCGCTTCGTCGATCATAGCGTCCTCCGGTTACCGAGATCCTATTACTGACCAACGCTTTGCGGTGGTGCATGTGAGACGAGTGAACTGGACATCGGCGCAGCACCTTTGGCAAGACGCGCGCCGGCCAGATGGTTTGCTACGAGCCACTGCGTACCCAGCATGAAAAACATATAGATTACATAGATGATTAGGTACTTGACCGGCCAGAGCTTGTTCGCCGTGCTGACGCCGGACAGCACTGTGCGAGACCGGAGATCTGAAGCCGCCCCATGCGGCAAGAGTGCGCTCAAGCGGGCAGCAATCGCTCCGGGGTCCAGGCGCGTTGACCGCCCGCTAGTCAGTGCTGCAGTCAACGAGGTCAGTTTCTGAGTCGCAGCCGCACTCGGCAAGCGCGCTAAGCGAGCGGCTTCCTCCCAAGGATCAACGTCCTGTCTTGCCAGCGCTGAGAGGACACTGAGTCGCATCCCATTATCGTTAATGTCTTCACCGATCGGCGCGAATAGAAACGCATCGAAGTCGGATCGAACAGAAGACGCGGAACCGGTCATTTCCATATTGACAGTAGTGACTAGACCGAAGGTACAGCACCGACAATTGTGCCCGTGTCACGCCGCAGCAGCTCATCCCGATGATTCACCGCAGTAGCGGCCCCGCTTAAGTCAACTTTTGCGAGGACCGGGTCACCCTGAGGGGCGACTGAATCCTTGTTGACGACTCGATGGGCGAGGTTATGAGCTGCCACATTCGGGCCCAGCGTGAGCGTGGCTCGGTGAGCAATCCGCGCACTGTTTTGGCGCGATGATTCTGGCGCCCGATCAAGCGGCTTCGTAACTCGGTAGCGCACGGCGGGCAGGTGTGGTGCATTCATCGTGATCTCCAAGCGCTGCTGGGACCAGCAGTGCGCGAACTTGCGTTGCCCCCAATTCACCGAATGCGCACACCCTAGCCGCATCCTCTGGAATCGTCTGTGCGATACCGCGCAGACCATTTGGACGGAGCTGCGGCGAGGCTTGGTTCGAAACGTACTTCGGCGCAGACTTGTGCTTATGCCGCGGTCGTTCGATGCCAGGCTCCTGCTACGACAACACCAGAGTCACGAACAACGTCGACTGCTTTCGGGTTCAAAACGATTAGGCCGGTTAGCTCCTGCTGAGTCGCGATACTGCATGCGGGTTTTTGCGGACTTTAGTGTGCGAACGATGGCGGCTGGCTTAAACCCTGGAAGGGCCGCGAAGTCGCTAGGCGAACGATCGGGCACCTAGCATACCGCGTGCGCTAGCGCACTGATCTGTCGCGCAGCGGGGCGTACCGTTGGCAAATGGCCTCACGCGCGCGTCGAATAATGGAGGTGCGAACATCACCATGGCGCGGATGAACTCAGTATCCCCAATTTGTCGAACGTTTAGCGTTCGATGCTCATGAGCTGGAGGTAGACATGTTACGCAGAGCCAAGGATCTGGAGAATTGCGCTATCCGCGCGACTGACGGTCTCATTGGTCATGTGAAGGACTTGTATTTCGATGACCGAGCGTGGCGTATCCGCTATCTGGTCGTCGAGACTGGTGCGTGGCTTTCGAGTCGAAAAGTGTTGATCTCGCCGCTCGCCATCGGTCAGCCTGATTGGACGGAAAAGATACTCCCGGTCTCGATCACCAAAGAGCAGGTGAGGAGCAGTCCCGACATTGACACTGACAAACCGGTATCGCGACAGCATGAAAGGCAGTATCTCGACTACTATCAGTATCCCTTCTATTGGGCCGGTGAGGGGCTCTTTGCACAAGGCGGCTATCCGGGCTCGACCCTGGTGGGACTAAGTAGTCGTGGTTTCGATGCTGACTATCGCATGGCACAGATGCAAGACGATCGCGCAGCGGCCCAAGCCGAACGGAGCGAGGACGTCGACCCCCACCTACGCTGTGCCAAGGCGATCATGGACTATCACATTGAAGCGACCGATGGAAGCATCGGTCACGTGCGGGATTTACTTGTGGATGAGGACACCTGGACGATCCGATACCTCATCGTGAACACGAGCGCCTGGTGGTTCGGTCACCAGGTGCTCATCGCCCCGCAATGGATCCAGGACATGAGCTGGCTCAACACGACGGTGTCGGTCAAGCTCACTCGTCAGGCCGTGAAAGACTCGCCCGCATACGATCCCGCGACACCGTTGAGTCGGAACTATGAAGTGAATCTCTATAGACATCAC
>Ga0302326_10025031_pt1 | contig 12111 bp, 9 predicted proteins | sample Palsa_T0_3_FD_202264 | JGI IMG/M metagenome (GOLD analysis project Ga0302326, IMG submission 202264) | Peat permafrost microbial communities from Stordalen Mire near Abisko, Sweden - Palsa_T0_3 | ecosystem: Environmental > Terrestrial > Soil > Palsa > Peat permafrost | place: Sweden: Abisko...
TTATTGGACCATTCGTTAGCATTGAAGAAATCGTTGCGCAGATACTCGAAGGCGCTGCCGTGGTATTGATTCGTACCCGATTTTAGCCCGACGCTGATCACGCCGCCGAGAAACTGTCCCAGCTCAGCGCTAGGATTGTTAGTGACGATGCTCATCTGCTGGATGGCGTCGACGTTAGGCGAATACGCCACATTATTGTCGACGAATTCGGTATTTTCCATGCCGTCGAGCAAATAGTAGTTAGCCTGCTCGCGGTTGCCGTTGAGGTTCGGCCGCGCCGAGTTGAAAGTCTTCAGGCCGGTATTAAAGGATGCCGGACTGATGGTGACCGAGCCGGGAATCAGCAGCGTCAATTGATTGTAGTTGCGCGTTTCGAGCGGCAGGTTGGCGATGGACGACGACTCCATTACCGAACCGACCTCGGTGGTTTGCGTCTGCAATACCTCTGCGCCCGCCTCTACGACCACTTGCTGCGAAAGCTGCCCGACAGTGAGCGCGATATCGACGGAGGCAGTCTGCCCGAGAGTCAGCGCGAGGGAGGGATGCACGGCGGTCTGGAAGCCGCTGGCCTCTACGCGCACTTCATAGCGCCCGATGGGAAGCCGCGACAGATTGTAAGCGCCGTCGGTGTTCGACTGTGTGCTGAAGACTGTGCCGCGATCGGCGTCCTTGGCCGTGATTTTGGCGTTGGCCACAGCGGCGCCCGATGGATCGGTGATGCGGCCAGTGATATTGGCCGTGGTTTCCTGAGCTGTGGCCGGGCGAAGAATCGCCGCCGTAATCGTGGCTAACGAAAGCGCCGTGATAATAGTTGTACGGTAAGTCACCTCTCAACCCCCTTTATCAAATCGGAATGGCTCCGGCGGGCGGAGCGTCTACGACATACTGGGCCGCGGCGCGTCCGCCGTCCAGTTCCAAACGGTTGCTGCGGGGTTATGCGACGTTCGTAACCGGGCTGAACAGGGCTGATTGTGCGGGGGCGGGGATCTGGAAGGCGGCGTAAGTGTTCGGAAATGGGACTGGGGTCGTTCTGCAAATCGGGGTTTGGGTTCGCGCTAAGGTGCGGCGTGGGATGCTGCGAGTTTCGTAAGTTATTGGATAGGGAAGAGAACGTCGTGGTGATTGGCATGGTGGGGTATAAACGGATTTGGTGTGCAGCGGCGCCGAGGGACAGCTTCGTGTGACCCTGCGAGTTTTGTCACCCCTGCGATCTTATTGTCTCTTCCTCTGCCTAGGAATTGCGGGAGAGAGGCTTCGTCACTGCGACTAAGCCGTTTCTATTTGTTGATTTTGCGAATATTTTAAGGTTCTGTGATCGAAGGCGAGTTGAGCCGGCCGCGGCGGGCGTCGCGGTCCGAACGGCGTTCACACGAGTGTGAACGCTGCACGCATGAGTGTTGCCCTGCCCCCCGGCGGGGCAAGGAGAGGTATGAAAGCACACGCTTCGCTCTGTATTTTCGAGGGTGCGTGCGCCACGGTGCTGTCTGATTTCCAAACAAGAGTACAACATCGGGCGGTCAGGGAACTAGCTTAGATAGGCTAGACGGTTCGAGTTACCTTTTGCAAGGCGCGCGGGCGGTCCGGATTTAAGCCTTTGATGGCGGCCAGGTGCGCTGCGAATAGTTGCGCCGGCACGATATAAGGTATGGGAGTGTACAGATCGCACGGACCTTGCGGCGCGATGCTGTAGATGGGAAGCTGGATCAAGCGCGCGGGCTTCGCCGCCGCCTCGGGGTTCGATTCGTCCGTGATCACCAGCGTCTCCGCCTTCAATTCCTCCAGCCGGTCCAGCATGGCCGAGATGGAAGGCCAGGTAACTCCCGGAGGCGCAAACGCGAAGACCGGAAACGATCGCTCAATCAGCGCGATGGGGCCGTGCATCAGATCGGCCGAAGAGAAGCGCTCAGTCACCACGTAAGATGTCTCCATCAACTTGAGCCCCAGTTCGAGAGCGTTGGCGTAATTGAGGCCGCGCCCTACCGCCACGGCACGAGTCATGAAGGTGTACCGCTCGGCGATTTCGCCGGCGCGCTCCTCGAGCTCGAGCACGGTCTGCACCCAATCCGGCAGACGGCGCAAGGCTTCGACCTGTACCTCGCCGCCAAGCGCCGCAGCCAGCAAATACAGCGCCATGAGCTGGCACGAGTAGGTCTTGGTGGCGGCCACGCTCTCCTCGCGGCCGGCGCGCGCGGCGATGACGAACTCGGCGGTCCGCGCCATGGCGCTTTCGCTTTCGTTGGTAATCCCCACCGTCAGCGCGCCGCGGGCGCGGGCATCTTCCAGCACGGCGTTGGTATCGGTGGATTCGCCCGATTGCGAGATTCCCACTACCAGGACGTCGCGCAGGTCGAGCGGGCATTGATAGAGCGTGAGGATGCTGGGCGCGGCCAGCGAAACGGGAATGCGCGTGGTGATTTCGATGAGGTAGCGGCCGAACTGCGCCGCGTTGTCGGACGTGCCGCGCGCCACCAGTGTCACCAGGCGAGGGCGTCTCGCCTCGAACTGGCGGCGCAAATCGCCGAGCGTGGCCAAACCTTCCTCGAGCGTCTTGGCGAGGGCCTCCGGCTGCTGCCGCGTCTCTTCGAGCATTCGGGACATGGGCGTGACCAGATCGATAGTCGCGCGGCGGCGGCGGTCCGGTCCAGTTTCAAACGGTTGTGGGGGCGTTATGCGAGGTTCGAAACGGCATCGAACGTCATTATTTTCAGGTTTCCGGGAGCTACGGGGGCGGGTCGCTGGCGTCGGCTGGGAGTGCGCGGGCTTGCGTAGTGTTGCCAGCAGGAAAGCTTCTGCAGTGGGATTTCAATTCAAGGGCGAGGCGTCGTGGGTTTGGCGAGAGGCAGAAACCAAAAGCATTGGCCGCCGATGAACGCCGATAAGAACGGTCGGGGGCTGACGCCAACTTGGGACGCTGGTCCCGTGTGGCGAACGAGACTGGGCCTGGGCGCGGCCTGTAGGCGTGCCGGTGTCGATTAGCCTCGGTGAGCGAATCGACTGGCGCCTGTAAAAAGGACCAGGACTCAGTTACCAAAAGATTCCCCGGACGAGGGTCATCTCAAAGGGATCGGCGTTTACGGGAACCAAGAGTCTTAGCCGCCTGACAGCGTTTTCAGGTCGTCTCTGCTTTCGGGGACGAAGTTAGCGCGACGGCTGCCTCTGAAGTCAGCAGCAGGAACGTAAAGGTCTCCTGCAGATAGAGCCGGACAGCATCATCCGTGTGGCTCAGGTAGCCGATGGAGACGTCCTGGCCGATGTGCAGGTCGAAGTCGCCGCCACGCGTGGTCAGTACAAAAGCTCCGTCTATCGCGGGCGCCCAAATGATTTTATCCTCGACGAGGCGCTTGACGTGCTCCAGCACCGGATAACCGTGATCGCTGGTTTCAGCGAGCGCGGTATAGGCCTCGGCTCCCAGCAGAACAGTATAAGGACCATTGACGCCGACCAGCCTCAATTGGCTCAAGGCTTGAGCTATCGCATCCGGGTACTGGCGAACGTCGGCCGGAAGCGGCATCTTCGGGTTGCTTGTCCCCTCACGAATTCCCACGATGCCGGCTGCCGTATAGCCGTCAAAAACCGCGCTGTCCTCAGCAAACGCGATCTGGCGTGCTGCGTCCTTCGCCGGTTGCCAATCCGAGTCGTTGGCGCCGCGTTCGACGTCGTCGATCGCCTGGCGATCGAGTTCAAAAGGAAAACGCAACTCCACCAGCGCTTTCACCTCGCGCTGTCTGGCGAGAATGCCGTCCTTCGAACTGGCAATCGGACGCAGATGGCCCGTGCCGACTGCCGAGAGAAGGGCGCCTGCCGGTCCCCGCACGTCGACCACGCGCCGTCCGGCGAGGTAGCGTTTGAAAGTGCGAGCTGTTTCCTCTTCAATCTGAGCCCACGCCGCATCGGAAATGGGAGCTAGCTCGCGGTGCAGATTATTCATGCGGAATTTCTCCTTTGAGGGAACCAATACCCAGCGAGCCGTCGCTCTTCCGCGGAGCGGATAGAGAACCGTCGACCTTCGCTGGCTCTACGATAGGCGCAGCATCCGCGGCGGGCTGGTCCTCGCCCACAGCCTCCAAAAATGTTACGGACGGAGCAAAAAATAGGTTTCCAGTGACGGCGCGGCTGAAATCGAGCAGGCGGTCGTAGTTGCCGGGCGGCCGGCCAACGAACATGTTTTCGAGCATCTGTTCGATTGTATGGGGCGAACGGCTGTAGCCGATGAAATACGTGCCGAATTCACCGTGCGCGGCCCGGCCGAAGGGCATGTTGTCGCGCAGAATCTTGATCTCTTTCCCGTCCTCGACGATCGTAGTGAGTGCGCTGTGCGCCGAGGTTGGCTTGATGGAATCGTCCAATTCGATGTCCGACAGCTTCGCGCGGCCGATGATTCGTTCCTGCGCCTCCGTGGACAGCGCATTCCATCCGTCAAGATCGTGGAGATATTTCTGCACGATGACGTAGCTGCCGCCGGCGAACGCGGCGTCCTCGTCGCCAACGATCACCGCATCGATCACTGCCTCGCCCCTCGGGTTCTCGGTCCCGTCGACGAAACCTATGAGATCACGGTCGTCAAAGTAACGGAAGCCATGCACTTCGTCTACCGGCGAAACAGCGTCTCCGATACGCGTCATGATCTGCGTCGCAAGTTCGAAGCACAGATCCATACGCTTCGCGCGGATGTGGAACAGCAAGTCGCCTGGCGTCGAAACCGCATGGCGCGCTGCGGCGTGAATCTGCCGGAACGGATGAAGCTTCGCCGGCCGCGGCGGCCCAAAGAGTCGATCCCACGCGTCGGACCCAAAACCCACGACGCAGGAGAGGCCCCCTTCAAGGTCGCGAAATTCCACTGCGCGCAACAACGCGGCGAGGTCTCCGCAGAACGACCGCAGGGTCGCGCGATTGTCGAAACCCGGGTTTACTGTGACGACCAGGAAGATCGCGGCGCGGGTGAGGGGCGCGGCTACTGGCTGCGGCTGCGCAACGGCCCGCAGGCCGCGTACCGCCTCGGGCGCGCTCATCGGATTGGGTTTCATCTGGATGTCATTCTGGCAGGGCGCGCGGAGGTCCGCTCTTCGAAGGACCATCGCTCGCCGCGCGTGCGAACGTTGTTCGACCAGCTTACCATCGTCTGCGACGAACGTCGATACTATATGTCCGATACATCTCCATGATCGGGTCCCGTAAAGGATCACGAGGCTTGGCGCTTGGCCGGTGCAGGGGTGGTCCTGGCCGTCTGCCCAATATTGCGTCCGGGGCGTTAACTTAAGTCAGCACTACCGCCCCAACCAAATACGGCCTAGCGCGCCCCGGCGCCGTCCCCGATAATCGTAAGAGCATGCTTAGCTTCACTCTTCCACCGCCGGCCATCGCCGCGCTGCTGCTTGCGCTGGTCATTGGCGCTGCCGCCTACGACATACCTTATCGGCGCGTTCCCAATTGGATCACCGCCGCCGGCGTGCTGTTGGGGCTCGCCATGAACGCGTTTCTCTACGGTTGGCCGGGACTGCGAACGTCGCTCGCCGGTCTCGCCGTGGGCTTCGGAGCCTACTTTATCCTCTACTCGATGCGCGCTATGGGCGCGGGGGACGTCAAACTCATGGCCGCCATCGGCGCCATGGTCGGTTGGCAGGATTGGTTCGGTATTTTCATCGTCACCGCAATCGTCGGAGGCTTCGCCTCCATGGCGCTGATGGCGATGCGCGGACGCGTCAGGAAGACGCTGTGGAACGTGGGATTCGTGCTCACGGAGATGAAGAGCGGCCGCGCGGCATATCTCTCCAACGAAGAGCTCGACGTTCGCAGCGGCAAGGCGGTCGGTCTTCCGCACGCCGCCGTCATCGCCGCCGGAACGCTGGTGTTCCTCGGTTTGAGCATACATTTCGCGAGTTGATGCGTCGCCTCCGCTGCGACTGTGCGCAAGTTCTTGAGGTGCAGTGTCCACACTACTGAGCGGCGCGCTTACCCGAACTGGGGACGGTCACGACCAGGAGCGTCTTCGGCGATAGAAATCGGCGGGCGCGCAGTTGAAGGGAGCCGGCTGAAATCCGGCAGCAGCCAGGATTGGCGCTACAAGGCGCTGCACGCAGGAGTGGGTCGCAGTCATGCGACGCCATGGGCCCGCGCCACTTTCACTTACTCACTCGCAGCATCACCACGCCATGACTCGGCACTGTCGCCGCGAATTCTTCTCCCTCCACCTTCACGTCCGCATGCGCCCATAAGTCTCGCGCCTTACCCTTCGCGCCGAGATCCTTCCACTTCACCGACATCTTCGCCGCATCGCCTCCGCGGTTGAATAACGCCACGGCTTTCGCGCCGCCGTCCAGATCGCGCACCCAGATCTCCTGGGCGCCCGATAGTGACGTCCGCTTGCCCTGCTTCCCGGCCTTGTCCTGATCGATCGCGATCACTTCGCGGTTCATCAGAATTTCCTTGATGCCCGGCGTCATGTCTCGCAGATCGTTCCCGGCCAGCAAAGGCGCGGCCAGAATCGACCACAAACTCATGTGCGTGCGGTATTCGGCATCGCTCATCATGCCGTTGCCGATCTCCAGCATGTCGGGGTCGTTCCAGTGCCCCGGCCTCGCCCACTGCGCCAGATCGTCCTGCGCGAAGCCGATCTTCGTCATGGAATCCCACGCATCGCGAATGTCGCCGGTGGTGCGCCACAGGTTGCCGCCCACGTCCGGTCCCCACTTCCAGACGTCGTCGTTGCCGTATTGGCACAGGCTAAAGACAATCGGCCGGCCGCTCGCCCGCCCGGCCGCAAATAATGCATCGCCCATCTTCTGATACACCGCTTGCATCTCTTCCGCGGTGTATAGGTTGCGCGCCGCGCACCAGTCATATTTCAGATAGTCGATGCCCCACGCGGCGTACGTTTTCGCATCCTGCATCTCATGCCCGTAAGTGCCTTCGTAACCCGCGCATGTATCTGGCCCCGGCGACGAGTAGATGCCGAGTTTCAAACCCTTGCCGTGGACATAATCCGCCAGCGCTTTCATGTCTGGAAATTTCTTGTTCGACTGAATATTTCCGGCTGCGTCGCGGTAGCCTTCCCAGGTGTCGTCGATGTTCACATATAGATAGCCGGCGTCTTTCATTCCGTTCGAAGCGATAGCATCCGCCATGCCACGCACGGCTGCATCGTCCACGCGCCCGTGGAACTTGTTCCAACTGTTCCAACCCATCGGTGGGGTCTTGGCGAGGCCGTTATCAGCCACTTTGTGCAACGCGGGCAAATCGACGCGCGCCGGATAAGCGCCCTCGCCCGCGGGTGCACGACGAGCCACCATGTCGGTTCCCGGCGCGCCGCCTCGACCGGCTGCCGCGATGTGAAGCTCGTCGCCCGTGAGCTTGCCTTGATATGTAACCTTGCGCTCCTTCTTATCCACGTCGATCATGCTGCCGATGATGGTGAATCCGTCCGCCCCGCCGGTGCTTTCCTTGATGGCGTAGTAAAACTGCGTGGCGCGGATGTGGCCGGTGATGTGGCCGCCATCCTCTTTGAGATCGAAGTAGGTGCGGCGTTCAGTGCCGTCGTGCTGGTCTTGACGGACGGCCCAGTTGCCAGTCAGATCGGCGGCCCAGGCGGACGCGGCCAGGCAGGTAACCAAGTAGGTCACCAGGTAGATACGCGGTATCAGTCGTGGAAGTCGCATAGAAGCCTCTGGACGGCTATCATATCTCATGTCCAAGCTTTAACGGTAACGCAGTGGCTCGGCCCCATGGGCTGCGCGCCGAACTTCAGAGCGGCTCGGAGCTGCGCAGGCCATGGGCCCGCGCCACGTTCTGAACCAATTCGTTGGCGTCGGGATACGTCACTGGCCCGTCCAACATCCGGGCGTACGTTCCCGAATCCCGAAGTTCCTCCGCAATCCGTCGCATTAGTCCCATGGTCGCGCGCATCGGCCCGGAGCCCAGACTCACTCGCGCGATGCCCAATTGCTGCAGCCGGTCCACCGTGGGAGCCCCGGCGGTTGCCAGGATGTTCAACGGGAATTGCAGCGCCTTGACCAACGCCGCGATGGTTTCCTGGTCGTACACGCCCGGCACGAACAGGCAGTCCGCGCCGGCGCCCCGATATGCAAGCAGCCGCCCCACCGACCTCTCGAACCGCGTCGCGGCATCGCCGAGTTGGCCGAGGTAAATGTCCGTGCGCGCGTTGATCACTATCGGCACGCCCAGTCGCTCGCCCACGCGGCGGACGGCGCGGATCTTTTCGACTTGCGCGGCCAGATCCACCAGGTTGCCGTTCTGAAAATCCTCCAGGTTCAAGCCCACCGCGCCCGCTTCCACCAATCCGGCGGCGGTGCGCTCTATGTCTTCATACCCCGCCTCGAGGTCGGCGGTAACCGGCACGGCCACTGCGCGCGCGATCCGCGCGACATTCGCCAGCATCTCGGCGGCCGGAATCGCTTCTACGTCCGGATATCCCAACGAAAACGCCACGCCGGCGCTACTCGTGGCTACCGCCGGAAAGCCAGCTTGCTCGACGATTCGCGCGCTGGCGGCGTCCCAAACATTGCAGAGGCGCAAGATGGAGGGGCCGTGATGCAATTGCCGCAGCAACGCGGCTTTCTCTGCCTGATGCATGGACCCAGGATAACTGCTAACAGGTGCGGCTTGTATGGCTCGCGCCGGGAACAAGGATTTGATCGAAGCTGAATTATAAGCTCCGCGGTTCGGGCATAACGCAGGTTCGCCGGTTGGGCGATATGGTTCCCATCCCATCTTGATGTGATGGACGGCTTGAGTCTCTGCCTCAATTCAATGCAACAGTTTCACGCCTCAAGGTCGCCCAGAGTCACGCACTGTTCGTTCTCGTCGATCGATTGGAGTGGTGTCGCGAAGCGGCACACGGCGACCTCTGCCCGGCCCGCTGGCAAGCTAAAGCATACCCCACCTCCGAAGCTGGATAATAGCTTTATGCACATCCTGCACGTGCACGTTCACGTCAAGCCCGAGCATCTCGACGCTTTCCAAACAGCCACCGTCGAAAACGCCAGCCACAGCGTCCAGGAGCCTGGCTGCGCGCGCTTCGACGTCATCCAACAGGCCGACGACCCAACATGGTTCGTGCTGGTCGAAATTTACCGCGATCCGCAGGCGCTGGCCGCGCATCGCGAAACCCCGCACTATCACGCGTGGATCGAGCGTGTCACGGATATGCTGGCCGAGCCGCGCACGCGCACCGTCTATCGCAACGTGTATCCCGGCGACGATTCTTTCTGAGATGTCGTATTTGGAAAAATGCATTTTGAATTCGCCACCGCCGCGCGCATCGTCTTCGGTTGGGGCGAAGCGCGCCAGCTCGCCGCTGCCGCTGCGCAAATGGGCCGCCGTACGCTGGTGGTCACCGGGTCGTCGCCCGCGCGCGCGCGGCCGCTCATTGCGAAGCTGGAATCGGCGGGAGTGGCCTGCGCGCTGTTCTCGACGCCATCGGAACCAACTGTCCATCTGATCGGCGCCGGCGCCGAATATGCGCGCGCCGAGGGTTGCGGCATGGTGATCGCGATCGGCGGCGGCAGCGCCATCGATACCGGCAAGGCGCTGGCCGCGCTGCTGACTAACACGGGCGAGCCGCTCGACTATCTCGAAGTGATCGGCCGCGGACAGCCCTTGCAGCAAGCGTCCGCGCCGTTTATCGCAGTTCCCACCACGGCGGGTTCCGGGGCCGAAGTCACGCGCAACGCGGTGCTGGCATCGCCCGCGCATCGTGTGAAAGCGAGCCTGCGAAGCCCGTTCCTGCTGCCGCAGCTCGCGCTTGTCGACCCTGAGCTCACTCTCAATCTACCGCGAGCAATTACGGCCGCCACGGGGCTCGATGCGCTGACGCAGTTGATTGAGCCGTATGTTTCCTCGCGCGCGAACGCCATGACCGATCTTTACTGCGTCGAGGGTCTCCGGCGCGCCGCCGCGGCATTGCCGCGCGTCTGGGAAGACGGGCAAGATCGCGAAGCGCGCACCGCCATGTCATGGGCGAGCCTGTTGGGCGGCATGGCGCTGGCGAACGCCGGCTTGGGCGCGGTTCACGCCTTCGCCGCTCCAGTGGGCGGCGTGTGGAAGGCGCCGCATGGAGCCATTTGCGCGGCGGTATTGCCGCATGCCATTGAGGTGAACGTGGAAGCGCTGCGCCGCCGGGCGCCTACTAACCCCGCGCTGCGCAGGTACGATGAGATCGCGCGTCTGCTCACGCGCCAGCCGCACGCCATCGCCGACGACGCCGTGCTGTGGGTCGCCAATCTCTGCGATCGTCTGGAAATTCCGCCGCTGCGGACTTACGGCGTCACCAACGCCGATATTCCAGATCTGGCCGAAAAGGCTGCCCAAACCAGCAGCATGAAGGGCAACCCGATCCAACTGACGGCCGAGGAGCTATGCGAGATCGCTCTTCGCGCGCTGTGAATTTGGAGGCTGTGTTTCGACGCAGAGACGCTGAGGGCGCAGAGCAGCTCATCATGAAATTGCAGTGGCGGATGAATCTACGGCGCCGGCGCTGTGAACATCGCCTTTGGTCCGCGCGATGGATGGAGGCCGGGCAAGAGGAGACGCGTCAGATCGCCTCCGCGGACCGGCATACGAACCAACTCCGGTCCATCCAAAGTGAATAGTTGCTGGCTGTCCGGCGTGAAGACCAGACAGTTTCCGTCACTCGGAAGGTCGAGTTGACGGACCGGCTTCAAGGTCGCGCGGTCCAGAATCCAAACCCGCGCGCCTTCGAGTAATGCGATCAGGCGGCCATCCGGCGAGACGGCGACCCATGCCCGCCGGGAATGCTGGCCGGCGCCTGCAGGAATGTCGAGAGTCTGCCGCAGGTCGATCGTTCTCATCTGCGCACTGCCTCGCTCCCAGGTTGCGAGCTTCCAGGACCCATCCGCCTGGATAGAATCGACCGCGTAGAGGGCGCGTCCGTCGGCGGTCAACCCCGCGCTCGCTATATCCGGCAAAGGGTAGAGCACCCGTTCTACTTCCGGGATGTCGCCCGGAATCTGCGGCGCTTCCTTTAGAATTTGAATCACATCGGGACAGATCGCCACGATAGTTCCCTCTTTGCCGCTGACAAAGTCGGGCACAGGACAGGCGCGCGATCTCAGCCCCATGGCCGCGAATCCACCGGACGCGACATTGAAAATACGAACTCCGGCCGCCGCCGCGCCGAAATCGTAGGTCTTTATAAGCAGCAGCCTGTCATCCGCGCTGAGATGCATGACCGGTCCGCCGCCCAGAAGGCGCAAGGCGCCCTCATACCGAAGCTCAGCGGTCACCGAGGCTGTTTTCGCGTCGAGCACACGCAAGCGATCGTCGTCCGCAACGAATAGAGTCTTACCGTTCGAGCTGACACTCGCTCCGATAATGCCGCTCTCATCGCGGACGGCAATCAAATGCACCAGCTTCGCATTGGAATCGAAAACCGCCAGATCTCCCTGTTGGAGGCCACTTATATAGATCCAATCCTTGGATGGAGCCGGCTGACCGCTAAGGTTCGAAGCCGGTAAGACCGTTATCAGGAAAATCGAGAGATGGCGTAAGCGCATGACTATTGTCTTCACGGAAGTAACTGAACCTCCGCCGGTCGCATGCCGATGTTAATGCGCTGCAGAAGCGACTTAGTCGTAGTATCGATAACAAAGACCGCGCGCGTGAACGGGCTGGTTCCTACTAAGGTTCGTCCATCTTCGGTAGTCACAAAGTTCATGGCGGGGAAAGGGAGGTCGATCACCCCCGCCAACTTCCGGCCGGCGATAGATACCTGCCACACTTGCGTTGCTACGCTCACGCCGCGTTCGGCCGGATTGGAGACGCCCACAAACAGATATCCGCCTCCGCCGTAAATCTGCTGCAGGGGTACGGACTGAGAGCCTTCCAACGGCAGCTGAATGAGCTGCAGGCAAGCCGGCGGTTGCCGGCCCACCTGGTAAATAGCCCCGGCTCCAGTGACGCAGTAGAGCGTTCCTGTCTCTCGATCGAGCCATGATCCGCAGCTTTCGCGTATGTTATGAACCCGCTGCTCCAATGGTTCCATGGCGAGAAAGTCTACCGAGCTGGATCCGAATGACCCGAAGGCGATGGTGCTTGGGTAGTCGCAGCTCAGGTGGAAATAGAGGTCCTGATCTCCGG
>Ga0302326_10025033_pt1 | contig 12111 bp, 10 predicted proteins | sample Palsa_T0_3_FD_202264 | JGI IMG/M metagenome (GOLD analysis project Ga0302326, IMG submission 202264) | Peat permafrost microbial communities from Stordalen Mire near Abisko, Sweden - Palsa_T0_3 | ecosystem: Environmental > Terrestrial > Soil > Palsa > Peat permafrost | place: Sweden: Abisko...
TCCGACCGGCCGCCGCCACATCTGCACCGGCGGCGACGCAGTCCAGTCGGTCTTGATCCGCACGCCGGGGACCACGTCGTCGCGATGCGGTCCGCGAAAGCCGGGCCAGTCGGCTCCCGTCTCCCCTCCCGCGAGAGCCGGCGGGAGTGCCGCGGGCTCACTGGTGGAAAGGGCCGCAAGCCGCTTCTCAGGATCCGGCGCGGCTGCTGGAACCGGGGTGCGCGCTGCCGGCTCGTTGCCGGGTTGGACCACAGGCAGTTTCTCGGGAGCCGCCGAGGCTGTGCGAACTGGCGGAAGCGCTCCCGGCGCGTTGCCGGATTGCGCCAAGAGCTTTTCCTCGGGAGTCTTCGACCAGCGCCAATGCAAATCGCTTCGGAAGCTGCTGGCGGTGAAGCCGCCCGTCCGGACCAACGCCCACCCTCCGCATGCGAGAAGGATGGTGGCGACCATCGATACCCGCCGGGTTCCGTCCGCGAGACGGCGGGTGGCTACCGCCCACGCGACCAGCGCCACGCTCACGACTGGGATCGCCAAGATGGGGAATAGCATCCCCATTGCCCCAGTCGCAATGGACACGTCAATGATGCGTCTTGTGGCGAACAGCGCGACGATGATCAGGCCGATGGCGCCCAAGCGCTCGGACCATGCCGCCCGGCTAAAGAACAGCCACCATAGGATGATAGCCACCCCGCCGGCGGGTACTGCCATTACGCCGATAAGCAATGCGCCGGGCACGACGGCGGGGACGCCAAACCGAAGCAGCAACTGCAGTATCACGATGACCACGCCGGGCCACAGCCGGAGCGGCTTCCTGGGAGTCGGTTCGTCGGTCTGCGCCATAGTCACATCCTACGATACTCTCCCCACAGGCAATTTGTTCCCTTTTTTCGGCGTCGGTGAGCGAACGAAATTTCGCGCCACGGGCGTGCGGTCCCGTTCCTGGCGGAACTTACCATCGTTAAACCCGTTGGCCGCCGCCCTAATTGCCCGCGCTGAATTCCTCGCCAAGACGCGCCTAACCATCGCACGCCTTAAGGCCTTTAGCCGGTTTGCGGTCACACGTTTCGAAACTAAAGCTCTCCCCTGCATCTAACTGCACCCAAGACATTTACTAAATACTTGTCCTCAATTTGCGCCTTCTCCGCGGCATGCGCGTTCTATTATTGAATCGGGCTATGGGGGCACTGAATCCCCAACCCCGAAAAGGAAAAGTCCACATGTTGATTTCAGAAAAACAGCACCAAGCCAACCGGCAGAATGCCCAACATTCCACCGGTCCGAAGAGCCCTGAGGGAAAAGACGCCATCCGCTTCAACACCCTCACCTACGGCCTGCGCACCCGCAGCACCGTCCTCCCCAACGAAAACGCCGCGGACTACTCCCGGCTCTGGGACGAGCTGGAAGCCGACTGGCAGCCTCAAACCCGCACCGAACGGTGTCACCTTGAAACCATGGCTACCTCCCAATGGTTGCTCGCGCGGCTCGCCGCAAGCGAGAGGAAAATCTACGAGACCATCGGCGTAAGCGAAAAACACTTCATCATGTTGGCGTACGTCGCCAAGCAACGCGCGCAATTGGAGCGTTCCTTCCGCACCGCCATTGCGGACATGAAGCAGTTGCAAAAGGAGCGCCAATCCCGGCCCCAGCCGCAACAATCGGCGCAATCCGGGCAAGCCGCGAAACCAGCGGCGGCGGCGGTTCCCCCGCCAACCCAGCCGGAGGCTCCGTCCCCCGCCTATATGGCGTCGCAAATGGCAGAGGCCCCAGCGGCATTCTGCTCACCCGTAACTCCCGATAGCCGTTAGCAACTCTGCCCTTGGTCTTTGACAACCCGTGAAACGACGCCCCCGGCTAAGCACTGAGTGTCTTTTCACCAGACCTTTTTTACGCCCGCGGAGACCAATTCCCCCCAGGCCAGACAGTTCATCGTTAACCCAACCCGCAACCAAGCGCCCCGAAACCGTCGTTCTCTTTAGATCCAACCATTTGGGCTTCGATTGTCCGGCAGACAGGCTTCTTACAAGGATCGGGCACCCTTGCCGTCGGCCCGGCCGTAGCGGTTCAAAAGGTGCGAGCCGGTCTGCAGCACTGCGGCGAACGCGAACCAAACCTGCCAGTGCGAGAACAGGCCCTGGCGGATGGCGAAGTCGCTGGCCCAGTGCGGGTCTTCCGCCAGCCGCCAGATGCCCAGCGCCCCAGCCATCACCGCCGCGGGCGTCAGGAATGTGGCGAGCGCCATCGCCAACCGCCGGTTCTTGCGCCGCTTGCGCTCCACTTTCGCGCCTTTTCCAAAGCGGATGCGGACCACCATCTTGCATACCATTCTATCGGCAATTGCGTTAAATTAGCTCGTGGGGCAGGTTGGCAACCTGCGGGCCGATTGCTAATCGGCCCCGGCTAGCATCCTGTCCCACAGGCATAGGAAAAGAGGCAATCGTCATGCATCGATTAAAAGCTGCGGTTCTTGGCACGGGCTTCGTGGGACGCGTGCACCTGGAAGGCATTCGCCGCCTGGGCAACGTTGAAGTCTACGCGCTCGGCGAGAGCCGGAAGGAGAAAGCCCGACGCATAGGCGAAGAATTGCACGTCGAAAAGACCGCCAGCGACTACCACGAGATTCTGGACGATCCCGAGGTGGATGTGGTCCACGTGTGCACGCCCAACGCGCTGCACTTCCCCATGGTCATCGACGCGCTCAACGCGGGCAAACACGTGATCTGCGAGAAGCCCCTGTCCACTTCGGTGGAGAATGCGCGGAAGTTGGTCTCCTTGGCCCAGGAGAAGAACCTGCGCAACTGCACGTTTCACAACCTGCGCTTCTACCCCATGGTGCAGCAGATGCGCTGCATGCGCGAGGCGGGCGAGTTGGGCGAAATCCTGGTGCTGCAAGGCACTTATTCGCAGGATTGGCTGCTCTACGACACGGACTGGAACTGGCGCATCGAATCCCACCGCAACGGCCCATCGCGCTGCATGGCCGATATCGGCTCGCACTGGTGCGATATGGCCGAACACGTCACCGGCCTGCGCATTACGTCGGTGTGCGCGGATCTACAGACCTTCCACAAAACCCGCAAGCGGCCCAAGAAATCCATCGAGACTTTTGCCGGCAAAACCCTCAGCCCGGACGACTATGACGAGGCGCCCATCGACACCGAAGATTTCGGCGCAGTTTTGTTCCGCATGGGCGATCGCACTCGCGGCGCGTTCACCGCCAGTCAGGTCAACGCGGGACGCAAGAACGGTCTGAGCATTGAAATCTACGGCAGCCAGGCGTCGGTGGCGTGGAACCAGGAGCGGCCGGACGAGTTGTGGATCGGCCACCGCAACACGCCCAACCAGATCGTCATCAAGGACCCCTCGCTCTTGCTGCCGGCCGCGCGTCCCTACGCCGATCTGCCGGGCGGGCACAGCGAAGGCTATGACGACACCTTTAAACAGGTGTTCCGCCGTTTCTATCGCGCCGTGGAGGATCCGTCCGCGCCCATCGAGTATCCGCAATTCGTGGACGGCTTACGGCAATTGCAGATTCTCGACGCTGAGCTTTCCAGTGCTGCCGCGCGCTCCTGGATGGACGTGCCCGCGCTTACCTGACCTTTCCGGCCATGGCCGCCTTAGCGAACTCCCTTCGACATACTTGCCCGGATTTGCCCTGCGGGTCGAGCCATCTTCCCGGCGTTCGCGGTGTACGGCCGCCCGCCCACGATCCGGTCGTTCCACCATTCGTGAGCGCGCTTCTCCGTGCCGCACACGACCCGAGCCCCGCCTCCCCACCGGCGGCAACTCATGCACCGCACGCCACTTTGTTTACGGAACAAACCGTAGTACTTTCGTTAGTACTGCCAAAACCGCTGGTAGGTATTAAACTAGCTATATGGTTGTGACTCTAGAATGGAGGCCATATACTGGTTCTGTATGATAAAACTACTTAATAACCAAAGTGAACTCCTTGTCCGGTCAATCGGCGGCTTCTGGAAAGACGAAGACGGCCAGGATCTCATCGAATATTCGTTGTTGCTGGCGTTTGTAGCGTTGTCGTCCGCAGCCCTGTTCAGCAGTGCCGGCAGCAACGTCAGCAAGATCTGGAGCACCAGCAACAGCACCCTCACTAAAGCAGCGACTACGGCCGCCAGCTAAGGTTCTGCCGCCCGCGTCAAAGCTTTGTGGGTTAAGCCGAAGACTGCCGGCACGGGCGCCCATCGTCGTCCCCTGCACTGTCGCTGATTCATCATGATTTCGTAGCGTACTCCGGAATCATGTTCGAATCCAAAGCCCCGTTTCGCTCTCGCATCGGTCTGGCTCTGGCTGCCCCCGGCGTGGCGACCGCCATGGCCGGCTATTCCGCCCACGCAGCCAGTGGCGGCATGATCGTAGTACCCGCCTTGCATGCGATCGTACGACTTGGCAAAGAAGCCGCCCCCCCACTCGACGAAATCCCCGAAACGGGTGATACAATCGTCGGTGCGATGCGAAGGATCTGGCTGCTGGCGCTCGTGGGCGCGCTGGCGGTAACGCTCTCGTCCTGGGGCAAGAAGAAAAAAGAGGAAGAGACGCAGGTCCTGCAGCTTCCTAAAGACCCTCCCAGCGCCCTTACGGTGGAGACCCGCCGCTTGATATTTCAAGTCACGCCGCTTTCGGCCAAGGGACTCCTTTCCCAACAGACGCGCGATGCGCTGAAGTGGCTGCTGCATTCCACCAACGGGGCGGCCGTAGTGAAGCTGCGCGCGTTCGTGGCCGGCAGCGGGGATCTGCGGCGGGTGCGCGAACTGGTCGCCGAAATCTTCACCGAACACCGCATGGCTCTGCCGGTGCTGAGCGTGGTGCAGGTGGGCGCGTTGCCGCTGGAAGCGGCGCAAGTGGTCTTGGAAGCCACCGCCGTGGCGAAGAAGGACGTGAATCAATATGGGCTCGTCTATATCTCGGGACAGGGGGCTTCCTCGGGCGAGCCGCTCGATCCGGTGCCGCCACTAGCCCAGCAATCGCTGGCGCGCCTGGCGACGGCCGTGAAGGCGGCGCGCTCCGAGCCCGGCGATGTGGCGCGAGTCACGTGTTTCTTGAGCTCGCTCGACCGGTATGCGGAGGTGCGCCGGCTGGTGGAGTCCAGTTACACCGGCGCGGCATTGAATTTCGTGCAGGTGCAGCGGGCGCCGGCGCGCGCGGTGGCCGAGTGCGAGGCGGTAGCCCGGCTGCGCTGGAATACGGGCGCCGCGATTCACATGCTGAATCCGGAGGGACTGGCGCAATCCCCGCAACTCTCCCAGATTGCCCTGATCGGCGCGCCGAAAGTCATTCTGACCGGCAGCCAGGAGGCTTTCGGGTTTCAGGACGCCGATGCGCGGCTGGCCTTCGAGCGCCTGCAGAAATCGCTTTCGCAGGAGGGCGGCTCGCTGCGGCAGGCGGCCTTCACCAGCATGTATCCGCTTTCGTCCAAGATATCGGAGCAGGTACGCAAGATCCGCGGGGAGTTCTACGACGGAGCGCGGCCGCCTGCGGGGACCATGCTCCCATTTCAGGGCCTGCCTTCGATGGACGCAGGATTCGCGGTGGATGTAGTGGCGGTCAAAGAATAGGCTGTCATCTCCAAGACCAGTGTTCAAGATCACGGTCACATTCGGTGAGATCATGCTGCGGCTGGCGCCGCCCGGATTCGAGCGCCTCATGCAGTCGCCGCAATTCGTGGCGACCTTTGGGGGCGGCGAGGCCAATGTTGCGGTGGCCCTGGCCACGTTCAAGCTGCCCGCGCGTTACGTCACGCTGTTGCCGCCCAACCATCCCATCGCCGATGCGGTGGTGGGCGAGTTGCGGCGATTCGGCGTGGACACCTCCCGGATTGTGCGCGCGCCCGGGCGCATGCCGGTCTACTATGTGGAGACAGGCGCGAATCAGCGGGCTTCCAAGGTGGTCTACGACCGCGATTACAGTTCCGTGGCGCTGGCCAAGCCGGGCGATGTCGATTGGAATGCGGTGTTCGAGGGCGCCGGCTGGTTTCACGTAACGGGCATCACTCCGGCAATCAGCGCGTCCGCCGCGGATCTGGCGCTGGGGGCGGTGCGCGCCGCGCGCCTGAAGGGCATCACAGTTTCCTGCGACCTCAATTACCGGAACAACCTGTGGAAGTGGGGCAAGCCCGCCAGCGAGGTGATGCGGGAACTGATGACGTTCGTGGATGTGGCTATCGCCAACGAGGAAGATTGTCAGATGGCGCTGGGCGTCGCCGCCCCGGTGGATGTGCACGCGGGCAAGCTCGACCCGGCACATTATGCCGCGCTCACCGGCCAGGTGCTAACCGAGTTTCCCAACCTGAAAACCATCGCGGTGACCCTGCGGGAATCCCATAGCGCTTCCCACAACGGGTGGTCCGCATGCCTGAACGACGGCCGGACTTTCCGGGTGAGCCGGCACTACGAGATCACCCACATTGTGGACCGGGTGGGCGGCGGCGACGCGTTTGCGGGCGGGTTGATTTATGGTCTGCAGGCGCTTGATGGTCCCCAGGAGGCGCTCGAATTCGCGGTGGCCGCGAGTTGTTTGAAGCACTCCATCCCGGGCGATTTCAACCGCTTCAGCGTGGAGGAGGTGCGGCAGTTGCTCGCCGGCGGCGGCTCGGGGCGGGTGCAACGGTAGAATTCTGGTCTTCCGGCTCCTTGTGCTACCGTCGGAAGTAGTATGGCGAAGTTTTTGTTTGGTCTGATCACCGGCGTAGTCCTGTGCGTCGCCGGCGTGTTCCTGCTCTTCTTCGCGCTGGCGCGATCCTTCCGTGAAAGCGCGCCCGCCGTCGCCCAAAATTCGGTGCTGCAACTCCAGCTCTCGGGCGGCATACCCGAACGTCCGCCCGTGGAATTCCCCTTCGGCGCGTTCGCGGATCGCCCGGCGACGACCGTCGCCAGCGTCTGGATGATGCTGCGCAAGGCCGCCGTGGATGCGCGCATCAAAGCGGTAGTGCTGGAGCCTGAATCGCTCGGCGTGGGCTGGGGCAAGCTCGAAGAATTCCGCGCCGATCTGGAACGGTTCAAGAAATCCGGCAAGCCCCTGTTCGCCTTTCTGAAGACACCCGGCTCCCGCGAGTATTACCTGGCGTCCGCCGCCGACCGCATCTATCTCGGCCCCAGTGACTGGGTCAACCTGAAGGGCCTGGGGGTCGAACTCATGTATTTCAAGAACACGCTGGATAAGATCGGCGTGGGTGTGCAAGTGGAGCACGATGGCAAGTACAAGGATTTCGGCGACATGTTCACGCGCACGTCCATGAGTCCGGAAACCCGCGAGGTGATGACCTCCGTAGTGGACGATCTCTACGGCCATTTGGTCGGCCAGATCGCGCAGGCCCGCAAGAAAACCCCGGATGCCGTCACGGCGCTGATCGATCGGGGTCCGTTTCTGGCCAACGACTCGCTCCAGGACGGTCTGATAGACCAGTTGCGCTACGAAGACCAGATGTTCTCCGACTTGCGGCAGAAAGTAGATTCCGGCGAATTGCATAAGCTGTCGACCGGCGCGTATCAGAAGGTCCCGGCCGATTCGCTGGGTCTGGAGGGCCGCCGCCATATCGCCATGTTGGTGGGCGACGGTGACATCACGCGCGGCTCCGCCGACGACGATGGCGCTTCGGACCAAGGCATCCAGGCAACCGGATTCATAAAGCTCCTGCGGCGCATCGGCAGGGATTCGAGCGTGGATGGCGTGGTGGTGCGCATCGATTCTCCGGGAGGCGATGCCGTGGCTTCCGATGAGATCTGGCGCGAAATGAACCTGCTCAGCAAGAAGAAGCCGATGGTGATCTCGATGTCCGATTATGCCGCTTCCGGCGGCTACTACATGGCGATGACTGGCGACCCCATCGTGGCTTACCCCGGCACTCTTACCGGCTCCATCGGCGTGGTGTTCGTCAAACCCGATGTGCATGGGCTAATGGATAAGTTGGGCATCGGCGAGGATACCATTGCGCGCGGGCGTTTCGCGGAGATCGATTCGCTCGACCACCCTCTCACTCCCGTGGAACTGGCCAAGTTGAAGGAAGGCATCGACGCCAATTATCAGGACTTCGTCGCCAAGGTGGCGCAGGCGCGACGCCGCCCGTTCGACCAGATCGAACCGCTGGCGCAGGGGCGTGTGTGGCTCGGCGACCAAGCTAAAACGAATGGCTTGGTGGACGAATTGGGCGGCATCGACCGGGCACTCGAACTGGTGAAGCAGAAGGCCAGGATACCGGCTTCCGAGAATGTCACGATCGTGATGTATCCGGCGCGGCGTAGCATCCTGGATGTGTTGTTCGGCCACGCACAGGAAAGCGCCGTCGAGTCGCGCTTACGGCGATTGGTTAGGGGTTGGCCTCCGGAATCGTGGACCCACGGCGGGTTGTTGCGCATCATGCCGTATATGGTCACCGCGCAGTAGGGATTTTGCCGACTGCAAGAAGCCGCCGCCGCACGTTTGACGATGCCGAAGAGCGAAGTGGTCCGCGCCGCGATCGCGGAATACTACGACAGGATCGGGCGGCTCAGTGGGTCCGAGAGGCTGCGCTTGCTGCGCGCCTTCGATGAACTGGTGCCGCGCATTCCAGACCGCGGTGCGGCTGAGGTGGACCGGGAGCTAAGCTCCATTCGCCAGTCCCGCCGGGCCGGAGGACGCGGGCACCCTTCGTGACCTTCCTGGACACTTCGCTCCTGATCGGTGCTCTCACCGCGTCTGCCGCAGGAGTTGGCTGCCCAGGAGACCCTCTTCCCGAACGACGCCACTGTGCCTTTTGGTTGGCAGCAGTCGGCGCTCAGCGCAACACCGGTCACTTAATTGTTTGTTTTTGGGTGGCAGACGATCGATCTATGTCGTCTGCCGGCGCTCGGCGAAGGAGGCAGACCACGAAAGACGATAGTCTGCCCCACCAAAGTGAACAGTATTGGCCGCTAAGCGCGAAGCTATACCGGTCTCTTCATCGAGCCCGGGCTGGACACCATCCTGCCACAGGATTTCGTCCTGATCCCAGGTGATGTTGTTGGCGCGTTCGTAGGGCGGCAGGTCGACCCTTTCGTCGTTCAGGAGTTTGCGGATGACCTCGGTCGTCACGTTGTCGCCGGGTGTGAGCGCGATGAGGGCCCTTGCGATCGATGATGCGGCGGCGGGAATGGTCTGGATGCCGTCTGAGCCTTGCTTGCCGTGATATGCTTCTGAGTATCCCGCCCTGAGGGATTGAGAGGAGGACAGCCGTGCGCGCTTGGCCATCGCTTGCCTTGTTCCTCGCCGTAGTTTCGCTGCCTGCGGTGGCCGAAAACTGGCCGCAATGGCGCGGCCCTTCCTTGAACGGCATCAGCACCGAGAAAGACCTTCCCTTGCATTGGAGCGCCACGGAAAACATCGCCTGGAAACTGGAAATGCCCGCTAGATCCGGCGCCACGCCGATCGTATGGGGGAACAATGTTTTCCTCAACGTCGCGGACGGCGACGACCTGTACCTGTGGTGTGTGGACAAGACCAAGGGAACGCCCATCTGGAAGAAGCTGCTCGCCACCGGCAATTACAAGATCAACAAACAGAACATGTCGTCGCCATCGCCCGTCACCGACGGCCAAAGCGTCTACGCGATGACCGGTATCGGCGTGCTGAAGGGCTTCGATTTCAAAGGCAACGAACTGTGGGTGCGCGACATCCAGAAGGACTACGGCAAGTTTGGTCTCAATTGGGGCTACGCTTCTTCGCCGTTGCTCTACGAGGATGCGCTCTACGTGCAGGTGCTGCATGGGATGAAAACGCACGATCCGTCGTACGTCCTGCGCATCGACAAGAAGACCGGCAAGACCGTGTGGCGCGTGATCCGACCGACGGATGCGATACGCGAATCGCCCGATTCTTACACCACGCCCGCCCTGCTGCGCTATGGCAATCGCGTCGAGATCGTGGTCACCGGCGGCGATTGCATCACCGGTCACGATCCGGCAACCGGCGCGGAACTGTGGCGCGCCACCGGCTTCAATCCCAACAACGACCCCGCGCACCGCATCATCGCCTCGCCAGTGGTGTACGACGACGTGGTCTACGCGCCCACGCGGGTGAAGCCGCTGATAGCGTTTCGCGCGGGCGGGCGGGGCGATGTTTCCCAGTCGCACAAGCTGTGGGAGTTCATGAATGGGCCGGATGTCCCCACACCCGTCACCGATGGCAAGTATTTCTATTCGGTTAACGATCGCGGCATTCTGTGGTGCCTGAACGCCAAAACCGGCGAAGAGATCTGGGGGGGCAAGCGCATCAAGCCCGCCACCTACAGCGCATCGCCCGTGCTGGCGGATGGCAAGATCTACATCACCAACGAGGAAGGCCTCACCACGGTGGTCAAGGCCGGACCCGAGTTCGAAGTCCTGGCGGAAAACGACTTGAACGATTACACCCTCAGTTCGCCGGCAATTTCGGATAGCCACATCCTGATTCGCACGGCCAAGTTTCTGTACTCGATCGGCAAGTAAGCCGGCTCTGTGAGTTGTGGGGCGGGCAATTCTGCCGCCCCACAAGTCCCCTCGTCTCGGCTTTACGACGGCTTATAGTAAAGCACGATCCCGCCGCCCAGCGCCGCCAGCAAGAACCCCACATAAAGCAGCGGGTGCGGCGCATTCTTCGGCGGATGCATGGCCATCGAAACCAGCACATTCACCAGCGGCGCTCCTCCGAAAACCAGCGGCATCACGAAATTCGGAATTCCGCCGGACTTGAACGCCCAGATGATGCAGACCGCCCCCAGCGCGCCCAGCGCGCCGCCGATGATGGACCAGATCGTGCCGCCTGCATTGAAGCCGCTGAATCCGCCCTGCGACGAAAGCCCCGCCACCGGCACTAGAACGCCGATCAGAAAATAGGCGAATCCCACGCACAGCAGTGCCTTCAGCGGATTGCCGAGCTGCGTCTGCCCCTTGTGCAGCGCGGGTCCGTAAACGCCCCACGACAGCACCGCGCCAATCACAAAAACGATCCACATTTTGGAACGCTTCCCCTCCCTTTTCTTGGTTACAACCTCGCTTTGTTCCATCTGATGAAATCCTCTGCCCAACTATGCCATACTACCTGAAAATTCGGAAAAATCGGAGGACACCCTAAATATGGCCAAATCGCTACCCCCAGGAACCGCCCAACGCCTCACCCCAGTGCAATGGGTCATCTGCGCCATGGCCGCCGTCGGCTTCGCGTTCGACACCTACGCTTTGCTGGTCTTGCCGCTCATCGTGCGGCCGGCGCTGATGGAGATCGCGAAGCTCAAACCGGGCACCCCGGATTTCAATCACTGGGTGGGCCTGCTCTTCTACATCCCCGCGGTGGCTGGCGGCATCTTCGGCCTGCTGGGCGGATATCTCACCGACCGCCTGGGCCGCCGCCGCGTGCTGGTCTGGAGCATCCTGCTGTACGCTTTCTCTGCCCTGGCGTCGGGGCTGGTAACCTCCGTCGGCGCGCTGCTGCTCCTGCGCTGCACCACGTTCATCGGTGTTTCCGTGGAATTTGTGGCCGCCGTAGCGTGGCTGGCGGAGCTGTTTCCGGACGCTAAGCAGCGCGAATCCGTGCTGGGCTATACGCAGGCGTTCTCGTCGATCGGCGGACTCTTGATCAGCGCCGCCTACTACGTGGCCGTGACGTACTCCAAATCGCTGCCGGCCATCCATGGCGGACACGAGGCCTGGCGCTATACACTGATCTCCGGCGTGATCCCGGCGATTCCGTTGATCCTGATCCGGCCCTTCCTGCCGGAATCGCCCGCATGGCAGGAGAAGAAGCTGGCGGGCACGCTGAAACGTCCCAGCTTCGCCGAATTGTTCCAGCCGGAATATCGCAAGATCACCCTGCTGACGGCCTTGATGTTCGCGTGCAGCTACGGCGCGGCCTTCGGCGCCATCCAGCACATTCCGCGCATCGTACCGGGATTGCCGCAGGTGGTGCACCTGGCCCGCGCCGCGCAGGAGCAGATCGTGAGCAAGGTGCAATTCCTGCAAGAGATGGGCGGACTGCTGGGCCGGGTGATCCTGGCGTTCCTGGCGATCCGAATTGTCAGCCGCCGGAAGTTGCTGCGGGTTTTCCAGTTTCCGGGACTGTTTCTGGTGCCGTTCGTGTTCTTCTATCCGGCTACCCACGATCTGGGCATGA
>Ga0302326_10025034_pt1 | contig 12111 bp, 12 predicted proteins | sample Palsa_T0_3_FD_202264 | JGI IMG/M metagenome (GOLD analysis project Ga0302326, IMG submission 202264) | Peat permafrost microbial communities from Stordalen Mire near Abisko, Sweden - Palsa_T0_3 | ecosystem: Environmental > Terrestrial > Soil > Palsa > Peat permafrost | place: Sweden: Abisko...
AATTACTACGATTGTTTGCGGGATTCAAGCGAAAGAGGGTTCAGGATCAACAAACCCGAATGACGAAACCCGAAACCAGAATCAAACCAGAAGCCCGAATCACGAATGAAGAAATAGGGACGGGGGGGATCTTCTCCCGCATTCGTTTCGTCATTCGGTCATTCGACATTCGGGCTTGATTCTGGTTTCGGGTTTCGTCATTCTGGTTTCGGGCTTCAATCTCACACCTTCCGTAGTTTCGTTACCCGCCCATACGGCAGCCACTCCACGACGTAAATGTTGCCATCGTGGTCCCACGTGGCTCCGTGGGGGCAGCAGAACGCGCCGGGGACCGTCTTGTCTTTCTTCACTCCGTTGTTGGCGCGCTGGCTGACGTCTGGGTTGTCGCCGAGCTGCACAATGGCGTTGTTGTCTTTGTCGAGAATGGTAACGCGTCCGCGCAGATCGGGGATCAGGATTTCGGAGCCGCGCTGGCTGAATTGACACGGGCGGCGCAGCTTGCCGGAGTCATCCTTGTTCTGCTCGGGGTTGTCGTTGGTGACCAGGTGATCGAGCTTGCCGTCGAGTGTGAAATATTGCAGACGGTGGTGTTCACGATCGGCGACGAGCAGCATCGGGCTGTCGGGATTCCGCGTGTCGCAGAAAATACCGTGGGGGCATTGCGTCTGATTATCCGCGTTGCCTTTGCCGGCAAACGTGTTGAGGTATTCGCCCTTGGGGCTGTAGTGGTGGATGTATCCCTCACCGTAGCCGTCGGTGACGTAGAAGTCGCCGTTGGGCGCGAAAGCGGTGAAGGTGGGCTTGTACAGCCGCGCTCCGCTCTGTTCGGCAGCCCCGGCCACTTTCGGTGGCGCATCGGGGTAACATTGTTGGCCTGCGGCGTTCTTCGCATCCTTGGGGTATCCGTTGGAGAAGACAACTTCTCCCTTCAGATCGGTCTTGATTGACTTGTGCATGCCAGTCGTGGCGAGGTAGAGGAATTCCTCGCCGCCTTCCTTGCGGAGGTCCATTCCGTGGGCATTGCCGATGTAGGTGCGGCCGCCCCAGGCTTCGATGAACTTTCCGTCGGGATCAAAGAAGCAGGTGGAATCGACGCCGGTGTGATGAATGACGATTCTGCCGTCGGCCAGTTCCAGCACGGAGTGCGTGTTGCCGAAAGCCATGCCCTTTGGAAGTTTGGCCCAATTGTCGAGCACCTCGTAGGTATGCTCGTCTTTTCCGACGATCATAGGCTTGGCTCCTGCTTTATCGTCCGCGCGGAGAATGGTGGGAACGGCCAATCCCGCGGCCACCGTGGCCGCGGTGCCTTGCATGAAGCGGCGGCGGGAAACTGACGGGGTACGGCTGGATGGCTGATCGCTGGGCATAACGCCTCCATAGATAATTAAAATGTCATACCATCTGCGTCGCGGCTCGTTTGCGGAGAGCTTCGCAGATCCTCATTTGCCGATGGAAGTGTAACCGAGCCGGCCGATCAATAGCGAACCCAATACGGCGAGTACGCTCCGCCGTAGCCGTTGGCGTACGGGTCGTATCGCCCGACATCGTTGCGATGCAGGTAATAGGCGTAATCGAGGGCCGCGGCGCCGGCGATGGATGCGCCGTTGAGATAGGCCTGCGAAGTGATCAGCCCGATGCGGGCATCCTCGAGATTCTCGCGGGCGGCAAGAATCTGCGGATTGTCCCGCAGTGAATCATCGTGCTCGGCGCGCAGCTCCACCGTTTTCTGGCTGGCGGCGATCATCCGTTTGCGAGCCTCGGCAAGATTGTTGTCGCTGCTTAAGACCGTTGACTCCATCGATCGCGCATCCGAGGCGTATTCCATCTTCAACGTTGCCAGCGCGAGAATTTCATCTTTGTTGACCTCTTTGTTGGCTCGCCTCAGGGCGATTTTCTCCGTCAGCTCGTCGCGCAAACGGAGCAATTCACGATACTTCGGATCCTCGTACAGATCACGCAGCGCCCGCTGACGGGCGGCGTTGTAGGCATCGTATGCGTCCTTCTCGTCGGCGGTTGCTTCGAGAAACGCCTTGGAATGCTCGAAAGAATGTTGGGCCCGGCTGAAAGCCGCGGCGAGATCATCCTCCGCGCGGCTGAAGATGGCGCGGGAGGTGGCAGCATGGGCATTGGCAAAAACCCAGTCTCTGATGTCGCGGCTCGGATAGTCGCCTTGGTCATTGTACGGGGCGAAAACGCGATGATCGCCACCATCAGTCTGCTGCCCAGCGGACGTGCCGCTTGTGGATGAATTCGACGTCGGGCCGGAATTGCGAAACCATTCTCCCCCGGCTGTCGGAGCAGACGAGGCGGTATCGTCGGCGAGGCAAGCGGGCGCTGCCACCCATAGCAGCGCGGCGACAAAAGGCGAAGCGAGCAGGACGACTGATTTGTGCATACAACCCGACCTCCGGAACGCAACTGAAATCATAGCGAATTCAAGCGCCGGGAGAAAGCAAAATTCCGCGTAAGGAAACGGAGGAGCGGCATCGTATTTTTCACGAGAAAGACGGCAACTGACGAGTGCCGGTAAGATGGGAAAGAATTAACGAAAAGACCTCCGTCGCACCGATGGCGGGAGCCGTTAACAGATTGGGTTGGTTGGTCAGCAGGCACGGTCCCGCCTCCGGCGACCCGGCTTCGCGGCCGTGTGAGCCGCGAACAAGGGTGGCATCGGTCGAAATCACGTTCATCAACCCCCGAAATCCCAGCTTGCGGCGTAAGAGAATCCAAGCGGCTTTTGCCTGCGGCGACGCGAGCCGCGCATCGTAAAACAGCTCGGCGGGGTCGTAGCCGGGCTTTCGGTGGATATCGACCGTGTGCGCAAAGTCGGGCGCCCGGGCGTCGTCGAGCCAATAGTAATAGCTGAACCACGCATCGGAGTCCGCGATGACGACAAAATCACCGCTGCGCTCGTGATCGAGATGAGCAGAGCGTTTTCCCGCTTCATCCAACACGCGCTCGACCCCGGACGTCTGCTCCAAAATACGACGAACATCGGCCATTCGATTTCGATCGTTCACGTAAACGTGTGCGATCTGATGATCGGCCACTGCAAACGCGGCGCTGGCGCCGGGGTCGAGCAACTCACGGCACAATTCCTCACGAACGGCGATCAGCCCATTTTCGCGCAGAATGCGGTTCAGATGAACCGGCCGGGAAACCGGCGTGATGCCATACTCGGACAAAATCACCACGCTCGCGCCCTTCTGCTGGTAATGGTCGATCAGTTTGCCGCAGACGGCGTCGAGATCCTGCAAATCCTTCGCATTAGCGAGCGGATTGGGCCCGACTCGCTGCATCGAGTAGTCGAGATGCGGCAGATAAATCAGCGTGAGCGTCGGATCGAATTGCTCGTCGATCCGCAGCGCGCTGTGGGCGATCCATCGGGTCGCGTCGATCGACGTCGCCGGCCCCCAGAATTTGAAGAGCGGAAATTGTCCCAGTTGTTTCTGGAGCGAATCGCGGAGATCGCCTGGATGCGTCCAGACATCCGGCACCTTGCGCCCATCGGCGGGATACATCGGGCGCGGCGTCACCGCGAAATCCGCCGACGAATACATATTGTACCACCAGAACAGATTCGCACAGGTGAACGACGGATCAATCGCACGCGCGGCGTCCCAGATCTTTGGCTTCTGCACCAGCTTGTTGGATTGCTTCCAGAACTTGATCTCGCACTCGTCGCGGAAGTACCACCCGTTGCCGACGATTCCATGCTCAGCCGGCCAGGTTCCGGTGAGATAGGTCGATTGCACGCTGGTCGTCACGGCCGGAAGCACGGAGCGGATGCTCGCCGTCGCGCCGGCATCGGCGAATGCGCGGAGCCGCGGCGTGTGCGGTCCGATTAATGCCGGCGTAAGTCCGACCGCGTTGATCACCACGGTTTTTCGCATAGGGTCGTCTGCCGGAGGCGGAGTAGTGTCCTCGAGGGACTCGGTTCATCGATCGGCCGGCCGCGTCGACGGCTCGGTCGTCGCCGCTCCAGCCGGCGTCTCGTCCGGCCATGCCTGTTCGACCGTTTCCAGCCAGCAGCGCGCGATCAGTCCGTGGCCGGCATACGTGGGATGAACTCCATCCCAGCTCCAATGATCCGGCGGGGCCTTCTGGCAAGCATCGTCGAACGCCTTCTGAAGATGGACCAGCGGCAAGTGATATTTCGCCGCCAGGCGAGCGACCGTCTCCTGCCGCTTCTTCAGCTCAACCATATTGTCCGCGTACGTTGCCTTGAACTTTCCGACCGGCAGAAGGAACGGCTCGCACAGCAGGATCTTCAGATCCGGCATCGCCGCCTTCGTGTCCGATAGCAGCTTGTCGTAAGTCTGCTCGTACGCCTCGGCGGATATCGTATTACGGCCGAGGGTGTCATTGATGCCGATCAGAATGCTGAGAAAGTTCGGCTTCAGAGCGAGCGTGTCGGTCGCCCACCGCGCGGCCAGATTCTGCACGGTATTCCCGCTGATCCCCCGATTGATGAACGTCAGGTTTCGTTCAGGATATTGCTCCCCCAGCTCGGCTGCGAGAATGTAGCCGTAATCCTGCCCCATGATGTGGTTGTAATCGTTGCCGGTGCGTGCCCGGCCCCCATCGGTGATGGAATCCCCCTGAAAGAGGATGACATCGTCCTTGGGCAAGCACGGCAGCTTTTCTGCGCCGAAGAGGGGCACGTTGAGCAGTGCAAAAAGAAACAGCAGCAGGCTGACCTTTCCTATACGCATCGTTGGCTCCTGGGCTGGAAGGGTTGTTATCGCACCTCACGGAATCGTCGTTTATAACCGAACTGCATCGCTAGCGCGGGATCGTCGTATGCCCGCTGCACGGTTAAACCTCGTCGGTAGCGATGAAAGCCCAAGGGTCCGAGCACCCCTTGGCGTTCAATATCCAGCAATAACAATCGCAGGATCTCCCAACGCCCAGGGTGCTCGCGCCCTGGGACCTCGGCGCCTCGGCAGCCGCTATTGGCGTCTCAGCCATCCCCCTGATAATCTGAATTGGGTTGTGCCAACGGCGGTATGCTCGTGGAAGAGGATGGGAACCAGCGATGAAGAGTGTCAAAGACCTGCAGACGGTGACGTCCAACGTCAAATCGCTCACCGAGAGCGCCTTGAGCGACAGCGGCGGATTGCTGCGACTGGCTCCGTGCTGGGTGCCGCGATCATTTCTTCAGCCGGGCAAACGGCTCAAGCTTGCGCCGCAGGATTTGTACGCGTTCGGATTGAATCGCGGCGGAATCGACGAGCGATGGTTCGCCTCGACCACTCCCTGCGCCAATGAGAACCGTACCCCCGACGAAGGGCTCAGTTACGTGATCTCCGCCGGGAAGCGATTCACGCTGGCCGATGCCGTGAGCGAATTGGGGGAACAACTGATCGGTAATGCGATCTGGGGGAAGTACAAAAAATGGCCTGTCTATTCAAAGTTTTTCGACAACATGGGGCCGATTCCCCATCACATGCATCAGTCGAAGCAGCAGGCGGCGTTGGTCGGTCAGGAAGGAAAGCCCGAGAGCTATTACTTTCCGCCGCAGCACAATAACGTCGGCAATAATTTCCCCTACACGTTTTTCGGCCTCAGCCCCGGCACCACCAAGGCACAACTCCGCAAGTGTCTGGAAGATTGGAATAAAGGGGACAATGGAATTCTCGATCTCTCGGCCGCTTACCGTCTCAAGCCGGGCACCGGCTGGCTGGTTGGGCCATGCATCCTCCACGCGCCCGGTTCGCTCTGCACGTATGAGCCGCAGTGGGGCTCGGATGTGTTCGGCATGTATCAGTCGCTGGTGGAAGGGCGCGAGGTGCCGTGGTCGCTGCTCGTGAAGGACATGCCAAAGGAGAAGCACCGCGATCTGGATTTCATCGTGGAGCAGCTCGACTGGGAAGCCAACGTCGATCCCGATTTTAAGAAGAACCATTATTTGGAGCCGGTGGCGATCGGGGACACCGCAGCGCAGGGATTCGTCGATCGCTGGATCGTCTATGGCCAGGTACACGGCGAGCAGCATTTCACCGCCAAGGAACTGACCATCGAGCCGGGTACCAAGTGCACGATTAAGGACAAGGGCGCGTATGGGCTGATCGTTGTCGCCGGCGAAGGTCGCATGAACAAGCTGCGGCTCAATTGCCCGAAAATGATCCGCTTCCACGAATTGACCGAAGACGAGGTTTTCTGCACCGAGAGCGCGGCCAAGGCCGGCGTGACGTTTGAAAACACCTCGGCGACCGAGCCGCTGGTCGCTCTGCGGTATTTCGGGCCGGAAGTAAATCCGGATGCCCCGAACGTGGGCAGTGGCTGAAACCGAAGAATGTTCACCACGGAGGCACGGAGACACAGAGGCGCATTCGACTCCTGAGAGTCTGCGTGACATCAGAACTTAGATAAAAGTTCAAACCTCTTTCTTTCAAAGGAGGAAGCGCAGCGACATGGAACGTCGGTGGCGCCTCAGTGTCTCCGTGCCTCCGTGGTGAATCTCTCTTTTTTTTCGACGGAGATTCATGGCTTCGCATATCAACAATTTCCCCAAACTGCACAATGCCGCGTGGCCCGGGCTGGTCGGCAAAGGTCCCGATTCCGAACCGCCGATCGATCTCGATACCATGCTCGATCTCACCGCGGCGGCGAATGTGGACGGCGTGCGCTTCGACGGCGTCGATCTGTTCCTCTTTGAGCCGCACGTCAACATCGACGCAACCGACGACGATATTAAACGCCTGGCGGACAGAGTCAGATCGCGCAGCCTGACAGTCGGCTCCGTCGTCGCGCCGGTCTGGCCGCCAACGGGCGGCGGCGCCGCCATGGGGGATTCGGCGGACCGGCAGAAGTTCGTCGGGCAGGTTCGCAAGGCGGCCCGCATCGCCAAAAAACTCCGCGAGTTGGGCGTTCGCCCCTATGGCGTCATCCGCATCGACTCGGCCAGCAGCCCCGATGCCTGGTACAGCGACCCGGACGACAACCAGAAGAAAATTGCCGCGACCTTCCGTGAGGCATGCGACGTTGCCAGGGACTTCGGCGAACGCCTCGCCGCCGAGGGAGAAATCTGCTGGGGTGGAATGCATAGCTGGCGACGAATGGTGCAGTTGCTCGAACTGGTCGAGCGCCCCGGCGTCATCGGTTTTCAGGCCGACATGGCCCACACGCTCCTCTACGTGCTGGGCTACAACGCCCCCGAAGATGCCTTGCTCCCCGCCAACTTCGACTGGAGCAACGACAAGCAGTTCGATCACGCCTATCGTCAACTGACCGCCGCGCTGCGTCCCTGGACCATCGATTTCCACGTCGCCCAGAACGACGCAACGGTCAAAGGCTCCGGCTCCCACGACAAGACCGGCCGCCATTGCCTGGCGAACGATCCCAACGGCAAACTCAACATTCCCCGCGAAGCCGGCTACTGGCTGCGCGATGAAACCGGCAAGCCGACCAAAGCCTTCCGTCACATCTGCTGGGACGGCTGCATGTTTCCCAACTCGGTGATGATGCAGCCGAAGACTTGGAATGACATCCTCGCGGCGATGCTGAAGGTGCGCGATGCGCACGGCTGGGCGGAGTAACGGACGTGGTCGATCGCATGTCCTCCACGTAGGGTCTGCTGGCGGGCGCGCAACTGCGTGGATTTTCGTAAATGCTTGTCGCCCGCCTGCGGACCGTTGCTTGCTGGGGAGACGCGGTCCGCAAAAGAGCCGGCAACACTCTTCGCGACAATGACGCGCACTGACGGCTCTTTAGCGGACCCTACTACAAGTCTTTGGGAACGCAAATTCTTATTGCCGTTTCCCGTTTCGGTAACGCCTGGATCAGCAAGGCAACGGGCCCCAATATCAGCCAGATGATCCTCCCTGGGAAGAGCATCAACTTGTTGTCGAAAGAGCTGCGAATTCTCCGTTCAGCGATTACGGACGGATACCTTCTTCTGACGAAACTGTGGACGCTGCGTCGTACCTCGCGGAGGCTCCCAATAGAAGGAAATAGAGCAATAGCATCGCCCTTAGAAGGGATAGTAGTTCCACTGTTCTTTCGATGCGAGGATCTTGTGATCTTTAAGATCGTCAGAGTGGAACCACAACAACAACCGAATCCTGCGTGCGGTTTTGTCTCCGGTTCTGACCTTTCCCAGCGCATCGTCGAGCTGAAAGGCTGTAATTTTATCGTCCATATAGGATCGCAATGCCTCGGCCATCTGGTTTCTGGCGATCCCATCGACGCCGCGAGTTGGTTGCAGGCGCATTGCGGCACGCTCCCAGAACGCCGTCGATTTTAACGCCTGTTCGCGCCGTGAGATAGGGGTTAGGCTGTTGCCGCTCGAGTACGTTCGGGCCGACACTTATTCGGCATCCGCCCAAATCCGCGGCGGCTCGCCGTCGCCGAAGAATTCGACGTGAATCACATTCGGATTGCAGCAGACCGGGCAGTCCTCGACGTATTGTTGATCGGCTCCCCCAGAGGCATCGATCGGGACGACGATCTGCTCGCCGCAGGTGGGGCAGATGTAGGAAGCCTCGTCCGCGGGACGCCGGCGTTTTCGTTTTCGTTTTTTCATCGCGGAGCTGATAATAATCGTGAGCATGGGGAAGTTCGCGCCGACTCGTGTAAGCTATGCTTAAGGGTAAGGATGGATGGGGGAACTGCAGTGAGGTGCAGCCCTGTTGGTAGCGAGACTTGCGGGTAACTTATGAGCGATCGAGTTTTTTTGACGCGCGTGTGCCTTAAGAACTATCGAAGCATTGCGGCATGCGATGTGCGGCTTGGACCGCTGCAGTTTCTTGTCGGCCCCAATGGCTCGGGCAAAAGCAATTTTGTCGACGCGCTACGTCTCGTCGCGGACAGCTTAAATACGACGCTGGATCACGCCCTGCGGGACCGGGGGGGAATTCAGGAGGTCCGCAGGCGCTCCGGGGGGCATCCAACTCATTTCGCTCTCGTGCTCGATCTGAAACTCCGCGACGGCCGGACGGGTTTTTTCTCGTTCAGGGTTGGAGCACGTTCCGGCGGTGGCTATGAGGTGCAACGCGAGGAGTTGCGGCTTAGGCGAGTGATGCAGGAAGATGACTTTTACGTTCTGGAATCCGGTCGCGTGATCGAATCCAGCCTGAGAAATCCTCCGGCAGCCGCGCCTGATCGTCTTTATCTTGTCAATGTGTCGGGACTGCCTGAATTTCGACCCGCGTATGAATCGTTCTCCCATATGGGATTTTACAACTTGAACCCCGATCGAATCCGAGATCTCCAATCCCCGGCATCTGCTGACATTCTTGCCCGAGACGGAAGCAACCTCACCAGCGTCTTGCGGCAACTTGAAACGCACTCTCCGGAAATGAAAAGCAGAATCGAGCAATACCTTTCAAAGGTCGTGCCGGGCGTGGAAGCCGCCGACGTCAAAGCGTTTGGTCCCAAGGAAACCATCGAGTTTCGTCAGCGGGTCGGGGCGAATCCCCACCCCTGGCGTTTCCTCGCCGCAAGTATGTCCGACGGGACATTGCGAGCGCTGGGGAATCTCGTTGCACTCTTCCAATTTGCCAACGGGAGGCAAGACCTTGGATCGCTGGTGGGAATCGAGGAGCCGGAAACCGCGCTGCACCCTGCCGCCGCGGGGATTCTTCGGGATGGATTACGCGATGCGAGCGAAAGCACCCAGGTGATTGTCACCTGTCACAGCCCAGACCTTCTTGATGACCCTTCCATCCCCGAGGAGCAGATTCTTGCAGTCACTGCGGAAGCCGGGGCGACTCGCATTGGGGTGCTCGACAATTCCGCTCGATCGGCCTTGCGCGATCATCTTTATACTGCTGGCGAACTTCTGCGTCTCAATCAGCTCCGCCCTGAACCGTCAACCTCCGGCCAGTCTGACAACGAGGCAGATTGGCTGTTTCAACCGAACGAGGAATCGTGAACGCGTCTCTTGCCTGCATCGTGGAGGGCGATGGGGAAGTCGAGGCGGTTCCGCTGCTTATTCGACGAATTGCCCGCGAGTCGTATCCCGACGTCGCCATCAACGTCATCTCTCCACCGATTCGGATACCCCGCGACAAGCTCGTGAAGGCAGACGAGTTGGAGCGTGCTGTAGAGTTGGCCGCGCGCCAGGCGGGACGCGGGGGCGCGATTCTGGTTCTCATTGATAGTGACGATGACTGCCCCGCTCAGGTCGGTCCCGCGCTCTTGGAACGTGCGCACGCCGCGCGAACCGACTTCCCCATAGGTGTTGTATTGGCCAAATGCGAATTTGAAGCATGGTTTTTGGCGGCAGCGGAATCGTTGCGTGGCAGGCGAGGGCTGAGGACAGATTTGGTCCGTCCGGTCGATCCCGAGGCGATTCGCGATGCAAAGGGGTGGATTCGCGATCGGATGCCAGACGGAAGAAAATATCGAGAAACGCTTGATCAACCGGCCTTCTCTGCGGTCTTCGATCTTAGCGCTGCCCGCTCGAGCGATTCGTTTGACAAGTATTATCGTGAAGTCGTCAGGCTGATTGGGTTGTCGCGCGACCGCACGGCTGCGGCGTCGCGAACGCCCACGTAGCTCTCGAGATGGAATCTCCAATCAGTTTTCACGCGGCGGCAGGGGTAGCATCCCATACCGACGAGGGCTTGCACGCGTTCGTTGATGCCGCAGCGCCGATTTTCCTGACTAACCGCATAGATTGGGGGGTATAGAATGCAAGACGGCAATGAATGGACCGATCATGGTGAAATACGGATTACTCGCTCGGGTCGAAGCCAAACAGGGGAAAGAAGCGGAGGTCGAAAAATTTCTTGCCGGAGCGTTGCCGCTGGCACAGCAGGAGAAGGGGACGACGGCTTGGTTCGCAATCAAGCTGGGGCCGTCAACATCCGGCATCTTCGACGTGTTTCCCGACGAGGCCGGGCGCGCTGCCCACCTCAGCGGGCCGATCGCCGCGGCGCTGATGGCCAAGGCCGGCGAGCTGCTGGCCAAGCCACCCACGATTGAAAAAGTTGATGTGCTGGCGGCGAAAATGCCGGGATAGGTGACAATCCTCAGCTGACTTTCGCTCCGGACGCGACGCCCTCGCTGGGCGTGATGAAGATCACCCGCGACGTCGCCGGATCAGTGGCGGCCAGCAGCATCCCCTGGCTGATCTGGCCGCGCATCTGTCGGGGAGCGAGATTCGCAACCACGATGATCTGCTTGCCCACGAGTTGCTCGGGTTGATAGTGCGCTCGCAGCCCGGCGCAAATCTGGCGCTGCTCGCCGGCGATATCCACTTTCAGTAAAAGCAGCTTGTCCGCGTTCGGATGAGCCACGCATTCGAGCACGGTGCCGACGCGCAGATCGAGCTTCGCGAAATCTTCGTAAGTGATTGTTGCGGGCGTCGTTGGTGTTGTTGGTGTCGCATCTGCCATAAGGGGCTCCGGGGCTTATCGAAATCTGAAGTCACGAAGCCGAATAATCCTCGATTGCACCTGGAAGCACAATTGCGGGTGCACGACCCTCTCTGCGCCTACCCCCTCTCCCGGTACTCCGGGAGAGGGGGTAGGCGCAGAGAGGGTCGTGCACCCGCTCGCTTCCCCTCTCCGGATTTTCCGCTACAACATCGCAATATGGCTCTATACCCCCTGAAATTCCATCCCCGCCTCGTCGAGAAGATGTGGGGCGGACGTAAAATCGAAACCGTGTTAGGAAAGCATCTGCCGAACAACACGCTGATCGGCGAGAGCTGGGAATTGTTTGATTTTCCGCCGGGCGTGGTGGAGAAATCGAATGAATGGGTCAGCGCCCGAATCGCCAACGGGCCGCTGGCTGGTAAGTCGCTCCACTGGGCGGTGGGGGAGTTGGGCTGCGAACTGCTTGGCCGCGTTCCGCTCGCCGGCGCGGGTCAATTCCCCCTCCTCATCAAATTTCTCGATGCCCGCGAAGATCTCTCCGTGCAGGTGCATCCTCCCCAGGAATATGCCGATGCCCACCCGGAAGCGCATCTGAAAAGCGAGGCGTGGTACGTCCTGGAGAGTGATCCGGGAGCACGCATTTTCAAGGGGCTTGCCCCCGGCGTGACGAAGGAACAATATCAGGCATCTCTGGGCGACGGCACCAGCGAACAATTCCTCAAATCCATTCCCGTCAAGGAAGGCGACTGCTATTACCTTCCCAGCGGCACTGTTCACGCCCTGG
>Ga0302326_10025035_pt1 | contig 12110 bp, 9 predicted proteins | sample Palsa_T0_3_FD_202264 | JGI IMG/M metagenome (GOLD analysis project Ga0302326, IMG submission 202264) | Peat permafrost microbial communities from Stordalen Mire near Abisko, Sweden - Palsa_T0_3 | ecosystem: Environmental > Terrestrial > Soil > Palsa > Peat permafrost | place: Sweden: Abisko...
CGCGGCCTGGGCCACACAGAATGATATGAAAATCGAAAAAATAACTTCAGGCACCGGCGCCTTGCCAAAAAGCGGCGACACCGTCACGGTTCACTACACCGGCTGGTTGACGGATGGCACCAAATTCGACAGTTCAATGGACCGCGCTGATCCTTTTGCCTTTGTCCTGGGACAGGGGCAGGTCATTCAAGGTTGGGATCAAGGCGTCGCCACCATGCGCGTAGGTGACAAGGCGCGGCTGACCATTCCGGCCGAGCTGGCCTACGGCGCATCAGGTTATCCGGGGGCAATTCCACCCAATGCCACCCTGATTTTCGAGGTGGAATTATTGTCCATTAGTTAGAGCTTCATGTCAGAAAGAACAAGAAAACCTTTGTCCCAAGGCCAACCGCCGCAGTTGAACAACCCATTCGCCGGCCTGCGAACCGAAGGACTGCCGCCCGGCGAGGAGACCTCGTTGCCAGACCGGCCGGCGGCGGCCCGCAAACCGGGACGGGGGCGCGTGGTGCTGCGGCGCGAAAAGGCGCATCGCGGCGGGAAAACGGTCATTGTCGTCCACGATTTTGCTCCTTCCATTCCGATGTCTCTGATTGAGGAGTTGGCCCGCAAGCTGCGCCACGCTTGCGGCTGCGGCGGCACCACTCGCCAGCGCAGCATTGAGCTGCAAGGCGATCAACCTGCCCGCATCCGCGCCCTGCTTGAGGAAGAAGGATTCAAAGTGGCTGGAATTACATGAAGAATAGAAGTTGACTCACTATAACGCGCATGGCACAAAAAAACATGGCTACTGCGCCAAAATTGACAGAAGAACTGCGGTTGCTCCGCCGCCGCAAGAAATGGAGCCAAAAAAAAGTCGCCGATGAAATCATGGTGAGTCCAGGGACCATTCGTTCATGGGAGGACGGCTCGCGCGCGCCCTCCGTGGACCACGTGGAGCGCATCCAGGATTTCATCGAACTGCATACAAAATTCAGCAAGGACAAGTAATTGACACAAACCGAAAGTGCCGGCGGCGTCCCGCCAATGTTCCTGTTCCCTGGCGGAGGCTAGACTGCTCTGCACGTTGCCTCCCGCCGGGGTAATCGCCAATCTGTTGTCTGTCTAATCATGAAGCGCCCTATCCCTCTCATACTTTTGATCGTGGCCGCTATTGCGGCAGGCGTCTATTTTGCCATCGTCTCCCGCGGGCGGGAGATTGTCCTGACGGGCATCGTCACGACGGATGAAGTGATCGTCAGCTCCGAAATTGAGGGCCGGCTGCAACAGCTTTTGGTGCGGCAAGGCGATTCCGTCACAAACGGACAGTTGATCGCCGTCATCCAGCCGGCGGAACGGAAGGCGGAACAGGAATTTTACGACAAAACCGCCCTTCAGTCTTCGTCCCAAGTCGCCGAGGCGGAGGCGGACCTGAAATATCAGGAGGCGCAAACCACCAATCTCATCTGGCAGAGCGAGGCCAATCTTTCCGCCACCAAGGATCAAGTGTCCCAGGCCGAGGCGGACTTGGAAAACGCGCAACTGAATTTCAAACGCGAGCAGGAATTGAGCAATCAGAAAGTCGATTCGCCCAAGGAATTCGATCAGGCGCGGACGGCTTGTGATGCCGCCAAGGCCAAGGTGGATTCGCTGCGCCACCAAGCGGTGGCGGCAGAAGCGGCTGTGGGGCTGGCCAAAGCGTCCATGGGTCAAGTCGCCGCCCGCCGCGCGGCGCTCATTGCCAGCCAGCACCAGCAAGCGGCGGCCTCAGCCCGAGCCGATCGGGCGCAGGTGCAGTTGGATTACACCCAAATCCATGCCCCGACCAACGGCATCGTCGATGTCCGGGCCGCCTTGCAAGGCGAGGTGGTCAATCCAGGCCAGGGCATCGTCACGCTGATTGATCCCAGCCAGTTGTGGGTGCGGGCGGACGTGGAGGAAACTTATATCGATGGCATCAAGATCGGCGACACGCTGCCGGTGCGCTTTCCCTCCGGCGCGCAACGGACGGGGACGGTCTTTTTTCGCGGCATCGACGCGGATTACGCGACGCAACGGGACGTAAGCCGCACCAAGCGGGATATCAAGACCTTTGAAGTCCGGCTCCGCTGCAACAACGACGATAAGGCGCTGGCGGTGGGAATGACGGCCTACGTCACTCTGAAGCCGCGCGCCCAATAGCTATGTATGCCGTTGAAGTGGAAAACCTGGCCAAGCGCTTCGGCGATTTTCTCGCCGTGGACCATCTGAATTTCAAGGTTCAGAGCGGCGAGATATTCGGTCTGCTCGGGCCCAACGGCGCGGGCAAATCCACGCTCATCCGCATGATGACCACGTTGGTGCCCCCCACCGAGGGGACGGCGCGCATCAATGGCTTTGACATCGTCACGCAAGCCAACCAGGTGCGCCAGTGCATTGGCGTCATTCCGCAGGCCATGACCTCAGACCTGGACCTGAACGCGACGGAGAACATGAGCATCTTCGCCAAGCTCTACGGCATCGGGCGGGAGAAGCGGAAAGCCACCATCGCGGCCTTGCTCAAGGCGGTGGACCTGGAGCAGTGGGCGGACAAACCCGTTAAGATGTTTTCCGGCGGCATGAGGCGCCGGCTGGAGATCGCCCGCGGATTGGTGCATGAGCCGAAGCTCTTTTTCCTGGACGAACCGACCACCGGCTTGGACCCCGTCTCGCGGGTGGCCGTGTGGGAAATGCTGGCGAGATTAAAGACAGAACGCGACCTGACTATCCTGGTCACGACCCATTACATGGACGAAGCCGACAAATTGTGCGACCGCATCGCCATTATTGACCACGGCAAAATGGTGGCCCTGGATTCGCCGCTCAAGCTCAAGTCATCGATCCCGGGCAAGAACGTCCTGGAGGCCGGTTTTTCGCGCGTCCCGGCGGGATGGGATGCCGCGATCAAGGCGTTGCCGGACGTGGAGGAGGTGAAGGCGGTGGATAGCGTGTTCCGCGTCTCCTCCAACAATGGCCCGCGCACCATGGCAGCCTTGCTGGAAGCGGCGCGCTCGGCGGGCATCGCCGTGACCTCCCTCTCGCTGCAAAGCACGACGTTGGATGACGTGTTCGCGCATTATACCGGGCATCAATTGCGCGACACGCTCAGCACGACGCCCACGTACAGCAGTGAGTTCATTTACAAGAGCAAGAACGAATGAACCGCATCCTGGCCATGATTGAACGCGACTTGCGCCGCTTCCGGCGCAGCCCGACCCTGATCATCGTCTCGATGCTCATGCCGCTGGTACAGTTGGTGGTGCTGGGCTATGCCTTTGGCGGCAAGGTCAAGCATTTGCAAGTGGGCATACTGGATCAGGACCGGGGGATGCCGGCCATCAAAGTGCGCGAGATGGCGCAGGCCGTGGCAGCCAACGCCCAGACGTTTAACACCACTTATTACAACAACCAGACGGTCGCGCTGCGCGATTTGAAAGACGGCAAAATCAGCGGCCTGCTCAACATCCCGCCGGAGTTCTCGCGCAAGGTGCTGGCGGGGAACAACCCAAAGATCGCGCTGGTGGAAGACAACACCGATCAATTCGCCGCCTCCGCCCTGGAAGGATCGCTCGACCAAATGCTGGGAACTTATAATGCGGCGCCACTGCCCGCCCGCCTGAGCGCCAACGCCACGCTCTCGGTGGTCGAGGTTTATCCTTACGTGCCTTACATCCAATATTTGCTGCCGGGAACGATTGTGCTGGCCATTTTTGTCTCCGCCATGATCGGCGGGGGCATTATTTATATTGACGACAAGGCGCGCGGTCTGCACGAAGGCTATCTGGTCACCCCCATTCGCAAATTGGAGCTTATCCTGGGTTTCAATCTGGCCGGTGCGGTCAAAGCCATCCTCACCGGCATTGTGCTGATCACGGTGGGTTCCATCATCGCGGGAATACCGGATCCGCTGAACCCGTTGCGATTCGCGCGGATGATGATACTGGTGGTGATGACCTCGCTGGCGCTGATCAGCCTGATGTTTCTGCTGATGGTGCGCGTGAGCGATCCGCTGGTGCCGCGGGCGATTTTTGGGGTGTTGAACACGGTTTTATTTTTCCCCAGCGGCGCGGTTTATCCGGTCCAGGCCTTTCCCACTTGGATGAAGGTCATCACGGCGGTGGACCCGTTCACGTACGCGGTGCATGGCTTCAAACAATTGATATTGAAGAACACCGGCCTGCCGGCCATTGGCGGAGACCTGGCGTATCTGGCGCTTTTCACGCTTATCTCCATCAGCGCCGCCACGCTCCTGTTCAAGCGGACGCTCTGAAGCCGCAAATACGGAATAGCAGCCTCGTTTGTTGATAGCTTGATTCACCTGCATTAGCGCAAGCCGAGATCCGTCCGCGCGTCTTCCATCGATGGGCGCATGATTGCATGGGGACTAACATATATTGATGGGAATTCAAATTATTTTTGAACACGGGTTGAGATTGATGATAAAGTCCTTCCAGCATGACAGAAATAGATCATAGCGCAGGTTTGCTGTCCTGTTGCAAAAGACCGCCAATCTTTCTGACGCACTAAAAATTCTCTGCAAAATGAACCAGGCGAAACGTATCCCCAGTGGGATGAAGCCTTGTTGAAGGCTCCTCCTGCGAATGTCAACAAATTGCCTAAATTTAAAAGAAAGAGAAAACAACTATGAGAATGCATCCTGATCAGTTGCTCCGCCCTGCCACCCTGAAACACTGCTCCAACGCCCGCCTTGGCGGGGGCCTGTTCCGCGCTTTGGCCCGGGCGGCGCAGGCCAAGACTTATGTGTGCGTGCTTGGCAGGGTCTATGGAGACACAACTATGAAATTAAACACCATAAATTCCGGCAAAGTCTGTTTGCAACATGGAATCTGCCGCAGGTTGACCTTTATGCAACGGGTGATCCTTGGCGCGTTGCTTTGCCTGGGCAGCGCCGCGCGTCTTGAGGCGCAACAGGCTACTTTGCAGATTTCAAGTTCCGGCATAACCAATGTGGACGTGCAATGGAACACTGCAGGTACGCTGCAGATGGCCAACAGCCTCAATGGCCCGTGGACGACGGTGACAAACGCGATTTCCATCACCAGCAGCACCATCACCCCGCCCACCGGCCCGGCCCGATTCTTCCGGGTGGTGGGATCCAATGGCGTGGCCGGCGAGGCCGTCGCATTGCTGCCAAGCACTTTGACGGCGCCTCTGCAAGTGGCACAAGCCACCATGCAACTGCTCTCGAATCCCACCAACGGTGGCAACACACTCGTCACCTTGACTCCGGTGCCAGGATCGATGACCAGCACCAATCCCATCACACTCCTGATTAATAACACCCTCACACAATTGTCGCCCATCGCCGGCGGCAGCAATTGGTCAGCCGTGGTCCAAATCAATACGTCCCAGCTTACCGCCTTGAACGCGGAGATCGCCAACCTCCCGGCCAGCGCGCAAATCACCACCGAATTCAGCGATCGCGCGATAGTAGGCACGAATGTTTTGCAGACCTTCCCCATGTCAAATTTTCTGTCAGGCCAGGTCATTACTTTTTTCCCCTTCGGCCCTACGATTGGTTCCACCGCCTGCGCCGGATCGACCACGGCCTATAACCCCTTGCTGACATGTACGATCATTGATACTTCAGTGGTGAATGATCCAAACAGGACTTGGGATCCTGCCATGCCCAACATCGGCAACAAAAGAGGCGCCTGGACCTTCGGCACATTGATCACCGCCATGGCCAACGTCGGCGCGCCGGGAAACCCGGTGCCTAGCGTGTCGGATTTTGTCCTCTTTTGGCTGAACAATTATGCGATTACCCCCAGCCCCAATGGTGACCCCGTCCCACCCGTGCCCAATGTGCAAACTGAAGTGATAGCGCCCTGGCAGGCGGCCACGGCGGCGGAGGGAGGTTTTCCCCCCGGAGCAGTTGACGTGACCATTGCGCCTTTCCGACTGTTGGCGATCGTCAATCGCGTAGATCTGCACTCCAGCACGACCTATGGTGTGACACCTCCGAGTTCCCCCGTCCCGCAAGAGTTTGCAGGAGAGGCCCGCTTCGTCTTTGAGGTTACCAGTTCCACCGGCGCTCAACTTGGAAATGGGTTCACTGTCATTCTCGAATACGCCGTGCCCAACGTCACCACTTGCGAACAGCTTCAAAATTGGGCCAGCCAATGGGCGAATTTGAATACGCTTGGTCCGTTGCCTAATGCAAATTTCAATACCGCCCTGCAAAAAATCACAGATCAATTCGCCTTGGCGGGCGCCAATCCGTCGCAATTCCCGAATCAGAGCGCCATAGCCCAAGTCCGCGCCAATGATTTCATTGGAACTCAGTCGGGCGCTCAATGGGAGTTGCGCCAGTTTAATATATCCGATGGCACCGCTGGTGGCATGCAAGGCTTTCTAACGGAGTCAACCGTCGCCGCGACGCCGGCGTTCAGCTTGAACAACACCTGCGCCGTGGAAGATTTCATTTCGGGCAATGCGAGCGCCGGCTTTTGCGCGCCCAACACAACGTTTCCCACGCTTGCGATCCCCGCCTTTGAAGTGGCCAGTTCCCCATGCAGTTATATCGGAAACTTTCTCGGCGGATGGGCGCCGGAAGAAGGCGGCGTGTTCTGGTCCTTCAGCGGCTTGACGACGCCTTCCGATGTGCTTTGCACGCGGCACGTCTTTTCGCTCAATACATGCAATGGATGCCACACGAGTGAAACCGGGACCGCCTTCCTACACGTCGCCCCGCGCGCTTATGCCTCTCCTTCCGCGCTCTCGGGCTTTCTCACGGGCACGACGGTGCCCGATCCATTTAATACAAGCGTCGGCCCTTATCACTATGCGGATTTGGCTCGGCGCGTGCAGGTTTTGAATTCATTGGTGACTTGTCCTTGTGGCATGCAATTTGTCTTTCCCATTTTTGACGTCGTACATGGGTTCACGGAGTGAACATGCGCAGTTGGGGGGGGAAGCTCCGCAAGGAGCGTCCCCCCGAGGCAAGAAGACTTGTGGCCTTCGGGCGAATTATTCGGGAATCCGTGAGTTTGCGCCCCAGGCCTTGTTGGGTTCGGGTCCCATTTGAAAAGCGATGGATCCGCCTTCCCGGACCATCCGCGCGGGCAGGAAGGGGGAATTCCAGTCGTGGCCGTTCAGTGTGACGGATTGGATGTAGATGTTTTTCCCGGATAAGTTGGCGGCGGTCATGGTGAATTTCTTTCCGTTGGACAGCCGCATGACGGCTTTGGGCAGACCGGGACTGCCGATCACATAATAATCACTGCCCGGACAAACGGGGTAGAATCCCAGGACGGTGAAAATATACCAGGCCGACATCTGGCCGCAATCGTCGTTGCCGCTGAGGGAATCGGGCTTGTTGCCGTACTGCGTGCGAACCACCTCGTGCAATCGTTCGGCGGCTTTCCAAGGCTGGCCGGCGTAACAGTAAAGATAAATAATGTGGTGGCTTGGTTCGTTGCCGTGCCAGTATTCACCGATACGCCCTTGCACCTCGTTCATTCCTTTGTTCGTGTCGGCCTGGTGAAAGGTGAAAAGTTGGTCCAATTTGCCGGCGAAGGGTTCCTTGCCGCCCGAAAGTTCCATCAATCGCGCCACGTCCTGCGGCGCATACCACGAATACTGCCAACTGGTGCCTTCGGTGAAATCGTTCGTGCGCGAATCGTCATCGTAAAAATGGGGATTGAATGGCGTCCGCCATTGGCCATGGGAATCCTTAGGGCGCATCAAACCGATCGACGAGTCGTAGAGATTGGTGAAATTGGAGGCGCGGTGCAGGAAGTATTGGTAATCATCCTTCTTGCCCAGCGATTTGGCCATTTGCGCGACGCAGTAATCGTCGAACGCATATTCCAGGGTTTTGGAAACCGATTCGTTTTCCTGATCGCACGGCACCCAGCCAAGCTGGCTGTAGGCGGCGACGCTGTCGTAATTCGGATTCATGGCGGTGGTTTTGATGGCTTCGTAAGCGCGTTCTTTGTCGAAGCCTTTGACGCCCTTGAGAAAACCGTCCACGATCACAGGCACCGCGTGGTAGCCAATCATGCACCAGGTTTCATTGCCTTCCAGCGACCAGACCGGCAGAAGGTGGTCCACACTTTGATCGTAATGCGCCAGCAACGATTGAATCATGTCGGCATCCCGCGGCGCCTGAATGAGCGCGAAAAGGGGATGAGTTGCGCGATACGTGTCCCACAAGGAAAAGACCGTGTAATTCTGGAAGCCGAGCGCCTGATGAATGTTGGAATCCAGGCCGCGATATTCGCCATTCGCATCTTCGTAAAGGCTGGGGGCCAGGAAGCAGTGGTACATGGCGGTGTAAAAAGTTTCCTTTTGGTCCTGCGTGCCTTCGATTTGCAGCCGGGCCAGTTCGGCGCTCCATTTCTGGCGTGTCTCGTGCCGCACCCGCTCGAAGTCCCAATCCGGGATTTCTTTGTCGAGGTTGTGCAAGGCGTTGGCGGCGCTGACGGCGGAAACGGCGACTTTGACTTGGATGACTTCGCCGGGGTTGGTCTTGTATTCGGCCACAAATTGGAGATTGGTTCCGGCGGCCTCATTGCGGCTGCGGAAACGGTACGTATTGTACTTGACCTCTTCGCCATTGCTGTAAAGGCGATGGCCATCGAAGGGCCGGGAATAGCGGGCCGCGAAATAAAGAAAACGTTCCTTGGCCCAGCCGCCGACAAGGTGAAAGCCGGTGACGGTGGCATTGTCCTCCACGCGCACATGGGACCATATTAGCTTAAAACGGCCTGGCGCATCCACGCTGCCATTCAGGAAATGACTCAGATCGGTCAGAATACTCGCGTGGTCACTTGCGGGAAAGGTCATGCGCATAAGGCCGGCCCGCTCGGCGGCGGTCAGTTCCACGGTCACGTTGTTATTGAGCAGGGTGACTTTGTAATAACCGGCGGAGGCCGATTCCTGGTCGTGCGAGTAGCGCGCGCGATAGCCGGCATCGGGATTGTTCGTGGGGCCGGGGACCAATTTCGGCTGGCCGATCTGCGGGATGAAAAGGAAATCGCCCAAGTCTGGGATGCCCGTGCCCGACAGGTGCGTCATGCTGAACCCCATGATCGACGTGTCGGAATATTTGTAACCGGCGGCGTTGTCCCATAGGTTGTCCGCCGTGTCCGGGCTGAGTGAGACCATGCCGAAAGGCGCGACCGCGCCCGGATAAGTGTTGCCCTGCCCTTGCGTCCCGACGAACGGTCGAATGTAGTCCGCCAAGGGCGGCTCAGCGTGTAAATTGGATGAAAGCAGCGAAGCGAGGAGAAGAGGGAACAAGAGAAATTCTTTGTTCATTTTGTTTTGACCCTTTAGACGTTCTGTTAGGCCTGCGGATATTGCCAGGGCGCACGGTAGGGACGGCTCAACAATTGGCTCGCTTGCGGGTCCGCCAGGATTTGTTCCTTCGCGCCGTCCCACTGGATGCTCCGGCCCACTTTCCATGACACCATCGCCAGCAGCGGCAGGATGGAGGAACGATGCGCGACCTCGATGCCCGCGACCGGCGGACGGTTTTGGGCAATGGCCTCAAGAAAGTCCGCCCAGAGCAGTTTGAGGTTGTGGCCATCCGGCTCCTGAAGCTGGGCCTCTCCGTGAATCTGTTTGCTTGCGCCATCGACAGGATAAAACGTCCAGCCGTCGCGCCAGCCGATGTGCAGCGTTCCCTTGACACCGTAAAAATAGGCGCCGATCTGGTGTTTCTCCGCCCCGTTGCCGGCGAAATGGCGGTGTTCCCAGGTGCAGGTGAAATTTTCAAATTCAAACGACGCCGCCTGGTGATCGGGCGCGTCCGTGGTCTGTTCCTTGTCGTTGAGCACGGGCGGGCCGGCGATGGGGCGTCCGCCGGTGCAAAAGATCCGCCGTGGATATTTCTCCTCGGTCCACCAGAGCACCTGATCAAGCCAATGCACGCCCCAATCACCCATGGTTCCGTTGGCATAGTCCAGAAAGTTGCGCCAGCCGCCCGGATGCAACTTGCGGTTGAAGGGGCGCGCGGGGGCCGGCCCGCACCACAAATCCCAATTCATCTCCTCCGGGGGCGCGCTATTGGGCGCGGGCTTTTCCCGGCCGCCGCCGCTATGGGCGAACAGCCGCACCATGCCCACCTCGCCGACCGCGCCGGATTTAAGGAACTTCATCGCCTCGACGTGGTGAGGTCCGATCCGGCGGTGCAATCCGGTCTGCACGACATGGCCACTTTCCCGCGCCACCTTCAGGATGGCCTGGCTCTCCATGACGGTGTGGCCGGTGGGCTTTTCCACAAAGAGGTGAGCGCCGGATTGCAAGGCGGCGATGGACTGCAACGCATGCCAATGGTCGGGTGTGGCGATGATCGCAATTTCCGGGCGCTCTTTGTCAAGCAATTCGCGGTAATCCAGGTAGGTCTTGGGTTTGTCGCCGCACTGATCGGTCACCTGTTCCGCGGTTGCCTCCAGCGTCGAAGAATCCACATCGCACAAGGCGGCGATCCGGCAACGTCCGCAGGCCATGGCTTCCTTGAGGATGTTCCTGCCCCACCAACCGGAGCCAATGAGCGCCGTGCGGAATTTTCGCTCGGGCGACTGGGCAAGAACAAAGGGAGCCTGCAACACCACGCCGGCTGCGGCGGCGCTCTGGAAAAATTGGCGGCGATTTATGGCGGACATAATTTACGGGGTTTTCGGGCGCACATCAACGCCTGCCACGTCTCCCCGTGAGTTGCGGCAATAGATGAAGCCTTTGGCCAGCACGGGTGCGGTCCAGCACTTCCCGCCGAGCACTTGCGCGCGCGCGGTTGGCTGAAAGCCTTTAGGACTGGCCGGCGCGATCATCAACTCCCCATGGTCGCCTATGACGATGAGCTTGCCGTCGGCCGCCATGAGCGCTCCGACACTCACCCCCGGTTCCGACCACTGCTCTTTCCCGTCGGCGATGGCAACACACTTGAGCGGCGGTTTATCACTGGCATCGCCGTCGCCGCCGTAAAGATATCCACCGATCAAGACGGCGGCATTGAGCTGCGTCCGCAGGACTTTGCTTTTCCATACCACGTCGGGTTCAGGCCCAGCGCCCGGCTTCAAAAGCGCCGCGCCTTTTCCGTAACCGCTGGAAATGAAAACAAGGTCGCCATCGAGCACCGGATCGGCGGCATTGACGCCATATTGAGTCAACCAGTGGATGCGCCATAGCTCCTTGCCCGTCTGCGGATCGACTGCGAGATAAGATTGCCCGGAACCCAACAAGACCGACCACTTGCCATCGCGCTTCCAGGGCAGCGGCGTGGAATACCCCGCGTCCTTGTTGGCCGATTGCCAGATCAATTCGCCGGTGGTTTTATTCAAAGCCATGCCGGCGTCGCCGACATTGAGCAGCAGCAGATTCTCCAGCACCGTAGGCGCGCCGGAGAAACCCCAACCGGGAATGCGCACGCCCGTTTGCTTGGGCAAATTGTTGGTCCAAATTATTTTGCCCGTGGCGGCATCCAGGCAGAACAGATCGCCCCACCGGCTGAGAGCGAACACCCGCCCTTCATCCACGGTCGGTGTGCCCGTCGTTCCGCCTTCAAAAAATTTGTCGCCTAAATCCGCAGGATAACTATGCTTCCAGAGTATCTTGCCCGTGACCGCGTCAAAACAAAAAATGGTGTCGATGCTGTCCGAATTGCCCGTCGTATAAATTCGGCCCCCGGCAACTGCGAAAGAAGAAAACCCCATGCCCACTGCGGCTTTCCAGGCAATCGGCGGCCCTTCTGACGGCCAATGATCCAACCAGCCCTTTTCGGTGGAGATACCGTCGCGGTTCGGGCCGCGCCATTGCGGCCAATCCTCCGCCATCAACGGCAGAGCGAGAGCCATGAGGAGCAGCGTCAAGACTCCATGCAGCCAAGCGGCCTGACCTTTACGGCACATATTTCATGGGGATATTTAGCCACAAGCTGGAGTGAATGTCACCGTGATTTTGGTCCATTAATTTCCCAGAATCCGATAAAACATGGCGCTGTTGCTCGGCGTGATGGACAGGCTGTTGCTGCTGATGGTTCCGCCGATGTTTTGCCAATTGGCCAGGGACAGATCCGTGGCCGCCTGCACCTGATACGGAGCGATGCCGCCTGACCAACTTAATTGCACCCCGCCGGCCAGGTTTGAAAT
>Ga0302326_10025039_pt1 | contig 12108 bp, 10 predicted proteins | sample Palsa_T0_3_FD_202264 | JGI IMG/M metagenome (GOLD analysis project Ga0302326, IMG submission 202264) | Peat permafrost microbial communities from Stordalen Mire near Abisko, Sweden - Palsa_T0_3 | ecosystem: Environmental > Terrestrial > Soil > Palsa > Peat permafrost | place: Sweden: Abisko...
GTACGGCATTCTCGATCAGACTTACATCGTGGTGATCGCGGATCATGGGCATACGCCCGTATTGAAGGACCCACGTCACGCGCTTGGCGCCAACTCGAGTGACGGACCGGAGGGGGTGGTCGAGGCGGCCGGATTTCGTCCGCGAAAATTTGTGCTGAATCCGGGGAAGGACGAACAGGACTACCAGGCCGTTTTCGCGTACCAGGGTGCGATTGCCTACGTTTACCTGGCGGATAGATCGACCTGTCCAAATCCCGGGACGACTTGCGATTGGAAGCGGCCGCCGCGCTACAAGGAAGACGTGCTGCCGGTTGCGCGCGCGTTTTACTGGGCCAACAAAAGAGGCCGGCCGGTGCAGCTGATGAAGGATACGCTCGACCTGGTGTTCGCGCGCGTGCCGACTCCGCCGGGGCAGCTTACGAACGAGTACGAAATTTTTGACGGTCATCGGCTCGTTCCGATTTGGGAATACCTGATGCTGCATCCGCGGCCCGACCTGATTCAGCTCAACCGGCGGATGCGATGGTTGAGCGCGGGGCCGTACGGCAATCGCGCGGGAGACATCCTGCTGCTGTCGAAGTCGGGCTTGGACAAACAGATCCAGGAGCGCTACTACTTCTCGGCGCCGTATCATTCGTGGCATGGCAGCGCGTCGATACAGGATAGCCATATCCCGCTGATCGTCGCGCGCAAGGACTATCCGGGCGCGAGGCTGAAAGAACTCGTCGATGGAATCGGAGGATCGGAGCCGTCGCAACTGGCGCTGGTGCCAATCGTGCGATCCTTGCTGGTGTCCGAGCGGCCGGCTGTTGCCGCGGCGCCGGTTAAGCCGGGATCGGACCAGTCAGGGAAGCCCGCTGCGAAATCTCAATAGCGTTGCCGTCGGGGTCGCGAATGAACGAGATGCGCGCGACGGTGCCGAGGGTTATCGGCGCGGCGCCTTCCCATGCACCCATTGAGATGAAGCGCCGATGCTCCAAGTCGCAGTCGCGCACCTGGATCGTGATGTAGCGGATGCCGACTGCGCGCGTGGTGGCTTCGGCCGCGCTGCCCGGCGCAGATTTCTCGGCGCGCACAGCCGCAGGATCATGCCTGAAGCTTATGACAGTCTTCCCCAGTTTGAAGCGCCCCTGGCCGAGTCGCTCGGCCTGCAGCACGTTGCCGTAGAATTCCTCGAAGTCGGGCTCGTAGGTGACGCCGATTTGGAGTTCGATTTGATCGAACTTGTCGCGCGGGACCAGCTCGACGTCATTGCCGTCGGGATCGTGCATCGGGAGCGGCATGGGGATGCGCGGATCGGAAATCAAAAGCCTGCGATAACCACCTGCAACTCGCGGCGGCAGCGGATCGCGGATGTGATTCAACTTGAGCACTGAACCGAGCAATCCATAGCGATACTGGCGGGCGCCGGCTCCTACCTTCAGCAGCTCCTCGTAGGGCAGGCGGATTTGATCGGCGTAGAAGGTGCGCATCTCGTCGATCCGGTTAGTGAAGATGCCGACGTCGATAAACTGTTTGGCCAGTTCCATTTTGCTCTCCCGCGAGTTGCCTCTCCATATCAGGGAGAGGCCAGGAGCAAAACTGTTGCTTTGCGGAGATTATTAACTATAGTTAACTAGTATGGCTAATGTAAATCAGAGCTGGGATCCTGATGGGTATGCGCGTAATGCTCGCTTTGTTTCTGACCTCGGGGCGCCGGTGGTTGAATTGCTGGCGCCGCAGGCTGGCGAGCGGATTCTTGACCTTGGATGTGGTGATGGGGCGCTTACGATAAAGCTTGCGGAGCTTGGTTGTGATGTCGTTGGCGTCGATGGCAGCGCGCCGCAGGTCGCGGCGGCGCAGCGGCTGGGTCTCGACGCACGGGTCGCCGACGGCCAGCGGCTGGGCTTTGACGCCGAGTTCGATGCCGTGTTCAGCAATGCCGCTATTCATTGGATGAAGGCGGCGCCCGACGACGTGATCGCCGGCGTATGGCGCGCGCTCAAGCCGGGCGGCCGCTTCGTTGCCGAGTGCGGCGGCTACGGTTGCGTCGAGACGATCAAGCGCGCGATTGTCGAGGCGCTGGGCCGCCGCGGTATCGACGGCGACGCGCTCAACCCGTGGTACTTCCCGACGGTCGAGGATTATTCGGCGCGGCTCGCGCGCGGCGGATTCGGCGTCAGGTATATCGCGCTGATTCCCCGTCCTACTCCGCTGCCGACTGAAATTAACGGATGGCTCGAGACGTTTGCGCAAAGCTTCATGGCGCCGCTGACGGACAGCGACCGCGCGGGCTTTATCGAAGAAGTTCGCGAAGCGCTGCGACCCAAGCTATGCGACAGCGACGGCAAATGGTTCGCCGATTACGTTCGCCTGCGTTTTGCCGCGGACAAACCTCGCGCCCGCTAGCGTTTTGACCGAAACTGGACTCAAGAGCGAACTCGCTTGAGCATCACAAATCCGGAGCACGTATTGTCAGGATTGGAGGATGTAAAGATGCCGACCATCCGGACGGAAAATCTTGAAGTCGCCTACGAGTCCGGCGGACCGGAAGGCGGCGCTCCGTTGATCCTGCTCCATGGTTGGCCTGACGACGTGCGCGGCTGGCAGCGATCGGCGGCGCTACTGCACGCCAGAGGCTGGCGGACGTTCACGCCTTATTTGCGCGGCTTCGGTCCGACCCGCTTCCTTTCGCCGGGTACGATTCGCGATGGGCGGGGCGTGGCATTGGCTCAAGACGCGATCGATTTAGCCGATGCGCTGAAGCTTGAGACTTTCGCCGTGGCGGGACACGACTGGGGGGCGCGCGCGGCCTACACTCTGGCGGCGCTGTTCCCGGAACGGGTCACGCGGATCGTGGGCGTTGCCCTGGCATTTCAGCCGCGTGGCGCTTTCTCCCTGCCGTCGTTCTCGCAGGCGAGGCGGTTCTGGTACCAGTGGTTCATGATGATCGACGATGGCGCCCGCGCGATCCGGGCAGATCCCAAGGGCTTCGCACGTATTCAATGGGACACCTGGAGCCCTTCAGGGTGGTTCGACGAGACCGAGTTCGAGGCTACGGGCAGGAGTTTCGAAAATCCCGACTGGACGGCGGTGACGCTGAACGCTTATCGCGGACGCTGGCGGCCGGAGCCGGGCGATCCACGCTATGACACCTTGCAGGCGCGCTTGAGCGAAATCGAGAGTTTGGCGGTTCCAACTCTTATGATTCATGGCGGATCGGACTTCTGCGACGAGCCAGCGTCGTCAGAAGGCATGGAAGCCTGTTTCACCGGGCCCTATAGACGGATCGTGCTGGACGGCGTGGGCCACTTTCCTCAGCGAGAAGCGCCGGAAACGGTGGCCGAGGCTATGGACCAGCATCTTCGCAACCGCTGAGGAGTCTCGCTCGTTCGAGCACGAACTTCGCAGGAACGCGGGAGATAACCACATTCGCCTGCGTTTTGCCGCCGTCAAGCCGCGCGCCTCAAGGGCCGCGGCGATTGAGTTCGACCGCGCGCATCGGCAGTATCGCGGTGGATGGGAATCTTTCGCGAGTTGACCGAGGGCCTGCCGCGGCAGGCGCCCGGATCCCCCGAGGCGACGCTGCGCGCGCTTGGGCTGGCGCGCGGGTTGCCGGAGCGGCCACGAATCCTGGACGTCGGATGCGGTCCCGGCGCGCAGACTATCGAGCTCGCGCGCGCGACCGGCGGATGGATTGTCGCGGTCGATATCCGCCAGCGATTTCTCGACGAGCTGACCGAACGCGCGCGGGCGGCGGAAGTGCTCGCGCAAATCACGACGCTCAACGTCTCGATGCTCGAGATGGATTTCGCCGCCGAGTCGTTCGACCTGATCTGGTCCGAAGGTGCGATCTATTTCGCGGGATTCGGATCCGGCCTCGCCGCATGGCGGCGCTTTCTTAAGCCGGGCGGATGGATCGCAGTGACTGAATTGACATGGCTGGAGCCGGAGCCGCCGGCCGAGGCGGTCGAATTCTGGGCGCGAAATTATCCCGCAATGGGAACGGTCGAGAGCAACTGCCAGGCCATCACCGACGCCGGATACGTCGATGCCACCGGCTTCGTCCTGCCAGAGAAAGACTGGTGGAACTATTACGGGCCAGCCGAGCAGCGCCTCGCCGAGCTGCGGGAAAAGTATGCGCATGACGACGATGCCGAGGTGACCGCGACTTTCGACGAGGCGCAGCGCGAGTACGATCTGTTCCGCGCCCATCATGACGCGTACGGCTACGTTTTTTACGTGATGCGCAAACCCGCGCCGTAACTCTGCCGCCGGTTCAAGCCGAAAGGCGCGCGCGAAGTAGCGGGAGGTGTTGGCGTCCGAGGAATACGTCGTCGTTCAGGATGTAGGTCGGCACTTCGAACACGCCCTTATCGCGCAGATCGGATTGAATTCGCGCGAGTCCGTCGCGGCCCTCGCCCTGTACGAACGCTTCGAAGCCTGAGACCGGCGCTCCAATTTCGGTGAGTAGGGCGCTTATCGAGCGATCGTCTTCGATGTCGAGATTTTGTTTGCCGGAGCGTTCGAAGACTTGATCGACGTAGGCACGCGCAAGTGACGGACCCTGGCGTTGAGCCCATAGCAAACCGATCGATGCGACGGTCGAATCCTTGCGCCGATCGAGCCCGCGAATCGCGAGACCGCGGTCCGCGGCGTAGCGGGCGACGTCGTGATCGAGGTAATCGGCGCGAAAGCGGCGATGACGCGAGCCGCGATCATCCGCGGAAGTAGGTGCGACGGTTGCTTTCGACGGAGGAACGACCAGCGGGCGCCAATCGATCGTGAGAGCGAGCTCGTCGGCCATCGCGCAGGTCGGCGCGACTGCCAGGTACGCCTGCGGACTTCTGAAATCGATGACGACCGGAAGCCGGCCATTGGTAATCCGGCCCGCTGCCTCACGTACGGTTGAAAAATTTAGGTAAGCAATGTCGGGCGGCGCGCCGGAGCGTCCGGTGAGCATCCATCGGATTCGCGGAAGATGCTCGCGGCCGAAAAATTTCTCGCCGTCGATTACATAGGTCGGCACTCCGAAGATTCCCGCGTCGAAGGCACTCCGCTGGATTGTGTCGTGGAGCATACGGCCCTCGCCCGACGCGTAATCAGGGAAGCCTGCCGTGCGCGCGCCGGCCTCATCGAGGACGCGCTCGATGACAGCGGCGTCTTCGAGGTCAAGCTCGCGCTTCCAGAAGCGCTCGTACACCAAGCCGGAGTAAGCGCGCAGCACCGTTTGACCCTGATCTTTGGCAAATAGCATTCCGATCCCGGCCAGCGACGAGTCCCACATCTTGACCGCGCCGCGGATCACCACCCCGCGCATTGCGCCGTAGCGTCGCACGTCGTGATACGCGTATTTCACCTTGGTCCATTGGCCGGGAGTGCGCTGCTCCTCGACGACTTTGCCCTCGCGGCTAAGGCGGGCGGAGCCGAGGTAGCTCGGGATGTCGAGGGTGAACGGGCGCCAATCGATCTCGATGCCGAGTTCTTCGCCGAGCGCGTAGGTCGGGTCCACGGCGAGGTACGCGTACGGACTTTTGTAATCCAGGTAAATGATCAGCGGCGCGGAGGATGCGAGCGGGTTGAATGCGGCGGGAGGCATGATGGGGGTCGACTCAGCATGAAGCTATATCAGGTTTTTCTCTCGCTTTCATTTCGGTCCGATCTGGGTTAGCTGTTGCGTTACAAATCATTCGCCTCGCGAGGAACGAAATGGACTTTTCGCTGACCCCCAAGACCGAGCAGTATCGCAAGCGCGTCTCCGACTTTATGGACCAGTACGTTTTCCCCATCGAAAAAGATGTTCAGCGCGCGATGGGCGAGAGCGGAAATATCGAGCCGGAATCACTGAAGGAAGTCCGCAAAAAAGCAAAGGCCGAGGGTCTGTGGAATCTTTTTCTGCCCGATGAAAAATTCGGCGCCGGTCTCAAGAATTACGAGTACGCACCGCTGTGCGAGCTGATGGGCCGCAGCCCGATTGGCGCGCGCGCGTTCAACTGCATGGCGCCCGACACCGGCAACATGGAAATCCTGGCCGAGTTCGGCTCACCCGAGCAGAAAAAGCAGTGGCTGCAGAAATGTATCGACGGCGAAATTCGCACCTGCTTCTCGATGACGGAGCCTGACACTCCGGGATCCGATCCGACGCTGCTCAAGACGCGCGCGGTTCGCGACGGCGACAACTACGTGATTAACGGCCACAAGTGGTTCACCTCGAATGCGATCGGATCGGCGTTTGCGATCGCGATGGTGGTGACCGATCCCGACGCGGAGCCGCATCGGCGCGCCAGCCAGATAATCGTTCCGACCGACACGCCGGGATTCAACCTGATTCGGCCGGTGCCGGTGATGGGACACACGGGCGGCGGTGGGCATTGCGAGATAATCTACAAGGATTGCCGCGTGCCGGTGACCGCCCTGCTCGGCGAGGAAGGCGGCGGCTTTGCGATCTCGCAGGCGCGGCTGGGACCAGGACGCATTCATCATTGCATGCGCACGATCGGAATTGCGGAGCGCGCGCTCGAGTTGATGTGCAAGCGGGCGAGTACGCGCTTCACGCATGGCAGTTTTCTTTCGGAGAAGTCGAATATCCAGGAGTGGATCGCGAATTCGCGAATCGAGATCGACTCGTGCCGACTGATGGTCATGCACGCGGCGTGGAAGATGGACACCGCGGGCAAGAGCGCGGCGCGCAACGAGATCGCGATGATCAAGGTGATGTGCGCGAACATGGTGATGATCGTGCTCGATCGCGCCATCCAGGTGTTTGGCGCGGCGGGCGTCAGCGACGACTTTCCGCTGGCGCGGATGTGGCGTGACAGCCGCGCGCTGAGAATCGCGGACGGCCCCGACGAAGTGCATCGGATGACGATCGCGCGGCGCGAATTGCGCAAATACAAATGACGCAGGCGCCCCGGTATCACAGACATGGCTGAAGCGGTCGAAGTCGTCCCCGAATATGGCGAGGTGCGCGACGAGGAGCAGCTCGACTGGGGCAAGCTCGCCGCGTATCTGCGCGACAAGATTCCCGGCGCGGACGCGCCGCTAAGTATCCAGCAGTTTCGCGGCGGATCGTCGAATCTCACCTACCTGCTCCGCTTCGGCGAGCGCGAATGGGTGATGCGCCGGCCGCCGTTCGGCCCGCTGCCAGTGGGCGGGCACGATATGGGGCGCGAATACAAAGTGCTCTCGCGGCTGTGGGAAGTATTCAAGCCGGCGCCGCGCGGGATGCTCTACAGCGACGACGTGTCGATCGTCGGCGCGCCTTTTTTCGTGATGGAGCGGCGGACTGGCATCGTGATCAAGAACCGGCAGCCGCTGCCGCTGGAGCTCGGCACCGACCCCGCGACGTTTCGCGCGATGTCGCAGGGATTCATCGACACGCTCGCCGATTTGCACGGCGTGGATTACGCGTCGATCGAGCTCGCGTCACTGGGCAAGCCCGACGGATTTTTGAAACGGCAGATAACCGGCTGGATGGGGCGATGGGAGAAAGCGAAGACGCGCGAAGTGCCGCTGATGGAGAAACTCGGCGCGTGGTTTCTCGACAACATGCCCGTGTCGCCCGCGCCCGCGCTCATCCATAACGATTTCTACCTGCACAACATCATGCTCGGTGCGGTCAATCACGGCGACGTAGTTGGGGTGTTCGACTGGGAGATGTCGACGATCGGCGATCCGATGGTCGATCTCGGAATCTCGATCGGCTACTGGCGCGAGAAAAGCGACCCCGAGGAATTGCTGGCGACGTCGCAAGGCGAGGCGCATACTTTGCGGCCGGGATTCCTCAGCCGCGACGAACTGCTCCATCGATACTCGGCGCGCACCGGCCGCGACGTCAGTGGCATCCCGTTTTACTGGGCGTGGGCGCATTGGAAGACTGCGACGGTCGTCGAGCAAATCTACGTCCGCTACGTGCGCGGCCAGACCACCGATCCCCGCTTCGCACTGATGGGTCCGATGGCGCCGGCGCTGGCGCTCGCCGCAGCGCAGGTGGCTTCGCGCCTCGGGTTCAAGAGCTAACCCTCTTCGCTCTCGGTTCGCATTGTAACGACAGCAACAGTCTGCATCCCCGCGAGCACAGTCGTGGCCTGCCCCTTGCTCATAGGCTAGGCGACGATCTTCCCTTTCTCTTGCCCAGTGAACGTCGCAGTTTTGTGCGTCGATTTTTCACGCCGTAAGGAAAGAAAAGACGATGTCACGCGGGGCACGTCCAACTGGAACGATCGTGCTTAGATTCAACTTGAGGCTCAGATAAGGACATTCACAATGACACTTAATCGCATAGTAACTGTTGCTGCGCTCGCGTTGACGGTTGGTTTTGTCTCAACGCCAGCTGACGTGCGCGCCCAGGTAAAACCTGGAGATGTAATAACTCCAAACAACGCGTCGCAGGTCGAAGGTTTGGTCAGTCCCGGGAATTACGATCTCGTCAGGCAGGGCATGACGATGAAAATAGTACCGACGGCGCACCTCGACTGGCCGCCGCCTTACAAGGCCGCCACCGAACAATATTCGCCGCAGGTCTCGCTGACTCCCAATGGTGACTTGAAGAACTACGTTGCCGGTCTGCCGTTCCCGCTGGTCGATGCAAACGATCCGCAAGCCGCGACCAAGATCATGTGGAACTTTGAGTTTCGGCCATTGGCCAGCGACGACCTCGATGCGCGCAACGTCGAGGTTGTCAGTCATCGCGCCGGATCGGATAACGAAGTCGAGCACATGACCTTCGGTCATCTCGGCTTCTACAACTATATCGGCCGGACCGAGGTCGCTCCGACGCCGATCAATCCCGACATCCTCAAGACCGGCATCGCTTCTCGCGCCGGCGCTTTCCCGATCCTCGAGCCTGCCGAGATGGCCGGAGCGGGAATCGTGCGGCAGCGTTCCGCGATCCCCGGGATGGACGACACGGTGTGGGAGTATAGTCAGGGCTCGCGCAAGCTGAGGCGTTTGGAGACGGCCGAGCTTTCTGACTCGTTCGGAGTTTCGCAAAACGGTGCGGGCCCCAGAGGCGGCGGGATTGGCGGCGCCACTACCTATGCCTCCACCTGGGATCCTGATTCCGCGTTCGGCTTCTCCGGGAGAATCCAGGACTACACTTACCGGCTGCTGGGCGAGCGCTCGATGCTGGCAGTCGTCGAGGCAGGGAATTCTCCCGCCATGGCATGCGCGACCGATGGCGGCCGCTCGGTATGCCCCGAAAATTGGGAGATGCGTAACCTCTACGTGATCGAAGCTACTGCGAAGCCTCGCTCTCCCGTTGGCGGCAGCCTGTTAATCCCGAAGCGCATTTTCTACATCGACTCGGAAGGCTGGTTCATCACGGCCTCAGATCAATTCGACAATCAAGGGCAGCTCTGGAAAACGCTGGTGACCTTCCATACCTATCGCGACCGCGCAGAGCCAAACTCCAGGATCGCGATATGGCCCTTCAAGCGAATCTTCGAGACCGCGCTGGTCGATGAAGATCTCACCGATGGTTTCTCGACGGTGGTTTACACGCCGGGACACAACAATCTCGACGACAGCATGTTCATCAATATGGGCGCGGTAGACCAGAACTTCTTCACCCCCGCAACCATGGTCCAGGCCGGCCACTAATCCGCACAAAGGTGGCGATGCGCGACGCATCGCCACCTGCACCTCAGACCTGTCCCTCCGACGCGAACTGGAAAAAACCAGGGACAAGCCGGCACCGAAAATCGCGCGTGAAGTCCGGCCGCACAAGCGCGCGGCGTAGTCTCCATGCGCTCTTCCCCTGCGTCCCCTTTCCAAACTGGCAGCATTTAGGCTATCCAAGTTATAAGAGCGGGTATAACCTTACCCCGATCTGGAGGTTTCCTACTTTTGCACGCCATCAATTACGAAGCCCCTGGTACGCTCGAGCAGGCCGTCAGCATTCTCAAAGCCCACGGTGAAAACGCCCGCCCGTTCTGCGGCGGCACCGACATCATCATTCAGTTGCGCGCTGGCGTCCGCCGCACCGAGCATCTCGTCGACATCAAAAAAATCAAGGAGCTGCACACGCTCTCCTTCGATCCGAAAAAGGGACTCCGGCTCGGCGCCGCCGTCTCGTGCATCGAGATTCACGAAAGCGAGGTGATGCACCGGCACTATCCTGGCTTGACCGAGGCGGCGCATCTTATCGGATCGTTGCAGATTCAGAACCGCGCGTCGGTCGGCGGAAATCTGTGCAATGGATCGCCGGCCGCGGACTCTACGCCAGCGCTGATTGCAGTTGGCGCGCGCGCGCGAATCGTCGGTCCCGATGGTGAGCGCGAAGTGCCGGTCGAGTCCTTCGTCGTCTCGCCAGGACGCACCGTGCTCAAACCCGGCGAGTTGCTGGTCGAATTGCTGGCGCCCGCGCCCGCGCCGCATTCGAGCGACGCGTATCTGCGCTTCATCCCGCGCAACGAGATGGATATCGCCGTCGTTGGTGTCGGCGCATCGGTCACGCTCGACGGCGACAAGGTGAAGGCGGCGCGTATCGGCCTTGGCGCGGTCGCAGCGACTCCACTGCTCGAGAGCAAAGCCGCCGACGCGCTCGTCGGCAAGAGACTCGACGATGCGTCGCTCGAGGCCGCCGGCCGCGCGGTGAGCGAAGTGTGCAAACCCATCGACGACATGCGCGGCACGCGGGAATTTCGCCTCCACATCGCCGCGGTGCTCACGCGCCGCGTGCTCACAATCGCCGCCGAACGCGCGAAGAAAAGCTGAATCACAGCCACGCAACCTAACGGCATAGAGCTATGAAAAAGACCCTGGTAGAAGCGACAATCAACGGCGAGACCGTCGAGTTCCTGTGCGAACCGCGCCAAAGCCTGCTCGAAACCCTGCGTGACGTGCTCGAGCTCACCGGCTCGAAGGAAGGATGCCTGACCGGCGATTGCGGCGCGTGCACCGTGATGGTCGACGGCCGCGCGGTCGACTCATGCCTGATGCTCGGCGTCGAGGCGCAGGGCAAAAACATCTCGACCGTCGAGGGACTCGCGACCAACGGCGTGCTTCACGTTTTGCAGAACAAGTTTCTCGAGCACGCCAGCTTGCAGTGCGGCATCTGCACGCCGGGATTTTTGATTTCGGCGAAGTCGCTGCTCGATCGCAATCCGAATCCGAGCGAGCCCGAGATTCGCTACGCGCTCGCCGGGAATCTTTGCCGATGCACCGGCTACGACAAGATCGTCAAAGCGGTGCTCGACGCCGCCGCTGACATGCGCGGTCAGGACAAACGCAAATCCGCAGCGTGACCGGTTTTTCGACAGATACGAACAAGTTCCTCAAGAGGTAAGGCCATGGCGGCATCAACCACGACCGGCAATTTCAAGGTTATCGGCACGCGCCCGATTCGGCATGACGGCGTCGACAAAGTCACCGGCCGCGCCAAGTACGGCGCCGACTACGCGTTCCCGGGCATGCTGCACGGCAAGGTGCTGCGCAGCCCGCATGCGCACGCGAATATCAAATCGATCAACATCGACAAGGCGCTCAAGTTGCCCGGCGTGAAGGCTATCGTCACGGCGAAGGATCTGCCGCAGGCCGAGAACAAGCTCGAGCAGGCCGGCGAGATGACGATCAACCCGATGTACCTGTCGATGAATATCCTTGCGCACGACAAGGTCCTGTACGACGGCCATGCGATCGCCGCCGTCGCCGCAACCAGCCCTCATATCGCCGAGGAAGCGCTCCGCCTGATCGAAGTCGACTACGAGGTGCTGCCGCCCGTGATGACCGTCGATGCGGCGATGAAGAAGGACGCGGGGATTCTGCTCAAGGACCTGCGCAACAAGGAAGAAGGCGACAATCAGACCAATGTCGCGCAGCACTATCAGTTCAAGCGCGGCGACGTCGAAGCAGGATTCAAGTCGGCCGACTATGTCATCGAGCGCGAATTCGACACTGCGATGGTCCACCAGGGATACATCGAGCCGCACAATGCGGTTGGTATTTACAACTCCGACGGACATGCGACGATTTACTGCTCGACCCAGGGCGCCTTCGACGTGCGATCACTGACCGCGCAGGTGCTGCGGATGCCGGTCGGCAGCCTCAAAGTCGTGCCCGCTGAAATCGGCGGCGGCTTCGGCGGCAAGACCACCATCTACCTCGAGCCGCTCTCGATACTGCTGTCGA
>Ga0302326_10025042_pt1 | contig 12108 bp, 10 predicted proteins | sample Palsa_T0_3_FD_202264 | JGI IMG/M metagenome (GOLD analysis project Ga0302326, IMG submission 202264) | Peat permafrost microbial communities from Stordalen Mire near Abisko, Sweden - Palsa_T0_3 | ecosystem: Environmental > Terrestrial > Soil > Palsa > Peat permafrost | place: Sweden: Abisko...
ACCGCCGTCGGGCCCGCGCCCAGCCCAATCAGATTTAATGGTAAACAGATAAACCGCGCTCACCTGGCCACGCATCTGGCTGGGCGTAACTTGCATCAGAGCCGCCGGAGCAACGCCAATGGGAACCGCGTACAGAAAGACCACAGGAGCCAATAGGACCATGGCGAGATGCGAATCGGAGACCAGCAGATAGGGGATACCGGCCAGCACCGCTGCCCCCACGGCCAGCATCGCTACCCGCAGATAGGCGTCAGCGTGGCCGCGCACCACCAGCCGGTCGGCCAACCAGCCCCCTGAAACAATACCCAGCGACCCTGCTATAGCGAAGACAATGCCGCCACCCTTCCCGGCCTCCGCGGCGGTCCAGTGGTGGTGCCGGATGAAGAAGGTCGGAGCCCACCCCATTTGCGCCATATGCCGCGAGAGATAGAAACGCGATACCGAGGTTATGACAGAGGAACGTTCTCCGATTGTCTTTGACATAGGCGATCACCTCTCTAAAAGGAACGCTCTTTGCTTCAGTGCGGCCGCCGCGCCGCACCGGTTCCGCAAAGGTATACATGAACAGTGCGAGTAGCACGCCGGGAAGTCCCACCGCGAAAAACACGATTTGCCATGATCGAACGTCACCCATCAGTGGTACTGTCCAGGAGACTCGGCCAGTGGCCCAGCCCGTCACAAATCCTCCCAGTACTGAGGCGGCGCCGCTGCCTATGTAGATGCCCATGCCATAGATACTCAGCGCCGTAGCGCGCCGTCGGGGCGGGAAGTAGTCCGTAAGCAGCGAGTAAGCCGAAGGCGAAAGCACCGCCTCGCCCACGCCCACTCCCATACGCAGCAGCAGCATCTGTCCGAAGCTCCTGGCAAGGCCGCACCCTGCAGAAAATAGGCTCCAGGTCGCAATCCCGCCCGCGATCAGTTGCCGCCGGCTACGCGAATCGGCCATCCGCCCCAGAGGGAGGCCAAAGAATGTGTAGAAGACGGCAAAGCTGAACCCCATCAGCAGACTCACTTGCGTGTCAGTGATGTGGAGATCGCGGCGGATCGGGCCGACGAGCAGCCCTAATATCGTGCGATCCAGAAAAGAGAAAACGTACACCAACGTCAGCAGACCGAGCACGTACCAAGCACGAGCTGGCCTCGGATAGGGCCTCAGGTCCTCCCGCTGAGTCGCGAGCTTCATTTCTGGTTTGGCGCTCATCGCTCGCACCCCCTGGGCGGAGCAAACGGGGACGGATTACCCTGTCCCGGACTGATAAATCCGCGAGCGTCCGAAACGCCCCTCCGCGGACAGGGCTGTCCGTCCCCGTTTGCGTCCTGCTGCATCTCCCGCAACGCGCGCCGCTGAATCTTCCCTGTCGCACTCTTGGGTAACTCCGAGTGAAACACGATGGCCTCAGGCGTCTTATAATCCGCTATCCGCTCCTTGGCGAACGCGATCAGATCCGCTTCGTTCAGCACGTGCCCTTGGCGCAACACAATGTGAGCTACCACCACTTCTCCCCAAACGTCGTCGGGCCGACCCACCACGGCAGCCTCCGCCACTGCCGGGTGTTCATAAAGGATGGCCTCCACTTCCTGCGGAGAGATGTTACTCCCTCCGCGGATGATGATCTCTTTCTTGCGTCCGGCGAACCAATAATAACCGTCGGCGTCGCAACGCGCCAAGTCTCCCGTGTGGAACCACCCGCCCTGCACAGCGGCGGCGGTTGCATCCGGATCTTGCCAATAGCCGATCATCAAGTGCTTTGCCTGAACACAGATCTCGCCCACTTCGCCCGGTTTTACGTCGCGCTTGTCGGAGTCAAACAGCCGAATGGCGACGTCCTCGCATGGCCTGCCGAGCGAACCCACCCGGACTTGGCCGGGCCGATTCCAGCAGACAGGGCAAACCTCCGTCGCGCCGTAGCATTCACAGAGGGGAGCGAATGCGGCTTGAAACGCCTTTTGAAGCGTTGGAGAAACGGAGTCGCCAGCGCAGAAATAGTAACGCCCCGAACTCACATCATGCGGATTTGCGATCTGGGCTGAAAGCAGGCCTTGGATGATAACGGGCAGGCCCCCAGCGCAAGTTACGCGCCAGCGCTCAAATGCTTTGAGAGCTGCGGTGAAATCAAATGGCCGCGTGATGACAATCGTCGCGCCATTCACGAGAGCAGGCAGAAGCCCCCCGCAAAGGCGCCCACGTGCGCCATGGAGGTCGTGATGAGCACGACTTGATCTTGCATGGAGGACCACGCCTGTGCCATCGCCGTTAAGCCCCGATGCGAATGCGTGACTCCCTTAGGATGAGCGGTGGTCCCAGACGTGTAAAGAATGGCGGCAACGTGATCGGCCGCAATTTCGGGAAGAGAAACGGGAAGAGTGGCGGGGCAGAGAAGCTCATCGAATGCACGGACACGGCCACCCATCGGCTCGCCAGTGACATAGAGGAGGTCCATCGCCGCTGTCTCCGCGTATAGCTCGGGCTGTCCCACATAGCAGGCCGATCCGCTATGGCGAAGAATATAGTCAATCTCGCGACCCTTCAGCCTTGTGTTTATGGGCACTGCTACACATCCCGCCTTCAAACAGCCTATGCTGGCGAAGGCGAATTCCGGACCGTTCAGAAGGTGAATGGCTATACGATCCCCCGGCTCCAACCCCGCCGCAAGTAAATTCCTCGCGACATTGTCGGTGATATCGTCGAACTCGGCGTACGTCCACGATTGTTCGCCGTACGCGATCGCTACCTTCTCCGGACTCTGAATTCGAGAGCTTTTCAAACCTGCCGTGAGTGACATCTTTCCTCCACGCTCAGTATGCGCGCTTTCGCAAGGGCCAGGAAGTTTGAAACCGTTTCAAACCCGGCCCCGCCGAGCAAAAAGGGACGGATGACTCTGTCCCCAACCGATCGATCCACCGCTGTCGGAAACGCCTCCTGTGGACAGAGCCGTCCGTCCCTTTTTGCGTTCTTCGAAAATGTACAAACTCAAGCGGCCGATTGGAAATCGGCCCAAGGGCGGCATCGCCGCCCAGCCGTCAGCCCACGCGTGTCCCCTTTTCTTCGCTCAATACTGAATGATCGGCAACCGCAAACGCTGCAAAAGGGAGCGAAAGCGCGCATCTGAGCGCAGAGGATCAAACCGCGGGTCCGTGGCCAGGAAAGCCACCCATAAGATACGCTCGCGACAACTGCGCTCCAGCCAATCGAAACCCGGTCGTCCCGCAGTCCGAGGTAGATCAGCGCTCTTCCCCAGGGCGATACGTAGCGGCGTTCGGCCAGTTCATCCAATTCCCCTAGCAGGCGGTGTGCATCAGCCCTCCGGCCTCGCGAGCGCGTAGGCATGCCCCAGCGCTCCGATAGCGTTCGGAATTCCCTCCGAAAGCTCCTTTGCTCGCTCAAAGCAGGCAATCGCCTCTTCATAGCGCCCGTCCTCTTCGTAACGGAGGCCTAGGCCCAGCATGGCGCGCCAGAAATTGGGGTCCAGCTCCAGCGCCCGGCGGCATTCCGCTTCAGCTTCGGCCGTTCGCCGTGCCAATCGCAGCACGGCGGCCCGATTCGCCCGACTCGGCGAACGAGAGAGGATCGATTCGCCTCGCCTGATCGAGCAACGCGAGCGCCTCCTCAAATCGCGCCGTTGGCACAAGCGCATGCATCGCATACAACTGCCCTGGGACGTCGCTTCCGGGTTGACTGCCGAGCGACCTACGGAACAAGGTTTCCGCGCCGGCATAGTCCCAGTCGATCATGGATTTGACGCATCCCACCACGGACAACGCTACCCCATCGAACTCGTTGATTTCGAGCGCGAGGGCTGCTGCGTCCTGGGCTTTCGGCAACACCTCTAACGGTGCTTCCATGGCAAAGACGCCTAGGCGGAGCCAAGCGAACGCCAACCCGCAGAGGGCGGGGGCGTGGCGGGGGCTCCCGGCTAAGACTTTTTCAAAGCAGGCTATTGCCTTGTGGAATGCGTCCTCTGATGGGTGCCGGTTCAAGTGATGCCGGCCGCGAAGATACCAGTCGTAGGCCTCGAAGTTTCCAGACAAGGCTCGCGAGTCATTTGCCGTGCCTGCACGCAGCATGTTGGCCACCTCATGCGCGATCTCATCCTGCACAGCAAAGGTATCTTCAACATGCCGGTCATAACGGCGCGACCACATCTGATACCCATCCGTCGCATTCACCAGTTGCACCGTCACCCGCAGCGCTTCGCCAGCCTTGCGAACGCTCCCTTCGAGCACAAAACGAACGTTCAGTATCCGGCCCACTTCCCGAACATCCACGTTCCGATGCTTGAGCGCAAAAGCCGAAGTTCGTGCTACAACGCGAAGCCCCTGCACCGATGAAAGGGTATGAATGATCTCTTCCGTCAGCCCGTCGCTGAAATAATCCGCCGGCTCAGGGCTGACATTCGAAAAAGGCAGTACCACAATCGACGCCTCCGCCGGATGGGCCGTTCCATTGACCGGAGCCCCTCGAAACACCGGCGTATAGCTTCCCTTGTGGCAAATCAATGACAAGCGCGTCCGCCGCTCCATCCGCCGCGTAATATTCGCGCAGCTTCGTCCGCAGCCGCGCCGCATCCACCCGGACCACCGAACTGATTCGCGGATCAAAGTCGCCGCCCTCCGCATACAGCTCCAGGCCGACAATCATTTCTTTCAGCGGCTCCTCCGTAGTCCGCAGCGTGTGCTCAACCACAAATTCCAAAAAACGCCGCATCCGTTCGGCATTCGCGAACACACTGCTCGCAACAATCTGGCGCAGTTGTTTTCGAACCTGGTCGGCGGATGGCTGCTGCATCGGTTTTGGATATTGTACTGCAATTCAGCGCCCCTCGCGGAGCGCCCATTTCGTCAGTCACAAACTTTCAAAAAATTCGCATTCCTCCTAACCCAACCACCCTCAGCCACTTACGCGCTTTCCCGTTTTCATCCAATCTCCGTCCCGTTCGCCGCCATTCTATCTTTCTCTTGAAAGCATATCCTGCGTTCACGCGCCGGCCGCACATGTTTATGAACAAACAAATCGCATTTCACACACTTCGCCACGCCCCGCTGCTTGGCAAAAAATCCGCGCGAGAAAAACTCCTCCCGCCGGGCCACAAAAAGTCGACGATTTCCCGCCGGCCGGCACTATATTTTATACGCGGGACCGAATCGCCTCAAAAACCCTCTTTTTTCCCGTCAACAACCCCGCTTCCGAACCACGTTTCGCTTCGTCAACCCGTCCGTCATAGAATGGGCAGGAATCTTCCCATGAAATCGCTACTGCTTTCTCTCCTCCTGCTCGGCACTCTCCGCGCCCAAACGTATCAGCCCACTTGGGATTCCATCGACCAGCGCCCCACCCCCGCCTGGTTCACCGAAGCCAAGTTCGGCATCTTCATCCACTGGGGCGTCTACTCCGTTCCCGCCTACGCGCCGGTCATCCCCGGCCAGCTCGCTTACGCCGAATGGTATTGGCACGCCATGACCGAGGGCAGAGACAATCCCAAAGCCAACGGCACCGAGACCGGCACTTGGGACTATCACAAAAATCTCTACGGCGCCGATTTCCCCTATCCGAACTTCGCGCCCGAATTTCGCGCTCAATTATTCGATCCCGATCATTGGGCCGACGTCTTTGCCCGCTCCGGCGCCAGGTACGTCGCCCTCACTTCCAAGCATCACGAAGGCTTCGCCCTCTGGCCCAGCAAAGAAGCCTCCGCCACCTGGGGCCGTCCCTGGAACGCTGTCGAAATCGGCCCCAAGCGCGACCTATTGGGAGATCTCACAGACGCCGTTCGCCGCAAAGGCCTGCGCATGGGAGTCTACTATTCGCTCTATGAGTGGTACAACCCTCTGTGGCTCAATGACAAGCCTCGCTATGTCAAAGATCACATGTTCCCTCAGTTCAAAGACCTCGTCACTCGTTACAAGCCCTCCATCATTTTCAGTGATGGTGAGTGGGAGATCCCTTCAAGCGAATGGCACAGTCCCGAACTCCTCGCCTGGCTGTTCAACGAATCGCCCGTGAAAGACGAAGTGGTCATCGATGACCGTTGGGGCAAAGAGACCCGTCACAAACACGGCGGTTACTGGACCACCGAATACACTCCCGGCATGAGCGGCATGGATCATCCTTGGGAGGAAAGCCGCGGCATGGGTGTCAGTTACGGCTATAACCGTGCCGAACGCCTGGAGAACTATCACACCGGGCGTCAGTTGGTCGTCATGTTGTCTGATCTTGTGAGTCGCGGTGGCAATTTACTCCTCGATATCGGACCCGCTGCCGATGGCACTATCCCCGTCATCATGGAGGAGCGCCTCATTCAAATCGGCGACTGGTTAAAAGTCAACGGCGACGCTATCTATGGCACCAAGCCTTGGAAAGTGACACGCCAATGGACCTCCGGCGACGTCCCCAAGACTGACTACAACTCCGAATTTGCAACCGCCTACGATATTAACAGCCTGGTCGCCGACCCCGCTCCCGGCAAAGCCCGCATCGAAGCCTTCTTCACTGCGAAAGGCAACGATCTCTACGCAATCCTCCCACGCTGGCCCGGCCGCCACTTCGACCTCAAAGAAATGAGTCAAATCAAGTCGGTAACTCTACTCGGATCGGACACTCCTCTGAAGTTCAAGTCTGCCAAAAGCGGCATCTCCATCGACCTACCCGATCTCCCAGAAGCGTTGCTCTCCCAACCCGCCTGGGTCCTCAAAGTCACCCACTGACGCACCTACTCTACCCGCGCAAACGCCCTGACCGACCAGTCGGGGATTCTAACTGAGCCGCGACTGCGAAGGAGCGGTTCCGTACCTCACCTAGCTCCTTACAACGTCACCCTTAGTTCTTCGCCCACAACGCCGACCACCCCCCATTCTCCGTCGCCATCGTTTGTTCGCAGTTCTGCAGAAACGCGTCCCGCTCCGCTTTGTCCGCCTCAGTCTTGCCGCTCGCCCTCCAGCCATCCAACAACGAACTCAACTGCAGGGCCGTCTTAGTATAGGTCGCCGTCAACATCTGGAGCTGCTGGTTCTTCACGTACGCCGTGATAGAAGACGCCAGCGTGGCAATCACCGGCGCCCACAGCGACAAGACGCTGACCATCGAAGCCACTGTCAGTACCACGCCGATTCCCGTCAGCACTGTCGTGGCACTCCGGTACCGGTCTGCTTCCGCTTGGTGTTCCTTAGCTTGCGTCCTATAGTAATCGATCTGCTCCACCAGTCTCTTCGTGATGTAACCATCCACTGTAAGCGGAGTCAGATCGGCCGCCGGCTCCGCTCCCGGCGGGCGCGGCTCAACGCCTTGCATATCGGCGTTTACCTTTGCCATGCGGCTGTTGATCTGCGCCGCTTTGTCCGACCCGTCAAACGGTGCCGCGCTCGCCCGGAAAAGGTAGATGCAGGATTTCATGGACTCCGCGGCTGTCCGGCTGCGTGTCCAGAGACCAATGCGGTTATCTCCTTGTACTTGTCTGCTGAGGTAAGTGGCGAGCGCCACTGCCGCCGCTGCCGCCACGCCGAGCCATTGGGCTGCGGTTGCCAGACCGGCCAAAGCTTTCATCTGCTCCGCCCCGGCCGCTACCACCGCGCCTAGGCATGCCAACCAAAGACTCCGATTGGTCAGTGTATCGATTTCCTTCTTTTGGTACCTGGCCGTCGACGCCCACAGCCGGTATGTCGCCCAAGGTGTATTCAGCAGTGGATCCATGGGAACTGTCGCAGTAGATGGACTTGCCATCGTCACCTCCTTGGTCCTACATATTACCACTCTCTAAGCCCATCTGGCTCAGAATCACCACGCGCGAAACCGTCTTATCAAAGCGCAGCCGCACGACACGCAGATGACTCGCGTCGTCTACTCCGAATGCCTTCAGCGGCAGCTCGAATGTTTGGAAGATAGGTTCAGCCGCTTTCTTGTAGGCATAATCGTCCAGCATGGCGAACTTAGTAAAGCGCACCCTGAATAACGGCATGAGTGTCCCAAACCGGCTCAGCGGCAGTGCTGCCTTTGCCCCCTTATCGGTCTCGAGTTCCACTGTGAAGTCCGTTGTCTCATCTTTCGGCTCCTTATTCGAATCCTCCGCCTCCGATTTCTGCTTGCCCGGCTGAGGAGCGTCCTCATCGGTCACCGCCAGTGACAGCGCCAGCAGAGTTCCCTTCATGTCCGGCGGCAGCGTGATCGAATACGAAGGCAGCTTGTTGTTATGCTCACGGTTCCAGCCGAGGAAAACCCCGTTATAGCCCCGATCGTTGGAACGCGTCGGAATCGGCTCCTCCCGCCAAACGGAGAGATTCTCCGCGCTAATGCGTCCGCCTTTCGCCGTGGCCGTTGTCACGTCCGCATCCTCGCTGAAATCCGCCAGCGGCTGATAGGTCGCGTCGAAATACCGATTCATGTAGAACGTCTTCGGTAGCCAGGCCCGGCCCACACGATAATCGCGGAACAACGGCAGGTATTCCCGCTTGCCGTGTAACGTCGCCTCCAAGAAGGCGGAAATGTAGGTCTTGGAGATGCGGCGCTGCTCTTCACCGTTCATCAACGGCTTCAAGTTCAGATAGCGACCCAGCGGCTCTCCCGCATCCGATCTACCCCACACTGTATTGAACTGGCCATGATTCGCGCGGTACGCGTAAATCTCCGCCTTAAACCAGGGCCCGTGTTCGTCGCTAAACTTCACTCGGTCAAACTGTGCGCTACCCGAAAAGCTAGACACATCGGCGTCATTCGCGCCCTGCAACGTAAGATAGCTTACGTTTTCGAGCCGTCTCGGTTCGCCCGCCGGCTTGTACTGGCCGTCCGGCGGAGCAATGGCGACAATCGACTGGATGGCGAATCCGTAATTCAGCGCTATCGTCGCATCGTCGGGATCGAACGCGAGCTTGTTATACAACGCTGCCGTCGCCGCCGCTTCGCCGCCCCGCGAATGACCCATCAGCGCGATATTCCCCATGTCCACTTTCCCGAAGAACGGATTGCCCGGCGACGTATTCCACTGGCGCCAAAGCTTCAGATGCTCCAACAGCATCCATCCTCGCGCCGCCTGCTCCTTTGGGAGATCCGTCACGCCGCTGTTGAGAAAGTTCTCATCTATCGATGCGAGAATGAATCCCCGGCTGGCCAGCAATTCTCCCAAATACTCATATCCGGGATCTGAGAATTCGGCCATGTCATGATTGCCATGCACAATCAGCACAAGAGGAAACGGACCTGCCCCCTCCGGATACCAAACGCGCGCGTTAAGTGGCATCTTATCCACGCCGAAGCCCCAGTAGAGCCTCCGCACTTTCTCTTTCCATCCTTTGAAGTCTTTGAAGAAAGGAGTGGCGTCCACTGTGTGGGTCTTCAACGCCACTTTAGTGCGATATTCAGGACGCCGCAAGTCTGTGCCGCTGCCATAGAACAATGACTCGACAGAGTGAGGCCCGCTGTCCGAAGGATTTGGTGCTCTCAGCGGCGCAGGCTCGGGACTGCCTGTCTGCGGTAGCTTGATGCCATCCTCGTTCACGCCATCTCCCGCCAAAATCGTCACCAGAGTGACGCATCCCGCCAGCGCTGCGACCCCGAGCACAATCGTCAAAATCTTCTTGCTCCGGTGCGCCTCGCGGAATCGTCCATTTAGAACAGTCGCCAGCGTGGCGCCGAAGAAGATCGCCAGTGGAACGAACACAAACCCCGACGGCGGCAAAACCAACGAGACAAAGAGGCATGCCCCAATCACCACGCCCGAAAGCCATTTCGGCAATATCCGGAACAGACTCAGAAGCAGAAACGTTACCAGTGCGATCAGCGCAATGCCAAGCACCGCAATGAGAAGCCCAAACGTTATATCGACCCAGCGGCCGAAGCCGGATTTGAGTTCCCATCCTCCGCCCAGAGCGGCAACCAACGCCGTCACCGCGGCCGCCCAGAAAACTCCGCGGCGTGTTTCGCGCCCCGGCCGGATTTGCGACCAAATGCGCAGCCACCAGCCCCAAACGGCCAGCCACACTCGTTTAAGCCGCCCCACTAAACCGCGTCCGAAATGCTAGCCAAATTGAAGTCGGTAGTGATCAGCGCCGGCGCCATGTTCGATCCGCTCTCGTCGTTCGTCACTCGCTGAGGCTGCGTCAGTTTGACAGTCCGTTGCAATACCTCCACCGGACTCTCGTTCCAACGGAAGTTGTTCACCGCATCAGTCACTTTGCCCTTCTCAATCAAGAAAACTCCATCACGAGTCAGTCCTGTAAGCTGCCATGTCTTTGGCTGCAAAACGCGAATGTACCAAAGCCGGGTCACCAGCAATCCCCGGTCGACAGACGCAATGAGATCGGCCAGCGAATTGTCCTGGCCATCCAAAACAAGATTCGCCGGATAGGGAGTCGGCTTCTTGCCCGCCTTTTCCGCCCAGAAACGGTCGTAGTAAAGATTCTTCACAACGCCTTTATCGATCCACGCCACCCTCTCGTTGGGCAGCAGCGAAGGTCCCCATGGAGTCGATGCCAGCTTCGGCTGAAACGGATCGCTGCGCAGCGTGATGATTTCCGGAAACAACTTCTCTCCCAAATAGGTACCACCGCCGTTCTGGCCTTCACCCGGCTTACTCAGAAACGATTGCCCCTGCTCAGCCCTCCGTGCGCCGAAAGCGAAACCGAGCCTGCCGATCAAATCGGCCACCGCCGCCGGCTCCATGATCACCGTGTACTTGCCCGGATCGAGCTTCTTGCGGTTCGTTCCACGCAGGCACTTGTCGATCGAAACCTTAACCTGCTCTTCCCCATCCAGATCCTTCAGTGACACCGAACTCTGCGTCGCCCAACCGGAACTGGTACCTCCGGCGTTTCGCATGGTATGTGTGAGGCTCGAATCGGTATAGGTGTGATAGCCGAACAGCCCAGCCTTGTTGCCGACTCCCACCGCATTGGCGGATCGCTGAATATAACCGGCCGCGACAAGTTTGTTTTGCAGAGCGCCCGCCAAGATCGCTTTCACCTGCGGCACCATCACGTCGCCGCGCGCCGCAGCGGTGTAATCGTCAAAATTGCTCAAATGCGGATACTTCTGCGCCGGCAGTGCGGGCATATCCTCCGGGTTAGGACGTGAAATAGCGGCTAGCTCTTCCGCCTGCTTCACGCCATTCTTCAAGGCTTCGGCGCTCAGTTCGCCTACTACCGCGTTGCCGCTGCGTTTATCGGCCGTTGTGCTTGAAATGGAGATCTGCTGCGTGATTCGGTAACCCGAGGTGGTGATGCCGTTATTGGCGAAACGGATGAAATCGTCCTCTGTCCAATTAACGTAGACCTCGCATTCCGGTAGCTTCGAGTAGCCGATGACCTGATCGATGATATTTTTTACGTCCTGCTGGCTCAACATGCTGGTCTCCTTTTAGTCGGTCAGTAGCACATTGATTTGACGGAAACGGGAAGGTGAGCAGCCGTGGCTCACTGCATTGCTTTGCGCTGGTTCGCCCTTGCCGTCGTTCGGCGCGCCAAACTGCTGCCAGTAACTCGGTCCCGAGATGCCATCGCAGGCGTGCCAGAAATCGGGCGTGCGCGCCTGGTACGCGACCCGCGAAAGCATGCCGCGCTTCTTGCCGCCCTTGATTTCCCAGAAAGCATCGCCGCCGAACTGGAAATTGTAACGCTGCTGATCGATCGAAAAACTGCCGTCGCCTTCGATAAGAATGCCGTCGTCGACGCCGGAGATCAGATCCTCGGGCGTCACAGTCGCGGGACCCGGCGCGAGCCACACATTGGGCATGCGCTGGAACGGAACGCTGGACCACGAATCGGCGTAACAACAGCCGCGCGATTCGGTCTCGCCGATCAGGTGAGCCTGATCGCGGATGGTCTGATAATGCGTGAACACGCCCTTCTCGATGATGGGGAATTTGGTGGTCAGCACGCCGTCGTCGTCGTATTTCATGGTCGACAGGCCGCGATCGATGGTGCGGTCGCCGAACACGTTGATCAGTTCGCTCCCAAAGGAGAAATTTCCCATCTTTTCCGTCGTCAGAAAACTGGTGCCCGCGTAATTCGCCTCGTACCCCAGCGCGCGGTCGAGCTCGGTCGAATGGCCGATCGACTCGTGGATCGTCAGCCACAGATGGCTCGGCAAAAGCACCAGGTCCTTCTTGCCCGGCTTCACCGGCGGCG
>Ga0302326_10025043_pt1 | contig 12108 bp, 9 predicted proteins | sample Palsa_T0_3_FD_202264 | JGI IMG/M metagenome (GOLD analysis project Ga0302326, IMG submission 202264) | Peat permafrost microbial communities from Stordalen Mire near Abisko, Sweden - Palsa_T0_3 | ecosystem: Environmental > Terrestrial > Soil > Palsa > Peat permafrost | place: Sweden: Abisko...
TTACAGCGGCCGCGACAGCCGCCACATCGATCCGGGCGAAACCGGCTGCGGCGATCAGCCCACGCTTTCCAGCCCGTCATCGAGCGATCCGCCTCCCGGCAACCAGGGCGGCACCAAAACCTGCCCAGTGGAGTAAGAACGCCTGCAGCAAACCATGGCTCCCCGCGCCCACTTGCCTGGGCGCGGAGGCCGTAACTGAATGAACTGCGCAAAAGAAGGTCTTCGATGAAAAATCTCCATGCAGCAGCTCTTGCAATTTGTGCTTTCTTTACAGGGTCGGGCCTGGCTCAGCAATCGGCCGCGCCCTCAGCGGATCGGAACTTCACCTCGGCGGCACCGAGTCAAATAAACAGTCCAGCCGCGCAAAGTATCGAGGCGGCGGAATCGCAGATCGAGGCGAATCCAAAAAGGGTGCAGGCCTATAACGACCTGGCTCAAGCCTATCTAAGGCGAGCGCGGGAAACAGCCGACACGCGCTACTTAAAGAATGCCGACGACGCACTCACGCGCGGATTGGCTATCGATCCCGGCGACTTTCAGTTGCAGAAGACGCAGGTGGCGCTGATGCTGTGCCGGCATGAGTACGCGGAGGCAAAGGAGAAAGCAACCGCGCTCAACCATCGCTGGCGCGATGACGTTTCGACTTATGGATACATGGCCGAGGCGGATATCGCGCTGGGCAATTACGCGGACGCCGAGACCAACACGCAGTGGATGCTGAACATGCTGCCCAATAATATTCCCGCGCTCATGTTGGGGGCGCGGCTCAGGATGATTTACGGCGAACCGGACGGAGCGATCGATTTTCTCAATCTTGCTTATACCGAGACTTCGCCCGCCGAGGTTGAGGAACTGGCATGGATTGCAAACCAGATCGCGGTTATCGAGATCGACGAAGGGAAGCTGGATGCGGCCGCCGCGGCGCTCGAGCGGGCCGAGCAAAACTTTCCGCACTATGCCTACACGCTTGAGAACAGGTCGCGGATGCGGCTCGCGCAGCACCGCCCGGCCGAAGCAGCGAAGATCGACAGCTATCCGTCGCCCGCAACGGAGCGCCCATCGGTTGCAACGCCACCGCAAGAGGCAATGCCGGGGCAACTGCCATCGAGTGAATCGGAAATTGCTTCGCGAGCCAACAAAGCTACTCACGAGTCACTCCCCACCGCAGCCTGGACCGGATTTGCACCGGTCGATGCAACTCTGCTGACTCCCCGCGCCACCGAGACGGAACGCACCATTCGCAGCGCACAGGCGATGGTGGCGCGCAATGACAAGGACGCGCAGAGCTACGCAGCACTCGGCGCGGCCTACTTTCAGCGCGCGAGAGAGACCGGCGATGTGAGCGATTACGAATTGGCGGATCAGGCTCTCACGAAGTCTCTCGACCTTGACTCCGCGGACTTCCCGGCCGCGGCGGCCTACGCCACCATGGCCGAGGTTTGCATGGGCGAGCATCGCTTCACCGATGCGTTGACTTATGCGCAAAAGGCTCTGTCACTGGGTTCCGGAGATGTGTCGCCCTTCGCCATCGTCGGCGATGCCTATGCGGATATGGGCGAATACGACAAGGCACGCGCTGCCTATGCGCGTCTTACGCCGCCTGAGATGACACTCTCTCCGCGTGCGGCTTATGCGCGCGACAGCCGGCTCTCCTATCTGCAATTTATCGCCGGCGACGCGCAGGGAGCCATCCGCTTGATGAAGGTTGCTGTTGCCGAGGGCAGCGAGGCCGAGATACCGAGCGAGAATCTTGCGTGGCTCTACTTTGAGCTTGGAGAGTACTCGTCGCAGGCCGGAGACGCGGCTGCTGCCGACACAGCTTATCTGACGGCGTTGAAGATTCACCTCGGCGATTATCGCGCGCTGGCCGGACTCGCCAGGCTCCGCGCAAATCATGGGCGATACGCAGAAGCTATCGAGCTTTATCGCCACGCCATCGCGGTTGTTCCCATGCCGATCTTTGTGACGGAACTGGGCGATCTCTATGCGAAGGCTGGAAACTCGGCGGAAGCCAGGAAGCAGTTTCAGCTGGTGGAGTATATCGGGCAACTCGGCCGCATCAACCAGGTGCTGCACAATCGCGACCTGGCGCTCTATTATGCCGACCATGACACAAAGCTCAGCGAGGCTCTGAGCCTGGCGCAAAGAGAATTTGAAGTGCGCCACGACATTTATACATGGGACGCGCTGGCGTGGGCGCTCTATAAGAATGGCAAGTATGCCGAAGCAGCCAAGGCCAGCGAGAACGCGCTGAAGTTTGGTACGCCGGACGCGCTGCTGCTCTATCACGCCGGTGTGATCGCGGAAGCCGCGGGCGACAAGGGAACAGCGAGCGTTGATTTCAAGAAAGCGCTGGAGATCAATCCGAATTTCCATGTTGTCTATGCGGGGCTGGCACGGCAGCAAATTGCACGGCTGGATGCCGGTGCAAGTGAAAGCGCGGTGAATCATGGCAGCTAAGCGCATCGCGTCTCTATTCGCGGCATTCGTGGCGATGTGCGCCGCACATGTGGCCTGCGCGCACCCGATGGGAAACTTCAGCGTGAACCATTACTCCCGCATCGATCTCAAGGAAGGAACGATCGTAGTTCAGTATTTCATCGACCTGGCGGAGATTCCGACCTATCAGGAGTTGCAGGACGGGAACATCGTGGCATCGGCGAGCGATGTGCAAGTTACAAAGTTCGTTCGCGACAAAGGAGTTGCTCTTGGCACCGGCCTGATTCTTTCCATTGACGGCGTAAGAGTGCCGCTTCGCATGGTATCGAGCGGGGTCATCTTTCCGCCCGGCGCCGGTGGATTGCCGACCATGAAAATAGGATTTGTCTATGAGGCCACTTATCCCGCGGAAGCGAACCGCTCAGACGCAAGGATTGCCTACGCAGACAATAACTATCCAGGGCACGCCGGATGGAAAGAGATTGTTGCGGTTGCATCCGCCGGCGCTTTGCTGCGGAGCTCGGCGCCGGCGACAGATCGCAGCGCGGAGTTGAGCAATTATCCGACGGATCTGCTGAACAGTCCGCCGCAGGCTCTCACTGCATCCATCGAGGCGCAACTGGCGATGTTGCCCGCAGCGTCAACGCCGGCGCGGGCAGCGCTGACGCAGCGGCCTGTGCCGTCTTCCGCGGCGTTGCTGCATGGGCCACCATTGATTCGGCATTCGAACCGTTCACTGGATCGCACCAACGCGTTGCTTTCTTCGCAAGCTTCGGCAGCAACGCCATTGGCAACTGTGCCGGCAGTCAATCTGGTGGCCAACCGGCAGGCGACGCCGCGCAGCAGATTTACGGAGTTGGTCACGGCACAGGATCTGAGCCTGTGGTTTCTGTTCAGCGCGGCTGTGATCGCGATGGGCCTCGGCGCGCTGCACGCGTTGGAGCCAGGCCACGGCAAGACCATCGTGGCCGCGTACCTGGTGGGCTCACGCGGGACAGCACGCCACGCCGCGCTGCTGGGCGCGATTGTTACTGTATCGCACACCGCCGGTGTTTTCGCGCTGGGAGCGATCACGCTTTATGCGTCAAGATATATCGTGCCGGAACAGTTATACCCGTGGCTCGGCGCCTTCTCCGGAGTTACGATTGCCGCGCTGGGCATTTATATGTTCCTGCGCCGATGGACGGGAACCGCAACCGATCACACGCATATGGATGGAGGCGGTCATGGCCTCTGGCTCTTCTCAAGGCGCAAACAGATCGAGTCGGGTGATTTGGCGCCGAGTGACAAGCCGGCTGCGACCGTAAGCCTGACGCAGCTTCTTACTCTCGGGGTTACCGGCGGCATTATTCCCTGCCCCGCCGCGCTCATTGTCCTGCTCAGTGCGTTTGCGATGCACCGCATTGCGCTTGGCTTCTTTCTGATCGTCGCTTTCAGTGTTGGGCTCGCCGCGGTGCTGATTGGCTTTGGCATGGCGATGGTATATGCGCGGCGATTCATGAGCCGCATCGAGATCGATGGACCTCTGACAAAGCGCTGGCTTCCGCTGGCTTCGTCCGCATTCATCACCGGGCTTGGGCTGATCCTTGCCGTGCAGGCGTTTTTCGCGGTGCGCCTCAGCGTGGGCGGCTTCTCAAAGGAGAAGATCGGGCCGGCGCTGTTCGTCATTGGACTGGGGCTGATTCTCGGCATGCGTCACTCCACCGACGCAGATCATGTAGTGGCGATTTCGACCATCGTCAGCAAGCAGCGCAGCATTCGCAACGCCGCGCTGATCGGATCGGTGTGGGGACTGGGACATACCATCACTATCTTTGCCGTGGGTGCGCTGATCATTCTTTTCGGCGTTGAGATTCCGCCGCGCCTTGGCTTATCGATGGAGTTTTGTGTCGCACTCATGCTGGTGCTGCTTGGAATTCTCAACCTCACCGGAGTGATGCAGAGGATTACGACTTACTTCACTCCGCGCAAGTCTATGCTTACTGCGGAGTCTGCGGCCAAAGGTCAGAGCAATGTGGAGTCGACCGCGGTCGCTGGGAGATTTGCGCGCTTCGGCCTTTATCAGTGGGTTCGCCCGTTGGTCATCGGCCTGGTGCATGGGCTCGCCGGATCGGCAGCAGTGGCGCTGTTGGTGCTTTCGACAATTCACAACCCGGTGTGGGCTACGATCTACCTGCTGATTTTCGGCGCAGGAACCATGGTCGGCATGATGGTGATGACATCTGCCATTGCCGTACCGCTGGCGTATGCGGGCGATCGGTTTTCAAGGCTGGGCCGCTACTTTGGCGTTGCTTCAGGAATGGCAAGTTTGTGCTTTGGCTCGTTCCTTGTATATCAACTGGGATTTGTTGGAGGACTGTTTACCAATCATCCTATGTGGACACCGCAATAGGCTGAGATGCTCGCGCGCATTTGCATCTGCTAACTTGCCGCACTTGTCGATCATTGCGGCAAGTTAGCTTCCGCCGACGCGGAATTGGCTGGTTAGCGGGTTGGCGTGGCGCTCTGCAACTTACTCTGGCTTCCAGCGCAGGATCGGCTTGCGGGCCGCTGTTACTTCGTCGAGCCGCGAGACGCGCGTGGAGTGCGGCGCGGTCTTGACCAGCTCCGGAGTCTCTTCCACTTCGCGCGCGATCGAACGCATGGCGGCGATGAAGAGGTCGAGTTCCTCAAGCGACTCACTCTCGGTGGGCTCAATCATGAGTGCGCCGTGAACGATGAGCGGAAAGCTCACCGTGTAGGGATGGAAGCCGTAATCGATGAGCCGCTTGGCAATGTCGCCGGTCTTCACGCCTTTAGCCGCCTGCCGTTTGTCGCTGAAGACAACCTCGTGCATTGACGGCGTCTTGTAAGGCAGCTCATAGACATCTTCAAGCTTCTTGCGAATGTAGTTTGCGTTGAGCACGGCGTCTTCAGTGGTCTGGCGCAGGCCGTCGGGGCCGTTGGCCAGTATGTAAGCCAGCGCGCGAATGAACATGCCGGTGTTGCCGTAGAAGGCGCGCACGCGGCCAACGGATTGCGGCCGGTTATAGTCCCAGTGCTTCGCGCCGCTCTCGTCTTGGACGAGCACGGGTGTAGGGAGAAACGGCTCGAGAAATTTCTTGCACGCCACGGGCCCGGAGCCAGGTCCTCCGCCGCCGTGAGGCGTGGAAAAAGTCTTGTGCAGATTGAGGTGCATCACGTCCACGCCAAAGTCGCCGGGGCGCACCTTGCCCACAAGCGCGTTCATGTTGGCGCCGTCCATATATAGCAGCGCGCCCTTGGCGTGCAGGATGTCGGCGATCTTGTGAATCTCGTTTTCAAACACACCGAGCGTGGATGGATTGGTGAGCATGAGAGCCGCAGTCTCTTCATCCACCTGCCGCGCGAGCGCCTCAAGGTCGATGCCGCCGTCGGCGTTCGACTTCAAATTCTCGACAGAGTAGCCGCAGATAGCCGCGGTGGCGGGGTTGGTGCCGTGCGCCGAGTCGGGAATGAGAATCTTGCGGCGCGCGTTGCCCTGCGACTCATGCCATGCGCGCACCAGCAGGATGCCGGTGAACTCGCCATGCGCGCCGGCCGCGGGCTGCAGCGTGATGGTGTCCATGCCGGTGATGTCGATGAGGCAGCGCTGCAACAGGTCGATCACATCGAGAATGCCTTGCGAGAGCGAGTCGGGACGGTAGGGATGCGCCTCGGCCAGCCCCTCGATGCGCGAGACAAACTCGTTGACGCGCGGGTTGTACTTCATGGTGCATGAGCCGAGCGGATACATGCCGAGATCTATGGCGTAGTTCCAGGTGGAGAGGCGCGTGAAGTGGCGGATGATTTCGATCTCGCTTAGCTCGGGCAGCAGGCCTGCGGTCTTGCGGTGCGCCGCGCCGAGCAGTGCGGCGGGATCGACCGCGGGCACATCGAGCGGCGGCATCTTGTAAGCGCGCTTGCCGGGCGAGGACTTCTCAAAGACCAGAGACTCGTTCTGTGTCTGGTGGGGGCGGACTTTGCCCAGCGTGCGCGGGCCGTGAGTTTCGGTAGCTGATGCCATTCTTTGCCTCGTTCATTCGTTGTCAAATATCGATGAGTGCGTGTTTCGTGTGACGTGTCCGAACCAGAGTGCGTCGTCGATCATGCCTTGTAAAACTTCAATCGTGCTCAGTGCGGCCGGCTTCAGCGTAGTTTGTAGCATGTTTCAATGGTGCTCTGTAACAGGGCACGACTTCAGTCGTGCCGAAGAACTGCTCAATGACCGCGGGCTTTAGCCCCTGCTCTGCACACTACCGAACACTTCGGGCGAAGCCGTGTTTGCGGCCGCCGCTTTCCTTCTCGCCAATGAGCCAAAACAGTACGGATATTTCTCCGGCGAATCCACCAGCCCGGCCTTCACAGGATTCATCGCAATATACGCCTGATGCTGCATCAAGCTCTCCCGATTGAGGACCTGGACTTCGGAGAAGCCGCGCTACCAGACTTCACCCAGGTAACAGAACTCCTTGCTCAAGCGATGCGAGAACCTGCCTTTGATCGGTTGCATGGCCTTTTCAATTGTCATTCCGTCGTCAATTGTGAGCAGGAGATGAACGTGGTCCGGCATGATCACAAAGTCTTTCACTTTGAATTTGCGTTTTACAGCGAGCGACCGCAGCACGTCGATGAGTAGCATGGCGTTTCGTTCCGACTGCAATAGCCGCATGCCCATGGCCGTCTTTGTAGTCGCGAAGAACGTGCGCGCACGAGACAGGATGCTGGCAGGAGAGGCATTGCGGCTGGGTTGCGCCATGGCAGGGGCTAAAGCCCGCTCCTTTCTTGAGCCTCATCGGCACGACTGAAGTCGTGCCCCGTTACAAAGCAGAACCGATACGCATGAACCTGGTTTTACTGTTCTTCTTCGTCGGCGTCGTACTCAATGCGCCACATGAACCATCCGAAAAACAATCCTGCAGCAATCCCTAGAAGAGCCTTCCTAATCAGGAATTCGAGACTGATATGACGGTGTTCAAAAACAGACCTTTCACCCAGATCGATCAAGAACAGTGAATGTTCCGAACCCAAGAATTCCTCGGAAAAGAATGTAGAGTCCCACTCCACGCTTACGAATCCGCCGATGCTCTGCAGTGCGCTCCTCGGCGGAAAGTTTCTTGAACAACGTAGCCATCACCCACCTCTACGCCTCCACCAAACCTGCCGCCAACACTTTCGCGGCTGTGTCAATCTGCGCGCGAGTTACTAACTCCGTGGCGCACCAGAGCGTTGCGTTGCCTAACTCGGGATACCAGCGGCCTAAGTCGAGCCCGCCGACGATCTTTTCGTCGAGGAGCCTTTGGCTCCATTGCGACGGTGATTCCGCAGTCTGCAACACAAATTCATGGAAGCGCGGCGCGCCGTGGAAGAGCAGCTTCGCGCCCGGCTGCGCGGCCAGCGCATCCGCAGCATACGCGGCCTTGGCAAGATTGTGCTCGGCCAATTCGCGAATGCCTTCCTTTCCATACACCGTCAGGAAGATAGTCGCCATGAGCGCGACTAATGCCTGATTGGTGCAGATGTTGGAGGTCGCTTTTTCGCGGCGGATGTGCTGCTCGCGCGTGGAGAGCGTGAGCACGAAGCCGCGATAGCCTGTGCTGTCTACCGTTTGGCCGACAAGGCGGCCAGGCATCTGGCGCAGATATTTTTCCTTGGCGGCGATCACTCCGCAATATGGTCCGCCATAGCTCAGCGCCACGCCGAACGATTGCGCCTCCATGCTTACGATGTCGGCCTCGACGGGCGGCCGCACCACGCCGAGCGAGATGGCCTCGGCAATCGAAACGATAAGCAGCGCGCCTTTGGCGTGCGCAATCTCGGCGATGGCGGGAATGTCTTCAATGACTCCGAAGAAGTTAGGACTCTGCACCAGCACGGCCGCGGTTTCATCGGTCACGGCGGCCTCAAGCGCAGCCAGGTCCACGCGGCCCGTCTCGGCGTCGTAGCCCACCAGCGACGACGGCAAGCCCTGGTGCTTGGCGTAGGTGGCCATTACCTCGCGATACTCGGGATGCACCGACGACGCGACCACGGCCTTGTGCCGGCCGGTGACGCGCACGGCCATCATTACGGCCTCGGCCGCGCCGGTCGAGCCGTCGTACATGCTGGCGTTGGCCACGTCCATGCCGGTGAGCTCGGCGATCATGGTCTGGAATTCGAAGATGGCCTGCAGCGTGCCCTGCGTGATTTCGGGCTGATAAGGCGTGTAGCTGGTGAGAAACTCGCCGCGCTGCACCAGCGAATCGATGATCACGGGCCGGTAATGGCGGTAGGCGCCCGCGCCGAGAAAACTGGCGTAGCCGGCGCCATTCTTGTCGGCGGCGGCGCGGAAGTAGTCGATGATCTCGCTCTCGGCCTGCTGGCGCGGCACGTCGAGGTCGCGGGTCAGACGGTATTCGGCGGGAATGATCGAGAACAGGTCGTCAATGGAAGCCGCGCCGATGCCGGCGAGCATCTGTTCGCGTTCGGCGGGCGATTTGGGAAGGTAGCGCATTTTGTGTGAATCCTCAAGGTCGGTGATGTGCTGTTGCCAGGGACTAGGGACTAGGGACTAGGGACTAGGGACTTTGCCCGCAGAGATTTCATCGTCGCTCCCAACATGCGCCCCACCTCATTGCACAATCCTTCAGCGGTGAGGATTGCCTGCTTCGAGCAGAATCCGAGTCCCTTTGCTATAACAAGTTGCGTCTCCACTTCGGAGTTGGAACCACGCGCGTGCCCAGGAATTGGAGATACTCGCCTCTGGTCGAGCGCCCATATCCTTCCGCGATATTGCTTGCGACTGACACTGAAGCACGGCGCAGCTGATTGGTAAGGCCAAATCGTTCGGAATCCGGAAACCCGGAAGTGAGTTTATAGACCTCCATCGTCAGCTCAATGGAACGCTGCCAAACACCTAGATTGCGAAATGATTCACCCATTCCCCGGCTCCTCGTAAGGCCTGGTCCCTAGTCCCTACGTCCCTAGTCCCTAGTCCTTATGTCCCTACGTTCCCGTTTCCTCCGAAACAAACGCCTCATACGCCGCCGCATCGAGCAGCGAATCGACCTCGGAGGGATCCGAGAGCTCGACCTTGATGATCCAGGCCGAGTGGGCGTCCTCGTTGATCTTGTCGGGTGAGTTTTTCAGTTCCTCGTTGACGGCCGTGACGGTGCCGGAGACGGGTGAATAGAGGTCGCTAACCGCCTTCACGCTTTCGACCGAGCCAAAGGTGGAGTGGGCCTTGACCTGGTCGCCAACTTTGGGGGCGTCGACGTAGACAATGTCGCCCAGCGAATTTTGCGCGTAATCGGTGATGCCGATGGTGCCGATGGAGCCCTCGAGCGAGAGCCACTCGTGCTCGCGGGTGTAACGGTAGCTTGCCGGATAGATCATGCGGATCCTCTCCTCAAATCGATGAACGCCTGGGGTGCAACGTTCCAGTGTACGGCGTAACAGGAGGGTGAGGGAAACGGACCGTTGCGGGTGGTGAGATGGCGCCCAAAACCCGGGCACGAACTCCGCCGGACGCCGAACTGGCGAGAAGTGCGAAGCCGGACGCCGGGCAGACAACGTGGCCGGCGCGGGGCGTCGCCGGTGCACGTGGCAATCCATAAATTGTTGGCACTACTGTTTCCGAACGCGACTCCTGAGCCGGGCGGGGGTTTCCACAGGAAGGATCGATTGGGCCTTGACGCCGGGTTCTTTCGGGATTTCCAGAAGCCGGAGCATCTTCAGCCGTGAAAAACATGAGGCCGCCAGCGCGGCAAAGCGATATGGGAGGTCTCGCTGCGCGCCTGTGGGGTGGGAATCCTGCCTGCGCCCGGCCCCGATCGCCACTTTTCGGCCGCTCTGGACCAGGGCTCCATAGAATCATCGTTATCGGACGCATCCGAACCCGCCTGGGTACTCCCGAATTGACACGAGCTTCCTGCATAATGAAAAGGCTCTTGGTATTTCGCACCCTCCCCCCAATGTGCCGGGTCCTTATTGCTTTAGTGGCGGCTGCACTCTCGGTGAAATCAGCCAGCGGTTTGCCGGTCACTCAGGCGCGGACCCATAGCTCCGTCCCGGCTAAATCAGCCTCCCATCTCAAGACCCATCCGATTTCGGCCCGTTACGGCCGCCAGCCGGCCTGGCATCCGGTATGGCTTTCGGCAGGCCACGCCAGCTTTCGCGCTGCCGGTCCGAATGCCGTACCGTATATTCCGCCTCCGCCGCAGTGGACATCGCCCCGGGTTCGCCGTACCGCGTCGGCCGCGGCTGCGCCGGGCCGCCGGCCGCAGGCGCCGAACCGCATGGTGGGAGTCTCCCGGCCGCCGGCAGAGAACCTGGCCCGGATCGAGCCGCCGAGTCCCGAGCCGGCCGAACGCGAGGCCGTGAGGGCTCCGGTTCCCGAGCCGTTCCGCTCCGCTGAGCCGGTCCGCGCCGCCGCGCCGGAGCCGCGCGCCACTCGCCGCACGGCGCAACCTGAGACGCCCCGCGAACCACCCCCCACCGAGGAAGCCAGGCTCGACATTCCACCTTCGCCGCGCCAGGCCAGCATCCCATCCACGACCCAGTCCGGGCTGATGGCGCCCTTGACGCACAACGGGAAGATCGTGGCGCCGCCGCTGCGCGGCTCCTACGACTCGCTGGTCCACCAGAACCAGATGAGCGAGGCCGAGGGGCTTGAACGCATCCAGGACGACGCCGACCTTTCAGACCGGATCGCGCAAAAGCTGCTGGTGCCTGTGCCAGTGTCAGCCAACCTGGCAATCAATCAGGACCTGCCCGCGATGCGGCGCTATTGCCGGCCCTGGACGGCGAAGTTCCTGGCCGACCTGGCGCGCGCTCATGCGGCCGAGTTTCACCGCCCGCTGATGGTGAGCTCGGCGGTCCGCACGGTAGAGTATCAGAAGCGGCTGGAGCGTGTGAACGGCAATGCCGCGCCCGCCGAGGGCGACGTGGTGAGCCCGCACGTGACCGGAGCCACCATCGACATTGCCAAAGAGGACATGAACCGCCGGCAACTGGCCTGGATGCGCAGCCGCCTGCTGGCGCTCGAACTGGCAGGCAAGATCGATGTGGAAGAGGAATTTCAGCAATCCTGCTTCCATATCACTGTTTATAAGAGCTATGTTCCACCGCCGGCCGTGCCCGCGCGCAAGCGCCGGCGCGCGGAAGCTCCCGCCACCATCGCTTCGCTGGGCCGGTAGGATCGCACGCCAGGTGCCAATTCCTGGCATGTGAGCCAAGCCGAATCGAGCCGGCGCGGCGTTTCCTGTCTCCCGCCGGGAACCTCGATTCCGTGCGAATGTGGTTGGGAAAAGCCATTTCCGGCGTACAATGAAGACTGACACGCATTCCTGATTCGCATCCTGGTAAGCATTTCCGGGGACGCATTTCCGGCCCCGACCAGCCTGCTCGGCTCTGGCCTTCCTCATCGCTTCCGACGAGCTCCGCACCGCACGCAGCAACCAACCTGCAAGTTGAGACCGGAGTCCGTTTTATGCGTTCCGACCAGATTCACCGTGCGCTCGCACAGGGCATGAACCGCTTTGAAGTTTGCCAGCTCGTCGCCAAAGGCGTGAAAGCCACACACAAGACCGGCTCGCGCTTTGAGGATTCGATCAACGACGTGCTGCAGTATCTGGGCACCCACGAGAGCTCGCAGGAAAAGATGCACATACCGGCCAAGAGCCTGAAGCCGGC
>Ga0302326_10025044_pt1 | contig 12108 bp, 27 predicted proteins | sample Palsa_T0_3_FD_202264 | JGI IMG/M metagenome (GOLD analysis project Ga0302326, IMG submission 202264) | Peat permafrost microbial communities from Stordalen Mire near Abisko, Sweden - Palsa_T0_3 | ecosystem: Environmental > Terrestrial > Soil > Palsa > Peat permafrost | place: Sweden: Abisko...
TTAAGATAATAGGCAGGATATTAGCTACCACGAGAGGTCGTCGCATTCCGTATCCGGCCACCTGGCCGCACAGCCCCAGGACTCATGGGCGTCCGCGTCCTCCTTTATCGTGGCCCAGTACTTGCCCCGCATCCAGGCATGATGCTCCCGGCTCCACCTCTCCCCCTCCGGGGACTCAAGAAAGGAAATTACTTCCTTAGCGCTCACTTCTTCCATTGCCACGCCCCCTCCCTACGGGGTGCTGTATTCCCATGCCGGGCGCAGCATCGTATCCACTGGCCACCTGTATATGCGATCCACCGTACTCCTGAAGTCGCAGACGTGCATATCACTGTGCCAGTGCATCCACTCGGCCTTTTCGTCTATCTCGCAGAGTTCACAGTCACAGTAGTCATGCTTAAACTGGATGAAGATGTAGTAGCAGTCGTTGAACCATTGCTCGCCGGGCTGCAATTCCATTTGACCCCCTACGGGTGCGGGTACCTCTCCACCGGCCGGTCGTGCTCGTCGTACCATCCCTTTGCCACCCAGCGGCCCATGTCCCGGCCCCACCGGCAATCGAACTGGTCACCGTGCCAGTGGACCAGGCCGACCTTCTCCTTGCTGACGCAGCGCCCGCAGTAGTCCTCCTTCAGCTCGAACAGCTCGTTGCAGGCCGGGTTGGACGGATGGTACCAGGTCTGGTCGTAGCTGTAACGCTGCATCAGATACTGCTGTGCATCGTCCATCCCGCCATGATACTCTGCGAGAGCGGTGCCGAAGGGGCCGGGTGAAGGACGATGTGGCGGGCTGAGCATGCGTCGTCCCGTCAGGGCCTGAGTAGCCCGGTCCCGCCGCGAGGGGTGATACACTCCGGGAAACAACCAGGAGGGGGAGACATGATCCAGCCGAGCCCAGCACCCAATGCCAGCCCGGTACCGACCACTATGCCGCCCATCGTCGCACACGGGAGTTCGCACATGATCATCGCACCGGCCCGGCTCTACTACCTGCCCGCCGTATCGCACGGGCTCACCTGGTACGGCTACGTCTTCGTGATCGGATTCATCCTGATCGTGCTCGGCTTCCTCGCCATCGCGGTCAAGATCGCTATATCCAAGTAGGGGGTTCGAATGGCACAGCAGCACATCGATGACGAGAAGCTCACCGCGATGATCTCGAAGATCATCTCGGCGGAGGACCCGGCCGCGAAGAAGGGGACGACGACAGAGCAGCAGAAGACCACCGCCGCCATCCTCGCGGTGCTGGACGAGCTGGGCGGCCAGAATGTCGGGGAGGACGCGCTGCTCTTCACCGGCACGCAGTTCATTCTCCCGGAGACAATGGCCGGTGACATCAACGGCGTCGTTAAGTACCTCCAGTCGTGGGACAAGCAGCAGAACACGACCACCGGATTCAGCCGGGAGTACAACTACCGGCCCTACGATGGCGCGGCGGCATTCGACCGGGCCATGAAGCGCCTGTTCGGCACCACCGGAATAGGCAAGGGCCGCTCTGGCGGCTTCTTCAGCGCCGACACGCCGCCGGAATTCAAGAGCATCCCGGCGGGCCCGGGGGGGCGGACGATTCAGATCCCCTGGGGGTCGGTCGAGTTCTCGCCGCTTCAGACGGTATTCGAACTGGGCTACTCCATGTCCCCGGACTTCGGGCTCATTTTCGAGATCGCGGCCGAGGCACCCCGCCGTCACCGCCAGCGGATCGAAGGATTCTTCGACGTGATCGCGGACGAGCTGCGGGAGCGGTCGCTGTACAAGGGAAAGGTGGTCACCCCCGACCCGATTGAGCTGAAGTTCGTGGACACGAGCGTCGTGAACCCGGCTCAGGTCATCTACCGTCACGAGGTGGCCACTCAGCTAGAGGTCAACCTGTGGGCACCCATCCGGTACACCGAGGAGCTTCAGCGCCGGAATGTCCCGCTGAAGCGCGCGGTGCTGCTGGAGGGCCCGAACGGCACCGGCAAGACGCTGGCTGGCATTCTCACGGCCCAGATCGCGGAGCAGCACGGGTGGACGTGCATCATGTGCCGCCCGTCCGATGACCCGCTGGAGGCAATCAACACGGCGAAGATGTACAGCCCGGCCGTGGTCTGCGTGGAGGACCTGGACACCATCGCCTCCTCGTCCAGCTCGCGGAAGCGGGCCGACATCGCCAGGGTGCTGGATGCCCTGGACGGCGCGCAGGCGAAGGGCACCAACGTGATGGTGGTCTTCACCACCAACTTCGCCCAGACGCTGGACAAGGCGGTCGTGCGGGCTGGCCGTCTGGACGCGGTGATCCACATCGCGGAGCTGGACGCGGAGGGCTACGAGCGCCTGGTCCGGGCCCTGATCGCACCAGACCTGCTGGCCGTGAACGTGGACTTCGGCGCGGTCACGCATGCGTACGAGGGCTTCCTGCCCGCGTTCGCCGCAGAGGCCGCCCAGCTCGCGGTGCGGTATTCCATCACCCGGAACATGGGCAAGGCTGTTCCCATCACGACAGAGGACCTGGTTGATGCCGCCTACGGGATGCGCGACCACCTGAAGCTGATGGACGAGGCACAGCACGGCGGCCAGGAGGATCACTCCACCCTGGACGCCAAGATCGGCTCGCTGGTCCGGGCCGAGCTGGCGGACACCACCGGCAAGCTGGTCCCGCACGACGGGGACTACAAGATCACCTTCGCCAGCAAGAAGTAGGCGTCCCGCGCCCTCTCCTATCGGGCACGGTACGGAAGAGCCCCCCAGTTTCGGCGGGGGGCTCTTCTTATGGGTGAGTGTATTTACTGCTCGGCCGGATGGTCTCTGGCACGCCCCAGTAGTCGCTACCGAATAGGCACATGTAGTAGTCCCCGTGCCAGTGCACCGAACCCTGGCGCTGCGCGCCCTCGCACAGGTCGCAGAGGTCGTACCGCCAGTCAATGAGATGGTTGCCGTACGGGTTACTGTGAGCGCCCCTGGCGCGGCTCCGGTACCGTGCCATCAGCCAGGCGGCCGGGCTCTGGCCGGTCATGGCCAGCACACTTCCACGGCGGCCTGGAATTCCGACAGCACGATGAGCTGCGGCTTCGGCCTGCGGCGCACATTGTTGTCCCTCGTTCATAATTCCTCCCCTAGTCGCCTTCAGGGCCCCGCCCGGGGTGAGTGAGGGGCAAAGACCCCGGGCGGGGTGCTCAGGGCGCTAGATAAGACCCGCGTAAATGTTCAGGTAGATCTCGAACGGTTCCACCGGCTCGCGCTTGTCGAAGGCCCTGATTCGCCCCAGGACTACCGGGTCCAAGTGCAGTGACGCCGGTACCTCGAACGCCATGCCGTCCAGCCCCTTCACGGTCATAGCGCCGTGCTCGATATGCGGCTCCATGAAGCCCGCGTCGGTCATCGCCAGCGCCAGCGCGCACATCGTTGGCGACCTGGGTATCCCGTGCGCCAGGTGGTACGCGGTTATGCGGGTGAGTACCGACCGCGTGCGGATGCCACCCTGGCCGCGTGTTTCGCCGCCTATCTGTTCCGGCCACGTCCGTTCTAGTTCCATCACTACCTCCTGCTAGGTTGCTGACTACAGTAGCCTGTTCAGCTCATTGGCGCACTCCTGAAGCTGCCTGCCCTCTACCGCCGCGTTGAATCCGCCCGCTGTCGGCCCCAGTGTGACAGCCAGGTCCTGCTTTGCCCTCGCCCGCTGCGCCCACTGTGCAGCCAGCCCGGCCACCTTCCCGGGCAGAGGTGGCTCCGGGACATCAGACTGCTTGGGTGGCCAGGTCACCTGCGCATCCGAGGAGGACCATGGCAGGGGCGCTCCTGCGGGGGCATTGACGGGTGGCACGATGGGAAGCTCTGTAAGCGATTCTGCGGGCTTCTCTGGCCCGATGGTGGTCTCATATCCGGGGAAGTCTTGCATGTCGTCTACGGCCGCCTCAGCGACGCTCAGGCGGCTTTCCAGGGCATCGATGGTGGCGGTCAGCAGGGTGATGCTGTTACCGTGCTCTATCAGCCAGTGCTCCACGTCCCCGGAGGTGAATCGCCGTGGCTGGTTCATGCGGTCTTCCAGCGCGGCCACCCGGTTGGCCAGGCTGGAGGTGCGTACGTCGTACTGCGCCGCTGATTGGTTCGCCTGCTCCTCCAGCGTGTCTAGCCGCAGTATCAGGGCATCGATGAAGTCACCCTCGGGCGGGGGCTCGCCCGCCTCCAGCTTCTCTAGTCTGGCCCACATCTCTCGTGCGGACTTCTCCAGGGCGGTCAGCCGCCCGTCAGTGGGTGTCATGATTCATACCTCTCAACCTTCTGCTGTCCGTGAGTCCGGCAGCGCTGCTTACTCGCTGCCGGGTCACTGTCTGGCATGAAGTCCTTGTAGCGAATACAACCGCATGCCAGCCACACCTTAATGCGCCTCACTTAGAGGTCCGCCTCCAGCTTGTTGCGCAGCGCCGCCAGCGCCACGTCGGGCGTCAGGTGCGGCTCACGGAGAGCGTCATGGTTCTTAGGAGTGCTCCGCGCCTCTGTGTACGTGTCGGGGATGCCCGCCTTGACCGCCTGCATTGCACGGTGCTCCAGGAAGCGCGCGGCCTGCTGGTACGCGCGAGCCAAGCTGAGGTCCTGCGCTATCTGCCGGTCGCTGATGTCACCCGGCTCTCTCTTCGCCTCGCCCGTGAACCACAGCGGGTCCGGGCCCTTGAACACGAGCATCGCGATGCTGGCGTTCTTCCCTTCGAGATAGTAGGTGTCGATGACTAGCTTGGTAAGCGGGTTCTCGTCTGCGTGTCTGCTCATCGGATCTCCTCTGTTGGTATTATGCCGTATGGTCCTTCTCGGCCGCCACTGAAGTCATGGCGTATGTCGCGGGTGGTTATCGTTGCCTGGTTCCTGCGCCGGGTTGCTTCCAGTGACATCCACTGGCCGAGCAACAGCATGCCGCCAATCATGGCTATGCCGAGGAGTACGGCACCGCAGATCACGGCGGCCAGGTAGATGTGCCACATCATTACTTCTCCTTCGTGATGACGTAGACGACGAGCACGATGACTACGAGCCAGCCGAGTGCGATAAGGCCGGACACGATAGCCCCTTCACCGTCTCGGGCTCATACAGGTAGTCCCGCGTATGCATGCGAAGGAGTTTCTCATCGAGTGGGCTGTACGCGTGGTGCACGTTGCCTACCTCACTCAGCGGGAGAATACTCCCGAACGCACCCCGGCGTTCCGAGTACCAGTAGACCACCCGCGTGAAACGGCATTCCGACCACAGCTCCCCCTCATCGGTGTGGAGCCACGTGATGACGTCGGCATACGGATTCATTCCGCCCCCTTTGGCAGTACGTGCGAACGACGGTATGAATAGCCAGTCCGCTTCGACATACCCGCCGCCGCTGATGGCACGGTCTTCTGGATAAGCACCAGGATGGGCCCGGTCTTACTGGGCTTGGTGCTGACCTCGTACCACCCAGTGTTCCCGTACGGCGGCCCGGTCAGCTCGCGGCAGGCTATTGTCACACCGCATTCTCTGAGGTCGCCTGGGCAACTGAGCAAATGTACTGCTTCCCAGCCTTGCTTATCGAAGAATGCGACATGCTGTCTCATCAGACGTACTCCGCATCCTCCAGCAGGTCATCCATGATCAGTTCCTCGGGTGTCTGGCCGTCCTCAATCCGGTAGGCGGTCAGCTTTTGCATGTTGTACTTCTTCTTGCCCGTGTTAGCAATCCACAGGACCATCTTGTTGCGCTGGGTAAAGCCGGTCACCGGAATGCAGCCGACCGTCACCAGCCAGACGTACCTGTGTGTTCTCTTTCGCTCTGCCATGATTCCTCCTCCTAGTAAAAGACGTCCCGGCGCTGCCGGGGGGGTTGGCAGACACCGGGACGCTACGGTCATCCTACTCCCCCGGCGGCACCGGGGGAAGAGACGCAGGCCCTACCGCAGTCGGCGCGTCGCCGCCCGGCAGGTCTACGTCCTCCAGCTTCACGCGCCTGCGCAGCTCCGAAACGTAGGTCTCGTCCGATGGATAGGTAGTGGGTGGCGGCAGCTCCAGCCGGCACGCCTCCAGGAACACTTCCAGCGTCTCCACCGTCGCCTGCGCCTCCTCCCGGCTGCGCGCGTAGACAACACCAGTCAGCCGGTACCGGAAGAGCAGCGTCCCGTCGTCGTCCCGGACGGTCGGCGGCGCGGTGTACGGCCTCGTGAAATCGACGCTCCTGACGCTCATGATGTTCCACGGCTGACTAGACACTTGCGAGCCTCTCCTGAAACTGGCTGTCGTTCTCGGCCTGCCAGACATAGGCATACCTCCCGGGATTGCTCACGTGCACCCGGTACAGCCGCTTGCCGATGTCCATAGGCGTCACTGCGCCTATCACGTCCCCGACCGGGATGGAGCCGACCTCCGTGGGGATGTTGCGCACCCCGATGTCCAGGACGGTGATGGTGTAGAACACCGGCTCGGTGATGGCCGGCTTCGGCCTTGGCCTGAATATCTCCTTCATGACTTCTCTCCCTTGTCTACGAACAGTGGCAGCTCGTCTTCGGCCGCCCCTCCAAGGACATCGTAGTCCTCGGGGTAGACGTCCGCGTAAAGCTCTTCCTCTTCCTCAACGTCGGGCCAGGGCCCGCCCCTGCCGTCAGCCGCCACCGGGATGTAGTACCAGCTCATGACGATGCCTCCTCCGGGGTGTCATCGATGCCGTTGTCAAGGCCGTACTGGAGTACCTCGTCATACAGCATCGAGCCCTCCAGCTTCGGGCCGCCGCCGGGCATGTTGGGGACCTCCAGGGCCACCCAGCCGCTGTCAACCACGGTGCCGTCCTGCCTGGTCACGGTGATCTGGAATAGCTCAGGCATGTCTAACGCCCCCTCCTTGATGGCCGCGCGGCGCTCGGCCGTACGGGTCTGCTTCCTGGTCTTCCCCCACGCGCGGGCACGGTTCCTGTAGGCCTGGATCTCCCGGCCCTTGCTCTTGTCCTTCATGGCTCCCCCTCTGTTGTCTCCAAGCTACCACACCCCCGGCAGGGCTGCAAACCCAGCAGGTTCAAGGCCGGGAGTATCATGGGGATTGACACCATACGTCCGGTGTCATAGGGTCGGGTCCTACCCAACGAGTACAAGGAGACCGGACATGCTAGATCTGCTGAACACGGTGAAGGAAGCCCTGGAGGAGGCATTAGCTGAGGCCGTGACCCAGGAGCTGCCCAACATCATCATAGAGCTGGAGTACGCGCAGGAGAGTCTCGACACCGCACTGATCCTCTGCAAGGTGGAGTGATGGAGACCATGCTGGCGCCGAAGCTGCTCGCCGCCGACCGGTGCGACGTCCGGTGCCCGGCGCAGGCGCAGGTGCGCTACCGGTACCCGGGCGACGGGCTGCTGGACTTCTGCGCCCACCACGCCGACACCTACGAGGTCTCGCTGCTGGCTTCTGGCTGCATCCTGGAGGAGGACCGGCGCGCTCCCGAGAAGGAGACAGTGGCGGACAAGGCGCGGCGCCGGTACCCATTACCAGATTCCAAAGGGACAATGATCTGATGGCAACATACATTCGGTTCGTGAACGAGGGCGAAGTCACAGCGAACGAGGAGATAGCCGAGATGGTGAAGCTCGGCTTAATCATTCCGTCAGGCAGGTGGCCGACTGAATACGAGGTCCTGGAAAGCGAGGGTCTTTCCTGGGAATTAGGTGCCAAGTACGATTACGATATCATCCACCGCGTCTGAGACAATGGGAATACAAGGTTCGAGAAGGATTGAGCCTATCCGAACAAAGGAATCCCAATGACTTATGCCGAGACTGTTACCACCGCTGGTGCCGTGACCACCGGTCAGAAGGTGCGAGCCATCGCAACGAGGACCGGGTTCGTCAGGGTCTATGACCCGACGCTGGGTGGCACCGTTGCCGCCGGGTCCGCTAACCTGCCTAACGTCTTTGCCGTCAGCACCAACAGCGTCGCGGGCGACATCAGTGGCCCGGCCGACTACAACGACGCCGCTCCATGGTACAGCGACCCGTCTGCGGGCACGCCCATCTATGGCACCATCCGTCTGCACCTGGTGCCGGTTGCCGGGTCTCCCGACGCCAGCTCCGTTCAGGTTGCCACCGTGGAGCCGAGTGCGGTTGTGGTCGTAGCTACCGGCTGATAGCAGAAGTTCAAGGACAAACCTTCATGGCATGTATTGCATGGAGGTTTTGTCATTGGTATGATGTACATCACAGTGAGGGGCTAAGGCCCCGTACGCCAACGCAGAGCGCGACGCCTTAAAAGCGTCGGGATGAGGGCTCGGTACCCTCCGGGGCCACGGTGTATAAAGGAGGAATGATGCAGACAGGACAGCGCGTACAGCTCATCACCCCGCAGGGGCCGGTGGGCACCGTGACCAGGGTCAGCCCGGACGGCAGCTTCAGGGTGTCCTACGATTCCCACGGCAGGCAGAAGCGGCGCCCGCGTGAGCGCTACTGGTACCCGGCCGACGCCGCCCGCAACTTCCGGCAGCCACAGTGATACCTACTGGAAGCTACTGGCTGGACGAGCAGCTAGGCGGCGGCTGGCCAGCGGGGAAGGTCAGCGAGATCTACGGCGACCCGGGCGCGGGTACCACCACGCTGGCGCTGCATGCGCTGGCCGAGGCGACACACTGGGGCCCGTGCCTGTACCTGGAGTGGGGCAACTCATTCGACTACCACTATGCCGCCGACATGGGCGTGGACCTCACCAACCTGATAGTGGCCACCGACCTCAGTATCCTGCGGATCATGAACGACAGCATGCCGCTGGTGGTCATCGATCAGCCTTGGGTACCCCCCGGACTGATACCAGAGAACCAGACAGTGCTCCTGGTCAGCCAGAAGAGTTCCCATGTCAAGACCGCCACCGTAAGGGTGCGGCTGCGCGAGGATGGCGTGTGGCACGGCGGTCAGACGGTCTCCGTGCAGATCACGCAGAATGGTGACAACCCTGTCCCGCTTGGTTACGGGCACCTTGACCTCCATTACGGTAAGGGATTCAGCCGGGTGGAGGAGGTACTTGCGCTATCCCTTGACCGGGGTATCCTTCAGCGCAGGGGGACGCATTACTTCCTGGCTGAGATGCACGTGGCGTCCTCGTGGGAGAAGGTGGTACGGCGGATGCAGGACAATCCAGATGGACTCATAGACCTTGAACAGCGGCTTCGGAATCTTGCCCTTGACACGTTAGCCTTGAAGCGTATGATGGAGGTAGACAGCAGGGAGCCCTCAACGCTCCCTCTGTCTCAAACCTAAGGGGTGTCCTCGTGACACACGATGAGATCTGGAAGCAATTCGAGGAACTTCAGCAGGACTACGCGCTAGCGGACACACAGGAGGAACGCCAGCACCTCGCGGAGGAAATGAACGACAACCTAGAGCGTGAACAGTGAAGACCCGGCTGCGATACGTGGAGAGTGCGCTGAAGTACCCCACGGCAGCCATCATGACCTGGGAGGTAGTGGCGGTAACCACCGGCAGGATTCCCTCGGTTACCGAGGTCACCGCTAAACATCGCTGGCTGGTACCAGTGTTCGCCGGGCTCACCGCCTGGCACCTGGCCGCATGGCCCACGCCCCCAGAGGTGGCGGCATAATGCCCACAGGACAGTACCCACGTGAACGTGGTCTGATGACTCACAAGGATGATAAGCCAGAGCCGTTACCATGCACACAGTGTGGAAAGCCTGGTGTTGTCCGCTGGGTGGCACACCCTAAGTCAAGCAAGCCTCAAAGGCCAGGCTGGTGTCGTGGTAGCCTATGCCGCAGTTGTCAACGACTAAGGTATGTCCACGGACTTACCAAAGCAGAACATGATGCGCTGCTAGCTCAAGGCTGCTCAATCGCTGGATGCACTAGGCCCGCCACGCACATCGACCATGACCATTCAATCTGCCCCGCGCGTAACCATTCATGTGACAAGTGCCGTCGTGGTCCGCTGTGCCGGTTCCACAACATGACTATTCTGCCTATTGTTGAAGCATTCATACACGGAGACCTTCCAGAAGTTGCAGACTATCTCGGGAAACATGGAATCTCATGATACGCAGACTGACCATAGACATCGAAACCCGGCCGAACCTCGCCTACACATGGGGTCTGTTCGACCAGACAATTGGCCTCGCCCAGCTCGTTGAGCCGGTTCGGATGTGCTGCTTCGCCGCCAAGTGGCATGATGAAAAGAAGGTGCTGTTCTTCAGTGAGTGGGCCGATGGGCACGAGGGCATGGTGCAGGCCGCATGGGACTTACTGAATGAAGCAGCCGTTGTCATCCATTACAATGGCCGACGCTTCGATGTCCCGCATCTTAACCGTGAGTTCGTTCTCTTAGGCCTGCTTCCACCAGCACCCTATAAGCAGGTGGATCTTTGCTCGGTCGCCAAACGAGTCTTCGCCTTCACTTCAAACAAGTTGGAATTCGTTTCCAAGGCATTAGGTGTGAAGTCGAAGGACAAGCACAAACGATTCCCCGGCTTTGACCTGTGGCTCGGCATCATTCGCGAGGACCCCAAGGCGCAGGTCGAGATGGCTAAGTACAACAAGATCGACGTCATAGCTACTGAGCAACTGTATGACAAACTGTTGCCGTGGGTGCCTAACCTGCCTTCAGTCGGAGCGATGGAAGACGAGGACGATATCTGCCCGGCGTGTGGCAGCGGCGACCTCATCAAAGAAGGCTTCGCCTACACCGCCGTGGGCAAGTTCGCTCGCTTCCACTGCGCAGACTGCGGCAAGTGGTCCCGCTCTTCGAAGCGGGTGGGTGGCACCAACATCACAGCCGTGGTACAGTAGCTCCTGAATCCCCCGGCTGTCCGCCTGACCTCAAGACCCAGGCCACTTGACTCCGGGGGGTTCGTCATGTAGCTTGGGGTTGTGGGGGGTTCCCGAGCGGTTCCGGGAGCCAGTGCACCGTATCCACTGGGACCGAAGTGCAGGGCGAGGAACAGGGCTGATCACCTGCTGGGCAGTGCGCTCGGCAGTTCCTCCTCTGGGCGAAGGAAGAGACCGGTAACACCGTGAACGCCCCAACAGTCGCGCAGCTATAGGGGGCGAAGGCTCTAGCCGCTCGGTGTCCCGGCCCTTTTCTTGTATCATTAGTAGTATGAACGGTGACAGTGTTGAGAGTGCCATAGTCCTCCACCGTCCCCCCGCGCCTGAAGAGCCTCTGGCGGTTCGACAGGAGCGGGAGAGGCAGAGCATCTTTCATTCGTTTGAGCCCGGCAGCGTGGCGCACAACGCCGTACAGAACCCCTCTAGGGCCCACCAGCCCATCCCAGACTCAGGCAGTGGCCCCATCGGGCGCGGGGACGCGTGCGTCCTAGACGAGCGCGGCGGCCACCGTATACTGGGCCGCACCTGCACCCACCGGCTAGGGTGGAATGACCCCGAGGTACATGAGGTGGAAATGTGAGCACTGGGCAATGTTCGGTGCAGGACTCTAGTCACAGTCCTGGCCGCCTGAAGAAGGGGATGTGTGAGCGGCACTATACCCGTTGGCACAAGTATGGCGACCCGTTGCACACTGGACGCGGCGAAGAGCACCACGGCTGGCAGGGCGATAACGCCAAATACATCGCGCGACATCAACGGGTGTGGCGGGCACGCGGAAAGGCACTAGGCCCTTGCCATCACTGTGGTGACTGGGATGGTCCCTTTGAATGGGCGTTGGTACATGACGGCGACCAATTTGACGTCGGGGACTACATGGAACTGTGCAGTCCTTGCCACCACAATTACGACCACGGCGGCGAGCGTAGTCATTATGCAAAGTTGACTGCTGAGCAGGTGCGTGAGATTCGTACATCGTCTGACAGCCGTAAAGAACTTCAGGCGCGCTTCAATGTCTCCAAGGCAACCATCGGTCGCATCATTCGTGGTGAAGGCTGGGAGGGAGTATTACATGCCGTCTCGTAAGGCTGACAATTGGTGGAAAAGGCAAGCCGGTTATCTAGGTAACGCAAGCACTCCCACACCGAGAGAAAAGAGCTGGAGAGCTGCTGGGTATTTGAATGAGCCGCATGTTCCCGTGCCCGCCGAGGGGCGCACCAGCGAGAACATTATCAAGGGCGTCCAGATGGCGAGGGAGATCGAGGGGGCCACCACCTCCACCCAGATAAACAACGACCCCGCCAGCACCTATACGGCGCAGGGT
>Ga0302326_10025045_pt1 | contig 12108 bp, 14 predicted proteins | sample Palsa_T0_3_FD_202264 | JGI IMG/M metagenome (GOLD analysis project Ga0302326, IMG submission 202264) | Peat permafrost microbial communities from Stordalen Mire near Abisko, Sweden - Palsa_T0_3 | ecosystem: Environmental > Terrestrial > Soil > Palsa > Peat permafrost | place: Sweden: Abisko...
GGCCGCGGTTGCCGCGTCGAGCCTCCGCGAATCTCTGACATCCGTTCGCGGTTTTTCCCCGCCGCATAGGCCCGCGCCTCGGCTTCGAACTTGTCGAACGTCGGTTCCTCGGGTTCGTCAGCCATAACCAACCTCCGCAGATATTGTATGTCCGGAGCGTCCCGAAAACAGGAGATAGATTCGCATTGATTGAGGGTGCGTGTCACGGCGCGCACCCCGTCGGTAGCGGCTCGCAAGCATTCCCGTCGTGATCGGTGAGGAGCATGTCGGGCATGACGGCAACGAACAGGGGCGTGATGGTGTAGATGTCTCCGTTCCGGTTAACAGTGACGATGGCAACGGTCGGTACGCCATCGAGAAAGCAGGAACAGAGCGCGAAATTGTCGTAGTCGCCGGATGTCAGCGCCTCGAACGCGGCGCGGTGCTCGACGGTGATGTTGGTTGTCATTGCCGGCCTCCCGTCACAATCGCGCCACGGCGATCTGCTTCTGCGGCATAAGCGGATATCGTTTGGGTGGCGAAGAACCCCAGGTCGCGTTCGGCGGGCAGACCAAGCTCGCCGCGCAAGGAAGCGATTTCCGAAAGACGGACATAGCCGAGTTCCGGACAACCCATGCCGAGATCGCACAGGCCGAAGGCGATATCCGGTTCATCCGGATCGAGTTCAGTCAGCAGCCACGTGCAGCCGCCGTCGGGCGTGAAGAGTTTCACCACAGGAAGGAAGTCCGGCTCGGCCGGTGTGCCTGCGAGTTGGCGCATCAGCCTTCCGTTCTGCAAAAGGCGCTCACGGATTTCAGATGTGATAAGCGCCGCGCTCATTGCAGGCCTCCGTTGATTTCATGATCGAACTGCCGCCGTGCGGCCGTATCGCAGGAACCGAAGTCGATATTCCGTCCGGCGCAGAAATGCCGCAGGTCGGCCAGGAGCTCGATCACCGCGTTGTCGCTCATGAGCGGGAAATCGGCGCGCACCACGTGGGCGGTGTTCAGGGCCGCGCGCGCGGTGGCGATGCGCCGCTCATTCGGCAGGTTCACAGAAAAGGGATTCATGTCGTCTCCTTTGTTCGGGTTTTCGTCGTGACGCGCCAAAGGGACAGCCGCCCGGACAAGCGGTGGGATCACCCGCAGGGGGAACGGCCAACACGGGACGAGCGCAAGCGAGGAAGGGAGCGGGCAGAGCCGTTGATCACGCCGCGCGGGCGGCTAGAAGCGTTTGAGGCTGACGAAACCCGGCAAGGAGCCGTGCTTGACCTGAATCGCGGCTTGCCTCTGAAAAGCTGTCGACATGAGTGAGCAGATCCGCTACGTCCGGATTTCAGGGACGCGCGGATTATATGTACACGATGGTGCTCGCAAGAGGCTGCGCGCCCGGACAGGCAAGGGCCGTTCATTGCCAAAACGAGATCTGCACAGACGATCTCATCGCAGAAGCGGAACAAGCTATTGATTCGACATCCTTATTCACATAAGAGTTGACATAAGACATGAATCAAGGCAGAGTCCCGTGAATTCCGACAATTCAACGATGGAGATCGAGATGGCTGTAGAGAGTGCGCAACAGGACGTTCGGGGTGAGCGTCGGAAAGGATTTTGTGATCATGGGCGGCGACCGCATTGAGGTCAGCCCTGACGGTAAAAAGGTGACGGCCTACACGAATGACAGCGTTGAAACCAAGGCCGCGGTCGAGCGCGCCGCGGGCATCAGTATCAGCGCGGATTTCAATACGGTGGTCCTGAATGGGGCGACCATTGAACGCGCTGCCGATGGCCATCTAGTGATTTCCGCACCCGGCACTGTCGTCACCAGACCCGGCCCCGCGAACGACAGCGCTGCAAGATCCTCGCCGGAAATCGGCGCGGTAGAAAGCTGTGGCGAACACAAAGGCGAGATATATGGCGGCATACTGCCGAGCGACAATAAACCGATCTGGTTTTCGGCGGCCCCGAAGCTGATGGATCATTACGCCGCTGCTGCATGGGCCCAGGAGCAGGGCGGTTCTTTGCCGACGAGGACGCAAGGCGATTATTTGACGACCCTTAAAGGCAAAGGCGGCGCATTCACAGAGATTTTCAACCGTGGTTACTCGTTTCCCGCCGGGTCCGTCTGGTTGGCGGAGCCTGGCCCCAGCAACAGGAGCTTCGCTTGGTGCCAGAGGCTCAGCGACGGCGACCAGGACTACTACCACCGGTGCTACGAGCTGCCGGTCCTCAGTGTCCGCAGATGAGTTCTTCAATCATTTAATTATTTCGTGTGGCCCCGCGAAGCGGAGTCACGGAAAATTTCAAAGGTTTAGTTTGTGAGCCATGGCGCGCCGCTTTACCTCCCTTCGTGAGGGATCATCACCCGTGGCCACCCGGGAGGAATCCCGACAGATCGAAAGCCATGTGCCCGAATGCCGCGAATGCCAGAGAAAACTCTCGTGCGTGATCGCGCTGTCGGAGCAGGGCCTGCCTTCCTGGCGGAGCGAGAAAAGGGGATTTCAGCCACTTAGAAACCGCCTGGACTTCCGTCGCCGCCGCTGAACGGCGCCCCGATGCTTCCTCAGGCCTCGAAGGATACCCCTCACTCCAAAGCGTCATAAGCTTCATGTCCTTCTGAGCCTCACTGCATGCCAAGAGCCGCAAAAGCTTGGATGGCTCACATCGATGGGCCGGCGGTAATAGTGGTGCTATATGCTGCGTCGCAGGAGGAATGTTACTGCCGGAGGCACGCGGCAAATGCAGAAAATAAATTTAAATCCCACGATCGGAATGATGATCCCCACAACCACAGTGAAACGTAAGGGCTGATCACGCCGCTCCCGGCAATCAGTCGAACAGGCTGCCCTGCGCTTTGACCGGTTGTACGAATTCGCAGCAGGCGATTTCAGTTGTGATATTCACCTGCCGCCAGGCGTCCCGGTGCACGTTGGTATCAATGCCGCAGCCGGCCTCGATGTCGACCCCGGTATCAGCGAAGAACTTCTCGAATTTGGCATTCTCGACCCGTTGATAGTATTGCGCGCCGGAGTAGCGGAACGGCGTTGAATTCTGCGGAAGGATGAAAACGCCATAGTCGCCAAGATGCTCGGCAACGTCAACGATCTTCAGCTCGAATTCAGGGCCGGTGTAACGCGGCGCCTTGCGGTCGATCATCAGGCGCCCGAACGGCGGGTTGCCGATGACAGTGCTGAAATCGCGTGGGAGTTCCTGCCAGACATCGAATACGTCGGCGCAGATCCAGGTCGCCTCCGGCAGCAGCTTCTCGCCGATGCGGACATATTCCGGATTGATCTCGACGCAGGTGATGTCCGGCAGTTGTTCGTGGTGTCGGAAATGCCGGTAGCAGAACGACAGGATACCGATACCCGCGCATAGGTCGAGGATCTTCGGGCCGTGGACTTCGATCTTGAAATCGTTGGCCAGGTTCATAGGCGTGAAGAACGCTCCTGAGCGCGCGCTGTCATGCTCCGCGCCTTCGTGCCAGTTTTCATAGACGAAGATCTTGTCGTCGAGACTGAGCTCGGGCTTCTCCAGCAACGCCTGCGCGGCCCGGTGATTCTTCGACTGCAGTTTCGTGAGTTTTGCCATTTGATTTCCCTTTCGTGGTTTGTCACTACGCGAGGGAAAAGGCCGGGGCTGGAGACGGCGTGTCACCGGAGGGAAACGGCCAACACGGGACGACCGAAGGGAGGAAGGGAGCGGGCAGAGCCGTTGACTAAGCCGGCGGCTCCGGCAACCTTTATTTTTCTGAGCGCCAGATCCTGTAATGCGGTTCATCGAATCGAACTGTGTACAGATGAGGCTGGCAGGTAAAACAATCGCCGTTCTCTCTGTAGATTAAAATGGTGCAAACGCGTCACAATCAGGCACTCGCTTGGGCGGTCTGAGGATCAGTAAAAACCAAGCCTGAGAACTCGCACGGGGGAGTAAACTGGACACCATATTTCTGTCGTGGGGGAAGTCAATCAGGCGCAGAGTTTCGCGATTCTACTCGGAGGAGATCATGAGCGCTTCATTAAAGGACATTCCCGCCGCACGAAAAAACCTCAGCAAATGGAGCGAGCTTCCGGACATCGAGAAAGTCACCGATCATCTTTCCGTTGAAGGCGAAAGATTTCTTGAGAGCGTGGGACGAATCTTGTGTGACTGTCGGCAGACCTCGCGGTTTGCAGTCACCCTTTTGCATTCTCATTTTGAGGTTTATGCGAACGAAGCTCTGGTGGAGTCTCTTGATCACGAGAGGCGCTACCTTATTACGAGCATCCGTCCGCTGAAGGAAGTAATGGCGAATGAGGAGTTCGTACCAAAATCATGGAAATTCAAAGCGGACCCTGCCGAGTCTGGAACGAAGCGCATTGAGATTCTGACTTGGGGCAGCAGGGCGTGTATTCCTCAGGCGCCACTCAACGATGATGATGAGCTTCTGATGCGCAGTTTGGGCGATATTTTCCGGGGTTACAAACTGTGCAATAGATTCGGCATGGCCCTCGTCGGTCCGCTCGCCGATACAGACAAGATATGGACGGAGGGCACTGACTTTTTAGGGCGGCGTCTAGTCCAGGAGCAATTCCCGATTCACGAGATGGAAGCGCGCAACCCTATGAAGACTATGTGGGTGTTTGATGAAGACGGAAAGTTTCTGATTACGCTCTTGTGCTGCTTAAGAACGCGGGATGGCAAAAGTCACACGGGCAGAGTACATCCACCTGGCGGCGATTTGACTGAGTAAGTCGTCGGCAGTACAGGTTTATGCGGAAGGCATGGGCTGATCCTTGGACAAGACGCGCGTGAAGCCAATCACAGTAATCTCTTCCTTCTGTCTGTTCTGAGCCGTCATCTTGCCAAGGTTTTGAAAGCCTGCTTTCTCTAGAAATTTCTGCGATACCTTGTTGTCAGGGTCGGTGTGGGCATAGAGGGTGCCTGCGAGAAACCCTGATTCAACCGCATGGTTGACACAGGCTGCATACGCCTCAAGAGCATATCCGTGCCGTCTTTCCGATGGCAGAACAAAGTAGCTGACCCTGTCGCGGTCAAGTTGATCCTGCGTAAACTCGATCATTCCCACAATCCTGTCATCGGCTCGATTGTGGATGTAAAGCTCAAAATGCGGATGCTGCTGCTGGAGCTTGCGCACCGCCGGTATAACTTCGGTGCGCACTCTTTTCTCGTCGAAGCGGGTGGCTGCATCGTAAATATAGTGATGATAGAGTTTGGGAAAACTTCCTGCGTCGGCATTCAAGAAGTCTGCGATAGCTTTCTCGTCACCGTCCTGCCACGGGCGGATGATCAGTCGGGATGTCGTTACCGGCTCGACAAAAGCAGCGCGCGCCTTTTGGTGATAGGAAACACTCATTCTGCATTGTGCGGGGATTTCCCTAATAATTCGTTAACGGGCTGCCCTGAGGCGGAGATTTGTTCTGCCGGGCGGTCATGATTGCCCCCGTGCGGTTTTCAAGATGGCTTCGAGTTTGGGGAGAAGCTGATAGCTGGTAAGTTTGCGTCGGGAATTTTCAGGGTTCGTAATGCCGGTATCGAAACTCGGGACCATGTTCATCGCGCGGATGGCGAGTTCGAGCCCTTGCGCGAGGTGGTGCGCGGAATCCTGAAGGCAGTCGTCCGGGCTAAGATAGATATCCTCGGCGATGATGCCGTCCGGCCCTTCAATGTGGACGATGCGGCGGCACCGGCTGTTGCTGTACTCCGGGTCGTTGGTGTAATTGCTCATGGCCTCGGGCGTGATCGCCTTGGCGCGTTCGATGGCGAGAGTGTCGTCGGCGACCTCGAATTCGCGGGTGCCGTAGTGCGGCACGTCTTCGGCATATAAAACTGTGTAAGTCTTCATCGGTAACTCCTTTTTCAGTCTGGTTGTCCTCAACATGGGCGCCGAGAGTACCGGGCGGAGAAGCCGGGAAGTCATACGGCTAACACGGAATTTTGGAGCGGGCGGCCGTTGACTTCGCGGCGCGCGCGGTCAGAGTCCCATGATTGTTGAGGACAAACCGAACAGGAGCGACTTGCCGGAATGGAAAATACGGAAAGCATAGCGCTGAGGGAAAGAGCGGAAGAAGTGTGCCTGCCGCGCAGCAGGCCGATCCCGTGTCAATGATCACCAGAAGGAGAAGAAGTGAAGAGGAGAGGAGGGTCAGGGGCCGAACCAGAAGTGCCGGCCGTGGGCATGTGATCGGATCAGGAAGACGGCGTAAGAGCGGTCGTCGTCGTCGTAGTCGCAATGGTAGTCGTGATCGTCGCGGTCATGGTTGTGATGATGGTCGCCATTGTGTTCGCCACGGCGGCGATGATGATGCCGATGGTGATGGCGGGCGTGATGGTGGGGATGATGATCGGCATGAACAATAGCCGCACGTGGTTAGTGTGGAGGGGCCTGCTGAGGAAGCAAAAGCAGTCATAGCCATAATAAGGATGGCGGCATTTCGGGAGCATTTCGGGAGCGGAAGGGCGACTCGTTGGGAGCTTTGATGTCCGTCTATACGCAAGCATGGAATCGTTGTTACTCATATGAAGCTGTTTTAGTTGCGCATAGGCCTTGATTGTTGCGTATAGACATGGTTTAATTGCGCATAGAAGTTGTAAACGCAACATCAGAGACAGCCCATGCCTGCTCGTATTTCGGAACAATCCCTTGCCGCCATCGAAAAAGCAGTCGGGCAGCGTCCCGACGGGGCGAGCCTTAGAGACGTGGCCGAAGCGCTCCCGGAGCGGATTGCGGACCGTACTCTGCAATACAGGCTCAAGTACCTCGTCGACAAAGGGCGTCTGGTCAAGGAAGGCGAGGGGCGGCGATGGACGCGGTATCGCGTGTCGGCGGCACCGGCGGCGGAGGCGGAGGCGGAGGCGAAGCCAAGGGCGGTGGCGTCCGTTCCTGCGGCAGCCGAAAAGACGGAAGAGGCGGCGGTGCCGCTGTCCGCGGCCAGTCAGGAAATGCGTGCCTATTTAGGCCAACCCGTCAATGCGCGAAAACCGGTCGGCTACAAACGTGAATTCCTCAACTCGTACCGGCCCAACGAGACCTTCTATCTTTCGGAAGAACAGCGCGCCCATCTCGCGCAGGTCGGCAAGCCGAACTTTGAGGATCAGACAGCGGGTACTTATGCAAAACAGATCTTGAACCGGCTGCTCATCGATCTGTCGTGGAACTCCAGCCGCCTTGAGGGCAACACCTATTCGCTGCTCGATACGACGCGACTGATCGAACTTGGTGAAGCGGCGGAAGGCCGGGACCGTCTGGAAGCGCAGATGATCGTCAACCACAAGGATGCGATCGAATTCCTGGTTAATGACGCGGACGCCATCGGTTTCAACCGTTACACGATCCTCAACCTCCATGGCATTCTGGCGCAGAACCTTCTACCCGACGCGGATGCGCCCGGCAGGCTGCGCCGCATGGGCGTCGGCATCGGAAAGTCGACGTTTCATCCTCTGGAATTGCCGCAACTGATCGAGGAGTGTTTCACCCAGTTGCTGGACACGGCGGCGGCAATCCAGGACCCGTTCGAGCAGTCGCTGTTTGCAATGGTGCAGCTGCCCTATCTTCAGCCGTTCGATGATGTGAACAAGCGCGTGTCGCGCCTGTCGGCGAACATTCCGTTCATCAAGCGCAATCTATCTCCCCTGTCCTTCATCGACGTGCCGCGCGCGCTCTACATGGATGCCATCCTGGGCGTGTATGAACTGAACAAAGTCGATCTGCTGCGGGATGTATTCATCTGGGCGTATGAGCGGTCGGCGGCGCGTTATGCCGCCGTGCGGCAGTCATTGGGCGAACCCGACCCATTCAGATTTCGGCACAGGGCGGCCCTTCGCCAGATCATCGGCGAGGTCATACGTGGCCGGATGGACAAGAAAGCGGCCGCAGCCTTTATCACGGCCTGGGTGGAGAAGAACGGCATCGCGGAAGCCCAGCGGGAGAAGTTCAGGGACATGGCCGAGAGCGAGCTTGTCAGCCTGCACGAAGGAAACTTCGCACGCTACCAGATCAGGCCCAGTGAATTCGAGGCATGGCAAAAAGTCTGGGGCGATCACAAGAAACAATGAGCGACAGACGGCTGCAGGACTTCTTGCGCATTTGTGCGATTGTGAAGCAGCCCGAAAAAGCTATTGGCGGAGCGAGGGCTGGCTAGCGCTGAAGCACAGAAAAGTCCGCGTAGCGTTCCGGCGGAATGGCGAGGCTCGCGAGGGCACTCATCACCTTCGGCCCCCAGCAGCGGACGAAACGCATGAGATCGGTAAGCTTGATCCAGGAGAGTCGCGGATCGCCACCACCCACGGTCATTTTGAAACCGATGCCGATCCTGCGACGACGGCGGAACAAAGCAAAGTTCCCGTCCGGAAAATCGTAGACTTCCTCCAGAAACTCCGGCACGAAGATATTGTTCTCGTAAAGCTGTGGGTCGATTGCAAGCCGCCCCTTTCGCTTACGCGTTGCGGCGGCGATGTCTTCATCGCTGATGAGGTCGATGCCACGGGCGATTCCGATGCCGTGGTGCTTGAGCCATCCGAGCCGCAAGGGGCGCAGCAGCGCCAGCAATTCCTGCAACAGCGGCGTCATCGCGCCGAGCATCGCCGGCAAGTCGTCGCGCCGCATGGCGAAGAGCGTGCGATGTTGTTCGCTACGCCCCGAGGACATTTGAGTCTTATGAACATCGAGAACGCCTGACGCCAGCCCGGCGTGAAAAGTATAGTGCTCGCCTTCGCCGGCGGATCTTGGCACGAACACGATTTTGTCCGCGCCAAACTGAAGGGCAAAATTCCCAGACTCGATGCCGCGGGCACCGTGGACCAGAGTGGGGCGGGGCATGTGATGATTTTCGCACGGCGAGCGATATGCGCGATATGGGGGGCTGCACGTCCCGTCGGTGAGGGGACGGCGGCGGGCTGCGATTTCGGGGAGCAGTGGCGAGTCAGCCGGGCCGCTTCGGCACAGGCAGAAGTCGAAGATGAGAAGATGCGGTATTCAGTGAGACATGAAGGCCGGTTGGAAAATCACCGCTGCCAACCACGATCATGAGGAAACCAAACAGATGATGTCGGGATTTGGCTACCGCCTCAGTAATTGTGCGGATATCCGACGACGACGGTGTCGGAATCGCCTCGGGATGAGTGTGCCAGTCGCCGACAAAGTGCAAACCGTTTCGATGCATTTCGTCGATCTCCCTTTGTTCCTGGCGTCGGTTGGGAAGGTACAAATATCGCGACCGGCGATCTGATGGCCGTGGGCCCGTCACGCTGGAGATTGTTACGAGCTGATCCGAAAAGCGCGCGAAAAGCTGACCGCCAGCCTCGAACGAGTCGCCGTCGTGCTGCTGGTGCTCGGTGAAATGGCTCAGGACGGAAGCGTCGATGACGAGACGTTGTTCTGATTGTCCGATTTCGAAGACAAGCGGATCATGGGGTCGTTGCCGCCACAAACGTCGCACAAGGGATCTCTTGCCCAAACGCGCTCCTCCTGAAAGCCGCCTCGATTTCTCTCCATATTTCCATTGATCCATTCTTTTGACCAGACGCCGCCGGCATCCGTCAGCAGGGATTCCGGCCCTGCCCAGATACGTTGAGTTGCGGTTATAATTCTCCCGAGCAGCGCATCCAATGCGAGGCTCGCGGCAACTGAAATCGTTCCGAGCAATTCGATCGGCCCATAGGGCTGAAAGACCGCGCCGCAAGCCGGTTCCGTATGTTCCTGCTTGTCAACCGGCCAGGCGGTAACTTGTAACTTGCAGTCCCCTGAGCTTGAAAATCCGCACTGAAGACAGGGGCCTCCGGGACAAATTAGAACGGCGTGACCGGCGCACGCGTGGGCTTCCGTCCAGGTGTAAAGAATCGGGACAGCAATCTCGCCGCATCGTTGGCGTAAATTCAGCTCACCTTCGGCTTTCCACTCTGCGGTGGCACAAATAATCAAGTCAGCTTTGGCGACCAAGTAGGGATGATCGACCAGAAAGCTTTGTGATGTCGAATCGAATCCTTCAAACTTCGCATGCGGATAAGCTTTCCGCCATGTTTCGGCCAGCGCAATCGCTTTCTTCGCTCCGACGTGGTCCACCCCGAGCGTGTGACGGCCGACATTTGCCCACTTCAAACTGGCCGGATCGACCGTCATGATGTGGCCGACGCCGGCCATGGCAAGCTGCTGCCCGACCGGTGCGCCAACCGAGCCGCCTCCAATCAGAAGAACAGCCTTCGTGCTGAGCTCTTTCTGCTTCGGGTCTTTTCCGCGTCCATGAATCCATGCGGCGTCAACGCGTTCGACTTGCAGTCGGCTCGCGCTCGCGTCGGATGAAAAAAGGCGTTGCGTCAGCAATTGTTGAGGCACTTTGCCCGGACGGAAGCCGTTGTTCGCGCGGTCACGCCTCTTGCCGCGGACGTTGGTGGATACGGGTTTATATGCGCGGATCGCGGCAAGGCACGGACCGTTCCCGCTTTCCGCGCCGATTACGAAATAAAACGGGCTGGAGCCGCTTTTCGCGAAACTCTCCAGCAGATCCCTGCCGCCGGCTGTGGAACCGGCGATGCGATACAGATCGGCTGCGGTCTTCGGATACGCGCTCGGCAATAGCGGCTCATTGATCCACAGCAAGCAGGCGGGTTCAGTCGCATCGAATCGCGGTTTGTCGCCATGAAGATTGCGCAACCAGGTAAGTAACTGGGCTTCGCTCTCCCCGACGACAGGTCGCGTTTTGCCGCGCCATATCCGCACCAAACGGCTGGGACCACGAGGACTGAGCAGGCTTCTCACTTTTTCTGTTTCTGTCGAAAGCCCGCGATTCCAGTAAGAATAAAACTCGGTTCTGAAGTCATTTTGGTTGGCGCCTGATTCACCATCGCAGATCAGGCGATAAGCATCCCGGAGAAGCTCTCCAATGACATCCGCCGGCTGCCGAAACTTAGCGACGATACTGGAGCTCAGGAGACACAACAAGCCATCCTCTTCGACATGAGGCCACGTCAGGAGGGGTGGCCTGTCGATAAGAAAAAACTGTGGCAGCGAAAACGGGAATTGACTATCGACGCAGATATTGACCCGGCGCTGCCGAGCTGGCGTCTCCATTACCAATTGCCATCCCGCGACCAGGTCACGTCCTTCTATCGATTGTGCATCGGAATCGGGCAAGCGCAGCGCTCCGCATTCCCGGAGGAAGGAATCGGCTTGCAAAATTCCTTCCTCCCGGTAACGGGCCATGATGCCGGCCTGATCAGGCATAACGACTATTGCCGCCCCGTTTCACGGCCTCCGCTTCCGCGGCCCTCGCGCCAATCCGATCCACCATGCCGGCGGTCAGGATCGCGGGTGCGTGCAAGGCTGCCGAGCGAACTGACTTGGCAAGCTTGCCGTCCGCGACCACGAGCTCCAGGGGAGCCGGTTCGCTTTCCGTTGGATACTCGTCGGTACACAGGAACTCGCCCTTGGCGCCCTTGACGATGGATTGATATTCGAGCTTGGCAGCGTGGCACGGCGGGTCACAATCATCATCCTTGATCGGACAGCTGCTGGAAATAATGTAACCGCCTTGTCGAATCTGCGAGAGCGCCGATTTTGCGTCAGCAGACACCTTGGCCTTGTCGCCAAGTTCGGTCCGGCTGTCATGCGAAAGTGTATGCCATGAACAATGGTGAGGCGTGAGCATGGAATCGTAGGCGAGAACCTCGGGTTTCTTCTTGTGCTTGTCCCAGAGCTTCTCCCAGATCAGCACGTCGGCGTCGCCGCCGATCAGAAAGTTCTTGACGGTTTTCCGCTCCGACGTGTCGGCGAGTTCGATGTTGAGTACAACGCTGGAATGGTTCTTGCCGAGTTGGTCTTCCTCATCTTCATCGTCGGAGACGGGCAACGGCGCCAGAAGGCGCGCCTTGAAAAGCTGATTGCGCGTGCCGTTGACGCGGTCGAAGACTTCGTCCAGCTTGACCAGGATGCCGCGGAGATCGTCGGTCTTACCGTCAATGTCCTCGCCCAAGATCAGAACCCGGTCTCCGCTCTCGATTCCGGCGCAGTTTTTTTCGCGAGCGAGCAGTACCCGGCGAATCGCTTCTTTTTGAAACGCTTCCGCATCGTCGCATAGGGTGTGTTCCTTGCTGGCGCGGCGGAAGACAATCGGCGACGACCAGATTTCGCTGATCA
>Ga0302326_10025048_pt1 | contig 12106 bp, 9 predicted proteins | sample Palsa_T0_3_FD_202264 | JGI IMG/M metagenome (GOLD analysis project Ga0302326, IMG submission 202264) | Peat permafrost microbial communities from Stordalen Mire near Abisko, Sweden - Palsa_T0_3 | ecosystem: Environmental > Terrestrial > Soil > Palsa > Peat permafrost | place: Sweden: Abisko...
CCTGTGGCCCGGGCCGTTGTCCCCCTCCAGACGACCCGGGCCCAACGACCCGGGCCAACCAGCCCCCCACCAGCCCCCCACCGCCAGGCCCCGCCAGCCCCCGGCACCCGGGCCTGGGCCACCGGCCCAGGCCAGCCCCCGGCACCCAGCCCCCGGGCCACCGGCCCCGGGCCACCTGCTCAGGCCAGGCCTCGGCTGCCCGGGCCCGGGCCGCCGGAAACGCCAGGAGGGCAGGGCGGGCTCCCGGCACGCGGAAACGCCAGGAGGGCCGGGACGGGCACGCCGAGACGCCAGCGTGACGGCGGGGACTGGCGGGCAGATGGCCTTTGCAAGACTCCTTGCCGACGTGCACCTGCAACGTCCGGCTTTATGATCACCGAGCGGGACCGCGCCCGCCTGCGCCGCTGCCTGTCAAGGGTCGGCCCGGCAGGCGCGGCCCTCAGTGCGGTGCAAGCTCCGCTAGATGCCGCCGGCGCGCCGTGTCAGGGCGGTGATGTGGTCCGGGGCAGCGAGCCCGGGAGGCAGCGCGGGGTCGGGCTCGGCTCGCCCGAACGTCAGCGCCGCCGGGACCACCCCGGCCCAGATGTCCAGCTGGTAGTCCTCCGGGTCGTCCTTGGGCGGGCCGGTGCGGACCTTGACCGACGCCTCGTCCAGTGGCAGCGCGAGCACGGCGGTGGCGGCGAGTTCCTTGCGCGTCGGCGGGCGCGCGTGCGCCCACCGGCCGGGGACCAGCTGCTCGGTGACGGCCCGTAGCCCGGCGAGCTTTTCCGCTTCGCCGGTGACCAGCCGCGGCGTGCCGAACACGACGGCGCTGCGGTAGTTCATCGAATGATGGAAGACCGCCCGGGCGCACACCATGCCGTCCAGGTGGGTCACGGTAACGCAGGCGTCCTGCCCGTCGGCGGCAAGCAGGGAGCGGTTCGCCGACGATCCGTGCAGGTACAGCGTTTCCCCCGTCCTGCCGTAGCCGGTGGGCAGGACGACGGGCGAGCCGTCGATGATCACGCCCAGGTGGCAGATGAGCCCGGCGTCAAGCACGGCGTAGAGCTCGGCGCGATCGGTCCGGCCGCGTTCCTTGAGGCGCTGCAGCCGGGTGCGCTCGGTGCGGGAGAGGGCGAGATCGGCGCTCATGATGCTCTACCGTACAAGATAAGTGGACTTACTCAAATAGCAATTTCGGATGAAGGAGAGAGTGCCACTTGCCGCGCATCGCTGTCCAGCTCCCGCTGTCGGCCGATCGCGGGCGCGATGTCCCGCTGTCCGGGCAGATCGCCGGCCAGCTGCGGTCGGGTATCGCTGACGGGCGGCTCGGCGCCGGCCAGCGGCTGCCGGCCAGCCGCGCGCTGGCCGCGTCGCTGGGGGTGAGCCGGACCGTGGTGACGGCCGCCTACGCCCAGCTGGATGCAGAGGGCTGGCTGGAGGGTCGGCCCGGCTCCGGCACCTTCGTCGCAGCCGGCGCGCCGGGCCAGGCCGGGCGGCCAGGGCCGGGCGGGGACCGTGGCGCTGATTCCGTCACGCGCCCAGATTCCGCCGCCCGCCGGGACCCGTCGGACCCCGCCGCGAGCGCGGACCCCGCCGAGAGCGCGGACCCCGCCGAGAGCGCGGACCCCCCCGCGGGCGCGGACCCCAGCGCGGGTGCGGACCCCGCCGCGCCGACCGTCGAGCCCGCTGCGCCGATCATCGAGCTAAGGCCCGGCATCCCGTGGGCACGCGGCATCGATCGCGCGGCCTGGCGCCGCGCCTGGCGGCAGGCGGGTGCCGCCCCAGTGTCCGCCTGGCCCGACCCGCGCGGCCTGCCGGAACTCCGTGTCGCCCTGGCCGCGCACCTGAGGCGCAGCCGCGGCATGCCCTGCGATCGCGGCCAGGTCCTGGTCACCCGCGGCGTGACGAACGGCCTGGGCCTTCTTGCTGCGGCGATGCTGCGGCCGGGGGACAGGGTCGGCATCGAAGAGCCCGGCTACCCGGCGGCCAGGGCGGTCTTCGCCGCCCATGGCGCCCGGATCGTCCCGTGCCGCGCCGATGAGCACGGCCTGGTGACCGGCGAGCTGCCGGGTGGCCTGCGCATGGTCTACACCACGCCCGCCCACCAGTACCCGCTCGGCGGGCGCTTGCCGGTTCCGCGCAGGCAGTCTCTGATCGCCTGGGCGAGGGCGACAGGGGCGCTCGTCATCGAGGACGACTACGACAGCGAGTTCCGGTACGACGTCGCGCCGTTGCCGGCGCTGTTCGGGCTGGAACCGGCCGTGGTGGTTCATCTCGGAACCACGGCAAAGACGCTGACCCCGGCCATGGGGGTGGGCTGGCTGGTTGCCCGCCGCGATCTTGCCGAGCTGGTCGCCGGGACCAGGCAGGATCTCGGCGACCGCACGTCGGAGGCAGCTCAGCACGCCCTGCTGGCCCTGCTCGACAGCGGAGACCTGGACCGGCACGTGCGGCGGATGCGCCGTGAGTACGCACGACGCCGGTCGGCGATCGTGACGGTACTTGGCGATCTGCCCTGGCCCGCCCGCCTGCTCGGTGACACCGCGGGGCTGCACGTAATACTTGAGCTGCCGCCAGGCACGGCGGATCAGGTAGCCGCCCGCGCCTACCTGAGCGGGATCGCGGTGACGACGCTGGAGCGCTACTTTGCCGGGCGGCCCTCGGCCGAAGGCTTGGTGCTCGGCTACGGCTGCGCGTCCGTGAGCCAGCTCAGCCGCGCCTGCCAGGTGCTCAGGCAGATCGTGGCAACGCTATCGGAAGCTGCCCCCCGATCGTAGGCCCAGCTCTGCCGGTCCCCGGCGACGTGGCTCCCGGCGGCAAGCTTTCGCCCGGCCGCTGCCTGCCCTGCCCCGCGGGGGCGGATCATTGGACCCATGCGAACGCGGACCAGGCAGGCGAGGTAGGAATGACGAAGGACATCGGCGTCCCCGGGATCGAGGATGGCAGTCGGCTGGCCAGATGGATCAGCAGCGCTGGCGGATCCGCGTCGGGCCGCGAGCTTGCGGGCGTCGAGCTCATCGCGGGCGGCCGCTCGAACCTGACCTACCGTCTCGACTTCGCTTCCGCACCCCGGCTGGTACTTCGCCGGCCTCCGCTCGGTCACGTGCTGCCGACAGCCCACGACATGTCCCGGGAGTACCGCATCCTGTCGGCATTGCACGGCACGGCGATCCCGGTCCCCGCGCCGGTCGCGTTCTGCCAGGATGCCGACGTGATCGGCGCGCCGTTCTACCTGATGGAATACGTGGACGGCCTGGTGCTGCGGACTCGTGAGGACGGCGAGCAGCTGACGCCCGACCAGGCCCGCCAGCTATCGCAGCGGCTCGCCGAGATGCTCGCCGCCATCCACGGGCTGGACCTGTCCGCCCCGGGCCTCGCCGGGTTCGGCCGGCCGGACGGTTACCTTGCCCGGCAGCTCTCGCGCTGGCAGCGGCAGTGGGAGCTGTCGTCGACGCGGGAGATGCCCGGCTTCGACCGGCTGGTCGAGAGGCTGGCGGCAGGCCTACCGGAAACTGGCGACGCCGCGCTCGTCCATGGCGACTTCCGGCTCGACAACATGCTGGTCGTGCTCGGCGGCCGGCCGGACATCGCGGCCGTGGTCGACTGGGAGATGTCGACCCTCGGCGACCCGCTTGCTGACCTGGGGCTGACCCTCATTTACTGGGCCGACGCCACCGACGCGGACTGGCGGATGATCAACGTGGGCGCGGCGGTGACGTCCTTGCCCGGGTTCTTCAGCCGGGCGGAGCTGGCGAACCGGTACGCGGAGCTGACCGGCCGTGACATTTCCGGCATCGGCTACTACATGGCGTTCGGCTGCTTCAAGCTGGCCGTCGTCCTGGAGGGCATCCACGCGAGGTACCTGCAGCGCAAGACCGTGGGCGAGGGCTTCGAGCGGGAGGGGCACGCAGTACCGCTGCTGATCGACCGGGCGCACCGGATGCTGGACTCCGACCCGCTCGCCGTCGACGGCGCCGCAGGCTAGGAACGTAACCAGGGCCGGAACTCAACCGAGACCGGAACTCAGCCAGGCCGGGACTTAGCCAAGGCCTGGACTTAGCCAAGGCCTGGACTTAGCCAAGGCCTGGACTTAGCCAAGGCCGGGGACGTACCGAAGGTCAGCAAGAGCGGCGACGGAGCCAAGCCAAGCGGAAGGCCCGAGCCGAAGAAGATTTGGATGAGGCCCGGCGCCCCGCTCTCGCCGGGCCTCACAAAAGATGACGCTCAGCTCGGATGGCAGGTTCACACGAGCCGTCAGGATCATCTCACCTCAGGTCAGCCGGCCGCGATCGTGTGGGCCAGGCTGTCGAAGAAGTCCTTGTTGATCTCAGCCGGGTCGGTGATCTCGAATGCAGACCCGCCGGTGGCCGCGGCGATCCGCTGGATGGCGGCAAAGTGACTGGATTCGCCGAACACCAGGAAGACGATCGCGACATGGCGGGACGGGCTGCTGAGGCCGCGCACCTGCTGGAGCAGCATGCCGGGGGATATGTCGCCCGGTGCGTTGTCCGCGCCGCCGGTCAGCACGAGGACGAAGTTGCCGTAGTGGGGCTGATAGGTGCCGATCATGTACCGGTAGGCGGCCAGGATGGTGCCGTAGAGGCTGGTGGGGCTGCCCGCGTCGGGCTGCAGGGTCTGGTTGATCTGCTCGATCTGCTGACGGCGGGTGATCAGCCCGACCTCGCCGGTCATCGGCCCGACGGGGACGAGTTCCTTGTACGACTTGGTGCCGTCGAGATCGCTGGCGAACTCCCACAGGCCCATGCGGGTGCTGTCGGGGAAAAGCAGGACACCCTGGTCGGCCGTCTGGGTCAGTTCGTCCTCCAGGCTCGGGCCGCCCGGCACCGCCGGCTGGTCCATCGACCCGGAGATGTCGACCAGCGCGAGCAGGCGGTTGCCGGTCCGGAGCTTGCTCCATGCCCGCAGCGTGGCCTGTGCCACGCCCGGGGTCGCCAGCGCCGTCAGCCGCAACTGCTGTCCGGCCAGCCCGAAAGAGGCAGGCGTCCGATCCGCCACGCCGCGCGCGGACCGGAAGCCGTCGAAGCGGATCACGGATGCCGCGTATCCCTGGCCGAGTACCTTCCCAAACGCGGTCGCCGCCTGGACCTGCAGCGGCTTGGTCGTGGTCAGCACGTAGGGGTAATCCAGCTCCGGGCTCCCGTCGGAGGGATATCGCGCGGCCAGCGGCTGACCCGGATGAGCCAGGTCGTACTGCACGACAGCCTGTTCGGTGGCGACGGTGACCGGGCTCTCGTCGAGCGGGGGCTTGGCCAGGGAGACGAGCGAGGCGAGGGAAGGCGAGTTGTCGTACTGCGACGTCACATGAGCGCCGAAGACGAACCTGGAGAAGTTGTCGCGCGAAGCCGGCCCGTTGCCGAGCAGTCGTTCCATCTCGATGACGGTGGCCAGTCCGGCGGAACTCTGCTCCGGATCAGGTAGCTCTACCTGCACGCCGTCCGCGGACGGCGGGCCGCCGGCGGACTGCGGCAGCAGGAAGTTCCAGCTAGTCGAACTGCCAAACGCACGAAGCCTGGCTGCCACCGATCGTGGCATCACGATCATCAGCGGTGACCGTGCCACGTCAAGGCCGGTGGGCTGGACCACCTGCGCGCCGACTGGCAGGCTGCGGGCCGCGTCGACCCACAGGCTCGAGTCCGGGATCCACGCATCAATGGCCGGCCGGCCGCGCATCCCGCCCTGGCCGTCGATCATCGCGGCCGCGGTCGCTGACTGGTCCTCGGTGACCTGGACCTCCGCGCAGCGGCCGCCCACCAGGTGATGCAGGCGGTTGAAGTACTGGCCGGCCCGCTGGATGGCGGGCGCGACGTCGTCGGAAGCGGCGACGTTGACCAGGACGGGATCACGCGCGCACGAGGCGCTGGCCAGGATCGCCTGCGTACCTAAGGTGGCCATTACAGCTGCCGCGACCACGACCGCGACAGTTACCAGTGCGCCCGTCCGCACCCTGCGCCTGCGACCGCGCCGGGCCGCGCCGGGCCGCCCTGCGCGTCCAGCGCTCACCGCAGACCTCTCCGTCGGTCATCGGTTTCCGGCCACCAGTTCCGGCCCAGGACGACTATATCCAAGCAGGCTCGCCGACCGGGCAGACTGAGCAGGTGCCGCCCCTGATCCCGGTCGGTGACGTCGGCGATCCGCGTCTTGCGGACTACGTCGGACTCACCGATGTCCACCTGCGCAGGAAGCTGGAAACCGCGCACGGGCTGTTCCTCGCCGAGGGCGAGAAGGTGATCAGGCGGGCCATCGCGGCCGGCTACCAGGTGCGCTCCCTGCTTGTCACCCGCGACAGGCTGGCCAGCCTGTCCGACCTGGCCGCCAGCTGCCCTGGCCCGGTGTACGTCATCGCCCCGGCCGCCGCCGAGGCCCTTACCGGCTACCGGGTGCACCGGGGCACGCTCGCCTCGATGCACCGGCTGCCGTTGCCCTCCGTTGCTGACCTGACCGGCGGTGCCAGCCGTATCGTGGTGCTCGAGGACATAGTGGACCACGCGAACGTGGGCGCGATCTTCCGCTGCACGGCAGCGCTCGGTTTCGACGCGGTGATCCTGGCGCCGCGCTGCGCCGATCCGCTCTACCGGCGTGCGGTCAAGGTGTCGATGGGAGCGGTCTTCGCGGTGCCGTACGCCCGGCTGGACGACTGGCGGCACGGGCTCGGCGGGCTCCGTCAGGCCGGGTTCAGGGTGCTGGCCCTGACGCCTGCGCCGGACGCGGTGCCGATCGGCGAGGTGCCGGCCGGCGGCCGGATCGCCCTGCTGGTCGGGACCGAGGGGGACGGCCTGTCGGCGCGCTGGCTGGCCGCCGCGGATGCGCGCGTCCGGATACCGATGAGCGGGGGAGTGAGCTCGCTCAACGTGGCCTCGGCGGCCGCGATCGCTTGCTACCTTCTCGGGCCCGCGAACCAGCGAGCCGTCGTCGGCGAACGCGCCCAGGGCGCATGGCGCTGCCGGGGTCCAGGCCGGCCGCCGGGCCAGGTGCCCGTAGCTGACAGCGGGACGTGAGCCGGGGCTGCGTTCCGCATCATGGATGGCGATGAGGTATGCGCCGGCGCATACCAGGCGGACATCCATCAGGCGGAACGCGCCACAGCAGAAACAAGAGTCATGCCAGAAAGCAAGAGCCACGCCAGGAACAAACCGCACCGGCGCTGCGACTCATCTGGCCTCTCATGTCGCCGCACGGCTGGCCTCTCATGTCGCCGCACGGCTGGCCTCTCATGTCGCCGCACGGCTGGCCTCTCATGTCGCCGCACGGCTCGGGGGGCTCGGCGGCCGGCCGCGACTAGCCGCGGCCTACGCTGGCGCGGTGGAATTCGATGAGGTAACCAGGAAGCGCCGCATGGTCCGTGCCTTCACCAGGGAGCCGCTGGACCCGGCGGTCACGGGCCGGCTGCTGGCAGCTGCCAACCGCGCGCCGTCGGCCGGGTTCAGCCAGGGGTATGCGCTGCTGGTGCTGGAGGGACCCGATCAGGTCGCGCCGTTCTGGGCGCTGGTCCGCTCCGACGCCGGCGATGGCGGCGGATCGGCCCGGCCTGCGGCCGATCCGCTGACCAACGCGCCGCTGGTGATCGTCCCGCTCTCCTGCAAGGAGATCTACCTGGAGCGCTACGCCCGGCCGGACAAGGGGTGGACCGACCGGGACGAGGCGCACTGGCCGGTGCCCTACTGGGACATCGACACGGGGTTCACCGCGCTGCTGGTGCTGCTCGCTGCGGTCGACGAAGGTCTAGGCGCCCTGTTCTTCGGCATCGCGCCCGAGCTGTTCGGGCAGTTCCGTGCCCGGTACGGCGTGCCCGAGCGCTACGTGCCGATCGGCGCGGTCGCGGTCGGGCATCCCGACCCGGCTGCCGACCCGGGCGGGTCGTCCCGCGTGATCAAGCGCCGCAGCCTCGATGACCTTGTGCACCGCGGCCGCTGGCGACCCGCTGGCCCAGGCCGGCCGCGGTCAGGCTAGGTTTCCCGCTGCGGGTGGAGGTCGCGCATGGAGGTGCTGGGCTGCTGGCCCAGGTAGGCCGCGCGCAGCCGCTCCTCGGCGCCGGCCGGCGCCCCGACGTGATCCAGCCCGAGCAGCGCCGCCCCGACGACCGCAGGGACATCCACGATGCGCAGGAACGCCTGCGGCGCGCGGGCGCCCAGTCCGAGTGCTATGCCGTCGGTCAGCATCGGGTCCCTGGCGGCCAGCAGGCCGCCGCCGAGTATGACCGGCACGGCGTGGCGGGTCAGGCCAAGACGGCGGATCATCGCGACCGCCATCGTCACGACCTCGTCGGCCAGCCGCGCGACCACCTTCCGCGCCACCTCGTCGCCCCGGGCTGCGGTGCGCAGCAGCACCGGCGCCAGCCCCAGCAGCTCGTCCGCGGGAATCTTGCCGTAGTGGATGCCGATGCCGACGTCGCTCGCCGCCAGCACGCCGAAATGGGCTGCCACCGCGTCCCGGAGCATCGTCCGCGGCCCGCGGCCGTCCTCGTCCCTGACCGCCCACCAGAGGGCCTCCCGGCCGAGTCCTTCCCCGCCGCCCCAGTCACCGGTGAGCTCGCCGAGAGCCGGAAACCGGGCCTCGCGCCCGTCCGGTGCCACCGCGACGCAGTTGATTCCGGCGCCGCAGGTCACGGCCACGCCCCAGTGCCGGACCCGGGCACCGCCCTGGCCGGCTGCACGCTCGCTGGCTGCACGCTCGCTGGCTTCGCGCTCGCTGGCTTCGCGCCCGCCGGCTTGCTGGCCCGCGCCGGTGCCGATCAGCCCGGGCACCAGCCCGGCCCGCAGGATGGCGAACGTGTCATTGACGACAGTGCACGTCAGCGCGTGCCGTTGCGCGTGCAGCGCTGCGCCGAGCCGCTCCTCGTCCTCGGCAAGGTCGGCCCCGGCCAGGCAGGCCGACACGTGCTCTGCCACCGGTGCGCCGCCGGCCGCCAGGCCCGCCTGCCGCGCGGCGGCCGCGGCCAGCTCCGCGAGGATCCCCATGGCCCGGTCCAGCCCGAGCATGTGCGCGTTCGACCCCGGGCCGCGGACGGCCGCGAGCAGGGCGCCGTCCCGGGCGACCAGCGCCACGTCGGTCTTGCTGTTCCCGCCGTCGACGGCCAGCACGGCGGCCGGGGGGACGGTCACCGGCCAGCGGCCCAGGGCAGGTAGCCGGCGTTCTCCGCGATCAGCCGGTCGGCGAGGCCGAAGGCCAGGTCGAACTGGCCGACCAGCGGGTGGGCGAGCAGCGCCATGGCCACCCGGTGCCGCCCGCCGCGCAGCGCGGCGTCCACCGCCAGCTCCTCGTACGCCGACACGTGCGCGACCAGCCCGCGCATCAGCGGGCCGAGCGGTGCCACCGCAGCCGGCTCGGCGCCGCCGGCGCCGATCACGGCCGGCACCTCGATCACCGCGTCGTCCGGCAGGAACGGCATCGTGCCCGCGTTCCGCACGTTCACGACCTGCGTGTCGCCGGTGTCGCCGGCCAGCGACGCGAGCAGCGCCACGGCCGCCTCGGAGTAGAAGGCCCCGCCCCGCTCGCCGAGCAGTTCCGGCTTGCGGTCCAGCGCCGGGTCGGCGTACATCTCCAGCAGCCGCCGCTCGATCTCGGCGACCTCCTGCGCGCGCGTCGGCCGCCCGCGCTGCTGCGCCACCGTGGCGTCGTGCGCGTAGAAATAGCGCAGGTAATACGACGGAACCGCGCCAACTTCATGAATAACGGATACTGGCAGCCCAGTGTGACCAGCTATCTCCTCGCCATGGACGGCGATCAGGGCGGGCAGCCGGTCGGTGCCGTCCACCACGGCGGCTCGTTCCCAGGTCAGGTGGTTCAGCCCGACATGGTCGAGCAGCACCTGCCCCGGCGGCACGCCGAGCAGCGCGGCGAACTGCCGCTGGAAGCCGATGGCCACGTTGCACAACCCGATGGCCCGGTGCCCGCCGTCGAGCAGCGCCCGGGTGACGATCCCTACCGGGTTGGTGAAGTCGATGATCCAGGCGCCCTCGGCACTGCGCCGCCTGGCTCGTTCGGCGATGTCAAGAACCACCGGTACGGTGCGGAGCGCCTTCGCAAGGCCGCCGGCCCCGGTCGTCTCCTGGCCGATGCAGCCGCACTCCAGCGGCCAGGTCTCGTCCCGGTGGCGGGCCGCCTGCCCGCCCACCCGCAGCTGCAGCAGCACCGTGCCTGCGCCGTCCAGCCCGTCGTCCAGGCTGGTGGTCCAGCGGACCGCGGCCGGGTGCCCGTAGCCGCGCATGATCCGCGCCGAGACCGGGCCGACCGCGGACAGCCGGCCCTCGTCGGGGTCCACCAGGACGATCTCGGCGACCTTGACGTGGCCGGCCAGCCGGGCGATCCCGTCGACGAGCTCCGGCGTGTAGGTGGACCCGCCGCCGATCACCGCGAGCTTCATCCGAACGCCTTCACTTCCGCGCCGGAACGGGCGACGTGGCAGGCGACGTCGTGATCGGGCGCCAGCTCGCTGAGCTCGGGCGTGACCTGGTGGCACTCGTCGATCGCCAGCGGGCAGCGCCAGCGGAACCGGCAGCCCGGCGTGGGGTCGATCACCCGGGGCGGCTCGCCGCGGTCGGTATCGGCCCCCACCGCCAGCGGCGCCCGGGGGTCGGGCACGGCCGACAGCAGCAGCTGGGTGTAGGGGTGCCGGGGACTGGCCAGCACCTCCTCGGACGGGCCTTGCTCGGCGATCCGGCCCGCGTACATGATGATCAGCCGGTCCGCCACGTAGCGGGCGCTGGCGATGTCGTGGGTGATGTAGAGGATCGACACCTGCTGCTCGTCGCGCAGCTGCGTCATCAGGTTGAGCAGCCCGATCCGGATCGACACGTCCAGCATGGAGACCGGCTCGTCGGCCAGGATCAGTTTCGGCCGCAGCGCCAGCGCCTGCGCGAAGCCGACCCGCTGCCGCTGGCCGCCGCTCAGCTCGTGCGGGAACCGCTGCAGCGCCTCGGCGGCCGGGGTCAGCCCGACGGCCTGGAACACCTGCTCCGCCTCCGCGCGGCGCTGCGCGGCCGACAGCTCGGGGCGGTGCAGCTTCAGGCATCGCAGCACGCCGTGGTGTACCCGGAACACCGGGTTGATCGAGCTGAACGGGTCCTGGAAGACCATCGGCACGTCGCCCCGGTAGCTGAGCACGTCGCGGCGGGACCCGATGGCCGACAGCGGCCGGCCCTGGAAGTAGATCTCGCCGCTGGTCGGCTCGTACAGCCTGGCCAGCAGCCGGGCGATCGTGCTCTTGCCGCTGCCGCTCTCCCCGGCCAGGGCGACGATCTGCCGCTCGCCGATCCAGATGCTGACGTCGTCGACCGCGTGCAGGCTGTGCCGGGACAGCGCGCCGCCGATCTTGAAGTGCTTGGTAAGGCCCTCGGTCCGCAGCAAGGTGCTAACCCGGGGGGACGACCCCCCGGAGCCCCCCGGGGCGCTGGCTGCTGCCGGGTCGGCTGGGTCAGTCATGTTCGGCGCCTCCTTCGTCGTGCAGGAAGCAGCGGACGCTGATGCCGCCCACGTCGTACAGCTCGGGGGGCTCCTGCTCGCACCGGGACATGACCCTCGGGCAGCGCGGGGCGAACCGGCAGCCGGCCGGCGGCCTGGCCAGGTCCGGCGGGCTGCCGGGGATGCCGGTCAGCTTGACCCGGGGGCCCCTGATCGAGGGGAAGGCGTCCAGCAGGCCGACGCTGTAGGGGTGCAGCGGGGAGTCGAACACTCCCCGGGTGGGGCCGAGCTCCGCGACCTGGCCCGCATACATCACCATCAGCCGGTCGGAGAAGTGGCTGACCAGCGACATGTCGTGGGTGACGAAGATGACGGCAAAGCCCAGCTCCTGCTGCAGCTGCTTGATCTGCACCATCAGCGAGCGCTGCGCCACGACGTCGAGGGCGGACGTGGGCTCGTCCATGATCACCAAGTCGGGGGTGAGCAGCATCGCCATCGCGATCATGGAACGCTGCCGCATCCCGCCGGACAGCTGGTGCGGGTAGCTCTTGAGGTGCGCCGGGTCGATGCCGACCATCTTGAGCACCTCGGCCGACCGGTCGGCGACGTCGGCCCTGGCGGTCACGCCGTGCGCCCGCATGGCGTCCCTGAACTGCGCCTCGATCGACTTCACCGGGTTGAGCGCGTTCATCGCGCTCTGCATGAC
>Ga0302326_10025049_pt1 | contig 12106 bp, 10 predicted proteins | sample Palsa_T0_3_FD_202264 | JGI IMG/M metagenome (GOLD analysis project Ga0302326, IMG submission 202264) | Peat permafrost microbial communities from Stordalen Mire near Abisko, Sweden - Palsa_T0_3 | ecosystem: Environmental > Terrestrial > Soil > Palsa > Peat permafrost | place: Sweden: Abisko...
GGGTTGACGCCCTACACGCCCTCCGCGGAACTCACGCCTACGGGACCGCAAGAAAACACCGCCGTCAACACGGAATTCTTGAAGTTCGAATACGACAACAACCTCGACCAGAACACCTACTTGGCACTGCGTTACTACAACTGGTCGTCGTTCACGGACTCGGACGGCGACTACAGCTTGGGACCGGTTAACGGCAGCACGCCGTTCTGGCAGCACCAAGGCGGCATCACGACCGGCGGCAGCCTCGACATCACGCGACAGGTTGGGTCGAGGCTCACGGTGACGGCGAACGGCATGTACGAGACGCAGCATCCGATTTGGAACCTGTACGATCCGACGTTCTCACCGATCGCAACCGACTTCCTCAATCCGCTGCTCGCCGCCGACGGCGCGAACAGCCCGAGTTGGTCGGACTTCCAACCCGGCGGCTATCTCTCACAGTTCTCGTCGCTCTTGCCGAACGGACCGGGCCGCTTCCCCTCGTTTTGGATCGACTACAACGGCTCGATCTTCCAGAACTTTGGCGGCGGCCTTCGCTTCCAATATAACCCGATAACGCCGCTGAAGATGGACTTCGGCGTGCGCTATGAAGGCCAGAACCAACACTTCTACAACCCGAACAACCCCAACAACGAAGGCGGCAACCCGTTCGACGTGCCGGCGCAGCTGTGGACGTCGAACGTCACCAATCCGCGCGATTGGGAACCGCGTGCATCGATCAGCTATCAGATCGACCGCAACGATTCTCTGCGCACGTCATACGGACGTTCGACGGTCTTCGACAACGGTCAAGACGGTGGAACGCCGCTCGGTGCGTACGGCATCCCGGCCGCGTTCTACAAGATCCCGCCAAAGCCGGGCTTTGCGTGCGGTACGCAAGTCGGCATCTTCTTCCCCTGCTCGAGCTACGGCCAGCAGTTCTATTGGGCGCTGGACCGCTATCTCGATGCTCCGGACTCGGGCGGCATCAACGCTGCGAACTACAGCAACTACGACCTCACGTTCTCGCACCTCTTCACGAACGGATGGGGTGCGCGCGTGACCCCGTTCTACAAGCTCGGCACCACGCTGCCGTCAGCGTCGCTATTACTCACGCTGCCGAACGGGCAGCAGGTCTTCTCCGGTTCGAGCAAGGCGTTCAACCGGACGACCGGCGTCGAATTCAACGTGACGACGCCCGAGAAGCGCCAAGGCATCTCAGGATTCCTTTCGGCGACGTATCAAAATGTGCTGCAATCGGCCCCGCCGCTCTCAAACTTCGAAGCGAACGGCACGCCCACGCTCTCGCCCGCAACGCTCGCACTCGGCGATACCTATCGCGCGGGCTACGTCTCGCCGCTCTCGATGCGGATCGGGGGCACCTACAAGCACAACGGGTTCAGCGTGACGCCTGTGCTGCAATTCGACAACGGCTACCCGTACAGCGTCGGCAACCTGATTGCCGGTCAAGTCGGAACGGCCGCGAACGGCGCACCGATCTACGCGAACATCCCCCAGGTCAACTTCGGTGCCGGCGAGCCGATCATCGTCGGATTCTACCAGAGCTCGGGTGCGCAGCTCGCGACCAACTACTACGACCCGGCGTACTCGGGAACGACGACCAATCCGAACATCGCGTTCACGCGCGGCACGCCGGCAACGTCGAACAGCGGCGGAAAGCTGTTCGACCCCAACCTGAGCGCGGATCTCACCCTGCAGTACAAGGTCAGCCGCAACACCTTCGGCGTGCAGCTGTCGAACTTGTTCGGCAACGCGTTCAACGGCTCGATTCCGCTCGCCAATCCGTTCTATCAGCCGGTTGCGACCGGTCTGTCGGGACCGATGACCAACGTCAACAGCGCATGTGCGGGCGTCACGGGTCACGGATGCTCGGCAACGATTCCGAAGACATCGGACGCGTTCCAGAACGGCGCGTACTTGCTCAGCAACGGTAACATCGAAGGTTACCAGCTGGCACCGCTCACGCCGTTCAACGTCCAGTTCTTCTACAGCCTGGCCCTGTAGGAGAGACATCCCACGCCGCGCGCGGCACGTGCGGCGTGGGATGCTTTTCCTGACTCTATTGTCGGCGAACGCTCCCGAAAATGGTCGAGCGCGCGGCACGACGTACTTGACACGAGGCGAACGCGTCGGGGGCTCATGTATCCTCTGCGAGAATGCATTGCGTCCCCGCACGGGACGCCGCTCGAGCCGGGTCGTGTAAAGGGCGTGCCGATGCGTCAGCGTTTATCGTCATTCTTTACGCTTATGTTCGTTGTAGGCTGCGGCGCAGCCAGTACGACGAGCGCCGTCGCACCGATCGCACCGCGCGGGTCGGCACCGTCGAGCCCGCCAACCACATACGCCGCTCACCCGCCCGCCACCGGTGCCATGCCCATCGCGACGATCGCCGGCGGCAACACGCACCTCGCCGATACTCATTCAATCGCGTTCGACGCGGCCGGACGCATCTACGAGACGGACAATGTCTACGGCATCAACGTCTTCGCGCCGGGTGCCAACGGCAACGTCGCGCCGGTCGCGAACATCCCACGCAACAGCACGAGCGGGCTGTCCTATCCGTGGGGCATCGCCCTCGATTCAACCGGTAAGATCTACACCCTTGACGCCGGGCACATATTCGTGTTCCCCGCGGACCCCGTCGGAACGACGAGCGAAGCGCCGCTGGAAACGATCGCCGGCAGCAACACCGAACTCGACGGCGGCAACGACGGCATGACCGTAACGCCGGGTGGAACGATTCTTGCAGCCGACCGTAACAGCTCGTTGATCCTTGTTTTCCAGCCGGCCTCACCGGCACGGTCAATCAGGCGCCGGAATACACGATCTCGGGAAGCAGCAGCGGTGTGAACTCTCCAACGCAAGTCATCATTCGCTGACGGTCGCCCTCACCGAATCCTAAGCGTTAGCCGGTAACGCGCGGTTTCGCCTGCGATCGCAGGCCCGACGAGGAATTCATACGTGCCGTTTACCGGCAGCCGGGCGCTCGAGGCGGCTCCGAACCGAAGCTCGGAGTTAGAGTCGTGCCCGTACGAGAGAATTATTGGGTCGAGCGCCGCGCGCGACGCCGTTCTCACGGTGACGACCTGGCCGGCTCGGGCGATGAAAGCATACGCATCGCCGAACGTTCCGTACGCGACGCCGCTGCGCGTCAAGCCGTTATGGTGCGGCGCGAAGTGCAACATCGTGCGGTATGGTTTGGCGCCATACCCTACGTCGTACTCGTGCGAACGATCCGGTAAGAAATCGTACTGCGCACCATCCCACGCGTAGACGAGCTGAGCGATCGTGTCGACCGACTCGTGTTCGTCGACCTGAACGCTGCCGTCGGTTCGCACGACAGCATCGTTCATCGTATAGGTATCGAGGACTTGGCGCCAGCGCGCGCCCGGCCCGCGCACGTACATCGTAAACTTACAACTCGAGTTGTTGCACAAACACGCTTCGTCGCGCTTGCTGACGGCCAGCATGCGCTCCCCCGAACGCAACACGAGCGATTCCACGCGCAGCTTCGTTCGCACGTAGGCTGCAGCCGATAGTCCCGACTCGGCAACGCACGCCGCGTACCGGGGGTCCCGTATCAGAGCGGGGGCGAACCCCGCCGGAGCCGCGGCATCCGCGGCGGGCAGTCCCGGCGATGCGGCCGGGAGGCCGAGCGCGAAAGCGCCCGCGAGCGCGAACGCGACCTTCCGCCCGGCCCGCTTCCAGACAAGCATTGACCTCATCATAACGTAGGCGCCATGAATTTTGGGACGAACCCGCGGGCATGACGATCGTTAAATCGGACAGATTTGCCAGTATCGGCGGCATCGTATTGACGGTCGTGTTCATCGCCGTCGTCCTCATTGGGGACCACGAGCGGCAGACGTGCATGGACGCGCGGAGAGCGAAGTTCTTCTACACCGAACACGGCTGGTACGATCGGCTCGGCAACGCCATCAAAGCCGGCGTCGGCAGTCCCGAGTGGAAAAAACTCTACATCGCGGCCTACGATTGGAGAGCCCGCCAGGACGACGGTTCCAGCGACAAGTGCTAAGGCTCGCACGCGAAATTGGCTAACATCGTCGGCGTCCTGCTGGCGCTTCTCGTCATCACGATACCGCTCGTGGCGCTCGCGCAGCGCGTCAACGTCTCGTACCCGATCGTCCTGGTCGTGGGCGGGCTCATACTCGGGTTCGTTCCGGGCTTGCCCGACATCCAGCTCGACCCGGATCTCGTCCTGTTGATTTTTCTGCCACCGCTCCTCTATTGGGAGTCGATCACCGCGCCCACGGATGCGATGGCAGAGAATGCGGGACAGATCGCACTGCTCGCGGTCGGACTCGTCATCGCGACGACGATCGCCGTAGCGGCGATCGCGCATGCCTTGATTCCCGGAATGAACTGGGGCGTCGCCTTCGTGCTCGGAGCAATCGTGTCGCCGACCGACGAGCTCGCGGCCGTCCCGGTGCTCGAGTACTTCCGGCTCCCGCGACACCTCATCGCGATCATCGACGGCGAGAGCCTGCTCAACGACGCGACGTCCCTCGTCATATACGGAGCCGCGATCTCGGTCGTCACCACGGGAGTGTTCGTCCCCTGGTTGATGGCGCTGCAGTTCTTGGTAACGATCGTGGGTTCGCTCGCAATCGGATTTGTGGCAGCCCGCCTGGGCGTCGAACTGTGGCGGCGGATCCGTGACCAGCAATTGCAGCTGGTGATCTCGGTCGTGGTTCCGTTCGCGGCCTACCTTCCGGCGCAAAAGTTCGGCGTCTCGGGCGTGCTCGCCGTCGTCACGGCGGGCGTGTACGTCAATCACTGGAGCCCGCGAGTGATTACGCCCGCCGCCCGCACCCAAGCCACCGGCTTCTGGAACACGGTCGTGTACCTCGCGAACGCGGTGTTGTTCTTGCTCGTCGGCCTGTCGCTCCGCCACGTCGCGCACGCAGCGTTCGCGCACTATTCGTGGCAGAGCGTCCTCGGCTATTCGATTCTCGTCAATGCGGTCGTGATCGTCGTTCGGATCGTGCTGGCCATCCTGGCCGAGTATGCACCGATCAGCGCGCCCGCGGATCACGCCGCGCCGGATTGGAAGCACGCGCTCATCGTCGCGTGGTCGGGCCTGCGCGGTTCGGTCTCGCTTGCTGCTGCACTTGCGATTCCGCTGCTGCTTCCGAACGGGTCCGCGTTTCCCGATCGCGATCTCATCATCTTCGTCACGTTCTCGGTGATCTTGGTGACCCTCGTCGCGGGCGGCCTCACGCTGCCCGCCGTGGTCAAGGCGTTGCACATCGAGCAGGGCACCGAGGAGCGCGACGAGTTGCGGCTCGCACTGGTAGGCACCTCCGAAGCTGCCATCGCGCGCATCGGCGAGCTTCAGGCCGACGGCCACATCGACGCCCCGCACGCGGAGACCTTACGCAACATCTACACGCACCGTCGCGATCTGCAAGCGGGAGGCAACGCGAACGTGGAGCGCCACGCGGCCCGCCACACCGACGTCGAGCACGAGCTGATCGACGCACAACGTGCCGCGCTCATCGCGCTGCGCGAGCGCGGAGAAATCGACAACGTCGTCTTCCGTCGCGTCCAAGCCGACCTCGACTACGCCGAAGGCCGAACCGTCTCAGCGGCCGCGCTCAAGGACGACGCCGAGGATGCGTCGTAGCGCGCGCGTTCGGCCCATTTCCCGTGTCCGCGCAACCGACGCGAATGTTGGAGCATACGTGCATCGTCCCGCCGCGATCCGGATACGAGCGCGCGCTATGGAAGTGAAAGCTCATTTTGTTGCGGCCCTGCGGCCCATTATCGTTCAGAAGGCGCGCGTCCGCGTCGGCGTATCCAATTTCACCCGGATTTTTCAACCAACGATCGAACCACGCGAGCGTATAGTATTCCGACACGGGGTTGGCCCAGCCGTTCGCGCATTCGTTCGAAGCCGCGTCGGGGCACCACGACGTCGCCGGGAAGCCCGCGATCAAGCTAAAGTCGTAGTGGGTGCTTCCGCGAATCGTCAACTCGTACACGGGCGTTCCCGCGGCGACCCATTGATCGAACGCCGCTTTGTGCAGCTCGGGCGGCGGCGGCGTCGCGAAGAGGACGGGCGCGAGTCCGTACTCGGATGAGTTACCCATTGCCGGAACGCGTGCCGTGAATTTCGGATCGCTTGCCGTAGATTGCGACCCCACCCCGCCGACCTGACCGCCGGCAGGTCCGAGCAAGCCGTCCCAGGCGACGGCGACCTTCACGGGGTTCGTCGTATCGAGCTTCCCATAATATGCAGCGGCGCCGGGTCCGCCGAGCCCTTGAACGATCGACACACCCGCCGCTCCCGCTGAGTGCCCGGCAATTCCGAGGCGATTCTTGTCGATGCGATTCCAAAACGGATTGTACGCCGTAACGACCGTCGGATACGTGCCCTTACAGTTCACGTTATTGGGATATGGGTGCGACGGCGAAGAACGGAAAAAGTCGATGGCATCGACGAGACCGGTTTCAAAAACCGTATCGTTGATGTTTCCACCCTGTACGCCCGTGGGGGTCTGCTCGTCCGATCGGCCTTGTCCGCGCGGATCGAACGTCAACACAACGTAACCGTCGAGCACGAGATTCTGCGCCGCCCACCAGTACAGCGTCTCCGGAGCCTCGATCGACCCGTTCTCGATCACGATATTCGGCAACGCGCTTCCCGGAGCAGACGACTCGGGTGCCCAAACGCGACCGGACATGCGCGCGCAGCCGGAGTCGTAGGCAACGAACGGAACGACCGTCGCTTCGTTCGTGTAAAACGTGCTCCCGTAGGGGCCGGCTGAGTCGGGGTACTGGAACGGATTGCCGACGCACATCGCGCCCCACGTGGTGCAGAGCGGCGTCTGCGGCGTGTTCCCGGATAACGGGGAGAGCCAACTTGGGTCGTTCGTCGCGCGTGCGGTCCACTGCTCCGTATTGGTCAAGCCTTGCGCCGCGAGCGCCGTCACGAACGTCGACTGAGTCTGCTCCGCCGGCGCCTCGCTCACCATCGCGTAGTTCGCGGCCTCGCATTCAACGTAAGTCGTTGAGGGGAATGGTGCGTTGTCACAGGTGAGATCGAGCGTCGATGACGTAGGTCCAGGCGATGGCGTCGCGCCGCCGCTCGCCGGCGATGCCGTCGGCGTCGCTCCCGCGCCGGGAGTGCTGCCGGAGGCGCTCGGCGCAGGCGTCGGGCCTCCCGAAGAGCCCGCTGGAGTCGATGTCGCCAACCCTTGCGATGCTGCCGGTGCGCGACCGATCGTCGTCCCGGAACCGCACGCCGAAAGAAGCAAAAGACCGAACATGCCGCAGGCCGGCAGTAAACTTCGCAACGTTCGTCTCGCGCGGTTAGCGGCCGGTTTCGAGGCCGCGCCCGCGCTCTGGCGTTTGCGTTTTCTGTTCTACGCGGCCGTCGTCGCGAACCCGTGTGCTCTGGCCGGTCGAGCGGTCATCGAGTTCCGCGATTTCGCCACCGCGCGCGTCGCGTCCGATCGACATCTTGAACGAGTCGCCGGTTTGCAATTCTTCGGCTGCGTCGCTGAGCGGATTGTGGCCGCCGGGGCCGGCCGCATCGTCGACCTTGATCGCCATGTGGTGCCCCGCCACCGTGTAGTCGATCTCCGTTTTGCCGTCGGTGTGCTTCACGTCGTCGACTTGCGGGCCGGCGGGTTTCTGAGCGACGGGCCTCGCCTCGGAATCCTTCGCCGGATCCTCGACCTTCAGATCCATCATCGGCTTCTCGACCCGCTTCGACCGGAAGCGGTCCGGCAGGCTCGCGATCGCGTCGACCGCCTTCGAGCCGAACGACCGGATGCTGTGCATGAGACCTTTCTTCGGGGAGTTTTCAAGGTCGTTCTGCACGCCGTCGATTTGCTTGTCGACGCCCGAAAGCGAGTCGATGAGTTTCGCCGCCTGCGCTTGTTTTTCGGCGGGATCAAGATTGCTCGCGTAAACGGCCTCCAACTGCTTGGGCAGTTTGAGCATGCCGTCGTACGTCTTTCCGAGCTCGGCGGCGTTGTTTCGAGCAGCTCCGCCGAGAGCGATCGGGGACTTCTTATCGAGCGCTTTGCCGACGCCGTCCATCGTCTCGCCGCACGTTCCGTCCGGTCGGCGTAGTCTTTGCTTTGCGCATCGGTCATGAAAGGCAGCCCTTCTTCCACGCGGCATCCGCCAGCGGCGAGGGGTGGTTCTCGATCTCGTTCAGCGTGTCGACAAAGCCCGGCAACATGCCGGGAACGTATTTGGAAAATTCGATATGAAAGTTGTGCTTCTGCCCCTCGGGCGTGTTGTGCTGGCCGGCAAGCTCCTGGTTCTTCTCGGGAACCATTCGCAGGTACGCTTTTGAGACCGGACCCGCGCGGTCGCAAACGTCCTGATAGAGTTTGCTCTGATCCGGCGTCCAGCCGGGGCGAAGGACGACCGGTTCGCCTTTTGCGCTGAGCAGAGGACCGGCGGTCGCCCCGGCCCTGGCATCGTCGTAATCGCGAGTGCCCATGTAAATACCTAATAACCTCGCTATGGTAACCAGGTGAGGGAGACCACAGCATTCCGCGTCAGCTGCTCGTCTTCATTCGCCCGCGGGCTCCGCCCTTAACATCGGGGTGCTCTGACTAACTCTAACGGACGCCGGCGCGATGCTACCGTGGGTTGAAAAAGGGAGGCATCACATGTCGGAGGCGCGCGGTCTCAATCGCCGGAGCTTCGTCGGAACCGCGGGAGCAGCGCTTTCCGCACTCCCACTCGGTTTCTTCGGGTCTGCGGAGAGCGCAAACGCCGATGCCGAAGCTGCGCAGCAGACGAACGGTGGGCCCGCGATCCGTCCGTTTCGTGTGAACGTTCCGGAAGTGGAACTCGTCGAATTGCGGCGGCGCATCAACACGACGAGATGGCCCGACCCGGAGACGGTGGCGGATGACTCTCAAGGCGTGCCCCAAGCGACGATGCAACAGCTGGCGCGCTACTGGGGCACACGGTACGATTGGCGCACGTGCGAAACAAAATTGAACGCGCTGCCTCAATTCGTCACCGAAATCGATGGGTTGGACATCCATTTCATCCACGTCCGTTCGCGTCACGAGCATGCGCTGCCGGTGATCGTTACGCACGGCTGGCCCGGTTCGATACTCGAGCAACTAAAAATCATCGATCCGCTGACGAATCCAACGGCACACGGCGGCACAGCGGCAGACGCGTTCCACGTCGTGATTCCGTCGATTCCCGGCTTCGGCTTCTCCGGTAAACCGACGACGACGGGCTGGGATCCCGCCCGTATCGCGCGCGCTTGGGCCGTGCTCATGAACCGCCTTGGTTACCAGCGATATGTGGCGCAAGGCGGAGATTTCGGCGCGCTCATCTCGGATGTAATGGGCGAACAAGCTCCTACGGGACTCCTCGGGATTCACACCAACCTGCCGGGCACCGTTCCGGCGGAGATCGCGCAGGCGCTCAGATCGGGCGAACCACCGCCGGCCGCCCTCTCGGACGATGAGCGGCGCGCGTACCTGCAGCTCAAGGGCATCAATCCGGCGCACTTCGCGTACGCCTACGTGATGTCGACTCGTCCGCAAACGTTATACGGGTTGTCGGATTCTCCCATCCAACTCGCCGCGTGGCTCTTCGACCACGGCGATGGATGGGCGCAGCCGGCCGCGACCATCACGTCCGCCGTGCTCGGTCGCACGGTCAACGGATACTCCGCCGGCGCCGTCACGCGCGATGACGTCCTCGACAATTTCACGCTCTACTGGCTGACCAACACGGGGATTTCCGCCGGCCGCGGTTATTGGGAAAACAAGGGGCGGAGCGTCTTCGGCGCTTTCAACGTTTCGATTCCCGTTGCCATGACCGTCTTTCCGGGCGAACTCTATCAAGCTCCGAAGAGTTGGGCGGAACGGGCGTATCGCAAGCTGATCTACTTCAACGCAGTCGATAAGGGCGGACACTTCGCAGCTTGGGAGCAGCCCGAGCTCTTCGCCCAAGAGTTGCGCGCGGGGTTTCGGACGCTGCGCTAGGTCACCGAGATTTTTCACGCCACCGTTGGGCCGTAACGCCGGTCCACTCCTTAAAGCTTCGACTGAACGCGCTGTGCTCGGAGTAGCCGAGCAAGAGCGCCACGTCGGCGATCGAGAGGCGTGTATCGCGAAGGTACGCTTCAGCCATCTGACGACGCACCTGCGCAAGTTCCCGCCGGAACGTGCTTCCTGCGGTCTTCAGGCGCCGCTGCAGTGTCCGCGAAGAGTAGCCGGTGGCAACGGAGACCGATTCGATGTCCGGTTCGCCCTCATGCAGCTGGCGCGCAATTGCTTTTCGGACAATCTCGACATCGCCGATTTCACCCGGTAGACTCTGCAGCAGCCGCTCGGCTTGGCGTTCCATAACGGCGATTAGGCTTGGGTCGGCCGTCTTCAACGGAAGTGCTAGCGTAGCAAGGCTGACACGAATCGACGTCTCGCTCCGGCCGAACGATACGGGGCAACCGAAGAACTCCTGATAGGGCTGAATGTCGCGGGGCTTGGGATTTACAAACTGAACGGCGAGGGGCGGTTGAGGCGTGCGAACGAGATTGCGGCAGAATTGCACGAGAACCGCGATGCCTGTCTCGTCGACCAGCGCCCCGTAGCGGCCATCTTCTACGCCCCACACTAAATCGACGTATCCCTCTCCCCCACGAATCGCCATCGGCGTGACGTCAAACACCAGACGCTGATAGCGATCCATCTTTAGGAGCGCCGAACTCAGGCTGTCGCAGGCAGTCAGCACGTAGCCGAGCACGCCGAGATGGCGAGGTGTGATCGTTTCCCCAAGGTGCAAGCCAAGGTAGGGGTCTTTCAGATGTGCAGAAGCGACTGCGAGCAGCTGTGCCCACAGATCGATTTCGACGCCGCTCGACCCACGCTCCGCGACCGCCGGCCAAGGGTATTCGAACAGCGCCTCGGGCGCAATGCCACGCGCATCCAAATATTCGTACAGCAACTGAACGAATGTCTCCGGTACGATACGCCGTCGCTGCGGAGTACCTAGCGCGGCCTCGCTCTCTGGTGACTGGCGCGAATTGTCAAGCAAGCTGACGTCTATCGTCAAGCGAGACGAACTCCCTTTAAGCATACTAGACCTACGAATCTTCACCGCATCAATCTTAAGGAAGACGAACGTTTTGACTCAAGTCAGCGCTCCAGCCGACCCGGCGGTCGACCACATCACGCCCCGCGATGTCGATTTCGGACTCGATCCAGCGCACGCTATGGACTGGCTGGATGGGTCGCCCGAGAAAACGCTATTCCTAAATGCGTTGTCGATACTGTTCCCGCCCGGGGAACGCTTTTTCATCTCATCCGTTCTTGCTAACCGCGATAAAATAATTGATCCCCGACTCAAGCAAGACGTCAAAGCCTTCTGCCGGCAAGAAGCGTACCACACGCGCGAGCACGTGGCTTATAATCGTGCCCTATCGACGTTCGTCGATGCCGAAAAGCTCGAGCGCGAACTCACCGCCTATCTCGATTGGGTGAAACGCGTGGCGCCGGAGGGCGACCCGCTTCTCGCCACCTGTGCCCTCGAGCACTTCACGGCGATCATGGCGCACGCCCTACTGGAAGACCGCGGATACCTTGGCGGCGCGCTACCGGAGTACGAGCGGCTGTGGATTTGGCACGCGCTTGAAGAGTGCGAGCACAAAGCCGTCGCGTTCGACGTCTTCCGCGCTACGATGCGCGGACCGTTACGCGAACTTCGGCGCGCCATCGTCATGTGGTTTACTACCGTCGCTTTTCTGCAGTTTATCGGCAAGCATTGCTTCGCGCTGATGCGGGCGCAAGGGCTTGCAAAGAAGCCTGCATCCTGGGTGAAACTGCTCTGGTACGTTTTCGGGAGCCCAGGTGTCTTGCGCCGCATCGTTCCACCGTATCTGCGATACTACAACCCCGGGTTTCATCCCAACGATATTGACGATCGCGCCGCGTTGGCGCGATCCCGCGCGCTGATCGCCACCTGGTAGAGTTCAGTTAAGGTTCGAAGGACTTCTCCACGGGCGAAGTGGACTTACGGCTACGTCCGCCACGCAACGTTCTGTAGGCAGGTCGGCATTTGCATCGTCTATTGATCGCCATCAGATCGGAAGAGC
>Ga0302326_10025052_pt1 | contig 12105 bp, 10 predicted proteins | sample Palsa_T0_3_FD_202264 | JGI IMG/M metagenome (GOLD analysis project Ga0302326, IMG submission 202264) | Peat permafrost microbial communities from Stordalen Mire near Abisko, Sweden - Palsa_T0_3 | ecosystem: Environmental > Terrestrial > Soil > Palsa > Peat permafrost | place: Sweden: Abisko...
GTCGTTTCCACCACCTTGTCGACGCCTTTTGCGCCCGCGATGTTGCGCAATTCGGCATCCAGATCCGCCGAATTCCTAGAATTGATACAATGCGTCGCGCCAAGCCGCTTGGCCATTGCCAGCTTGTTGTCCAGAATATCGACCGCGACGATCGGATAGGCCCCGACCATGCTCGCAAACTGGACCACGTTGAGCCCTACGCCGCCGGCGCCGAACACGGCAACAGACTCTCCGATCTTGACCTTGGCATCATTGTTGATCACGCCGACCGCCGTCGTGACCGCGCAACCCAATAGCGGAGCAATCTTCAGATCGTAATCCGCCGAGATCACGGTCAGGCGATTCTCCGACACGATCGCATGCTCGTTGAACGTCGTTACCCATCCGGCGTTGACCTTCTGGCCATTCCAGCGATAGGCGGGCGTTGGCGACTGAATGCCCTGGCTTGGCCGCCAGTGCATCACAACCGTATCGCCTGCCTTTACCGTGGTGACGCCGGGTCCGATCTCCAGCACCACGGCTGAGGCCTCGTGCCCCAAGAGATGGGGCAGAAAGCGATCCGGTCCCTTGGCCGCGGCGATCTCGTTGATCTGCGCGCCGCAGATGGTGGAATAGAGCACCTTCACCAGAACCTGCCCGACGTCGAGCATTTCAGGGAAGGCTATCTCATCAACGATTAGCGGCTTGCGGGATTCTGTCAGGATGGCGGCCTTCGCCGTCGCAATTTTCATTGTTGGGCCTATTCGAAATAGATGAATTCGTAGTCGCCGGTATATCCGAAATGCTCATAGAGCCAGATCCATTCCGATGTATGGAACAGAGACTCGGCTGTCAGCGCCCAGCATTCGAGATTGAACAGCTCCAGTTCGTTGCGGTAGCCCTCCAACATGACGTACTTGTTCTTTCCGACTCGCTCGACCTCACGCAGCGCGGTCTGCAATTCGAATACGCGCAAATTATGGAAACAGCCGAGCGAGATGACGAGGTCGAACGACTTGTCGCCGAACGGATAGGGATCCTGAGCCCGATAATTGAAAAGATAGGGACGCACTTCTTCCTTGGCTTCCGCCAGACCGTGCTTCGAAATGTCGAAACCGGACACTCTCAAGCCAGGCAGCAGCTTCTTCATCTCGTAGAGCAGAAAAGCCTTGCCGCAACCGACATCGAGAACACTCGACTCGTTGGTAAGGCCATAGATGTCGATCAGCGCCTGCGCTACCGGCTTCCAGCGTCCTTCGATGAAGCGGTAACCGCCGTAGCCGAAACGCCTGTCGCCGTCCCAGTAGTCGAACTCATACTCCTTCGCCTTCATCATGCACGTGACCTTGTCGTCGGTCATACGCCCGAGGTAGTCACGCTTGGTCGCCTGGTGCAGCGGCGTCACGATATTGAGAAGTCGTCCCACAATTATGCCCTCATTGGTTCAAGTATTGATCGCGAATTTGTCGGTGCGTGCACCAATTCGATCACAGGCAGCTTTATGCGACACGAAGCCTCTGAAGCATCTGCTGGACACTCTCTGCCAGCTGGTGTGGCTGCAAACCGCTGATTTCGAGCAAATCGTCCTGGCTGCCATAGTTCTTGGCGAACTGGTCGGCCAATCCGAATTTCTTCACGAGCGGCATTCTCGGTCCGATCTGCTCCACCAGGACATCGATCACAGCGCTGCCGAGCCCGCCGATGACGGTGTGTTCCTCGATCGTGAAGACGCCCCGCGCCTTTCGCGCCCGCTCGAGGATCAGCTTCTCGTCGAGCGGCTTGATGGTGTGGACGTGGATGACTTCCACGGGAATTCCCCTCGCCTCCAGTAGATCCGCGGCCTCGAGCGCGCGGCCGGTCATCACGCCGCAAGAGATCAGCAACGCCGGATCGGGCGCCTGGGAGCGGCGCATGACTATCGCCTTGCCGATCTCGAAACCGTTTTCCGCCCTGCTGACGATCGGATCGCCGCCTTTGCCGAGACGGATATAGATCGGATGAGGCCAATCGAGCGTCGCCTCCATCAGGCGCACCATTTCGTCCGCGTCGGCCACCGCCGTGACCGTCATGTTCGGCAGCACGCGCATGATGGCAATATCCTCGACCGCCAGATGCGTCGGACCGAGCGGCGCGTAGACCAGACCGCCTCCGTTGCCGATCAACCGCACCGGAAGATGATGCAGGCAAAGATCGAGCGCCACCTGCTCGTAGCATCGCCGGGTGATGAAGGTCGCGATCGTGTTCACGAACGGCATGAATCCGTCCATGGCCATGCCTGCGGACATGCCGATCACGTTGGCCTCGGTCACGCCTTCCATGTAGTGGCGTTCGGGCATGCTGTCTTTCATCTTCTGCAGCAGGCCGGGGCTGAGGTCCGAGCCAATGAAGACCACGCGCGGGTCCTTCTTGGCCAGCTCATAGACCATATCGAGACAGACTTTTCTCAAGATCGCGCTCCGACGGCCTGGTACATCTGCTCTAATTGCTGCGGCGTAAAATTCGAGTGATGATGCCACTTGGGATCGCCCTCGGCGAAGGGAATGCCTTTGCCTTTCACCGTGTGGCTTACGATCGCGGTGGGCTTCGCAGGATCGAGCGGCAACCGCTTGAACAGCAACTTCAGCGCATCGACGTCATGACCATCCACATCGACGGTGGCAAAGCCAAAACTCTTCCACTTGTCGACCAGTGGTTCGAGGTCTTGAATTTCCGCAGTCGTACCGGCCGACTGAATCTTGTTGTAATCGATGATCGCGCAGAGGTTCGACAATTTGTGTTTGCCGGCGCAGAGTGCGGCCTCCCAAACCGAGCCTTCGTTGATCTCGCCGTCGCCCATGATCACGAAGACGCGGCTGTCGCGCTTTTGCATCCGGGCCGACAGCGCGATGCCGACTCCAATCGGCAGACCATGGCCCAGCGCGCCGGTCGAAGCCTCCACGCCCGGAACCTTGCCGCGCTCCGGGTGTCCGCCGAGCATGCCGTCGACGCGACAGAATCTGTCGAGCTCTTCGGCGCCGAAAAATCCCTTGTCGATCAGAATGGCGTAGAGAGCCAGGCAGCCGTGGCCCTTGCTCAGAACGCAACGGTCCCGCTCGATCCAGTTCGGATCGCCGGATTTGTAGCGCAGGATGTCGTCATACAGGACGCGCAGAATCTCGATCAGGGACATCGACGCCCCGACATGCCCGCGATTGCCTCCCTCCAGTCCCCGCACCACCAGCGACCGAAGGTATTTTGAGCGCTCATCGAGCGACAAACTCAACTTGGGGGTCTGTTCCATGCTGTTGATTGATCTACATATTTCAGACAGAATCACACGTGCAGGAGACTCAAGCCTTATTGCACGCACAACTTCCAGCGTCCAGCGCGCCTGCCCCGCCTAACTGCGCCCTTGATGCGACAAAACAAATTGCTCGATGGCTTGGCAGATCTCCCCCCAGTTCCGGAACGGAACCAGTCCATCGCCGTGGCCGCCAGGCTTGCTCCCGGCAAGCCAGAAGCGCCCGGCGCGCACGGGAAAAGATGGATGCAGCAGGACCTCGGGCAGGTCATCGACAAACGCCTGACAGCCGATCGCCGCGATCGTCGCGACCTTCGCCTCGCGGGTTTCCAGAAAATGAACGTCCTTCGGATCGAGTCCGAAGCCGCCTGCAGCGAAAAAACCCTGCTGGCCCAGCCAGTCCCGTGCCGCGTCCCACAGATTTGCGTCGGCGTCAAAATGTCCCTGCCTCGTCTTGTGGCTGACGATGCTGAGACGTGCGCCGTGGCCGCGCATGGTCCGGAAGAATTCCGCGACGCCCTCGTAAAGCCGGGCCTTGCCGATGTGGCGGCCATACATCTGGCCCTGGAGACGCATCCAGTCGCGCTCGCCGCGCTCGGGCGTGACCAGGAAGGACTTGACCTCGTCCTTTGAACGCAGGCCGGTATCAGGCCGCAACAGGCCGATTTCGATACCAACCTTAACAAACGCATCGTCGTAATCGATGATGGTATTGTCGAGGTCGACACCGATATGGAATCCGCTCATCGAAATCCCTGCCTGGAAATCTCTGCCTGCGGGAATGACTGCCTCGCCACCCGATCTTGCCGATCTCCCGTATCGTCTGCTCTTGCCGTCTGCTCTTGCCGCCTACCCCTGCGGACCGCCGCTATCGACCACGCCCGGCGGTAGCACGCGCGTAGCCTTCGATGAATATTTGTCAGGGTGCATGACAAATATTTCGAAACACAGGCGCAGATATGCGCGGACAACTTCGATGATGTTATTCAATCGCAGCGCCGAGCTTTTGACCACGCTTGGATTCATGTAGCCGTCGATCTCGACAAATGTAATCGGCTGGCGCAGAAGTTTGACGTTGATCTCGCCATGGAGGCTGTAACGTCGCGCGCGCAGATCCATCTCCCGCAGTTTTGCGGTTGGCCAAAGCGCGGGCGAGTTGATGTACTTGATGGGAATGCGAAAAGTCGTGGTGTAGATATGGGAATAAATCGCAGAAATCAGGATACGACGATGGGAGCGGTATTCGGTATTGATGATCATCGCCAGCACGTAGTCCGCCCTTTCGCGATTCAAAAACAGATTCTGAACCGTAAAGCACGAAAGCTCGTTATCGCCCGGGAACATTGTCAGGCGATCATATTTTGCTAGCCGCAGACCATCCATGATGGCGGCGCCCTGTCCCAGATTGGTTGGGTGATGAACCACGGTGACGAACGGATATTCGGCCGCGAGCTGATCGCAGATCTCGCCGGTCCGATCCGTGCTACCGTCATTGACAAGTATGACTTCCACCACCGCGTCGTTGGCGGCTTTCGCAGCATTGATCACCGTCTCAACCGAATCGCGAAGGTTCGCTTCTTCGTTGAGGGCAGGAATGACTATCGAGATCAAGCATACCTCCAGCAATGCAAGGAACAGCTCCAATCATATCAGCAGTTCCACCAACAAGGCATCGCTAGTGAGAGACCGGTCGAAGGTCCGAAATATATAGCACAGGTCCACAGCGATTCGACAGCCGGGCGGCGCGATCACGCACAACGACCGGCACGATGACGACATGATGCCGGGTGCCCTACCGCGACAAGAAAAGCCCTGGCACTCAGAAGGACCATCTCATCGCGGTATTCCAGAACACTGCGGGCTGACGGCCTATGCGGTCGCTACAACCGCAGTTCTGCTGGTCTTGCGAAACACCGCGAAGCGCGAAACGCACGCATCGACCCGCTGGTTCGTGCAACGCGCTATAGAGCTAGAACATCCGATGGACAATCTGCGCGCTGGAAATTCCACATCCCAACAGAAACCCTGAGATTTTCGCGTACGCCGCCCTTTTCTGAATGCAGACAATCACAAACACCGACGCGATCTCGTCCGCCTTCAGCGCGAAAAAATGAGCGCCGGTATCGACCGGTATCCCCAGCACCGTTCGGCCGCTGAAGGACGTGTTGTCGTCGATCACCTTGCGGATTCTGTACCCCGCGCCGAGCAAGGTCCAGATAACGGCCTCCGAGCTTGGCCCTGTGCAGTAGATATAGATCGGTCGTTCCTTCGCCGCTGAAACCAGCGCGATCGTGGTGTCTGCAAGGGACTGGCGGTAGGCGATCAGGGCGCTCGAAACATCGCCCGGCGCGAGTGCAGCGACTGCTGATGGCAGTTCATCCGATCCGATCACGGATGCAAAATCGTCCATGGCGGCGTCGTCGAGCAGGCTCAGCCGCGCGGAAAAAACTCCGAGCGTGTGCCGGATTTGCGCAGCCACGAAGGCCCTTTGGGCTTTCGATCGGCCTGCCGATTCCATGACCTGCCGCATGGCATGCGCAACTTTCAGGAATGAAGCCGTCTCGGCAATTCCCTTGGAGTTTTTTAGGCTGCCGTTGCGTTCGCGGTACAAATAGAAATCGCCCTCATTGTAGGCGACGCTCGAAGCGAGCGCGAATAGCCGCACCAGGTATTCAGCGTCCTCGGCGATTGTCGAGTTGATGAAATGGACGTCGTTGCGAACGATCAGGTCCCGGCTAATGACATAGGGCCAGCAATGATCGAGATAATAGTCGATCTGCGTCAGATATTTGAGTACAGCGTCAGCGTCCAGCCTGCCCGGCCTTGCACCCGGAAGGAACATGGCACCGTTCGAAAGCACTTTGCTCTCGGAACAAAAACGGCAGATCACAATATCGGTTTGACCAACCCGCTCGATCAACTGCCTCACACGAGCGAGCGAACCCTCCACCAGGTAGTCGTCGCCATCGACGAAGATCACGTAGTCCCCCGTAGCTGCCGCAAGCCCGTGATTGCGCGCCGCCGCGACGCCCTCGTTCTTCTCCAGATGGATGACGCGCACGGAATCGTGATTCTGTGCATAGCGATCGCAGATGTCAGCGCAGTCGTCGGTGGACCGGTCGTCGATCAGGATGACTTCGACTCCCGCAACGCGCTGCGCGACGATGCTCTCGATGCATGCAGGAAGGTATTGAGCCACGTTGTGAACGGGCACAATGATGCTGAAAATTGCATTCATCCGTTCGGCCGCCAGGCGATCTCGGGAGCAAACCTCTGCGGCAGAGGCAGCACGGTCTTGGTCTGGACACCGGCCTCCACCGTGGCAACGGAGAAATCGCGACCGTTGCAATACGAGCAGGTCGAAATGTAGTTGCGGGCGGTATAGAGATCGCGGATCCCGGCGCGGGTCGCCGCAATATCCTTACTCTCATCCAGGAGATTGATGAAGTCGCTAGCCACGCGCGGAACGGCCTCGAGATTCATCGCATTGGCGGAGAATGGGCAGCGATACAGGGTACCATTGAGCAGCGTCAGGACGTCGTTGACGCAGCAGCGCGCGAACATCTCCGTCAGCTGCGCCTCGGTGCGTTCCTTGTAGACGATTTTGGCGGAATCGGTCCAGGTCTGCGGAACGTGGGTGTTGTAGGCGATGCCGTTGGCGTCCAGGGCCTCGATCAGCTTGTCGTGGTTCCTCGACAACACGCCGTAATGGGTAATGTCGAGATACACCTTCGGATGGATCAGGCTGGTGAGATTCTGGTTCTTCGGCACGATGGTGGCATTGGTGAAGATCGCGATCTTCTCGACATTGGGATAGGCGACCAGGCGATCGACAATTTCGTGAATGCGCTTGTTCAGGAACGGTTCGCCGCCAAGCAGCCGGACTTCGAGGAAGTGGTCGACCGATTGGGCCATTTTGTCAAACGCGGCAAGGAGCACGTCAGGATCGCCGTTCTTCGGCGCCGTATAGTACTGCATCAGGTTGCTGCAGTCCTTGCACTTCATGCTGCAGGCTTCGGTGACCATGATGTCCATGCCGCGAATAACCAGGCGCGTATCGGTAGGCGCGTCCAGGATTCCGGCGGCAGCCCGATGACGTTCCACCAGCACCGCGATCTGGGCCTTGCTCATGTCCAGATCTGAATCGGTGAAGTCCGTCGCTCGGAAAAGATCGTTGCAGTTGTAGAGATTGGGAAAGTTGAGCGCGTTGACCGCAAACACGACCGGCGCGATATAATTGCACGAAATGAAAACATGACAGTTCGGTCCCAAGGCCGCCAGCGCTTCGGGCGAGATAACCTCAAGACCGCAAAACATGGTACCATGCTTGCGCGGATCGCTGTCGCAAAAAACCGTGGCGGGAAGGCCAAGCTGCAGACACGCAAAATGCGCAAGCTTTCCGTAACGCCCGGCCCCGAACAGAACGATGGGAGCAGGGTGACGGCGTATTGCGCCGGCGAGCTCGTCAATGTTGTAGTTTTTCATTGAGGGATCCGACCATTGCGCGCCCTCGTCATAGGCGAAATTGGTTAACCTATTCTTCATCTTCACACATCAAATCTTTTGCTGCGGCCGGCCCTCGCCGCTTCTGGTCTCGTCGACGGAGCTTCCCAGGATATTTCATCCTGACGCATAATTTTAACGCATCATATTGATAACACTGGCAGTTCAAAAGAAATGCCAAGTTCGCCTGGCTACAAGCGAGACGCCGCATGAGACAATTCGGCCATCCGGCCCTTCACGTCTGGAATGAAAAGAACCCTTGCGACCGAAGGTCGGGCGAATCGTGAACGACCGCTTCACCCCATGACCGAGATGCGCGTCGTCGTCGGCAGCGGGCCCGGAGCCGTCGGCGTGACCCACGCTCTGCTCCAGCGCGGCTTCGAAGTGACCATGCTGGACGTAGGGGAAACCCTCGATGCAGAGACGGCCAAGGTCGTCGCGACCATGGCCAGGCAAGAGCCCGAGCAATGGTCCAGCGAAGACCGGGCCGTGATCCAGCGCGTCGATTTCGCGACCGACCCGGGGCTGTCGCCCAAGCGCCTGTTCGGCTCCACCTTCTCCTATTTCAACGACCCCAGAATCGAGGCGCCGGCGGCCCTGAAACTCTACGGGTCGCGGGCGCTGGGCGGTCTGTCGACGGTCTGGGGATGCGCGCTGCTGCGGGCGACGCCGGCCGAGTTGCAGGCCTGGCCGGGGGCGCTGTCCGGCGAGATCGCGGAGGCCTATCTCGGAATTCGGGATTTGCTCAAGCCCAGCATCGGCGCCGATATTTTTGCGCCGGGAACCCATCTGAAGATTTCCAAGGCCGCCCAGGCGGCGTGGGATCGCTACCGCCAGTCTCCGCTACTGCATCAGGACCTCAGCGTCTATCCCACCCCGCTGACGATCTCAAAGGCCTGCAAGGCCTGCAACGCCTGCATGTACGGCTGCGTCTACGATTACACCTACAGCAGCCGGACCACGATCGAGGATCTGTTCAGGCGGAGCCCGCGATTTCACTATGTCGGCGGAATGATCGTGGAGGAATTCAGCGAGGCGGCTGAATCCGTAGAAATACGGGCTGTCGGCAAGGAGACCGGAAGCCGGCAGACGTTTAGCGCCAGGCAGCTGTTCCTCGCGGCCGGCATGATGGGAAGCCTGCGTATCCTGTGGAACTCCTCGCTCGGCGTGTCGCGCAGATTGCAGGCGCGCGATTCGAGCCTGTTCCTCGTTCCCGGCCTGACATTGTCAGGCACATGGGGCGGCTCCGCCAAACATCATGGCCTGTCGCATTTATCGGTCGATCTCACCGCGGGACCGTTTGCGGAAAAGCCGGCCCATGTTCAGCTCTACTTCAACAATCCCGCGATCGCGGACGGACTGAAAGCAAGGCTCGGTCCCCTCGACAGCGGGCCTGCACGCAAGCTGATCGATCTCGCCAGCCGGTTTGTCGTCGCCGGCCAGGGCTACCTGCATTCCGATTTTTGCCATCGGCTCGAACTGGACTGCGATGACGCCGGAATCATCAGGGCATCGGTGCTGCGCAATCCCGCCACCGATGGCTTCATCGAGGCCGCTCTCTCCCAGTTTGCCCGTCAGATGCGCAAGCTCGGCATCTATTTTGTCAATCCGGCGGCCAGCATCACGCCTTACGGCGGATCAAAGACGGCAGGCGCCCTACCCCACGCCGCCCAATCCGATCCGTCGACAACCGATCAACTCGGACGTCCGTTCGGAGCAAAGAACGTCTTCGTTGTCGATATGACGGTGATGCCGTCGATCCCGGCGCGCAATCATACGCTGACGATGTTTGCCAATGCGCTACGAATTGGCCAGTCGGCCTAGCGCCCTCACGACGTCAGCGGATAGGATCTTGCCCATTCCGCTGCGATCTGAACTTTCCAGGAAGCCTTGGCCTTCTAGGAAATAGAAGTCCCCCGAGGTCGCCTTCGCACCGCGCAGGTTGCCGAGATCGCCGCGAAACCGCGCAACGATGGTGGCAAAATACCCGCGCCCGGCGGGCCGTGGGTTGGGATACGCAAAATCCAGCACGCTGTCGGCGCGCACCTTCGATTTTCCGATCAGCGCTTCCTTGACCCGCAGCATGGCGTAGGCAATCTGCCACGGCACCGGAACCTTGATGCTGCGCGCGCCGTGCCGGCTCTCGATCAGGCGCAGGACGCCGCCCAGCTTGATCCGTTCGCGGTAGCAGAACGACAGCGTATGCGGCTTGGTGAGCCGCATGCCCGCGAGCAGGTGGATGCCGAGCACCACCGCCTCGAGATCGCAGCAATAGAAGCCGCTGCCCCGCGCCGCCAGCACCGGAACGATCGTCGACCCCGTTGCAATGGCGATCAGGTTCTGGAACGCGGCGCCCGGGCGGCGCCATGACGCGATCAGGCCCGGCCGGATGTTGACGCCACCGAGCCGGTTGAACTGGGCCTCGACCAGCATCTTCTCCCAGCCATAATCGGTGCGGCAGCCGGGAAAGGCCGACATGCTGGAAATGTTGATCAGCCGCGCCGAGGGGGAGCCCGCGACGGCTGCGATGTTGCGCTCGAAGTTTGCGAATTTGCCGGGCGGGCTGCGGCTTTCGATGCCCTCGAAGTCGAACGCGCCGTTGATCAGGACAATTGGCACGTCCGTGGTCACCTGCTCGGCCCAATCGTCCGCGAACACGTCGGCGGTCACATGCCTGTCGAAGAAGGAATGGCTCAATTGGCCGCGCGACACCGCGACCACCCGGTAGCCCGGCAGCACATGAAAGAACTGGCACAGGACACTGCCGAGATACCCTCCGGCGCCGAGCACCACAACCGTGCGAACAGCGCCGGGTCCTTCCGAACTGGTGTCGTTCATCCGAAAGGGCCCTGCCTCGACAAGACTTATGGTGTTACCGAAATTTCCGGCAGCGGGACGACAAAGCGGCCGCCCTGCTCGATATAGCGCGCGTGTTTCTTTCTGATCTGATCGGCATAGCGCCAGGCCAGAATGATGATCAGCGCGGGATTGTGCTTCAACACGCCCTCCGCTGTGTAGACCGGCAGATCGTAGCCTGGACCATCCAGCCGTTCCTTGAAGGGCGTATCGTCGAACAGGAAATCGAGCTTGTCCTCAAGTTCGAACTGATTAATCAGCGCGGCACATCCCACCGAGGTGCCATAGGCTCCGATCTGGCAGCCGCCAGCCCGCGCCTCGCTGATCAGCGCGTGCAAGCCCGCTTTTATTTGCGCGATCCGCTCGCTGAAACGGTGGTGGTAGGCCAGATCGTAGAGTCCGGTTCGCTGCTCGAGTGCCATCAACTCGGCGACGCGCGCGGCGACCGGCCGTGGCCCATTCGCGTGCTGCACCCAGAACCGGATCGAGCCGCCTTTTGTGGGTATCCGCTCCGCATCGAACACCACCAGATTGAAACGTCCGAGCGCGCGCACGACGGGCTGCACCGAGAAGGTGGAGATGTGCTCGTGATAGATCACGTCGAGCAAGGTCTTCTCGAACACGTCGAGGGCATATTGCGTCTCGAACACGAACACGCCGTCGGGCGCCATGATCGCGCCGACGCCGTTCAGGATCGAGTCGAGATCGTCGATATTGGCCATCGCATTGTTGGCGATCACCGCACGGGCGCCGCCGAGCTCGCGGCGGATGTCCTGCGCAACCGCGGGATTGAAGAAATCGGCACGGGTGGGAATGCCTTTGGCAGTGGCTTCGGCGGCGATCTTTTGCGCGGGATCGACGCCCTGGACGCGCATGCCGGCGTCGCGAAAAAAGCTCAGCAGCGTGCCGTCATTGCTGCCGAATTCCACCACGAGATCCCCCGGTTTGAGCTTGGCGCCGTCAATGACGGCCTTGCTCAATCCGCGGAAATGATCGGCCAGCCCCAGCGAAATCGCGGTGCGATAGAGATAATTCCGGTAGATCAGGCCGGGATCGACGATGTGAACGAGCTGGTTCAGCCCGCAATCCTCGCACAGATAATTGTCGAGCGGTGCCATGATCGTCGTCAATCGGGTGCCGGCCGCATCGGCCTCGGTACCGACATTGGGTGAAACGATCGGCACGTTGGCGAGCGGGATGCTGCGCACGATGTGCGTCGAGCCGCACAGGCGGCAGGTCTTGCGAATCGTCAGAAGTTCGCTCATCGCCTACACCGTCATCCTGCGCCAGATTTGCTCGGTCAGAACCATATCCGCCAGCCCCTCCTCACCGCTGGTCGCGGGTGCCGCGGTTCCCGTCAGCGCGTCAATGAAGCCGGAGGCCTGGCGCGCGAACGACCATCCGGTTCCCACGCTCACGCGCTCCCCGACCAGCCCGCGCCTGGCATCGTCGACCACGATCTCGCTGACATTGTCGGTCGCCATTGG
>Ga0302326_10025053_pt1 | contig 12104 bp, 15 predicted proteins | sample Palsa_T0_3_FD_202264 | JGI IMG/M metagenome (GOLD analysis project Ga0302326, IMG submission 202264) | Peat permafrost microbial communities from Stordalen Mire near Abisko, Sweden - Palsa_T0_3 | ecosystem: Environmental > Terrestrial > Soil > Palsa > Peat permafrost | place: Sweden: Abisko...
GGTACCGCGCGGCATTCCACGAGGCGCGGCGATATCGGCGTCAGTCGGGCGCGTAGCCTCGACGGAAAAACCCCGCAGCAGCGCGGTAATTCGTTGCACCGCGGCGGGAGACTTTTCAGGCAGCAGCGGTGCTAGCACTGCCATCGCGAGGCTCAGGTGCGTCGGCGAGAAATGACGTAGGACTCGTCGAAGAACCACAATCCGCCGCGGTCACGCAGCACCTCGCGGGTAGCGTCGAGATAGCGGCCGTCAGCGACCACATCTCCGAGCCGGTCGTCCTCCACCTGGGCGACGTAGATTGCAGCGTTCCATGCGGCGAACAGCGTCGATGTGCCGATCGATTCCGAGATTTCCGACGGCAGCGTGTGCATCTCGTAGCGGAATAACGACCGGTTATCGGCATAGGCGTTGAAGTTGAGCTCACGTCCGGCAGCGCCGAGCTCGTGCTTCACCGCTTTGAGGATCTGGTGGCGATCGTGCATGAACGGATTATCGCCCGGCCAGACCTTCTGGATGATCTCCATTCCCGGATCGTTGCCGTGCGAATGGATCGCGATCAGCCGTCCGCCGGGCCCGAGAGCGCGCGCCAGCGGACTGATCACGCGTTTTGCCTTGAAGTCGAGCGAAGCGCGGGCACGATACGGTTGCGAGGCAATCACGAGATCGTAATTGGCGCTAGTCCCGCCCGGCTTCGGGATGATCGGGTCGAGCAGGAAGCGGTGATCCTCGCGATAAAGCACGAGCACAACCGGCCGCTCATAAACCGGATTACCGGTGCGTGGGCTGACGCCGGCCTTCCAGTTCTGCCCGAGGAAGCCCTCGAGACCGATGATCTGTTCTTCGAACGCATGCGCCGAATTTCCGGTCAGCGGCAGTTCGTGCCAGACCATACTCGATGCGGCATTGAGTGATTTAACCGCAAGCCACGGCGCATCGGCATAAGCCATGTTGGTCAGCACCAACACCGTCGCCGGATGCTCAAAGAACCGGTCCGACATCTTCTGCAAGGTCAGCCGAACGTCCTCGAGGCTGATTTCCTTGCCGACGGTGTAGAACGGCATGTGCGGGAAGCGCGCATGCATGGCGCGCATCACCCGCACCAGCACCGAGCCATCGCCGACACCGGCATCGAACACCCGAACGGCCGGCGGGCGAGGGTGGATGTGCGCGAGTTCCTCGGAGACGCGGTGTGCGACCTCCCATTTCTCGCTGCAGGTGTTGACGAACAGCAGATACTTTTGGCGGTTATCGAAGAAGCGGAAATTGCGCTGCGGGCTTTCCGAATTAGCCGGCGTCGTCGGCATGGTCAGAGCTGGAACTGGTGTCACGGGTCGCGACTCTCTTGCTCGTTCAATAATCGTCGGCCGCTGCTCCAGCGCTGGATTGGCTGACATGAAGCCGTGGATGCGGTCGAGCGTGTCGGTGGTGATGCGGCCGCCATTGCGCAGCCTCGCGGCGAGTTTGCCGTCATTGACAGCGCGGCGCCCGAACGTGGATTCGGCGAGACCGGTCTGACGGCAGTAATCCGAAATTTCCTGGAGGAGTTCCTGTGCGTTCATCGCACTCTCCCTGACGTTTCCCCGATGAATTGCGCTTTCGCGCATTGTTCATTGCTCCCCACCGAACCAATCTGGGCGGTTTAGGTCAACCACAAATTGGCCCAATATTTAAGTGGGCAAGATGGTGGGAGATATAAATAAATTAAGCTTTGGCAGATGCATAGGAGCTTCCGCTGCCCACGCCTCGGGCGGCAGATTGGGTGATTTTGGGTACATGCCCACTAGAAGTGGGCAGCGTCGGGACCGGCCAATGACCTGTTTTGATTGGGAATTCCGGGCTACGGTCTGGTCAAATTCGAGGGAGGACCATGCCGCGCTTTGCCGCCAATCTTGGCCATCTTTTCACCGAACGGCCGCTTCTGGAGCGGTTCGGTGCCGCCGCGGCGGCTGGGTTCACGGCAGTTGAGCTGCAATTCCCCTATGACGTCTCGCCGTCTGCGGTGAAGGCGGAACTGGAAAAGCACGGACTCACCCAGCTCGGCATCAATACGCCCCAAACCCCGGAGTTCGGTCTTGCCGCGCAGCCCGGCAAGGAGCGGGAGTGGGAAGTCTCGTTCAAGCGTGCCCTTGATTACGTCGTTGCGATCGGCGGCACCGCCATTCACTGCATGACTGGCGTGGTCCCGCCGGAGCAGCGGCCGGCAGCTGAAACCGTTTTCGTCAGGAACATCGCGCGTGCCGCGGAGCAGGCCGTGAAATCGAACATCACGCTGCTGATCGAGCCGATCAATCCACGCGACCGGCCGGGCTATTTCATGGGCCGGGTCGAGCACGCAGCCGATCTCATCGGCAAGATCGGTGCGCCTAATGTGCGCATCCAGTTCGACTTCTATCATGTGCAAATCATCTCGGGCGACCTGCTCAAGCGATTCGAAAAGAACCTGCCTGTGATCGGTCATTTGCAGATTGCGGCGGTGCCGACACGCGGCGAGCCCGACGAGGGCGAGATCAACTATCCCGCAATATTCGAAGCGATCGATCGTTCCGGCTATTCCGGCTGGATCGGCTGCGAATACAAGCCGCGCACCCGCACCGAAGATGGTCTCGGCTGGGCGAAGTCTTACGGCGTCGTGCCAAAACGGAGCTAGTCATGCGCCTTGAAGGCAAAACCGCTTTGGTCACCGGCGCGGGATCGGGCATCGGCAAATGCATTGCGGAGACTTACGCGCGGGAAGGCGCGTGGGTCGCGCTCGCCGATGTCAATCTGGAGGCGGCGAAATCGGCGGCGCTTGCAATCGGCAATAACGCCATCGCTGTGCGCTGCGACGTCACCAAGCGCTCCGACATCGATGCCGCGATCAAGGAAACGCTGTCGGCATTCGGGGGGCTCGATATCCTGGTCAACAATGCCGGCGCCACGCACGTCAACAAACCGTTCCTGGAAATCGACGAGGCGGATTACGACCGGATCTTCGCGGTCAACGTCAAAGGCATTTTTCCAGTTCTGCCAGGCGATCGTGCCGCATTACCGTAGGCAGAAATCAGGCGCCATCATCAACATTGGGTCGACTGCGGGTATCCGGCCCCGGCCGGGTCTGTCGGCCTACAACGCCACCAAAGGCGCGGTGCATCTGTTGACCAAATCGCTCGCGGTGGAATTGGCGCCCGACAATATTCGGGTTTGTGCCATCGCGCCAGTCGCGACTGAGACCCCGCTCCTGCCGTCGTTCCTTGGGCCGGCTGAAGGTCAGCGCGAAAAATTCGTGGCCAGCGTACCGCTCGGTCGTCTGGCGAAGCCCCAGGATATTGCCAATGCGGCGCTGTTTCTGGCCTCGGCGGACGCCGATTTCGTCACCGGCAATATCGTTGAGGTCGACGGCGGCCGGGCCGTTTAACTCAGCATTCCCGTTTCGACCCCTCGAAGCCCCCCGTCTGCGACGAACGGTGGCACGCCGTTGGGCCGTTTCCCTGGGAATCGCCATAACTTACCCCCAACTTCGCCTTTCGGCCGCCGCTTTGGCCCGGCTGTTGCTTCTGGCAAGCCTAGCTGTTGGTGTAATATCCGCTCAAGGGACGGACGGATTATGTGGGGCCGAAAGAGCAAATCTGAAGCGCTGACCGTAGCAGCCGAGCCGCCGTCACCGCTGACGCTGGCAATGCGCCAGGCGCGCGTTGAAGCCGCCGAACGCTCCAGTGTCGTGGTCGATCTGCGCGATGCGGAGCTCGCGCGTCTCGAACTGCTCAACGAGGCGCTCGATCCGTTGTTTGCCGAGATTCCCGGCGACGTCGACCTGTTTGATCGCGGGATCAGCCGGGGCGATACGCCTCGACTCTGGATCGACTCGGTTGCCCATGTCGCCATGGGCCGCGACAAGCGTGCCTATCGCTTTCTGCACGACACCCGCGTCGGCCGCCACGTGCTTGCCGACTCCCACGACATTCCGGAAATCGTGCAGGCGGTGACAACCTATGTCGCGCGACGGCTGGTCGAGCGGCAGCGGGCGCTGGATGAAGATCCCGACTTCATCAAGCGCATCGCACCGAAGGCGGCCGCGCGCGAATATCGCCGCCGGCGCTGGCGCGCATTCGGTGTGCTGGTGCTCGGCTTTCTGCTCGGACTGGTGATTTTGATCGTGGCAGCGCTGATCTTGGCGGCGCGCACTTAGAGCATGATCCGGAAAGGCACGCCCTCGGACTTGATCCGTGTACTCATAAAACCAGGCCCGATGTCCGCTTCGATCCAAAAGCGACCGAATTGCTGCGTGGCAGCGAAACGACGCGATGGGCCATCAACGGACTCGGAGGGGATTGCCGCCGCGAGAAGTTCCGATCATGCTCGACCGCAACGGTTCACAATCTTGCGGGTATCAAGGAGCTTTCGATGCGACTGGGTATCCACTCGATAATTGCCATCACTATATGCGTTACGTCGCAAATGTCGCGAAGTGAGGCTGCTGAAATTCGGCTTGGCACGACCAGAGCGGTCGCAATAATCCTGAGCGAAGTTGGGACCCAATTTGAGCAGTCAACCGGTAACACCCTGAAGGTAGTCTCCGATCTCGGGCCTAATATTGTTAAGCGAATTGACGCCGGTGAGAAGTTCGACTTGGTCATCGTTGGCCCAGCTCAAATAGACGAGTTGATCAAAGCGGGCCGACTTGTGGCCGCGACGCGGACAGCGATAGTTCGATCTGGAATTGGCGTTGAGGTGCGCATTGGTGCACCAAAGCCCGACATAACCTCGGTCGATGCATTTAAGGCGGCGATTTTGGCAGCAAAGTCGATTGGCTACCTGAAGGAAGGTGCAAGTGGCGTCTACATTGCTGGGATGCTGGAGCGACTTGGGATTGCCGACGCCATTAGAGAGAAGGTTACGCGACCCGATACCGATATCGTGTCCGAACTCGTAGCCGAGGGCAAAATAGAACTCGGCATGGTCGTTTCCACGCAAATTTTGACAACGAAAGGTGTCACGCTTCTCGGCCCGCTTCCGCCAGAATTGCAATACTACATAATATTTTTCGGGGCGATAAGCTCAGACTCACCTTTCCCAGACGCTGCGAAGAGTCTGGTTGAATTTCTCAAGGGACCAGCAGTGCTGCCCACCATTAAGTCACAGGGGATGGAGCCAGGTTGACACTCGGCTGCACGCCTTCTTCGAAGGACCGTTGAGTTTGCAAAGCTGCCACTCATAGTCGGCTGGTACGTCCCGCGTAAACGCTGTAGCTTGCGTCGACAGGCAAGTCGCTTTGCTTGTCTCCGAGAGCTGCCCACGAAACGGCCGACATGCCGAAGTCGCCGTTGGCTCACTGGCAGCACAAATGCCATCGGCTGGCGCATTCATGATTTTACGTTGACTTGGCACGTATACCGGGGGCCGTCGGCAGCCGCAGAGTGGTCGCGCGCGGCCTCTGGTTGCGTGTGAACCAAACAGCATCACAAACAACTCAAAGGAAAACGCCATGAAACGAACTATCGCACTGGGACTGGCAACGCTCGCAGGCTGTGCGATCGGCGCCTTCGCGGCTCAAGGGCTGCACGCGCAAGCGAAGCCACCTACTTATATTGTTATTGACATTGCAAAGATGACCGACCCCGAGGGTTTCAAGGCTGTCACCTCTAGCCCTGCGGCGGGCGAAGCCAGAGTTAAAGAACTCGGCGGTCGTTACATCATTCGGTCCACGACGATCAGTGCGGTCGACGGAACTCCACCTGCTCGATTTGTGGTCCTCGCATTCGACAGCAAGGAGAAAGCTCAGGGCTGGGTTGATGCAGCGGACGAAAAGGCAATCAACGCCATCCGGGCTAAAACGACAAATTCAAGCGCATTCATGATCGATGGCTTTGCAGAATAGACCGTGCAGGGAAATTCTAGGTAATTGCAGAGGCCGCCTCGGTTGGCGGCCTCTGACTGAGTGCGCAACGACGCTCGGAGTAGTCTATGAAACTTCCACGTCGGCATTTTTTGCATCTGGCGGCGGGTGCCGCCGCTCTCCCCGCTGTCTCGCGGATCGCATTGGCGCAAACCTATCCGACGCGGGCGGTTCGCATTATCGTACCAGTCCCGGCGGGTCTTGCACCCGACATTATCGCGCGCCTGATGGGTCAATGGCTGTCGGAGCGTCTTGGTCAGTCTTTCATCGTTGAGAACCGTCCCGGCAGCGGCAATAATATCGGCACAGAATTCGTCGCGAGAGCGTCCCCGGACGGCCATACGCTCCTGCTGGTCGCTTTACCGAACGCGGTCAATGCGACCCTCTATGACAAACTCAACTTCAATTTCATCCGCGACATCATCCCGGTTGCTGGGATTACGGACAATCCGCTTGTCATGGAAGTTAATCCGTCCGTTCCCGCGAAGACAGTTCCGGAATTCATCGCTTATGCCAAGTCCAATCCGGGCAAGATAACGATGGTATCTGCGGGAAATGGTAGTCCGCCACATGTGGCCGGTGAGCTATTTAAGATGATGACCGGCGTCGACATGGTCCATGCTCCCTATAACGGTAATCCCTTTCCTGATCTGCTCGCCGGACAGGTTCAGGTCTATTTCGGTCTGATACCTTCGTCGATTGGGTACATCCGAACGGACAAGCTGCGCGCCCTAGCGGTCTCATCCGCGACGCGTTCGCAGGCGCTGCCGGACATCCCGACCATGGGCGAGTTCGTGCCGGGCTACGTCGCGAGCGGATGGTATGGGATTGGCGCACCCAAGGGCACGCCCGACGAGATCGTCAACAAGCTCAGCAAAGAGATTGATGCCGCTCTCGCCGATCCCCAGTTGAAGACGCGGCTTACCGACTTGGGCACTGAGCCGATGCCGATGTCTCCGGTCCAATTCGGCAAGTTCATCGCCGACGAGACAGAGAAGTGGGGCAAAGTGGTCAAGTTCGCCGGCATTAAGGTGGACTGAGGAAACGGTCCGATATTCCGTAATTTCCGTTAGGTGAATCTTTCGGCGCGATGTCGCTGTTGGGTCAATATGCGACGTCGCGATCTAAAACTGCCACGTCCGCTTCGCTCCAAAGAGCGGACATTTTTTGGCATCGCAGCGAATGTCGGCTTCGGGCTAATGAGCGACATTGCGCTTGAAATGAAAAAGGCCGCCAACTGAGGCGGCCTACCGTCCTTTAAATACCCAACCTTCCGAGTGCTTGCATTTCGGACATTCATAGGTCCGATCTTCTATGTCCTCGTGGTCCTTGAATGGTATTGTGCGTACGAGCACCAGATGTTCGGAGCACTTCGGACAAATTGGTTGAATTGTAGTATTGGGCATTACGGCTCCCCGTCCATTACAGGCGGGAGCGCTACCGAACTCTCAGCCACCGACGCCAAGGGCGACGCTGTCGGTGATCTTCTGTATGTGGGATCGTTGATACGGAAACCCTAGTGTCAAAAGACGTACCAACGAATTAGGACACTGCTTTTGCAAATTAGGACAAAGGGCTCGGAATTAGGACAGCACCCAATCCTACGCCGCCAAGTCAGGCGACGGCTTAACGGGCTTTAGCGAGAGAACAATAGTTTTAACAGGGCCGCAGTCTGCGCAGTGGAAGTTTTGGAGGGCTCTGTCATTTCGGCGTGGATGCGGCTCAATCACGCTCTGCATCGTCAGCTTGTGGCATCTCGGACAGGGGTCGTTGTAAGGCAGGTTCAGTGACATGGGCAGTTCCTTTCCCGTGCGAACTGGTCCCGTCGTCCGACTCGGAGCCTGCACCTACTATGGTACCGCGTCCATGGGTGTGTACGTAATCGTACAATACGCTTCTGTGAATTAAGCAAAACCGGCCACTGAACATACGCGAACGTCAACGGCGACGTTCTGCCTCGCCGACATTCGGTCAGCGTGGCATAGAAACCTCCAATAGCGGACTCAACAGTGGCCGAGCGACGCGGCTGAAACGAGCCATCAGGCGAAGTGGCGATCCTAAAGAGATATCTCTATTGAACAAACAAGACCCTGCGGGTCGAAATCCGACTGTGCTTGCCCGAGGTTATTTTGGAGAGCGCGCTCAATGAGAAGCGATCCGAAACCCCTTTGTTCGGGCGGGTTCACGGCAGGCCCACCGCTCTCTTGCCAACGCAACTGGAATCGCTTCGGCGCGTCATCTTGCGGTATTTCCCACGCGATGCGCACGCGGCCCTTTTCATTCGATAATGCGCCGTACTTTACGGCGTTTGTTGCGAGTTCGTGCAATGCCATTGTTAGCAAGGACGACTTCTGTGCGTCAAGAAAGATTCCGTCAGGTCCATTGATCAGGAAGCGATCACGATGCTTGTCTTGGAAGGGGTCAAGCGCTCGCCCGACCAGCTCGATCAGCGCTGCTCGCTGCCAATTGTCGTTATTCAATAGATCGTTCGCCCCGGCAAGCGCTTGCATTCGAGCTCTGAAGGCTTCGCACTCACTGGTGCGTTGCGGAAAGTCTGATTTGCTATTGCCCCAACGGTTGCCAGCGTATTTTTGATGCGATGCTGAAGCTCGCGAACCAGAATCTTTTGTTGCTCTTGCGCATGTCTGCGCTCGGTGACGTCGCGGGCGATCTTTGACGCGCCGATGATCTTGCCTTCCGCGTCCCTGACGGGCGATACGGTCAGAGAAATGTCCACCGAACTTCCATCCTTATGCCGACGGACAGTGTCATAATGATCGACGTGCTCTCCGCGGCGAACCCGATCAAGTATCTCGCGTTCCTCGTCGAGCCGGTCGTGCGGAGTCAAGATCGTGATTGGTCTACCGATCGTTTCCTCCGCCGGGTACCCAAATAGCCGCTCAGCTCCCCGATTCCAGGTGGTGATGATGCCATCGAGGTCTTTACTGACGATCGCGTCATCTGAGAACTCGACAACCGCGGCCAGCCGCTGCGCATAGTATTCGGCGCGCTTGCGGTCCGTGATGTCGACCAACATATTCACCGCGCCAATGAGTTCGCCTGACTCATCATAGAGAGGTGTTGGATAAGGAATGAACGGCACCCGAATCCCATCGGGGCGTTCTGCTACCGCCTCCATGCCTCTAATGGGACGCTTCTCTCGGAGCGCCAGCGCCATCGGGCACTGATCGTGCGGCAATGGCTTGCCATCCGGCCAATAGAGCTTCCAGGAACCGCACCATTCGCTCGCGCCGAGTTGAGGACGATGTCCCCACATGGCCGCGGCCGCTTCGTTGTAATAAGTGATTATGCCGGCGGCATCGGTGATGTAGACAGCGGCGGGCAGAAGGTCGAGCACTTGCCGAAAATAGCTATTGCCGCGGAATAAGGCTTGCCCCGCCTCCCGAAGGAGGTCCGATCGCTCAAACGATTTCGCGTCCAATCGTATCGCGCCAGGCGCGTCCCTCATGGCAGCCACCCTGAATCACCACCAATACCGAGGAAAATTTAGGCATCACTCGGGTTCCGTCAATCTATAACTCAGTACGAAACCGTACATAACCCACATTTTTTTGCTGTTACGGAGGAATGCCGACCTGGAGTGTGTCTTTCGACATATGGGGCCAAGCAGCAAATGGAAAGTCGAAGCAATTTGAAGCTCCGATTAACCAATGAGGCGGCGATATTCCTTTTCGGGCACGCCGTAGCAGCCCCGGGCCATCCGCTCAATGCCCTTGCGGTCGCGTAACACGATTTGATTTCGGCCGGTGTCGATCAACTTCCGGCGCTTGAGACTTTGCAGCGCCTCGGTGACCCCGGCTCGCCTTACTCGCAGCATGAGCGAAAGGAATTCGTGTGTTAGTGCCAGCGTTTTGGTGCCGATCCGGTCATGGGCCATCAAAATCCACCGCGCCAGACGCTGGTCAATATGCGCCCGAGCGTTCGCGGTCGCGGTATGAGCGGTCTGCACCATGAAGACCTGAGCGAATTTAAGAAACAAGCTGCGCATGGTGGCACTCCTATCCATCGCCTTGCGCAATTCGTTGGCCGCGATCCCTTGTCCTTCGCCAGCGACCTGGATGTAGGTGGAATGCGGTGATTGGTCGCCGCCCATCACCACGGCTATTCCACTCATCCCTTCGCGGCCAATGAGCCCGACTTCGGCCCGAGTCTCGTCCGGCTGGACGGCGACGACCGACGCGATGCCAGCCTCCATAAAAAAAACAGTCTCGATCCGTCGGTTGGGGCGTTCCATATCCTTGAAAACTGCCATCGGCACGAACCGCAGGTGCGGCTGCAATAATGAGAGATCAGTCGGCGACAGGGCGGCGAGGAGCCGATTGCGAGGTGAGGCAGAATTGAGAGTCGCAGTGACCTTAGCCATGGCTCTTTTCCCTTAAAAAGGGGGCAAGAGCACATCACCGGTCTCTCAAACGCCGGCGCCCGGAGGTCGCTGCTGGCGGTCAGTGAGCTATGAGCTCGGTGGCCTAATAGCTATTGAGTTCTCCAATAGAAAAACGAGATTAAAAGTACGGAACCGTACCGTAGCGGGATTGTTCAACTCAATTAGGCGCTTTTGCCGGTCAAAAAATCCGAGCGCCTCAAGCGACCCAGAGAACCGAATTATCTAACCGCGCCAAGCTCCCGCTTGGCATTAGAAGGCTGCGCTTGTGTCCGTGGCAAACAGTGCGCATGTACTGGTCGTTCTCGTGGTCGAGGACGAATTCTTCGTGCGATTGCAATATTGCGACCGGTCTGCGCGACGTGGGCTATGTCGTTATTGAAACCGGGAGTGGCGAAGAGGCCATCGCCCTGTGTAAGTCGGGCACGTCAATTGACATAGTGTTCACCGATATCAATCTGATTGGTCCAGCGACCGGTTGGGATGTGGCTGAATGTTTCCGAATCGCACGCCCGGACGTGCCTGTTCTCTACACGTCAGGGAAATCGATCGATGCCCACCGCCGTGTTCGCAGGAGCGAGTTCGTCGCGAAACCGTATAAACGCGCTGACATCCTGAAAGCGTTTCAGCGACTACACACCAATGACCGCGTCAAATCTTTTCTACCTCGGCCGCAATAAGCCGGCGCGGCAAGTGACGTTCAGGGCCAACGACGGCTTGGGACGGCGAAGTTCACTTCTTCGCCCGTAATTTCTGATGAAGATATTGAGAATCGAATTCGCCGAGGGCTGCAAGTTTTTCCCAATCCCTCACGATCAATTTACCAGCCTTGAAGTCGGCGGTGCACGCTTTCGTAGCCGCTGAAGATTCCGATTTACACTGACGAGGGTCATGCCCAGCGTTTCTCCAATCTGCGTTTGCGTTAAAGGCAAATTGCAAATGTTTGCTTTCACGAGACCAGCTTGTTTCGCCCTGAAATAAAGCTCGCAAAAGAGATGAGCCAAACGGTTCACAGGGTCGCGGCTGCTATTATTTGTTATGGCTTCACGAAAGATCGACGCGTCTATCAAGGTTTGGCGCCACACCGCGAACGCTATCCTCGGTCGCTGGCAAAATAACTCGATCAACTCGTTATGAGGAACGGCGCAAACCACGGCCCTCCCTACCGCACACACAGAGTGGTCCATCCGCTCCAGGAATAGCGCCTGCGCGTCAGGCCAATCGCCGGGCAAGTGATACGATAGGTATTGGCGTCCGCCAGATTCCAAGGTGTGATACCTCGCAACTAGGCCCTCAACGACAATTGCCGAAGCTCGAGGGAAATCGCCTTGGCGGACAAAATCTTGCCCCGGCGAAAGCACCTGGGTGGAGCAGGGCAAACTACGAATTTTTTTTATGTCGTCGCACTCGAGGGGCGAATGCTGTGCTAGTTTATTTAAAAGAACATCAATCGGAGCCATTCCCGTGTACCGTCAAAAAGGGAATCGCTACGATAAGACGATCAGGATATTCCTTCTTTATCAAAAGACACAAACAAGTTCCGAACAATTACGAATTGACATGTCTAAAGACACATTAGTGGCGTGATTCGTCCAGATCAGCGCGAGCCGCACTCGTCGCTGCGAACCAATTATGAGAGTGCTGCCGGTCGGCTCTGTCGGCCACGCGGTTGAGCACCAATTGGTGGGCCCTGCGAGGTCCGCTAATGGAATGGTCCGGCCGTGCTCCTGCCCCGCCAGCGATAGAAGCTGGCAAGGGGCACCAAAGACAAGGAGCACGCCATGTCTCAAACACTCAACGCCACGATCGCCGTAGTCGGTATTGATATCG
>Ga0302326_10025054_pt1 | contig 12104 bp, 12 predicted proteins | sample Palsa_T0_3_FD_202264 | JGI IMG/M metagenome (GOLD analysis project Ga0302326, IMG submission 202264) | Peat permafrost microbial communities from Stordalen Mire near Abisko, Sweden - Palsa_T0_3 | ecosystem: Environmental > Terrestrial > Soil > Palsa > Peat permafrost | place: Sweden: Abisko...
CTCGATTAAGGTGCGGCCCGGGTCCCCCGGCTGCTGGATAGTCCACTCCGGCGTGTGTGCCGGAATGCTGGCCAGCATGTCCTGCACCAGGTCGCTATACGAGCGGTCGTCAAGAGCTGGCGGTAATAGGGGCACTCAGCCACCCGCCTTTCATGCTCACGCCGATTTGCTGGGGCGCGTTGCTGCGCAGCAATCGATAGTAAATCTGAATATGGATTTGGGAGGGCGCGCCAGTGACCGTCTCCACTTCCACGTTGTCCACGGCGATGCGCGTTTCATACGTCTGTAAACTGTTGACGATGGTGGTTTGAATCTGCCGCCGGATCGCCACCGTGTTGGCTTCGTCCAGGAAATTCTGCAGCCCCGCGCCGAATAACGGCTGCATAAGCTGCTCGCCGGGGCGGGTGGTCAGGATGATGCGAATGGAATCCCGCACGCTCTGCTCCAGCGTGGTATAGCTCAACTGCCCGTTCTGCGGAACCGGCAGAAACGGCCAGGAGATCGGGTCTTTGTACGTGGTAGCCATTAGTCCTTGGGCGCCGGGAACGGAATGCAAATCTTGATAAAGGCCATCCAGAAAAAACAGATATTCAGCAACGAAATGAAAATGTTCAATACAAAGAAAGCGCAGATGCTGATCAGCGGTATGCTGAACGAGCAGATCCAGCCCAGACCGACGCCGCCCCCACCCGCCGGCGCAGTCCCAGCCGACAGGCCCGAGAGGGTGGTCCCACCCATGGCGTTCATCAAGCTGGGTGGGACCGCAAAAGCGGAGGTTGGTTTGGCGCTCTTCAAGACATTCCGGTCAAACGGATCGGGCAAGGGCACCGGCGCCACTGCCCGTCCGGCGCTCTCGTACCACGCCCCAATGCGGAACGGATCGCTGTAACAGCTCCAGACCAGTTCCGGCGGACAGGTGGGGCTTTCGCTCTTGATTCGAAAAAACAGCCGCGCGCGGTAGAGCCTCGTGGCGTCCTGAAAGCGGCCTTGGGGCGCCACGGATGCCGAGCCGCGCGACTGCAACAGGGGCGCCATCACGCTGAGGAGTTCCGCTTCGTCGGCCTTGCTGAAGAAATCCCACGCGTGCGGCATGATGAGCTGGGGAACCGGCGGGGCATCCGCGTTGGGATCGTAATCGATCAGCGCGGCGGCCGCATCCTGGTAGAACTGCCCCATGGGCTGCTGCACGTATCCCGAGCCGTTTTGAATCGTGACGTAGTGCTGGTTCAAAACGTTCAGCAGCGCCGGCGCGCCGGCATTATTCGGATCGAACAGGCCGAAGGCGCTGTAGAGCAGGCGCAACGTGGCGGAGAAAACGAGAAAGTCGGACGCATTGTTGGCCTTGGCGTAGTCGTCGGACATGTACTGGTAAGTCACAGTTTGGTCGGCCTGCGGGAAGCAGTGTTTACCGCACTTCAGCAGCGTGGGCAGGATCTGCTTCAGCGTTGCAGGATCCAGTTGCGGGACGGAAGGCGGCTGCTGCGTGCTGGCTTCGCTGCTGGCCGTGGGAATTAGCGCGTAGACCAGCGTGCGCTGGGCGGCATTGCAGACGTTCGGCGCGGCGACAAAGGCGGGCGTGGTGCTCTCCGTCATGGCGGTGGCCAGCGCCTGGGCTGCCAGCAACTGGTCGAGCTCTGGTCGCCCGGATTGCAGCTGCGGGCGAAGGGTGGGGTCGGGATCGTCGTCCGCCTGGCTGGGGTCGCGCGGCGCCCAGGCGAATTGTCCGTTGGCGTTGCGCATCCATGGCAAGGCCGCCGCCGGCGGACCGCCGGCCAGCGGCACTTGGCGAATCACCAGCCCCGCCAAGAGCACCCGCGCCGGATTCAACCTGGGTAAGCCCGGACTCTCACAACACAACTGCACCAGGGCCAGATGCGCCACGCGCGTCACCGGCTGGTACAGGGTAACTGGGATGTTGGGTGTCGTCGGCAGTGTTTGCGTGCTGGAGAGCTGCGGTTGGCCTATGGCGCTAAGATCGCGCAGAAACGCATTCGGAAAATCGTCGTCGTTCATTTGCAGCAGCACGGGCTTGTTTTGCGGCACCCCGTTCAGGCCCACGCCCTGCACGCCGATATCGTGTTTCACCATACGTTGCCCGCTCCCAGCGTGTACGTAGAGGAGACCACGGTGGTGGCTTGCAATACCTGGCATTGCACGATGCCGCTGAACTGGCTCATGGCGGCGCTCACGTTCACCGTGGGCGCGGTGACGGAGACCTGGCTGGCGCCGGTTATCTGCACCTGGGCCGTGGGCGCATTGATGGTGACCCCGCTGGAGTCGATCCGCACCATAGTCTGCGAGGAATCGCTGAATTGAATCGAGCCGTCCTGGTCGGTGAGCGTGCCGGTGAGCCCTCCTGGCGTGGAGAAGTTAATGGTCGCGCTGCTGGCAGGCTGCTCCACGATAGCGATGCGCGTGCCGGCCTTGCCCGTAATAGTCCAGCGATCCACGCTCTGGCCCGATCCGCCGATAGTTTCGGGCGCCGTATCGTGGCCGTTCCAAAGGCTGCCCAATACGATGGCGCCCCGCGGATCGCCCGCCAAAAAAGCCACCACCACTTCGTCGCCTACGTCCGGGATGAAAAAAGCGCCGCGATTGCCGCCCGCAAACGGGACCGCCACGCGCGCCCAAATAGGACCGTCCTGGCCGGTAACGCCGTCCGCGTTGTACAGGCGCACCTGTACCTGGTTGCGGTTCTGGGTGTCCTGGACGCTTACTACTGTGGCCAGAAACAGCGCCGGACCCAGCATCTCGAGAACTGTCTCGCGCAGCAACAAGCTCATGATCCGGCTCCCAGGTAGGCGCACTCCGCGGTGAATTCGGTGGCGTATCCCTTCTCGGTATCGAAACGGTGCACGGCGGCGGTCGTGTAATACGTATTGGAAAATCTGGGACCCAAACCCGTCAGCGTCAGGTAGGTGCCCACCCGCAACATGGGATTTCCCTCCGCCACGCCGCGCGCCACCACAAACCGCCGCGAGCGCTGTGCAAATTCGGCATCCACCAGCGCCTGCGCATCGGGCTGATCCACGGCGGCGTACTGCGCCAACTGTTCCGAACGCGAGCCCCACGCCTGCGGCAGCCAATAAGTGCCGGCCTGGCCGGACCCCGGTCCCAACGTGGTGGTTTGGCTGGTTACCGAAATGGTTTGCCCCTGTTTGAAATCCCAGCCCGTGGCCGTGATCTGCGTCACCTGGTGCGCCAGGTCGGCCATCACCCGAACTTCGTGAAGCTGGCTGTTCATATCCAATTGAATGGTGTTGCGTTGGGCCTGGCTTCTGGGAGTGGCGTGCAGCTCGGCGGCCACCACCTGCAGATCGGCGTCGTAGCGCGCCAGCAGCCGGCGCAGGAAGTGGAGATCGCTTTCGTTGAGCTGCTGTTCGTTGCCGATGGTGGCATCCAAACCCGTGGTCACAGGCGTCAAGCTTAGCCCGCTGGCGACTTGCTGCACGATAGCGGAAAGCGAAGTATTGTCCCAGTTCTTGGTGCGCCGATTCATCCGCGCAGCTTGCAGCGCATCTTCCGCCAGCACCATCAGTTCGGGCGGCCCGTCGCTGGGAAAGATGGCTTCGAGCGCCGTAATCTTGCCGCGGAAGATCTCCGTCGGCGACGTCACCTGGCCCGCATAAACGATGAGCGCCGCGCCCAGCTTCAGGATGGTGCCATCTTCAAACACCTGGTCGCCGACCCCGCCGGCGAAGGAGCCGAAATTGCTGAAGCGCAGCTCCAGATCCGACATGCCGGCTTCGTGCTCGCACATCTTCATGCCCAGCAATTGCGCGGACACTTTGTCGTTCAATTGACCATCCACCTGTACGGTGGGGATGGCGCAATATACGGCGTCGGAAGTGACGGGTGTTTCAGGCATGGCTAATCCGCTCGCAAGCGCAGATGGCGCTCGCGAAGTTTTTCCATTTCCCCCTTGAAGTCGGGCTTCGATTGAGGCGCCGCGCTTTGCGTTGGCGCGCCAGCGGACGCCGCGGGCGTCTGCGTTTCCACCTGCAAATCGTCGATGCTAACAGCCATATTCCGTTCCTTCGCAATCAATCGCCGTCGAAAGTCAACGAGTCGCTCAGACTGGCAGTGACGCCCACGTCCGTGGAGAAGCCGGGTGACGACAGAGCCACGCCACCCAGGCCGAAGCTGGCGTTGGCGCCCACGGAAACGTCCACCCCCACGGTGGCCGGCAACATGCGCATGGGATCGAGCTGCGCGGTGGTGCTGATGGTGGCGCGCCCGGTCTCGAGGCCCACGAAGGCCCCCATGGTAGCCGGCACTCCCGCCGACGCTTGGGATCCGAACAGCGCTCCGCCACCCGCGGCCAAAGTTACCTGGGCGCCGCCGCCCGTCGAAACACTGACACCGGCGCCCAGCGAGATTCCGGCCGATATTCCGGCGCCGGCAGACACCCCACCGCCGATTCCAAATCCCGCGCTAGCCGAAGCACCCAGCGAAAATCCGGCGCTCGCGGAAATCCCAACGCCAGCGCCCGCCGATATACCCACTCCCGCGCCCGCCGAAAGACTCACTCCCAGGCCGCCGGAGATTCCGATGCCGGCGCTCGCGCTGGCCGAAGCGCTGGCCACGAATCCTACGGCGGCATTCAACTGGATGCCGCCACCCACTTGCAAAGCGGCGCCGCCGGTGAAGCGCGGATTCTCCACCCCATTGGCGCTGGCCAAAGCGCGGGTCGCATTCGGATCTCCGCCCTGAGCCGCCGCTTGGGCCACGCTGCCATTGGCCGGCGTGGGTACCAGGCTGCCGGTGGCCGGAGGCGTATTCGCGGAACCCGCGTCGAACACATTATCCTGACGCGCCAAGCCAATGCTTACCAAGGCCCGCAATGGGATTCCGTCCGCCGAGAAGAAATCGATAGTCTCTTTGAACGATTCCATGAATCCCTGGAACTGATAGGCGCCCCACTGAAAACTCAGCACCGCAGGCGCGGGAGCGTTGGCGCCGCTGCCGCTGCTACTGCTGCCGCCCTTATTCGCCTGCGCCGAGGACTGCATGAACAGCGCCACCTGGCTGGTGACCTGCCGCACGTCCGCGCCCGTATCGGTGGTGTCGAATTGCAGGTCCATGGTCAACTTTCCGGTGAACTGCGCGGAAAACTGACGCCGCTTCGGATCGCCGCCCTGCTGCTTGGTGGAATTCTCCACCGAATAAACCAACGAAGCCGGATTGAAGTGCACGGGGATCGGCGGCCCACTGGGGAGCGCCTGCAACTGCGCCTTGACGACCGTTGGCATGGTTTGCGAGGTGGGGTTGGGCTGGCTCATGGAAGTCGCTCTCAAACCGCGGAAAGGCCCTCATGCACGAAGTGCAGTTCCTCGATGCCGACTTCCATGCCGCGCGCGTTCAAGTCGGCAAATTTGAACTTCACCGGCATAGCGTGCGCGAGCTGCCAGCCCATGATGGGCTGCATGGTGCCGTCGAGCAGCGTAATGGTGACCTGCAGCCGCGGCGCAAAATGTCCCGATGTGGCCACGTTGAAGATCTGCCACATGGAGCGATCGGTGCTCACGCCCCGTTTCAGCACCACCGTGGCGAACGTGACGCCACCCGCGCGCTGCGCCGCGCCGTAATTCCGGCCCCCCTCCTTGATCGTCTTGGGCTCCATGGTAGCTTCGAGTCCGGTGCATTCCGCGAAGCACATCTCCACGGGACTGCCTTGCGGACCCTGCGACAGCGAGTCGCCTGTGACGTTTACCCGAAACCGGAAAATGTGGAGCGGAACAATGCTGGGCGTGGCCATCAGCTCGCCTCCGCCATGATGGCGATGCCCTGGGAACTGGCGCCGCTGGTCTCGATCGCTAAGGTGACACGGATCAGTTCGATGGTGGCCGCCGCGGCGAAGGTCACTTGCGCCAGCAGCCGGCCGTTATCCAGATCGTTTTGCGTCATGGTGCTGGCGTCGCAACGAACCGAAAAGGCATCCTGCACCGTGGCCCCATCCAGCGCGTTCATTTGCCAGAGCTGGGTCATCAATTGCCCCAGCGAATTCTCCACGATTCTCCACACGGCCGGACCATTCTGTTGGAAAACCAGCCGTTCGCCCAACTGCTGCGCCGCGCGCGAAATCACCGATACCAGCCGATGGACCCGCGCCGGGCGGTACGCTTCGCCGGGATAAGCTGTCACATCGGAAAGAAGCCGCAGGCCGGCGGGCGTGAAACCGAACAGGCTCAGCCGCACGATCAGCGGCTTCCAGGAGTTGTCGCCCCAGGCCAGCGGCGTGGTGGGAACCTGCATCTCCTGCGCCGGCAAATACGGCGACAGATCGGAGATCTCCGAGGGAACGATCTTGGTGGCGTCCATGAAGGCGCCGCGCGTGAGGGCATTGCGCGCCAGCATTCCCACCAGCGCGCCATCCGGCGGTTCCAGCGACTCGTTCAGCACATCGGAACCGGTGGTGACCAGCCAGGGATAAGTCAACTGCAGGAATGCCGTCGACAGACCCGGCTCCGCGGGCGGCGGACCGTTGGATCCCGCCGGAATATTCTCCACCATTTGCTGCGCGATGACATTGTGGATATCTTGCGCAAGCGCCGCGCTGGACGGGTCTTCCACCGCGCCGGCGGCGTCCGGATCGCGGGGCAATGGGAAGGCCGCTACAAATTGAATGTTACGGATGTTGTTTTGGGTGAGATATCCGAGGACGGATTGGACGCTCTGGCCCCAACCCGCGAAATCGCCGGGCGTGAGCCGCGGAGCAGGCAACACGTATAACGGCAGCGGAGGGGCAATGACCGCCGACGGCGTACACGCCACGAATTGCGCCGGATTTGGCGGAGGGGCGGGAACCAATCCCGCGGCGGCCGTGGGCCCCGAAGCCGATAATACCGGCAGATCGGGCAGCGCCAGGAACGACACGTCCGGCAATCCGCCCAGATGTCCCACGCCGTGCCAGCTTCGGCGGTCGTCCACCGCATAGAGATCGCTGGGCATCAGTCCAGCCAACTTCAGCGCTTTGCCGGTTGTGCCATTTTGCGGAACGTCGTCGTGTGGGCACACCGGATCGCCCATGCGCACCACATAACAGCGCCTTCCGCCCTGCGCGAAGAACGACCGTACGGCCGTGGCCAGGTAGTCGGTTCCGTAGCTTAGCGGCGATCCACCGGGATCGAAAAGCGAGGTAAATGTCGCGTAACCTTCGATGGGCAGCGGGATATCGGTGAAAGGCGGCCCGATGGGCCGGGCGTAGGGGCCATCCGTCCAGCCATGCGCTTGCAGCCAGTCCTGGATTGCGGGAGGCAGCGCCGAACCCGTGGCGCGCGCCAGGCCCACAAAACAGGCGACATCGTTGCGGGCGGGGTCCGACTCGACCACCGGACGCCCATAGTCGAACACGATGCGGCTCATGGGTTACTCTCCGGACAGTCTGGCGCCTTTCGCCCGCATAGCTACGAAGCTGCGGAGATCTCGTAGGCTTCGGCAGCCAGCACCAGTTCTTCCACCGCTACTTCGCCGCCGCCCTTGCCCGCCAGCGTGGGACCGGTATACTTCATGGGCACCACGGCGCGCAGTTTCCATTGCTGCATCGGCTTACCCGATTCATCGAGCATGGTGATGACCACATCCCGCTGCGCGGCCACGCCGGTGGTGCGGGTGGCCGTAATCCAAGCCCACAAATCGGAGGTGTCCACCACGCCGCGCTTCAGCGTGACGTCGCCCACTTTGTGCGACCCGGGAATCTTGCGCACATGCGGCGCCGGTTCATTGCCGTCGCGGTATTCCGAGATGTGGATGTCGGTCTCCAATCCCGAGACGTCCGAGAAACCTCCCAACAGCTTGTGGGGGTCGCGTCCGCCGATGTCGACGGTATAGTTATATGCCGGTAGAGGCGCGGTTCGAGAAGCCATTGCGATTCTCCTATTCGATTAGTTGCCTTACTAACTTTGCGCCAGAGCCGTGGTCTGGCCAATCCGGAAGATGACGAACTCAGCCGGTTTCAACACCGAAACGCCGATCAGGCAAATCATGCGCCCGTTGTCGAGATCGTTCTGAGTCATGGTGGTCCGGTCGCAACGCACGAAATAAGCCTGTGAGGGGCTGTCTCCGAGTAAGTTGCCGGACGCGTATTCGTTATAAAGAAACGAGTCGATGGCCTCCTTCACCCGGGACCACAAAGTCGGCCCATTGTTCTCGAATACCGCCCATTGCGTGCTGTTGTCGATGGAGTGTTCGAGATAGATCAGGTAGCGGCGCACGTTGAGGTACATGAACTCCGGGTCGGAGCTTGCCGTGCGCGCGCCCCACACCCGGAATCCGCGGTTGGGAAAGTAGCGCAGGCAGTTGATTCCCAATGGATTCAGGATGCCCTGCTCCGCGAAGCCGATATCCCGTTCCAGCCGCGACGCGCCTAGTATCACTTCGTTGGCGGGGGCCTTGGATACGCCGTTCTCCTCGTCGCTGCGCGCCCAGATGCCGGCCATGAAACCGGTTGGCGGCACTGCGATCTCCGCGGCGACGGCCGATCCGGTAGTCGCCAGCGGATTGGGGGTGAGCACCCAGGGCACATACAAAGCCGCATAACTGCTGTCGATCACGGCCCGCACGCCTTCGTTGTCCGATGCGAGCTGATTGGGTGGCGTCTCCAGCACCGCGACGCGATAAGCCCGCTGCTGGCTGACGTGCGTGATCAGACTATTGATGGTGTCCTGGCTGCTGGTGAAGATACCCGAGCCGGGCGCGCCTACGATGGCAATCTCTTCGATGGAAGTGAACAGCGCCAGCGCCGCGTCATAGTCCGTCGATTCCGGCGCCTGGCCATCGTTGCCGCCCTTAAGGGTATAAGGTTGGGTGGTCGCTGCGCTGGGCCCGCCCCAATTGGCGAAGATGGTGGAGAATAACGTGGTGGCGGTCAGGTTCGATCCGATGGCGAACGAAACCTGGTTTTGCAACGCGTCGATGTGCCGCGGCGGCGTAGGCGCCAGCACCGTGCCGAGATAATAGGGGTGCGCCGGATCGAAGCCTAATCCATCGAATACGGCGTTCGACCCGGCAGCCGTGCTGGCGGTGACCTGCATCGTCAGGACGTATAGGCCTGGAGGCGTGGGCGACGGTAACCCCACGCCGCCACTCTGGAACGGGCCCGTGGCGCCGTTCGTGAAAAAGGTAATCGGCGCAAATACCTGGGCATTGGCCGCATGCGCGGCCGCGGCTGGATGGTTCAAGGTCGCTACTGTCCCGGTGGTATCCACCTGAGTCACGAAAAAAGTCTCTCCATCGATCGTCAGCACGCCCGGAATACCGGGGACGGGAGCCGCCGCTTTGGCCGGCGCGGCGGTCGTGGTAGGCGCCGGTGTGGTGGTGGCCGCGGGTGTCGTGGTAGCTGCCGGTGTCGTGGTAGGTCCCGCCGTGGTGGTGGGTTGCGGTGGCACAGGGGCGGTAATGGTCACTTGCTGACCGCCCACGGCGAGAGGTCCGAACAGCGCCCCCACCTGGCCCAGGACCACGGCTCCCTGGGCGTGCGTCGCCGCCGCAGTGCGAGTCACTGTGAGCTTCGTCCCGGTAGAGTCCGTAGCGGTCACGGTCATCGCTTCGCTGTCCACTAATACGCCCGCGGCCGCGCCCCAAGCGAGCGGTGCGGCCAGCACGATCTGCTTGTCGGTGGTGGCAACGGCATTGGCCAAAGACGAGATGTTCGCCGCCGAAGCTACTAGCGAGCCGGCTGGCAGGCTGCCGATATTCTGCGTGCGCGCCGTTTTCAGAGTCACTGTCACTGTCTGATTCCCATTTTTGCCGGGAAAGCGGGCCGATACGACTACGTTTGAAGCGGAGGCCACGCCGCTCGCGGCGATACCCAGGTCAGTAGGGCTGTTGGGGGCAAACACGCGCGAAACGTAGAGTTGCGAGCCGCCATTGTCGAAGAACGCCTTGACGGCCATCGCCATATAGTTGGTGTAGCAGGTACCCGACAACATCACACTGTCGTAACTGCCGTAGACGTTCTGAAAATCTCCGAAGCTGGTCAGTAACTCCGGAGCAGTATTGGTGGGACCCGTGCGGGTGACACCGGCAAAGCCGGTCGTGCTGGTCCCCACGCCTTCAATTGAAGGCGCCCGGAAACTGACTTCCTCGACATAAACGCCTGGTGTTAAATACTCGGGCATTCTTCCTCCTTAAGTCACAGAAATCGTAAGTCTGACAAACACGGTTAGGCCGGGGCCAAGTTGTACCCCGGTTTGCGACGCAGTTTTCCACTGGGTGCTGGACAGATTCGTTAATATGTCGTCCGGATTCGAGATCGAGCCCGGCGGAAGCTTAAGCGTGGCAGGGTTGAACCAGGCGGTTACGGTGGCCGGCGTGGTGGCTTCCGTGACCGCTCCGGTGCTGTTACCGCTGGGCTTCAGGCCGAGCCCCGGCACCGCGAGCAATGCTTCGCCGAAGGCGTTTGTGACTCCGGTGGCGGTCAAAGCCTGGACTACCGCCCCCGCCAGCGGGAGCGGCGGCGTGGCGTTGTTCACCACCGCTACGCGAACCACCGCCCAATTGGGCGCCACGGGCGCCGCCGGCGTTGGGTATAAGACTATTGTTTGAGGTGTGGTCACAGGCGGCAGTTGCGGTGCTGCGGCTTGCGGCGTGGTGGTGGGTTGCGGGGTAGTAGTGACTTGCGGTGTGGTCGTGGCCGGCGGTGTGGTGGTAGGAGGCGGCACAACCGGTACGCCACTTGTAATAATCGGCGGCAAAGGTTGCGGAGCTTGAATCGCAGCCACCCGCGGCAGATATCGCAACGCCGGATCTTGAATCGTGATCTTATAAGTCGTTGGTGGAGGCCATGAAGCGGGATCCGGTGTTAATAACTGAGTTTTGTTTCTATCGACACCCGGTGCATCCATGACTGCGAACACGCCGCTGCGGTTACGGCGCAGCCCTAATTGCGTCCCGGTGACCAACAGCGGAGAGAGCACGGAACTGCTCGTGATTGCGTCCACGCAAACGAATCCGGCGAGAGCGTGCCGATCGATATTCTCTTTCATCGGGGCGCTCCGTTGCCGGCGTACTCGAATCGGGTGGCTACCACCGGCGGCTCGGCCTGGCGGCCGATGTCGATGCGCACTACCCGGGCTATGTAGCAGACGCTCAGTCGGTATTTGGGACCCAAAGCATCCCAGATCCGCAAGATATCTTCCAAGCTGAGATCCGCGGGCACCAGGTGGACGCTCTCGGTGGGATCCCAAATCGCGCTCGGCGTAAGAATGGAATTGTCCAGGATGGGAGTTGCCTGGAGTTGCTGCATCGTCCAGCCGAGGATGGTTTGCTCGGCCTGCGGATCCGTTCCCCAGTAAGTAATCAGGTAATGCAGGTCCAGGAATAGAACCGGTCTCTTGTTAGGCTCGTCTTGTATGCGCGTGGCGGCCCGGAAGTTTTCATCTATCGTAATGCGATGCAGGAAGATGGTAACTACTTGATCCAGGGCCGTCTGATCTTCTTCCGCAATCCGCGAGCTAGCCACCAGTTGAAACGTCACGCTGGGATATTGGGTTTTCAGTGCGGCCGGAAAGCTGTTCCCCAAGTACTGCGCCAAAGAGTTACCAACCGAGTATATGGCCGTGTAGTCAGCCAACAGTATCCTCCTGGTGCGGCATGTCTAGCGCGGTGCGGCAGCAATCCTCCTTCCAAAGCGGGAGGACTGGTAACACTACGGTTTGGGAGCGATGTGCGGCATGCATGCCGCAGGGCGAGCCTTCCGGGCGGGCGCGTCTGATAGTCTGGTGTTCCCGAAAGGCTTAATTAGTAGGGTGTTCGGGCGTGCGGCAGATTGGCCGCACATACTTCACGACGCCACGGTCGGCCTGGGAGGTCTCCGCAGGCCACGGGCCTGCCCCACTATTTATACAGACCTTGGTCGGTCATCTCAGAAATACGCTGGCATATGCGAATGGCGTATTTGTGGGGCAGCGCCCCGCGCTGCGGCGGCCTCCCAGGCCGCCTGGCCGGGCGGACCGAGGGTCCGCCGCTGGAGTTTGGACATTTTGCGACCCTGACGTGGCGCACGCTCTCAGCGTGCCGCGACCGCACTCATGCGGTCGCCGCGGGCGTAGCCCGCGGAGGGGCGGACCGAGGGTCCGCCGCAGGCCACGGGCCTGCCCCACTAT
>Ga0302326_10025056_pt1 | contig 12103 bp, 9 predicted proteins | sample Palsa_T0_3_FD_202264 | JGI IMG/M metagenome (GOLD analysis project Ga0302326, IMG submission 202264) | Peat permafrost microbial communities from Stordalen Mire near Abisko, Sweden - Palsa_T0_3 | ecosystem: Environmental > Terrestrial > Soil > Palsa > Peat permafrost | place: Sweden: Abisko...
GAAGCCGCCAAAGCCAACGTCAAAATCGTCCTTGAAGCCAGCGTCCAGCAAGTCCGCCGCGACACCGATCAGGCGCGCGGTTTCGAAATCCTTACAAACACCGCCACCATCGCCACCACAAACTTAGTCGTAGCCGCAGGAGGCCTCTCCATCCCCAAAATGGGCGCCACCAGCTTCGGTTACGACATTGCACGCCAGTTCAACATTCCCGTCCGCGAACCCCGTCCAGTCCTCGTCCCCCTCATCCTCAACGCCACAGACCAGGGCCTTTACTGTGAACTATCCGGAGTCTCCGCCGACGTGCGCGCCTCCATCGGCAAACGAAGCTTCCGAGAAAAACTCCTCTTCACCCATCGCGGACTCAGCGGCCCAGCCATCCTGCAAATCTCCTCTTATTGGAACGGGTCGGAACCAATCCAAATCGACTGGGCCCCCAACTACGACTTCCTCGCCGCACTCCGCAAACCCAACGCCCGTCGAGACCTCAGCGCAGCCAAAGCCGCTCTGCGAACGAAGCTCCCAGCCCGCCTCGCAGAACACCTCCTCGAAGCCGCCCCACCACCAAATTGGACCAACCACGCCCTCGACGAGTTGGAGCGCCAACTCCACAACTGGCCCTTCACCCCCACCGGCACCGAAGGCTACGAGAAGGCAGAAGTCACCGCGGGAGGCGTCAGCACCGACGCGCTGTCCGCACAAACCATGGAATGTCGGGAAGTCCCAGGCCTCTACTTCATCGGTGAAGTCGTTGACGTCACGGGCCATCTCGGCGGATTCAACTTTCAATGGGCATGGGCGTCGGGCGCAGCCGCCGGCCGCGCTGTCTAGCGAGCACCAGACAGTCCGTCAAATCCCCGAATACCACGCATACCCGCCCTCCGCCGCCGCCGACCCCAGCCCCTTCCCAATCCCCTTCATAGAATCGGTCGCCGTCAGCCGCATGACGTACTTCACGCTCTTGTACCCCAATTGCCGCGGCACCCGCATCCTCAACGGGCCGCCAAACCCCACCGGCAGATCGCCGTCGTTCATCCCCCACGTCAGCAGCGTCTGCGGGTGCAGCGCGTCTGCCATATCGAGACTGTCCCAACCATCCTTTTCCATCGCGGTGTACACGATATACCGCACCTGCGGCAGGGTCCCCGCCTCGCGCAGCACCGCCTCAACCGGCGTCCCAATCCACTCGGCGACGTACGACCACCCCTCCTCACACACCACCTCTGTGATCTGGCTCCGCGTCCCCAGCGCCCGCAAATCCTCGACCGACAACGACAGCGGCCCCGCCACCATCCCATCCACCGTCAGCGTCCAGTCCCTGAAATTCACTGCCTGATGCCGCTTGAACTCGTCGTTGTGCGGCGCAACTTCATTCATGAACGGCGACTTCGAAATCATCCCCCGCGGAAACTCGCGCGCCAGCGCATGCTTCCCCATCACCCGCTGCGCCGCATACGTAAGCGTCTCGCCCGGTCCATAAACACCGCCGCCATCCGGTGGGATCAGCCCATACCGCCGCGCAATGCGGTCAGCCGCCGCCAGCCCCGCCACACCCGCCACCGTTACCGCGCCACCCGTCAACAGCTTCCGCCGCGAAATCGGACTCATACCCGCTCCTTCCCCACGACGACATCGGCTCCAACGCCGCCCGTGATCATCTCCCGCATCCGGCTCCAGAAACCCGCCAGGGCGATCATCACAATGTGCACCACCAGAAACACCACCAGCAAATCCGACACGAAGAAATGCAAAGTCCGCGCCGACTGTCTTCCCCCGAGCACATCCACAAAAAACGGAAGCACCGCATTGAACCCCGGCGAAAGCGCGAGCCCCGTCCAGATCACCAGCGGAAACAAAACGAAAATCACGCCGAGGTAAACCGTCCGCTGCACCACGTTGTACGACCGCGCTCCCGCATCATCCCGTGCGCGCCGACCTCGAAAAGCGAGCCAATAATCCCGCCAACTCCGCTCGCCTGCGGCGGGCAACAGGTCCTTCCGAAAATGCCCCGTCCAAAAACCGGCAATCCCGTACACCACGCCAGTGATCACCGCCAGCCACGCCGCCTCAAAGTGCAGATACCGGCTCCATCCATTCTGATCCGGCATCACATATCCATACCCCGTTGGCACCGTGTCCCGCGACGAAGGAATATGAATCGTGAACAGCGGCTTCATGTTCACGTTACCCGTCTCGCCCCAGTAAAACCGAGGGTGCGATATCACCAACTCCCCGCCCGTAATCACCAGCGCAATAAACGCAATTACAGTGAGCCAGTGCGTCCACCGCACCACAGCACTATGCCTGGGAGTTGTCTGTTGAACAGGACTAGCAACGGCTGACATTCCGGGGAGAATAGCACAAACCGCCCGCTCCGAGTCGGAGATGCTCAGCAGCACACACCGAACCAGGAAAGATCCCGGGTGCCCCATCCTGGTGCGCGGCGCTTTTCCGCGCAGCAGGGTGGGATGCCGCCCACTCTCAATCGGCCGCGTTTTGAAAAATTCGCGGTTCCAGGGCGACACAGCACCCTCAGAACCACCGAGTCATCAAAACCTTCTGCTCCGTATAAAACGACACCGCATCCTTCCCATGCGCGTGCAAATCCCCAAAGAAAGAATTCTTCCACCCCGCAAACGGAAAAAACGCCATCGGCGCAGCGACGGTCATGTTCACCCCAACCATCCCCACCTCCACCCGGCTCTGATACTCGCGCGCCGCCTTCCCGCTCTGCGTGTAGATCGTCGTCGTGTTCCCAAAGTCCGAAGAGTTCACCAGCCGGATCGCATCGTCCAGCGTTTCCGCCCGCAGCACCGACAACACCGGCCCAAAAATCTCCTCGCGCACAACCGTGGCCGATGGATTCACATGATCGAGCACCGTAGGCCCCACAAACGCCCCCGCCGGATCGGCCTCGACCGAACGTCCATCGCAGATCGCCATAGCTCCTTCCGCCACGCCCTTCTCGATGTACCCCACCACCCGCTTCTTCTGATCCTGACCCACCAGCGGCCCGACGGACACGCCCGCATCCATCCCATCGCCCACCTTCAGAGCCTTCGCCCTTTTCACCAGCAAATCCAGCAGAGGCTCCGCCACATCGCCAACAGCAACCAGCACACTCCCCGCTAAACACCGCTGCCCCGCCGCGCCAAACGCCGACCCCATAATCGCTTCGACCGTCTGCGGCAAATCTGCATCCGGCATCACCACCAGATGATTCTTCGCGCCACCCAGCGCCTGCACACGTTTCCCGTGCGCCGCCGCTTCCTTGTAGACAATCTTCGCCACCGGCGACGACCCCACAAACGAAATCCCCTTGATCAGCGGATGAGCCAACAGCGCCTCCACTACCTCGCGCCCGCCGTGCACCAGCTGGATCACGCTCGCCGGCAATCCCGCATCGAGCAGCAACTCCACAACGCGCGTCGGCGTCATGGGAACCCGCTCCGACGGTTTCAGCAAAAACGTGTTCCCCGCCGCAATCGCAAACGGATACATCCACAGCGGCACCATCGCGGGAAAATTAAACGGCGTAATCCCCGCACACACCCCAATGGGCTGCCGAATCGTTCTGCAATCGATTCCCTTCGCCACATCGTTCAGCGAATCGCCCATCATCAGCGACGGCATCCCGCAAGCAACTTCGACCATCTGGATCCCGCGCTTCACCTCGGTCATCGCGTCTTCGAGCGTCTTGCCGTTCTCCCGCGTCAGAATTGTGCCAAGCTCTGTTACATTTTTCTCGAGCAGCGCCTTGAACCGATACAGCGGCTGCACTCGATCGACCACCGGCACCTCGCGCCATTCGAGCCACGCCTGATGCGCAGCCTTCGCCGCGCGATCCACATCCGCCGCGCCCGCATGCGGCAGCACCGCCAGCGTCTCGCCGTTCGCCGGATTCACAATCGGCTGCTGCATCTTTCCTTCCGGCGCCGCCCACCGCCCCGCAATGTACGACGAAGTCACCGCCACATCCGCAATCACTGTGCTCATGCCTCTTCTCCCGCCAGTCCCGCGACTGGAGCTTCAACCGCCGCGCCCCGCATCAGCGCAACATAGATCCCACCAGAGACGAAGAATCCCACAAACCATGCATAGTCGTAAAGCCAGTGCACCGCCGGAACAAGTCGCCCAATCAACACCAGCCCGACCCCCGCCACCAGCGCGCCAATCGCCTTCGGATTCACACCGCTCCGGTACTCATAAATCCCGTTCCGCATATAGAGCGACTCCACATCCAGCCGCTTGCTGCGAATCACAAAATAATCCGCCACCATGATCCCCGCCACCGGACCCAGCAGCCCCGAATACCCGACTAGCCAACCAAAAATATAATTGTTGAAGCTCGACAGCAGCTTCCACGGCATCATCGCCAGGCCCAGAAACCCCGTAATCAGCCCGCCCGTCCGAAACGAAATCCACTGCGGATTCAAATTCGAAATGTCATTCGACGGGGACACCACATTCGCCGCCACGTTCACGTTCAGGGTCGCCACCAGCAACGCGATCATCGCGATAAACGCCACCACCGGTTGATGAAATTTCCCCATCAGTTCAATCGGGCTCCAGATCGCATGCCCAAAAATCATCGCCGACGCCGACGTCACGGCGATCCCGATAAACGAATACAGCGTCATTGCAACAGGCAATCCAAACGCCTGTCCCACTACCTGCGCGTGCTGGTCTCTTGAGTAGCGCGTGAAGTCCGGAATATTCAGCGCCAGCGTCGCCCAGTACCCCACCATCGCCGTCAGCGACGGGAAGAAGAACCGCAAAAACGACCCCGTCGAATAAAAATGGCTCGGCTCGGAAAGCATTGGCCCAAACCCGCCCGCCTTGTGCAGCGCAAAGAACAGCAGCAGCAGCGACATCACCAGCATGAACGGCGCAGAGAATCCCTGCAGAAACCGAATGCTCTCAACGCCCCTCCACACCACCACCATGTTCAGCGCCCAAAATCCCAGGAAGCACGCCCACACCGACCACGGCGCCGTCTCCACGCCCGGCCAAATCGCCAACAGCATCGCGTGAATCGCCTGCCCGCCAATCCACGATTGAATCCCAAACCATCCGCACGCTACAATCGCCCGCAAAATCGCCGGCACATTCGCCCCGCGCGTCCCAAACGACGCCCGCACTAAAACCGGAAACGGAATCCCGTACTTCGCCCCCGCATGCGCGTTCAGCAGCAGCGGCACCAGCACAATCAAGTTCCCCAGCAGAATCGTCCCCAGCGCCTGCTTCCAGTCCATGCCGCCCGCAATCAGCCCCGAGGCCAGCATGTACGTGCTCACCTCCATCGACATGCTGAACCACAGCGAGACGTAGTTATACGTCCCCCACGTGCGATGCGCTGCCGTCGTCGGTGCAAGGTCCGCGTTGTAGAGGCTGCTCTCCGGGACAATCACTGCCACGCCCCTCCGCGTGCCGCTCTGCGCAAATACGCGCCGCGCCCCACCTTGCCCAAATATTTCCCGTCCTCCACGATCAGTTCGCCGCGCGAGTAAACCTGCTTCGCATTCCCGCGCACCCTGAACCCCTCAAACATCGAGTAGTCGCAGCGCATGTTGTGCGTCTTCGCGCTGATCGTGTGCTCCGCCTTCGGATCCCACACCACCAAATCCGCATCGCTCCCCGCCGCCACCGTTCCTTTCTTCGGATACATCCCGAAAATCCGTGCCGGAGCCGTCGCCGTAATCTCCACAAACCGGTTGAGCGAGATCTTCCCCGCGTTCACCCCATGGTGATGGATCAGCTGCATCCGGTTCTCAATTCCCGGCCCGCCATTCGGAATCTTCGTGAAGTCATTCACGCCCAAAATCTTTTGATCCTCAAAACAAAACGGACAATGATCCGTCGACACCACCTGCAAATGATCGTCCTTCAAGCCATCCCACAACTTCGGTTGATTCTTCTTCTCTCTCAACGGAGGCGTAAACACCCACTTCGCATCCTCGAATGAGTTGTGATTCATCGTCTCTTCGAGCGACAGCAACAAGTATTGCGGACAGGTCTCCGCAAACGCTGGCAGCCCCCGATCCCGCGCCTCCCTCACCTGGTTCAGCGCGTCCTCGCTCGACAAATGCACGATGTAAACCGGAGCCCCCGCCATCTCCGCCATCGCGATCGCTCGCTGCACCGCTTCGGCTTCTGCAATCGTCGGCCGCGTCAGCGCGTGATAAATCGGAGCCGTCTTTCCCGCCGCCAGCGCCTGCTGCACAATCACATCAATCACCGACCCATTCTCCGCATGCATGCAGATCAGCGCGCCATTCTTCGAAGTCTGCTGCAGCGCCTTAAAGATCGTCGCGTCATCCACCATCAGCACGCCGGGATACGCCATGAACAACTTGAAGCTCGCCACCCCCTCGCGCACCAAATCGTCCATGTCTTCGAGGCCGGAAGTCCCCAAATCCGTCACGATCATGTGCAGCCCGTAATCGATGCACGCCTTCCCCGCGGCCTTCTTCCACCACGTATCGAGCGCTGCCCGCATCTTCGTGCCCTTCGCCTGAATCGCAAAATCGACAATCGTCGTCGTCCCGCCAATCGCCGCCGCCCGCGTCCCCGTCTCAAAATCATCCGCCGAAGTGGTCCCCCCAAAGGGCATATCAAGATGCGTATGCGCATCGATCCCACCCGGCAAAATCAGCATTCCCGCAGCATCCACCACCGAATGCCCCGCAGAATCAATCCCCGCCCGCACCTCCTTGACCGTCTCACCCTCAACCAAAACATCCGCGGCAAAAGTCATCTCCGCAGTGACAACCGTCCCGCCCTGGATCAACAGTCCCATAAAACCTCGAAAGCAGAGTTAACAGCGTGAAGAGCAGAATCAGGTTGCGATCGTCATTTCAATTCTGAGATCGCCGTGAGCGGAGTGACGTACCCGGACGATAACCTCGGTAGGGCGAAACCCCGGGGCCGTCAACCGCAAATAATAGGTCCCCTTTTCTGGTCCGGGCCCAAACGAGCATTCTCCTTTTTCGTTGCTCGTTGTTCCATCCACAATTGAGCCACCCTCGGTCGCAGCGTTCAATCTTCGCGCCGGCGATCGCATCGCTGGCGGGATCGACTACGACACCGGCCAGATGCGAGACAGAAATCGCCTTTTCGTGGATCACAGTGAACTGCCCATGCAGCGTCGACACCGACAGCACCATAGCAGCGAAGAGAACGAGTGAGCGAAGCAAAGTTACCCTTCCCGTCCCGGCGCAGCGCACTCCCCACTCGAACGCTCCGCCCAAGTCTCCGCCGTCTTCCCCGTAGCCACTTCCACCATCGTGATGCAATTCTCCACCGGACAAACCAGCGAGCAAAGATTGCACCCCACGCACTCCGTCTCATCCACCCGCGGAATCCTTGCGAGCGGCGTCGCGCCATGCCCATTCGCCGAGCCATCGAGCTTAGGAATCGGCGTCACCGTAATACTCGCCCGGGTCACCGCCTCAACCGACGCAGGCGTCGCGTGCAGCTCCACATGCCCATCCTCCGGCCCCGACACTCGATCCACGTGAATGCACTGATGCGCCCCATCCCAGCAAGCGATGTAGCAAAGCTCGCACCCAATACACTTCGCCTCGTCAATGTGCGCGACGATTTTGTAACTGAGATTGAGATGTTTCCACTCCGTCACCTTCGGCACCACCAGCCCGCGAAAATCCTCAATGGACGAATAGCCTTTTTCCGCCATCCAATTCGACAGCCCATCAATCAGGTCCTCAACAATCCGATACCCGTAGTGCATCGCTGCCGTGCACACCTGCACCGTCCCGCACCCCAGCAGGATGAACTCCGCGGCATCTTTCCACGTCGCAATCCCGCCAATCCCCGAAATCGGCAATCCCGCCGTCTCCGCATCCGCCGCGACTTGTTGAACCATGTTCAGCGCAATCGGCTTCACCGCCGGCCCGCAATATCCTCCATGTGAGCTCTTCCCATCCACATTCGGCCGAGGCGTGAGCGTGTCCAGATCGATCCCCGTAATCGAATTAATCGTGTTAATCGCCGACACCGCATCTGCCCCGCCACGCTTTGCCGCCCTAGCAATCACTCGAATATCGGAGATGTTCGGCGTCAGTTTCACGATCACCGGCGCCCGCGCCTTCTCCTTCACCCACGCCGTAATCATCTCCGTGTACTCGGGCACCTGCCCCACCGCCGACCCCATCCCCCGCTCGCTCATCCCATGCGGGCACCCAAAGTTCAGCTCCAGCCCATCCGCCCCCGCATCCTCCGCCTGCGCCACAATCGTGTGCCACGCCTCGCGCTTCGACTCCACCATCAGCGACGCAATCACCGCGTTCCTCGGATACCGCCGTTTCACCTCCGCGATCTCGCGCAAATTAACGGCGAGCGGCCGATCGCTGATCAGCTCAATATTGTTGAGCCCCATCATCCGCTGCCCGTTCCAGTCCACCGACGAGTAGCGCGACGACACGTTCACCACCGGCTCCCCAATCGTCTTCCACACCGCGCCGCCCCAACCCGCATCGAACGCGCGCATAATCTGCTCACCGCAATTCGTCGGCGGAGCCGATGCCAGCCAAAACGGGTTCGGCGAACGAATCCCAGCAAAATTCACGGCAAGATTCGGCCTGGGATTTCCGAGTTTGCCATTGTCTTGCCTATCGGTCCGGTTCGGAGTCACGTTCGAACGCCTTTCTCCGTGCTCTCCGTGTCCTCTGTGGTAAATAATTCGAAAGCCTGCGCCAAAGCCACCCCCGCCCGCTTCCCATCCGCGACAGCATCCACCACTTCGCGCCCGCCATTTACGCAATCCCCGCCCGCAAAATATTTTGGATTCGAAGTAAGTCCTGTGACCCGCTCCACCAACACGCGTCCATGGCTTAATTCGATTCCGCGGACCGACGAAAGCAAATCCAGCAGCGGAGATTGCCCAATCGCGTAAAAAATCTGCTGGCAATCGAAATGAAAATCCGTCCCCTCGACCGCCTCCAGCACACCCGAGTCATTCACCCGAGCCTGCGCGCATTCGAGCGATCGAATCCCCGACGCATCCGCATGAATTTGTACCGGAATGACCCGCCACAAAAACTGCACCCCCTCCTGCTTCGCGTGTTCGTACTCAAACGCAAACGCCGACATATGCCGCTCGCTGCGCCGATACAGAATCGCGACATTCTCCGCGCCCAGCCGCCGCGCCGCATTCGCTGCATCAATCGCCGTATTCCCCGCGCCAATCACAGCCACGCTCTTCGCCACCTGCGGCGGATCAGCCGTCTTATACCGCGTAATAAATTCAAGCGCGTCGATCACATCCCGATGCTCATCCCCAGGAATCCCCAGTCGCCGAGCCGCGCCCAACCCCACACCCAGAAAAATTCGATCGAAATCTTGTTCCAGTTCGTCGAGATCCGCCTGCGTACGAATCTCGACGCCGTACCGAAACTCCACTCCCAGCGCCTTGATCAGCTCAATCTCCTCAAGGCTAGCCCGCGCCGGCAGCTTGTACTCGGCCACTCCATAAGTATTCAGCCCACCCGGCAGCGCCCGCCGTTCAAACACCGTCACGTTGAATCCCCATTGCCGCAACTCTGCCGCACAAGCCAGCGAAGCCGGTCCCGCCCCAATGCAGGCAATTTTCTCCACCCGAGCCTCCGCCGACTTCAACGGCAGCCGTCCACCCGCCCGATGAAACGCGTCCATCGCAAATCTTTGCAGCCGCGCAATCTCAATCGGCTTTTTGTTGTAACGATGCAGAACGCAGGCGCCCTCGCACAGCACCTCTACCGGACAAGCCCGCGAGCAACTCGCCCCCAGCACATTCGCGTCCAGAATCGTCAGCGCCGACCCGCGCAAATTCTCCCGCGCAATCTTCCCAATGAACCGCGGCACATCAATATGCGTGGGACAAGCCCCCATGCACGGCGCGTCAAAGCAGTTCAGGCAACGATTCGCCTCGAGCAAAGCCGCCTGCGCCGTCAGCGGAGGATGCAGATCCCCAAACCGCGCCGCAATCTCCGAATTTCCCGAGAAGTTCTCCATCTCGCTAACCGCTCCTCAGCTAGCCGGACCATAGCTAACCGCATCTTCAGCTAACCGGTTCTTCACCCGCCTCCGGCTCTGCTCACGGCTTAACAAGGTCCCCATACATATCTGGCCGCCGATCCCGGAAGAATTGCCAGGTCTTCCGCACTTCCGCAATCTTGTCCAGATCCAGATCCGCCGTCAGCACCTCATCCTTATCCCGCGAAGCCTGCGCAAAAATCTGTCCCCGCGGATCGCAAAAATAACTCTGCCCGTAAAACTCCCCGATGTTCCACGGAGCCTCGGTGCCCACGCGATTGATCGCCCCCACAAAATACCCATTCGCTGCCGCGTGCGCCGGCTGCTCCAGCTTCCACAAATATTCGCTTAGCCCTGCCACCGTTGCTGACGGGTTAAAAACAATCTCCGCCCCATTCAACCCCAGCGCCCGCGCGCCCTCGGGAAAATGCCGGTCGTAGCAGATGTACACCCCAATCTTGCAAAACCCGAGATCGAACACCGGATAGCCCAGATTCCCCGGCCGAAAATAAAACTTCTCCCAAAATCCAGGCGCCACATGCGGAATATGCGTCTTCCGATACTTCCCCAGATACTCGCCGCCGCGCCCGATCACCGCCGCCGTGTTGTAATAGACGCCTTCGTTCTCCACCTCATATATAGGTACGACCAGCGCAACACCCAGCTCCTTCGACAACCCGCGCATCAGCTCAATCGTCGGCCCATCCGGCACTGGTTCCGTCGAGTCGTACCACCGCGGGCTCTGCTCCGCGCAAAAATACGGCCCGTAAAAAATCTCCTGCAGACAAACAATCTGCGCGCCCACGCTCGCCGCCTGCCGGATCAGCCCCACATGCTTTTCGATCATCGCCATCTTGATCTCGGTCAGCGACTTCTCCGCAGACTCCACATTCGTCGCCTGGATCAGCGAACACCGAACCACTCGCGCCATCCACAACCCCTTTTTCCGAAAAATGAAAAACCCAGGCCCCGCGCCAGCGGAGCCCCACCAAAACACAGCCAAAATCGTGCAGGAGGAAATTAGTCTACTCGAATTTCATTGCCACGCCACCGTTTTCGCTGTAACAACAAATATGGAACGACCCACCGCCGCCATCCTTCGCGCCATCCTCTTCCTCGCCCTTTCCGCGCTCCCCGCCGTTGCCGCCACGACCAAACTTCTCGTCACTCACATCAAGATTTTCACCATGGCCGACGGCCAAAAAGAGCCGATCGACGGTTACGTATTAGTGGCCGACGACGGCACCATCGCTCAGGTCCACGCCGGCGATCCGCCCGCCAACCTCAATCCCGCCCAAACCTGGGACGGTCACGGAGCCTGGGTCATCCCCGGCTTCATCTCCGCGCACTCGCACCTCTGGCAAGCCGCCTATCGCGGACTCGCCGCCAACCAAACCCTCCCCGGCTGGATCGACGACCTCTACGGCAAACACGCCCTCCGCAATTCCCCCGACGACTTCTATTGGTTCACCCTCTATGGCTCGCTCGATCACCTGCAGCACGGCATTACCGCTGCTTACAACTTCAACTACGGTGGAACCTCCTGGCAAAACCGCGGCAACGCCTTCGACGAAGCCGAGTTTCGTGCCGAATCCGAATCCGGCCTCCGCTTCGTTCACGGCTATCAGCCCGACACCATGAAGCCCGACTCCACGAAGCCTGACTCGGCGATCCAGGCCGCCCGCCAGCGCCTAAAATCCTTCCTCGACTGGACCGTGGCCCAGCCCGACAACGCAGCCTTCCTCAGCGTGATGATCAACGGCTCCACCGCCTTCAACAACACCGTGCAGCAAGCCGTCATGGAAGCCGCCCTCGGTAAAGAATTCCACCTCGGCAACGAAACCCACTTCGTCGAAGCCCCCGAGAACCAGGGCGAGCAGCGCAGCAAATTCCGCTGGATGCTCGACTCCGGCCTCGTCAACGACCGGCTGATCTTCGGACACTTCATCCACACCGATGAGTTCATCCTCGCCGAAACCGCCAAAGCCCATGCCTCCATGTCCTGGAATCCGCTCTCCAATGGACGCCTCGCGTCAGGCGTCGCCGACATTCCCAAATACCTCAAGCTCGGCAT
>Ga0302326_10025058_pt1 | contig 12103 bp, 6 predicted proteins | sample Palsa_T0_3_FD_202264 | JGI IMG/M metagenome (GOLD analysis project Ga0302326, IMG submission 202264) | Peat permafrost microbial communities from Stordalen Mire near Abisko, Sweden - Palsa_T0_3 | ecosystem: Environmental > Terrestrial > Soil > Palsa > Peat permafrost | place: Sweden: Abisko...
ATCTTCTGGAAGAAGGGAAGCCGCTTGAGTTCTTCCACTGCGACCGGAACTCCGTTGGGCAGAACGGTCTTTACGACGCTCTTGTTTGTCAGGGCGCCAGTTGGACAGGAAACCATGCACTCGCCGCAGGAGACGCAGGAGGAGTTCCCCATCGGCCGGTTCAGATCGAAGGCGATTCCCGCGTTGTAACCTTTTCCGCGCCTGCCCAGTACGTCGTTGTGGCGAATCTCATCGCAGCCGCGGATGCAACGGTCGCACAGTATGCACGCCTCGTGGTCTACCGAGATGACGAGTGAGGAATCATCTTGTCCCCTCGGCGACACTCGCTTGGCGAAGCGCGAAGTGGTGACGCCTTCGATGCGGGCGAGTGTTTCGAGCTCGCAGTCGCCACTGTTCCGCTGGCGGGCGCAGGGGCTTGGATGATCCGACATCAGCAATTCGATGATCATCCGCCGGGATTTTTTCACCTTGTCCGAGTTGGTCTGGACCTTCATCCCGTTTTCGGCCGGACGAATGCAGGAAGCCTGAAGCACTTTTTCGCCGCAGTCTACTGAGCAGACGCGGCAAACGCCTACGGGTCTTTCATTCTGCTGGTGACAGAGAACCGGAATCGCAATCCCGTGAATTCGCGCTGCATCGAAGACGCTAATGCCTTCGTCGACCGTCACAGGTTTGTCATCGATCGTAAGCTGGATTTGTCTCATCGGACTCGCTCGGCTCCTGGATTAACCACCAGATGATAACCCCCCAGATCAACCATGCATCGGGCAAACTCCCGTGGGGCACTTTCGCTGCAGAACGTGGGCTTCGATCTCCTCGCGGAAATTTTGTATCGCCGTGAGGATGGGATAGGGAACGAACTGACCTAAACCACAGATTGAGGTTTGTTTCATGGTTTCGGATAAATCCGCTATCAGCTCAAGGTCGGACGGAACGCCCTTCCCCTGGGTCCAACCGGTCAGAACATCGGTCATCTTCGCCGATCCCATGCGGCATGGAACACACTTTCCGCACGATTCGTTGCGGAAGAATATCACGGTGTTCAGGGCCATGTCCAGAATACAGCGGGTTTCATCGAGAACTACTATGGCTCCCGACCCCAGCATTGTGCCTGCGGCGGACATGGATTTGAAGTCGAGCGGCGTGTCCAGTTTTGAGGCCGGCTGGTATCCCGAGGCGGCTCCCGAAGGCGCGAACGCTTTCACTTTCCGGCCGCCAGGCGGACCGCCCGCCAGATTAAACACCACCTCCGAAAGCGGCAGTCCCATCGGTATTTCGTAAACGCCGGGTTTTTTGATGTCTCCCGAGATGCCCACAAATTTCAGTCCCGACGCGGCTGGATGGTGCCCCTGGCTCTTGAACCATTCGACGCCCTGAGCCAGAATCTGCGGGACGTTCGCGAACGTTTCGACGTTATTGAGCGCCGTCGGCTTGTTCCAGAGGCCCTGCACGGCCGAATTCGGCGGTTTGTTGCGCGGTTCGGCTCGCTTCCCTTCAAGCGCCTCGAGCTGCGCGCTTCCTTCCCCGCAAATGTAGCCTCCCGGGCTGAGGAACATTTCCAGATGGAACTTCAAATCGGTCCCCAGGATCGAATCGCCGAGTAGTCTCTCGCGTTTGCAGTACTCGATCTCCTCGCGTAGTATCGCGTCCTGCTCTTTGTACTCGTGCCGGAGATAAATAAAACCGCTGGTCCCACCGGTTACGAGGGCACAAATAATCACGCCCTCCACCACAAGGTGCGGCGTATGGGTCATGATGTAGCGGTCTTTGATCGTGCCGGGCTCGCATTCATCGGCGTTGCAGACGACGTACTTCACATCGCCCGGAGCCTTTTTCACTGCGTCCCACTTGATGCTTGTGGGGAAACCGGCGCCGCCCATTCCACCTAGCCCGGCCGCCTTCAGTGTTGCAATTACGCCGTTCCAATCGCGGGTTTCGACCAGCTTTCGCAGCGCACCGTATCGTTCCGTGCCTTTGTAAGGATCGGACTTCAGATCGGGACGGTGTAGGGCGAGCGTCTCATTCGGCAGTTCTATGCCGGCCAAGCCCGTTTGGATAACAATCTCCGCCTGCTCGACGGTGACGTTCCGGTAAAGCGTCTCGTTAACCGTCATGGCCGGTGCGCGATCGCACTGTCCCAAACAGGAACGTTCGTGGACATCCACCATCGACTTCCCCATCGGCAGAAAACGGCTTCTTAGGTCCGCGATGAGTTTATCGGCGCCGCGCAAATGGCAGGTCATGTCGCGGCAAACTTCAAGATGGAGCTTTGCGGGGGGAGTGGTATGAAACTCCGGATAGAACTCGGCGACGCCGTTGATCCTGTACAGCGGCAAGCCTATGTGCTTCGACAAGGTTTGCAGCTGGTCCGCCGGCAGATAGCCATGCTTATGCTGAATGGCCCTTAGTTCGTCGAAAAGCAACGTCTCCTCCATGAGGCGCCGGTTACCCGGTTTGCCTAGCGTGAAGCTTTACCGTTCCAGAGTACACCGTTTGTTCCGCACCCGATGCCGCGATTTGAGTCGCCGTGCCTATAAATTTTCATTGCCCGAAAGTATTGTCGCAAGTCATAATACAGAAATTCCATAGTTTCTATGCGCCTTTGATTAGATCACTATGCCCGGTCGAATAAGAACAACCAAGCAACTGGCACGGCGCATTCAGAAGGACTACTTCAAAAACACGTTCCCGATGCCGCGCTGGCGGCGTACGCTTTCCTGGATACTTGCCGCAGTCGGACTGGGTTACGTTGGCTGGTACGCCGTGGCGCGGGACGCCTCGATCTACAGCAGTGGGCCGGTTACGAAGGCGCATGCATCCTTTGGAACCAAATGCAGCTCCTGCCATGGCGAGGGTACCGGCGGCCGCGTAGGGACTGTACCAGACGAGCGGTGTGTTACCTGTCACGACGGACCCATCCACAATGTACGCCAGGTTTCCATGCCCGCTTGTGCAAGCTGCCACGTAGAACACCGGGGGCGGGAAGTTCTGCTGCCGGCCAGCAACGGGACCTGCACGGATTGTCACTCCAACCTGCATGTAACTGGGGGCGCTCCAACCGTGGCGGCAGCGATTCATTCGTTTACCGAGGGGCACCCGGAGGTCAGCGCGCAACTGCCCGGGGCAAAGGATCCGGGACAGATCAAGTTCAACCATAAGGTGCATCTGAAGAAGGACCTGCGCAGCATGAAAGGAAATGTTCAACTTCAGTGCAGCGATTGCCACCGGCCTGCCGGAATCGGCGCGGAGACGGTCTCGGCGCGGAGTGACACGCTGGCGGCTAAAGTTGATGGTCCGCGCCCTTCGCGGGCATATATGGCGCCAGTCACCTACGCAGGGCAATGTTCCAGTTGTCATCCCCTGGAGTTCGATAAGCGAATGCCCGGCTCCGTGCCGCACCAGAATCCCGAAGTGGTGCATGATTTTCTGGTCGCGAAATTTGAAGCGTATATCAAGACCCACCCGGAGGCGCTTCACGAGCCAGACCCGCAGAGAATTCCGCGCCAAACGCTTGATCCGGAGCCAGCCAATGCTCTAGAGTGGGTAACCTTGCGCACGGCGCAATCGGAACGGCTACTGTGGACGAAAACCTGCATTGAGTGCCATAAATTTGCGCCCGCCGCCCCAACAGACTACCTGCCGCGCGTGGTTCCGACGAACTTCAACACCAGGTGGCTGAAACACGCTAGCTTCGACCATTCGGCCCACGCGGCGTTCGAGTGCGTCTCTTGTCACAGCGGGGCTACGGCAAGCGAGAAAGCTTCAGACATCCTGATTCCGGGAATTGACGTTTGCAAGGAATGCCACAATCCGTCGGGTGGCCGCTCGGTCTCTGCGGGATCGAGCTGTTTGGAATGCCATCAATATCATGACTGGACCAAGGAAAAAGCCGTGGCGCCGGTCCAGCGGGAGAATAAGAGTGAGTAACTATTCGGGTGTGATCATTCTGACGGCGCTGATTGCTTCCGCACAGATCGTCATGGCACAGGAGACGCAGGAGGCAAAGTACACCGGCCCCGGCTCTTGCGGTTCCACAAGTTGCCACGGTGGAGTGCGGCCTCGGTCGGATAACGCCGTTCTGCAAAACGAGTTCACCACCTGGACCCTCCAGGATAAACATGCCCGCGCCGCCTCGGTTCTAAGTAACGATGTGGGCAAACGCATGGGCGTGATTCTTGGCGTCAATCCGCCGCAATCCCCCAAATGCCTGGTGTGCCACTCGCTCAATGTAGCGGAAAACCGCAAAACAAGGAGTTTCGATACTGGCGATGGCGTGAGCTGCGAAAGTTGTCACGGACCCGCTTCGAACTGGCTAGGGCCGCACACGACGCGCGGCTGGCAATATGAGAAGGGGCTGCAACTGGGCATGCGCAACACCCGCGACCTGGTGGGGCGCACCGAGACTTGCCTTTCCTGCCACCTGGGAGACGAGACAAAGTCGGTGGATCATGAAATGATTGCCGCCGGTCACCCGGATCTCTATTTCGAACTGAATTCCTTCACCGCCGCGATGCCGCGCCACTGGAAAGAAACGGACAAGGATCCGTGGATCGACCTGCGGGCGCTGGCTACCGGGCAAGGCGTGCAGTTACGCGAGAACCTGCGCCGCATTTCCCGTGAGGCTAAGAATTTCTGGCCTGAGTATGCCGAACTCGATTGCTTCGCCTGCCATCACAACCTGGTAGCAGCCAAAGATAGTTGGCGCCAGGCACGTGGCTATCCGGATCGGCGTCCTGGAAATCCGCCCTGGAACTCTTCGCGCTATGTGGTTTTCCGGGTCATCCTCAATCAGGTCGACCACGATTCCGCGGCGCGTCTGGATGCCAGCCTGAAGCGCGTCGATGAACTGGTAAGCGATATTAGAGCCGATCCCGCGCAGATCTCCCAGGCGGCCACCTCCGCAGCGGTGACGGTCGATGAGATCGCGCGCCGGATGCCGGGCTTGCAACTGGACGGTGCAGCGGGTTGGCGCCTGATCAAGGCAATTACGGCGAGTTCCGATCGCATCGCAGGAGCTGGAGAACGGGCGGCGGAGCAGGCGACCATGGTGCTCGATTCGTTATTCATCGCGTGTAACAGTGGCGCAAAGGTGAATAACGCCCAACAGATTGGCGGCGCGGTTTCTGCTCTGTTCAAGCTGGTTGAGAATCCTTCCGCCTATAACCCGAACGCCTTCGCTCAACAAATGCGCAACGTCGGCGCTCTGGTGCCGTAAATGTGGAGGCTCGATTCTCAAAACCGCTCTGTTAAAGACGCGGTCCGCGTCTTCAACAGAGTGGTACTAGCCTGTTTGTTCTGGTGCGCCTTGCAATCCGCGGACGCCCAGGAGATCCAGCGAATTCCGCGCCAGGATTTGGCGCCCACAGTGGCCGTACAAGGCATAATCCATTCGACCGAAGGGCAGATGCTCGGAGGGGTGCGGTTGGTGCTCCAGAACGGCGGAAGTGGCAAGGCAACTGAGGCGGTCAGTACCGGCGAGGGCGTTGTACTGGTGCGGGATCTGGTTCCCGGAACGTATACGGTGCGCGCTACGCTTGAAGGCTTCGAACCCTATAGCGATGGCGGAATTACGCTGGCGGGTTCCGGCATTGTGGACTTAACGATTGCGATGCGGCCAGTGGCGCGAGTTGCAACGCCGGTAGCTCTTCCCGCTCATAAATTCGAATCGGATGGAGCTTCAGACGCTTCACGGTACCACGTGCTGATCCCGCGCGGACCGGATGCGGAAGCCATCCAACCGAACACTCCCCTGGCCGAGGAAGACGAGGTTTTCATTCCCGTTCTGAATCGCTGGAATTTGAAATCACCGGACTTCCGGCGGTTCGATCAAACTGGCGATATCCAGTACGTCAAAGGGCATTTCTACGATCCGTTCAACACCAACAAGCTGAAGGGCGACAAGCCCATCATAGGAAATCGCATCTTTCTCAACCTGAGCATGGTCAGCGAGACTTTCAACGCGGGCCAAAGTGTTCCGTTGCCCCCCATCCCCTACAAGGTCAATCCAAATCACTACGGCTTCGGGCAGTATGCGTTCAGTCAGAACTTCGCCATCACAGCCGATCTGACCCACGGCGACGCCGCCTACAGACCCATCGACTGGCGAATCCGCGTGACCGCCGATGTGGATCTGAATTATGTTTCGGTAAAGGCTCCGGGTCTGCTCACTTTCAACGCGAGCGACACCTCGCGATTTGACCGGCACACGAGTCTTCAGGAAGCATTCGGCGAGCTCAAGCTGAAAGATCTGAGCAACGAATACGATACCGTCTCAATTCGCGCCGGCATTCAGTCGTTCAACAGCGACTTCCGAGGCTTCATTTTCAACGGTGCTCAACCCGCCGTGCGGATCTTCGGCAACTTGGATAGCAACCGCTACCAATACAACGTGGTAGCGTTCGACACCTTCAACAAGGACCCCAACAGCGGACTCCTTACCCTTGAATCGCGCCACCAGCGTATATACATAGCAAACCTTTACAGGCAGGATTTCCTGATTCCCGGCTATACGGTTGAGGTGAGCTTTCACTACGACAAAGACGATCCTTCTACCGCGGTCAACCGGGACGGATTCATGGTCCGGCCTGAACCGATCGGCATATTTAAGGAACGTTCCGAGCGCGCTTACTACTATGGTTTCGCGGGCGACGGGCACTGGGGACGGCTGAATCTCACCGACGCTTTTTACCAGGTTCTTGGTACCGACAAATATAATCCTCTTGCGGGACGACCCGAATCGATCGACGCCCGCATGGCTGCGGCGGAACTCTCGCTAGACCGCGATTGGCTACGCTACCGCGTATCGTTCTTCTATGCGTCGGGCGATAGAAACCCGAAGGGTGGTACTGCTACTGGCTTCGACAGCATCGCCGACAACCCGAATTTCGGGGGTGGCTCGTTCAGCTATTGGAATCGCGTGTCCTTAGTGGCCTCCGGCGCGGGCATCAACATAACGGATGGCAATAGCCTGGTTCCCGACCTGCGCACCAGCAAGGCGGACGGCCAGGCCAATTTCGTGAATCCCGGTTTGTTCCTCTATAACGCGGGCGTGGATGCGGACGTCACTCCCAGGCTGCGTTTGTTCGCCAACCTGAATCTGATTCGCTTTGCAGACACGCAACCACTGGAACTGCTGCTAGGTATGAATAATATCCATGCCGGCGTGGGAGCCGATTCCGGCATTGGAATAACTTATCGTCCGAAGTTGTCGGCCAACATCTCCTTCACCACTGGATTTAACGCGATGGTCCCTTTCCAAGGGTTCAAGGACATCTATACAGGCCGTACGCAGTTCGCAGTCTTTACAAGTGTGCGGTTCCGGTTTTGAGGGCTAGACTATGACCGACAGCAAACTGAGGGCGGGAATTGCGGCAGGGAGCGGCCTATCGGTCGCGTTCGCTCTGTACATGATGTCGGCGGCCTCGGCTCAGACGCCCGTGCCGGCTCCCGCTCCAACGGCCGTAATCTCGCCGGCTGGTTTTCAAAGCGCGGCCGAAGCGGACCAAAAGAGCGCTGGTTGCATCACGTGCCATACCAGCACCGATTCCCCCACCATGCACCCAAGCGGAGCCGTTCATTTGGGCTGCACCGATTGTCATGGCGGCAATGCGGCCGCACGGGTTAAGTCTGAAGCTCATCCCCGACCGAAACTCCCGGCTCTATGGAAGAGTTCCGCCAATCCGGTGCGGTCGGCGGCGGACTGGCTGAAGGAATCCGCCGAATACATCAAGTTCGTAAACCCCGGTGACCTTCGCGTTGCCCATGAAACCTGCGGTCAGGCCCAATGCCACGCTACAGAGGTTCGTGCCGTGCGCACCAGCATGATGACCCATGGCGGAATGCTGTGGGGCGCCGCGCTTTACAATAATGGCGCTTACCCGTACAAGAATCCGCACTTCGGCGAAAGCTACTCTGCCTCCGGCCAGCCTCAGATCATCCGGACCATCCCACCCCCCAGCCAGGATCTCACCGCGTCCAAGGGAGTCCTGCCGCAGCTCGAACCCCTCATCCGTTGGGAGACTTCGCAGCCCGGCAATACGCTTCGGGTTTTCGAACGGGGCGGCGGCCCGCGCTCCGAGATCGGCAATCCCGACAAGGAAGCAGATCCCGGCCATCCCGACGATAAGTTGAGCGACCGCGGCTTCGGTACCTTGCTGCGGACCGATCCCGTCTTTCTCGGTTTACAAAAAACTCGTCTCATGGACCCGCTGCTCTCGATGCCAGGTACCAACGACCATCCCGGCGATTACCGCGCCAGCGGATGTACAGCGTGCCATGTCATCTACGCTAACGATCGCTCGGTCGCCCACTCCGGCCCGTACGCGAAGTTCGGAAACATGGGCATGAGCGCGGAAAGCGATCCCACTATTCCGAAGAACCAATCGGGCCATCCCATCAAGCATGAGTTCACGCGGTCGATTCCGACCAGCCAGTGCATCGTCTGCCATATCCATCCCGGCACCAACATGGTTGCCTCTTACCTAGGTTTCACGTGGTGGGATAACGAGACCGACGGCAATCTGATGTATCCGGAAAAACAGCACGACCCCACCGACGAAGAGCGGTTTAAGGCTTGGCAGGCGAATCCTGAGGGTGCGGCGGCGCGCGGAAAGTGGTCGGACCTGGACTTCCTCAGCAAGACCGGTACGCCCGAGTTCAACGCGCAACTGAAGAACACGCAATTCGCCGACTTTCACAGCCATGGCTGGATTTTCCGAGCCGTCTTCAAACGCGATCGCAAGGGAAATCTGTTGGATCCGGAGAACAAGGTGGTCGCGCAGGACGATAAGGATAAATTCTCAAAGGCTGTTCATCTGCAGGACATCCACCTCGAAAAAGGAATGCACTGCTCCGATTGCCATTTTGCTCAGGATAGCCACGGCAATGGGCAGATTTACGGCGAGACTCGCAATGCCGTCGAAGTGGACTGCGTCGATTGCCATGGCACTATTCAAAGTAAAGCCACCCTGCGCACGTCGGCCGCAGCCGCGCCCAAGGGTGGGAATAATATGGAGCTGTTACTTACGCCATGGGGTCAGCGGCGCTTCTATTGGCAGGACAACAAGCTCTATCAACGTTCCATGATCGACAAGGACCGTGCGCCCTGGGAAGTGGTTCAGGTCGTGGACTCAATCACGCCAGGCAACCCGCACTACAGCGAGAAATCTCGCCTCGCGAAGACCGTGCTGAAGGACGGTACGACGTGGGGTTCGGTCCCTGCCTCCGAATCTTCGCTTGCGCATTCCAATAGCCGCATGACGTGCTACGCCTGCCATACCTCGTGGACAACCAGTTGTTTTGGTTGCCACCTTCCGCTCATGGCCGACAAAAAGACTCCTATGCTGCACAATGAAGGCCTGACAACGCGCAACTACACGTCATACAACTTCGAAGTGCTGCGCGACGATGTGTATATGTTGGGTGTCGATGGTACGGTGACCAACCACCGTATCGCGCCGACCCGATCGACTTGCGCGGTCGTAGTAAGTTCGCAGAATGCTAATCGCGACTGGCTTTATTACACGCAGCAAACCATCTCATCGGCCGGCTTCAGCGGCTTCGCGTTCAGTACCTACTATCCGCATACTGTGCGCGCGCGGGAAACGAAAGAATGCACGGATTGCCACGTGTCTGCCAAAGGCGACAACAACGCATGGATGGCGCAACTTCTGATGCAGGGCACGAACCTGGTCAATATGATGGGCCGCTATGTCTACGTGGCAAACGGCAAGGAGGGTTTTGACGCCGTGCCGGTCGCTGAACACGATGATCCTCCCGCGGTGTTTGGTAGCGATCTACAAAAGACCGTCTATTCCTCCGATTTCGAGAAGCTACAAAAACGCGGCAATCAGTTGCGTGAAGCGGAACATCATGAGGGCAATGTGCTCGATCTACAGATGCGAGGAGAGTATCTGTATACGGCAATGGGTAAGGACGGCTTCCGCATCTTCGACGTCGCCAATGTCGATAACAAGAACTTCTCGGAGAAAATCAACACCGCGCCGGTTTCGCCGCTAGGGCAGCGGCTTTACGTCAAGACGCAGTTCGCCACAGCGGTCGCCACCCCCTCCACCACGGCGCTCGACCCTCTGCGCAAACGGGATCCGATCAATGAGGAAGGGCCTGTCGCTCTGATGTATGGCTTCCTTTACGTGACCGATAAGTATGAAGGTCTGGTCGTGATCGGGGATCCCAATTTGAAGGGCAAAGCGCCTGGAGTTCTGACACTACTCGATGGCAATCCGGCCAACAATTTTCTGAAGAAGGCTGTTTCGTTCAATCCAAATGGAATCCTGAACGGCGCGCGGCGGATTACGATCGCCGGGACTTACGCGTATATCCTTTGCGATCGCGGTTTAGTTGTCGTCAATATAGAGAATCCGGTTGCTCCGAAGGTCACCGCCGAGGTCGGCGCGCCTGCGCTGATCGAGCCTCGCGGTATTTCGGTTCAGTTCCGTTACGCTTTTGTCGTCGATAAGCAGGGATTGAAAACCCTGGATGTCACGGACTTGAGTCAGCCGAAGCTCGTCAGCGGGGCGTTTGCGCCGCTCGACGATGCCCAAAATCTGTACGTGGCGCGAACCTACGCCTATGTGGCTGGTGGAAAGCAAGGCCTGGTTATCGTCGATACGGAGCGTGCGGAGCACCCCACTGTGGTTCAGGATTTCACGGCTGGCGGCAAAATCAACGACACGCGGGATGTGAAGCTGGGGATGACCAGCGCCAGCGCCTTTGCCTACCTCGCCGATGGGGTTAACGGCATGCGCGTGGTACAGATCTTTTCGCCCGGCGACAACCCGAACTATCTGGGTTTCAGTCCCGCCCCCACGCCGAAACTGATCGCGACCTACAAAACCAAAGGCCCGGCGATGGCGATTTCGAAAGCCGTCGATCGCGACCGCGCTGTCGATGAGAGCGGAAATCAGCTTTCCGTGTTCAATCGGCGTGGCTCACGCCCGTTCAACCTGGAAGAGATGAGAAAGCTTTTCATCCATCCACAAACAGGCCAGTTCTACACCGTTACGAACGAACCTCCCAAGTGATTAGTCTGGTAATCCGTGCTGTTGTTCTTTCACCAGACTGCCATCCGGAAAGATAAGGTACGGAACCGGTTCCGCTGAAGGATCGTGGGCGGCGCGTTCGCTGACGACCCACACGCGGCTGCTGTAGCTGTCCCTCGCGGCTACTAGAGGCTCTGTGGAGTCCGGCGCTGGCACCCGTTCGCCCGCCCTGTATTGGACAACCGGCGCCGAATCGACCTGAGCTGGATGACCTGCCCGCAGCCAGGCTCGCAGCAGATCCATCTGCCCCTCAAGCGAAATTTTAAAGGTCTGGGTATCGAGCAGCATCGGACTGGATTCGGCCCCGTCGACAATCACACCCACGGACAACACACGCGCAACATCGGAATCGGCGTGCCCCGTCAGTTCGACGCGGGATTCATCGATCCCGTAGGGGCCTAACTCATCGAGGACAGCGACCGCTATCGCATCCGCATACTTTGCTTCTACGCCAACAAGTGATGAACGCATGATTAGTTATTGTATGCGTCTCGCACGTTAAAAGAGTCAGCAAAAACAAATTCCGCTCAAAATCGACGGAATCTGTTTTGCTTTATTTTCTAATGGTGCGGAAAGGCGAACGTCGGTGGTGAGCGCGCCGTGCTTCAGGCCACGCCCGGCAAGATCATGTTCCGGTTCCGAAGCCGCGATCTGCACATGGTTCAAGGTCCGCGAAGAGCGGTGGGCCGTTCGCTTCAAAGTGAGGTTAGACGGAGCCCCGCCGAACGAAAGTTTTGGATCCGATTCGGCACCGGATCGCGCCTGCGAAGTCCGGGAGGCTCGTCACTATCAGCTCATATGGCAAAGGGGCCCGAATTGAAGACCGCACCTTCGCGATCGAATTCCTCGAACCCGGCATTCAGGCTTTCGCATTCACGTTTGGCTAATCTAATTGTCGGATTGAAGATTCATGGCAGACACGACGACGAAACAGATTCTTCTGACGCGGCGACCACCCGCCTTTTGGCGCGTGACATTTGACCACCCGCCTCTGAACATCTTTGGCCCGGAAACACTTCCGCAGCTGAACAAGATCATCACAG
>Ga0302326_10025059_pt1 | contig 12102 bp, 10 predicted proteins | sample Palsa_T0_3_FD_202264 | JGI IMG/M metagenome (GOLD analysis project Ga0302326, IMG submission 202264) | Peat permafrost microbial communities from Stordalen Mire near Abisko, Sweden - Palsa_T0_3 | ecosystem: Environmental > Terrestrial > Soil > Palsa > Peat permafrost | place: Sweden: Abisko...
TCTCGATGCGGCCGCCAGCCAGGGCATTATGATGCTTTCCGACGCCCTCCGCTGGGTCCCCGGTCTGCGCATCTCGACGCGCGGCGGTCCGGGCTCATTCACCACCATCGAGACGCGCGGCTTGCGCGTCACCGATACCGCCGTTCTGCTCGATGGCTTCCGCTTGCGTGACCCAACCGGCGTTCAGGGCGATGCCAGCGCGCTGCTGGGTGATTTGTTCATTGTGGACGCGAGCCGGGCCGAAGTGCTCCAGGGGTCCGGCTCTTCGCTCTATGGCACCAACTCGATGTCAGGCACGATTAATGTAATCACGAATCCCGGCGGCGGACCCACCCACGGCGACATCGGCGTGGATGGCGGCGGATTGGGCCTGGTTCATAGCGCGGCGCACCTGGCGGGCGGGTGGCTCGACAATCGACTTACTTACTCGGCCGGCCTCACTTACCTCAATGAAACCCGAGGAGTCGAGAACGGAACCGCCGATCGTAACTGGGCTGGTCAGGGTTACCTCGGCTACACCCTGACACCGAATATGAAACTCAGCGTACGCGTCCTCGCCGACTCGGGTTATCTCCAATTGCAAAACAGCCCTTTTCCGGCTACTAGCGTGACACCGCCCGCGGATGGAATCATCCCCGCCATCGGCCTCAGCGGCAGCCAATTGCAGCTCGCCAATCTCGGCGACTCGTCTTTCGATCAAGGCAATGCCACCTTCATCCCTGGCGTCGACCTGCCCGACGCCCGCGAGAATTCCTCCTTCAGCTCCAGCCTGTTCCGCTGGCAATACGCAAGCTCGCCAATGGTCACCTGGCATGTGGATTATCAGCTTGTCGAAACCCATAGCGACTATCTGAACGGGCCGGGTGGAATCGGCTATCAGCCCGAATTCAACACTTCCGATCGCTATGACGGGCGTGTGGATACCGTGCAGGCGCACGCGGATTTCGTTCCCGCCCCGTGGAATGCCCTGACGGCAGGCTACGAATTCGAGCAAGAACACTACCTCAACGTATCCACTGACCAGAACCCCGATCCCACCCAGCGCATCAACGACAATACGGCCGACTCGCAGCGTTACAACGCCGTGTTCCTTCAGGATCAGTTGCGGCTTTTCGGCGACAGACTGCAGATCCTGCTTTCCGGCCGCTGGCAAGTGGTCGCGCTCGATGCCCCGGATTTCGGCGGTGGACCGTCTCCTTATGAAGGCATTCACCTTCCCAGCCCGCCCCATGCGCTCACCGGCGATGCTTCCGTGGCTTACTTCGTGCGTTCCTCATCCACTAAGTGGCGCGCCCACGTCGGCAACAGCTTTCGCCTGCCTTCGCTCTATGAGCGCTACGGCACTTACTTCTATGGCGGCACGTTCACCGCTTATGGCGATCCGCGATTGAGTCCGGAACGTGCCGTATCGGCCGATTCCGGTTTCGATCAATACCTGTTCCACGAACGCATGCGCCTCAGCGCTACTTACTTCTACAGTCACCTGCAGCAGGTCATCGCGTTCGACGAAACTGGCGCGATCGTCAATCCGGCGACGGACCCCTACGGGCGCTTCGGCGGCTACTACAACACCGGAGGCGGCATTTCGCGCGGCGTCGAACTGAGCGGGCAATTTCGCCCATCGCGCTCCACCACGCTATTTGCTTCCTATACCTACACCAATGCGAAGGACCGCTACTCCGAGTACTCGACGGGAACCGGCGTGGACCCGCTCGCCATGCCCCGCATCTTTCCCAACGCGGCGACGGTGACGGCGACCCAACAGATCGGCCATCACTTCGACGCCGCGCTGACTTTTTTCGGAGCGAGCGACTATCTGTATCCTTTGTATACCGCGCCGTATCGCTTCCCCGGACCTCGCACGCTTGACTTATCCGGGGGTTATACGCTTCACCCGGGTGAGAAACTAACCACACGTTTCTACGTCCGCGTCGCGAATGCCCTGAATCAGCTTTACTACGAAGATGGTTTCCTCACCCCACGCGCCTGGGCGATGGGCGGAGTCCGGCTGGCGTTCTGAGGAACTCGCGGCACAAACTGCCTTAGCGTCCAGTCGCAGTAGAAGGAAGGATCCCCTCGCTCGGAACTTTACAGGCTCCTGCGATCGGCAGAGTGCGAGGCGTGTTCGAGGCGAGCGGTTTCGTTCCGAGCGCCGGATATGGCTGGCAAGGGCGCGTACGGGCCAGACGGCGTGGCGCGATCGCACAAAACAAGAACGCCGTTCGTTACGCCGCCGGAAAGCTGAAACTGCGGCGTCACCGATCGCTGCTGGGTTTGCACTTGGGACCGTTGCAGGTGGCGAGGCGCTGGCCAATTGTTAAAACGGCGCCGCAGCGCGCTCGTGGAGCGGCTGGGCTGAACGCAAAGGGCAGAAGGACCAGAAGAGAACGGAGGGGTCGGGTTGTCATCGTCAATTGAGCCTCGGCTTGGTCTTTCACTGCTGGATGCTGGATGCAAATGACATCCGGCTCGGGGCTTCAGTGCCGGCCATGTCGTCGGGTCCCGTCCGTAACCCATATGCTCACGAAATCCGCGTCCAGCTTGGTGCGCCCGTCTTCCAGGGTGAATGTTTGCGTCGGGAGCATTCGGTCCGCGAGCGAGGTGGAATCCCACCCCGGGCCGCGCGAGGTGACCGACAGGTCGGCCCGATGCGCCGTGAGGCGGTAGGTCATGGCGCCGGATTCCAGGCGGCGCCAATCGAAGCTGATTTCGGTGTGCGGCGAAGGAGCCTCGACCCGCTCCATGCGGATGAGGCGGCCAGTGACCCGGGCTCCCGCGGGCGCCAGCAGTTTGTGCCTCGCGCCGTAGACAGGTGCTTCGATCGATCCGGCCACCGCGTCGCCGAGCCAGTTCGAATTAAAGTCGACGGCGGCGGCAAGGCGGATGCGTAGCGTGAGTCCGGGCGGCAGCTCCGGCTCTTCCGATGCGCCGCTAGTGCTCGCCGCGGCTGGCGAATCGGAGGCCCCGAAGCGGATCGTGGATTTGCCGACGAACTGGCGGCAATCGCTGTACTCGATTCGGTCTCTCGACTGGGCGCCGTCCGGCAAGAGCATCACGGATTCGACGGTATGCGGCATGAAAAACGCCACGGATTCGATGGGAATGAGGTGATATTCGATGCCGATACGAATGCCGCAGCAGACCAGGGTACTCGGCACATTGACGGCCTTAACGTTGAGCGAGAGCAGATCCGCCGTCTCCGGATCCACGAGGAACGTCCCCAGATAGCCCACGACGGCTTTCGCGCCGGTACGATCGCGAACCTCCCAGGTGCTCTTCTCGCGCGGAACCGCAAAGGAGAACTCGGAGACCGGCTTGCCATTGAGGGAGTATGTGCTTTCAAACCGGAAGGTGCCGTGAGCGTCGCGAAAGATTGCGGCCAGGAAAGAAGAAAAGGTGCCGGTGATCATCGCCCCATAGACCACCAGATCGTCGAGTCCGAGTTCGTTGAAAGTTGTTTCCCCGTGCCAGGAGTACATTTCGCTGGATTTGGAGACGCCGACATCGAGCCGGAGGCGGTCATTGGACACGAGGCGCAGGCTCGACAGGGGCGGTTCGGCGTCGCCGCATCCGGAGGGCTTGAGCGGGGCGTAATTGAAGCGGGTCACGTTTTCGGTACAGGTGAAGTCCGCCGCGCGGGCGACCGATTCAACCACCTTCTTGCGCACGCGAGTGAAGAGGGTCTGCGCCGGAGATTGGGCGCAGCAGGGAAAGGCGAAGGCCAAGGCGACGAAGAGTCTTCGCGCGACGCCGGAAATGCTCATAGGCTGGCGACGAGTATATCGCTGGCGGCGAGGCCGGTCTCGGCTTGTTGTTGGCAGTCAGCGAAAATCGGCGTCAGAGAGACCTCAAATCCCGATCGTCCCGCCTGCGTCCATGGAATGCAATGTATATTCGGTCCAGGCAGGCCCGATTTGACGATACGACGTCCGCCCGACCCTCAACTACTTGGATTCCTTGAGGCCTATGACCGGCACATCTCCGATCTCGCGCTGGCGCTGCGCGAGATTGTTCTCGAAGAGGCGCCCGACGCCTCTGAGTCGATCTATCAGGTCTACACGGTCGCCATCTGGTTCGGGTTCAGCGGAAAGATGAAAGACATGTTCTGCTACATTTCGACCAGCGCCGGGCACGTGAATCTCGGCTTCCCGCGCGGCGCCTCACTCCCTGATCCGAATCGCGTTCTCGAAGGCGAAGGCAAAACCATGCGCCACATCAAATTCAGAAGCCATCGCGATGTCGAGCGTCGGTTCGTGCCGCGGTACATACAGGCGGCCATGGAGCAGGTGGCTCCAGCCGGCGCGCGGGGAACCGGCAAATGCGTCGTCAAGGGCGCCGTGAGGAACCCTGCCAAGCGCCGCCGCGCCGTAAAGTGACTTCGCCCAGCCGCGTTACCCCGGATGGGGCATCGTTCCGGAGTGTCCTCAGGCCAATAATTGAGGTGGCGTGCCTGGCGTTGCGCGATAGAGCGAATCGAATTCTCGCCACGTTTCCCGCCAGAATTGCCGAAATGTGCGCCCGGCAGATCGGAAGACCGCGTTGTGTTCCGCCCACACCAGCGCTGCTGTGGAGGCCAATAGCAGTATGTGCAACGTCTTAATGAGAACTTGCGCCGGCGGGCGATGCCGGCTCTGAAACCGCATGAGCGCGAAGGCCTGGAAGCGCAGGTGAGCGCCCTCCTCCTCGAAGATGCGGTGGCAGATGCTTCTTAGCAGCGGCGAACCTGTGGCGTCTCGCAGGGCGGCATAATACGGCCGAGCCAGCACTTCGGCGGTCGCCAGCACCTTGAGGCATAGTTCCAGGCCTGCCAGCCCGCGCAGCCAACGGAAAACGCTGTGAATCCAATGCCGCCGCAGACAAGGCGCGTTTTCCAGCTGGAGGAACCGGGCTAGAGTCTTGCTGTGCCGCTGCTCTTCCCGCAAGAAAAGCTTCAGGGCGGCGATGAGTCCCAAATCTCCCGTGTCCCGGGAAAAGCGCTGCGCGCACTCCAGCATACGGTCGCCGCTGGCGCCTTCTCCCAGTTGAAACTGCTGAATGGAGGGGATCACGGCCCGCCTTTCGGCTCCTGACAATCGGCCGCCATCGGCCCACGGAAGTATCGGATCACGCGCGTTTTGGTAGAAGTACTCTACCCAATCGTAAGAAGTAACGCCGGCATTCTTGTGAGCAACCGTACCCATGAAGAGATTATGCCCTAAGCGACTCTGTTCTGTAAAGTACTTGTCAATACGACCGGTAGGTCAGGAGACAAGAAGGCCAGGGTCGCTCTCAACTGTCAGCGCCGGAGCGTCCCGTGCCGTTGTTAGAAAAGTGATTATCCTTCTGGACTATGGGCAGATCGGCGTGTTTGAAGCCGGTAGATCAGCGCGCCGAGAGCATTGCATGCGATGACAGTGCCGCTTATCTTCATGCTGAAGATCAGCCGGTTCGGCACGTTGATGATGGGAAATATGGAGAGCACAACGCAAAGCAGCGTCATCGCAAACCCTGAAGCGGCAGCCCATCGCAAACTCATCGAGGGCGCGGCTCGGCCGGCGATCGGGATCGCGAACATTACCAGGTAGGTGAGTCCGTAGAAAATCGCCGACGCGTTTTGGAGCAGCTGGAAGGCTTCCTGCCGGCCGGCGCCGGCGATGCCCGCAAGCGCAAGCGCCAGGGTCGCGGCGGCGACGAAGAGCGCTGAATTGATCGGCGTACTCCGCGTAGGATGGAGTCGCGTGAACCAGGCGGGAAGCAGGTGATCCCAACCGGCGACCATCGGGAGCCGGCTATTCACCGCAAAATTAATGCTCGATTGCGCAAGGCGAGAGACCAACAACAGCAAAAAGAAAACCGAGACAAGGTGCGCCGTCAAAACCAGAGGACGCGCGGCTACGCTGATCGCCTGTAGCACCGGACTGACGAGATCGACATCGGCGGGATCCACCACGGCAAGTACAGCGCTGGTGCCGAATATAAAGAGCGCCGCGATGATCGGCGCCGCGATCATTACCGACTTTGCGATTAGCCGTGCGGGTTCGCGGCATTCGCCGGCGAATACGGCCACGTACTCGAAGCCGCCGAGCGCGAAGAACGCAAGCTTGCCGAGGATATTGAGATTGAGTAGAGTGAGAGGCGGTATCGCAAGCGACAGGGTTTGCCGTTGGTGCGGAACAAAGTTGGCCATGAGCAGCGCGCCGAGTAGTAGGAGTACCGTTATCCCTCCGAGGTTGTAGATCCACTTTCCAACGCTGAGTCCGAGGATGGAAACGGCTGCCAGCGCGAAAATGAGGATCGCTGTGGCGGCTGCCACGACGAGCTTGCTGTCGGCGAGCCAGATGGCCGACGGCCCAATGGCGTACGCGAGGTTAGTCACGGTGGTGAGGCCGATTTCCGACATCAGGGCCATGGCATAAATCCAAAGGTTCCAGCCGACCAGAAACCCCGCGAGATCCCCGAAGGCAGCCCGGGCCCACTCGTATAACCCTCCCTCCACCGGGCGCCAGCGGTTCAGATGGATCACGACCATAGCCTGCGGAATGTAGAAGAGCACGATTGCGGCGAGCCAGAAAACGACGTGGGACGCTCCCAGCTTGGCGGAGTTGCCGAAATTGGTGAGTCCGACGACGAATAGAATTTGGGTGAGAACGAGGTCGCGCAGGCCGAGTTCCCGCTTGAGCCCCGCCGGGCCGCTCGAAGGCATCGCTCATTATAGTGGGACGCTCCGGATAGTGCGATGTTCCGGGCCGCCAGAGCCGATCTCGAGGGCTACGCCGTTGACTCCCCTGCCAAATGGCGCAACAATGGTGCCAGGTGGCGCACAATGAATATCGCGGAATTGTCGAAGTCCTGGGTGGCAATAAAACTTTTAAACGCCCCATCCGGAACACAGACGATCTGGCTGAGCAGGTACGGTCTGGCCTTCCGGCGTCAACGGTTACGCTGCTCGCGGCGACATTGTCCATGCATAGGGTGCAGGTGGCCGAGCGCCTCAGCATTCCGCCGCGAACCCTCAGCCGCAGGCTCGCCACGAAATCCCGGCTGACTCACGAAGAGTCGGACAGGACGCTACGAATGGCCAAAGTGGTCGCGCTCGCGAGGGAAGTTCTGGGAACCGAAGAAAAGGCCTCGCGCTGGATGAGCACCCCGAACAGGGCATTGGGAGGACGCCGGCCCTTCGACCAGCTCGACACGGAGCTTGGCGTCCGGTCCGTGGAAGAAGTCCTGCAGAGAATCGCCTATGGAATGTATAGCTGATGCAGGTGTGGAGACTCTTCCCCAGGCGTTTCCGCAGCACGGCTTTTGGCGGTGTGGGCGGTTTGTACGCGGCAAGCCGTTGGGATCATCTGGGCGTTGCCATGGTGTACACATCCACGTCACCCGCTTTGGCCGCTCTGGAATTCTTCGTCAATCTGGAACCGAATGAGGCGCCGGATGATCTGGCGATCGCCGAGGCTTCGGTCCCCGACGAACTCATTGAAACCTTGGAGCTGGATCTTCTTGCACCAAACTGGCGCGGCCTCAACCATCAGACCTGCCGCGATCTCGGTTCCGGCTGGGCCGCGAGTAACCGGTCCCTGGCCCTGCAGGTCCCGTCCGCTGTGGTTGAAGGCGATTGGAATGTCCTGCTGAATCCGAAGCACCCGGAATTCACGAAGGTAAAGATTGCGGCGCCGAAGCCGTTCCACTATGACGAGCGCATGTTCCGATGACCGGCCAAAGATTTCGCTTTACAACATAAAGTGATTCCCGTATACTTTTCTCATGGCTTCCGCGCAGCGGGTTACTCGCTTTTCGCCTCCGATCCCGATTGAAGGGCGGGCCGCGGACAATCTCCGCTTCATCCGCGACACCATGGAGCGGGCTGCCTCGTTTACCGCCGTGCCGGGTTGGGGCGGAGTGGTCATCGGGTTTAGCGCTTTGCTGGCCGGCGCGGTCGCGTTTCGTCGCCCATTGGCCGGGCAGTTCCAGGTTTGGCTGGTGGAGGGACTGGCGGCCATGGCGCTCGGTGCGCTCTTTGTACGCGCAAAATCGAAGCGGCTCGCCGCCTCCCTGCACTCGAGCCCGGCGCGGCGGGCGCTCTTGAGTTTCACGCCGCCGCTGATCGCCGGCGCGGTTTTGACGCTGGTCCTGTTCCGGCAGAACCAGCTCTCGGCGATTGCCGGAATGTGGATGTTGCTCTACGGCGTGGCCGTCGTCGCCGGAGGCGCTTTTTCGGTGCGCATCGTCCCGGTGATGGGCATCTGCTTCATGCTGTTTGGCGCGCTTTCGTTTCTCGCGCCCGCGTCCTGGCAGAACATATGCCTGATGGCTGGGTTTGGCGGGTTGCATCTGGCTTTCGGATATCTGATTGCAAGGAGACATGGTGGCTAAAGCAAGCGCCGCGCGAGCCTCTGAGGCGGTCGCGGCGAAGAGCCGCGCTGCGAAGCAGCTCAGAGCCGAGCCTTCGACAGTCGAAAATGCGCTGCCGAATCTGGATCGCCTAATTCACGAGCGCATGCGGCTCGGCATTGTGAGCGCGCTCGCCGTGAATGAGTCGCTCACCTTCAACGAACTCAAGCGGCTGCTGCGCACGACTGACGGCAATTTGAGCGTGCACGCGCGGCGACTCGAAGAAGCCGGGTATGTGTCCTGCACGAAATCGTTCGAAGGACGGATGCCGAAGACCGAGTACCGCTTAACGCACGTGGGCCGTAAGTCGCTCGAACAATATCTGGATCACATGGAAGCGCTGATTCAAGCCATGCGCGAGCGCTAGAGTGCGCGAATCCAAGCCCGCTATGCCCCCCATTCGCTTTTTACGGGCCGGTTAGACCACAGGCTAAAGTGGTAACAATATAGTCGACAACTCAGTAAAGACATGAATGTGTCGCCGTTGTGGGTAGTAGCCGTTCTCATTCTTCTCGATTGGGAGGCACCTCGCATCGTGCCATATTCAATGGTGTTCGCGCGACGAAGCATCGTCTGCATCGCTGCTCTTGAAATTCCATACGTACTCTACACCGTCATACATCGGATACCTCGGTGGCCAAATTTAACGGCCACGCAGACGGCTCTTTCCGTCATGGGGTTTGTTGGGATGTTCGCTGGCATTTGCTGCGCCGGGATTTGTCTCATCCTGGACGCCAAGAGACGGCCTTAGAAGCGCTGAGTTATCAACTATATTGTTGCCACTAAAGTCTGTGCCACCAGGGGCTTCACTGAGGAGCAACCGCCGGCCGGCCGCGCCTGAGAACATGTTTCTGTAATTTCCCCGTGGCGGTCTTGGGGAGTTCGGAAATGATCACGAATTCCCTCGGAACCTTGAAATGAGCCATGCGCTCGCGGGCGAATTCCCGCAGAGCCGGCTCGGCCACCGTTGCGCCCTCCCTCAAAACGACAAAAGCGCGGGGAACCTCGCCCCACGTTTCGTCCGGAACGCCGACCACCGCGACCTCCTGGATGGCGGGATGCCGCAGTAGTATTCCTTCCACCTCGACCGAAGAAATGTTTTCCCCGCCGCTGATGATCACATCTTTGAGGCGATCCCGGATCTCCATGTAGCCGTCGGGATGAACCACCGCGGCATCCCCAGTGTGCATCCAGCCTCCATCGAGGGTTCGCGCCGTGGCCTCCGGATCGCGGTAGTAGCCTTCCATCACTACATTTCCACGAACCACGATCTCTCCGAGCGTTGCTCCGTCTCGAGGCACCGGATGGCCGTCCGGAGCCACCACCCGCAATTCTCCGGAAGTCACCAGCTCGACGCCTTGTCTGGACTTAATCATGGCCCGTTCGTCCGGCGCCAGTTCGTCGTGACGGGCGCGGGGCTCGCAGATCGAGATGAACGGCGCCGTTTCGGTGAGACCGTAGACGTGGGTCACCTCCCATCCCAATTCGCCCTCGATGCGCGCAATGGTTACGGCTGCGGGAGGCGCTCCGGCCGTCAGTACCCGGACGCCGCGGCGCACTCCACGCCTTAACTCCTCCGGCGCGTTCGCGATTCCAATCAGGACCGTCGGGGCTGCGCAAAACAGACTGATCGATTCCCGATTGATCAACGGCAACACGCTTGCCGGCTCCACTTTCTTGAGGCAGATGTGAGCGCCGCCCACTGCCGTCACGGTCCAGACGAAAGTCCATCCGTTGCAGTGAAACATCGGCAGTGTCCAGAGATAGCGATCGGCGGAGGTCATATGCACGTGAATCAAAGTGCCCACCACGTTCATATAGGCGTTTCGATGGGTAATCATCACGCCTTTCGGCCTCGACGTGGTTCCGCTGGTGTAATTGATGGTCAGAAGGTCGTTCTCTCCAATGTCCGGCCGGTTGAAAACGGGCGGTGTACCGGCGATCGCTGCCTCATAGGAAAGCCAGCCATCGCCGCTTCCGTCGAGCGCGACGAAGTGCTCGACGCCGGGGACCTCAGAGCGAACCGAATCGATGGCGTCGCGGTAGTCGGAATGAGCGCACACAACGCGCGAGCCGCTGTGATTGATCATGTATGCGAAGTCCGCGGCGGTCAAACGGTAATTGATCGGAACCACCACCGCTCCAATTTGCGGAACCGAATAGAACGATTCGAGCTCGGCATGGACGTTGGGCGCGATATACGCCACACGGTCACCCGGTCGAACGCCCAGCCCCTGCAGCGCGGCCGACCAGCGATCACAGCGATCGAAAAACTGCCCGTAGGTCCACCGCATCTCGCCGTCGACCACGGCTTCGTGATCTGCGTATAAAGAGCGCGCGCGCCGCCCGAATTCAAGCGGAGTAAGGGGAGCTTGCATATTGATTGGGACATCATATAATGCGTAACTGCCCGAGACGGAGGCATCCGGTTGGTGTGTTTCTCTTGAATCATGCGCCTGATCAGCTCGAAGCGGCCCAAAAGCTGAGGCGGGCGTGACCCCATCACCACGGCGCTGGGTGATGATCAGCCTGGCTTTTTGGGCGACGGCCATCAACTACCTGGACCGGCAGGCGCTGTCGGTTGCAGCTCCCATCTTGCGCGAGCAGTTTCACATGAGCAACGTAGAGTACTCCCGCGTGCTCTTCGGTTTTTTGCTGGCATACACCATCATGAACGGCGTCTCGGGGCCCCTCATCGACCGGATGGGCACGCGTGCCGGCTATGCCTTGTTCATTGCCTGGTGGTCACTGGCCTCAGTGCTGCACGCTTTTGCGCGAGGCGCTTGGAGTCTCGGCGCGTTTCGTTTTCTGCTGGGCCTGGGGGAGGCTGGAAACTGGCCGGCCGCCGTCAAAGTGGTTGCCGAATGGTTTCCGGAACAGGAGCGCGCGCTGGCCTCCGGCATATTCAACAGCGGTTCCTCGGTAGGCGCGATCCTGGCGCCCCCGGTGGTAGCGCTGATCCTGTTGAGATTCGGCTGGCCGGCGGCTTTCGTGGCGGTTGGGGTCGTGGGTTTTGTCTGGCTCGCGTTCTGGTGGCCCACCTATCGCCCGCCCCCCACGGCGCAGGCGGACGCAGGCGCCACACCTTTGCCGGTCTGGCAACTGTTCCGGACGCGGTTTGTTCTGAGCTTTACGCTCTCAAAGATATTCATGGATCCGGTTTGGTACTTCTACACTTTCTGGTTCCCGGAATACTTGAAGAATGTGCGGCACTTTGATTTGGCCGCCATCGGAAAGTTTGCCTGGATTCCCTTCGCAGTTGCGGGTCTCGGTAACCTGCTGGGAGGACTCCTGTCGGGCTCCCTGCTTCGTTGCGGCCTTTCCATCACGCTGGCGCGTAAATCCGGCGTGACGTTTTTTGCCTTGCTGATGACGTCGGCGATCCCAGCGGTACTGGTTAGGGATGCGGCGCAGTCGATCGCGCTGGTCTCGGTGGCAATGCTAGGCTACACAGGCTCTCTAGCCAACATGCTGTCCATGCCCACGGACGTTTTCCCCAAAGCTGACGTGGCATCCGTGTTTGGCCTGGCGAGCATGGGCGCCGGGTTCGGGGGTATGCTCTTCGCATTGATTACCGGCTGGGTTGTGGACCACTACTCCTACACGCCCGTCTTCATCGGCTTCGGACTGATGCCGCTGATCTGCGCGCTGATATTGTGGACGCTGCTTGGTCCGCTGCGAGCACCCTCGCGAGCTATGGTGGAAATAGGCTAGAGATACATGGCAGCACCG
>Ga0302326_10025062_pt1 | contig 12101 bp, 14 predicted proteins | sample Palsa_T0_3_FD_202264 | JGI IMG/M metagenome (GOLD analysis project Ga0302326, IMG submission 202264) | Peat permafrost microbial communities from Stordalen Mire near Abisko, Sweden - Palsa_T0_3 | ecosystem: Environmental > Terrestrial > Soil > Palsa > Peat permafrost | place: Sweden: Abisko...
GGGCATGCCTAAGAAAATCTACGACCAGCAACTGAGCTTCAACATGCTGGCCCGCTATGGCGAGGACGCGCCGTTTGCGCTGGAATCGGCGGAACTGCGCATCGAGCGGCACCTGGCGACGCTGCTTTCGCGCACGGGCGCCGGCGGCGTGCCGCCCATGCCGTCGCTCAGGCTCATCCAGGCCCCTGTGTTCCATGGCTACAATTTGTCGCTGTGGGTGGAGTTCGCGGAGAATCCGGGGGTGGAGGCGGTAGAATCGGCGTTAGAGGGCGATCATATCGACGTGCGGAAGTCCGATCTGGAGCCGCCTACATCGTTGGGCATCGCCGGGCAGAGCGGCGTGGCGGTGGGCGCGGTGGCCATGGACCGCAACGCTCCACAGGCTTGCTGGATCTGGCTGGTGGCCGATAATCTGCGCCTGGCGGCGGAGAACGCAGTGGCAGTGGGGAGCCAATTGTTATGAGATCGGTTCCACTCTTATTGTTGGCCTTGATGGCCGGCACGGGTTGCGGCTATCACGTGGCAGGCAAGTCGGACTTGATGCCGCAGACCATCCACACCATTGCCATTACGCCTTTCTCAAACCGGACCATCCGTTATGCGCTGGCGCAGCGCTTACCGGCCGACATCACGCGGGAATTCATCGGGCGCACGCGCTATAAGATCGTGACCGATCCGAAGACCGCCGATGCCGTACTGGATGGCGCGGTGGTCAACTTCTTTTCTTATCCGATCATCGCGGATCAAACGTCAGGGCGCGCCACCGTAGTCCAGTGCCTGGCGCAGCTAAGAGTGACGTTGACCGATCGGGCCACCGGGAAGGTGCTTTTTAACCGTCCTTTGTTCGAGGCGCGCGAGCGGTATGAGATCAGCGTCGATCCGGTGTCGTACTTCGACGAAAGCGGCGCGGGCATCGAGCGCATGAGCCGCGACGTGGCGCGCGACGTGGTCACCTCCATCCTGGAGAATTTTTGACGGCATGACTCCCGCGCAGTTTTTGGCCCGCATGGAACGCCGCGAGGTAGCCCCCGCCTATTTGTTCCTGGGGCCGGAAGCTTACCAGCGGCGGCGTGCGCGGCGCGCACTGGTGCAGTCCGCGTTGGGCGGCGCGGACCGCGACAATGCCGTCACGCATTACGACCTGGCGGAGACCGCGCTGGCGGAGGCGATCGACGATGCGCGCGCGCTATCGTTATTTGCGGCCGAGCGGGTGATTTTCGCCGGTAACGCGGAAGCGGCGCTGCCCCGCACGCGTGGCGATGAGGAGGGCGAGGACAGTGAAGGCGGCGCCGGATCGGCCGCCCTGTTGGCCGCCTACATGAAAGATCCCACACCGGGTGTGGTGCTGGTTTTCGATGCCGCGCGTTTCGATTTCGAAGGCGAAGACAAGCGGAAGCAGGAGCGCGTGCGCAAGTTCTATGCGGCCATCGCGGATCCGGTGGAGTTCAAGCGCGCGTCCGCGGACGAAGCCCGGCGGGAGGCGGCGGCCATGGCGCGGCGCGCGGGATTGGCCATGGATCCCGCGACGCTGGAATTGCTGGTGGAGGCGCTGGCCGCCGATCTGACGCGCATTGCTACGGAAGTGGAGAAGTTGGCGCTCTACGCGCAAGGCCGCCCGGTGACGGAGGATGACATCGCCTTGCTGGTGCCGGACGCGCGGGCGACTACGATTTTCGCGCTGGTCGGCACGCTGGGCCGGCGGGACCGCGCGCGCTCGCTCGCGATTCTGGACACGCTGATCCGCGATGGCGAGTATCTGCCGCTGGCGTTGTCGTTCTTGTCGGCGCAGTTCCGCGCGGCGCTGGTGGCCAAAGAGGCGGGCCTGCGCAGCCCGCAGCAGATCCAGGGGCACTTCGCCAAAATGGGCGTGCAGATGTGGGCGTCGCGCGCGGAGCAGGTGTTTCAGACGGTGGGGAAGTTTTCCAAGCCGCAAATGGAGCGGGCCATGGCGCTGATTTTCGAGGCGGACAAAGGCTTCCGGAGCGCGCGGCCCGACGACCGCATCGTGATGGAGCAGTTTATCCTGCGGTTGACCAGCTAAGTACGGACGGCGAGCTTGCGATTCGCGTGCGTCGGCAGGAGTGCCGACGCGGCACGCTGAGAGCGTGCGCCACGTCTATGCTGGGGCCAGCGTCTTCACACGAAGCTGCAACTTCGACTTGTAGCGCGCCGCGGTGTTCTTCTTGATGATGCCGTTTTTGGCGGACCGGTCAATGAGCGAAAACGTGGCGGGGAGCAATTCGGCGGCCGCTTTGGCGTCCTTGGAATTGATCGCGCGCCGCATGTCGCGGATCTGGTGGCGCAGGCGGGTCTTGTTCTGGCGGTTGTACTCGGTGCGCTTTTCGTCTTGTCGCACGCGCTTGAGCGCGGAAAAATGATTGGCCATCGTAAGAATCAGGATAGCGTATAGGGGGCCTCTTGCGCAAACCGGGTTCGCCGGCCGCGCGCCTTAGCCAGCGGATGTTATACTCGGGCTTCTCTATGGCGAATCCGAAATATGCCGTTTCCGACAAGCCGGTCCCGGTCGCCGAACTGGTTGCCACGCTCAGTGACGGGACCAAGGTGAAGCGCCGCGTCCCGCGCATGCGCGCCTGCAACGAAAAAGACGCAAAAGGGAAGCTCTGCGCGGGTCATCTGAAGCGCTGGTATTTTTTCGGCGACGAGGTCAAGCAGAAATTCGGCGCCAACGCCGAGATTTATCGTTGCGAGCATTGCAAGACGCTGTATCTGCCCAACTCCGAAGAAGAGCCACGCACCGGCACGTTGTCGTTTTAGATCGGCGCCTGCCGCCGCGGCACGCTGAGAGCGCAATCGTATACTTTTTGACGGGTCTGCATTTCTGCGTTAATTAGGGGGCGGCGAATCATGGCCGCAGCCGCTTTTAGGCGGCCAGAGCCGGCTGAAAGCCGGCTGCGGGCAGAATTGCCCGCCCTCCAAACCCAAACTGACCCACTACCTCCTGTGGGCTGGCAGGCCAGGTGGCCAAAGCCGGCTGCGGGCAGAATTGCCCGCCCCACGGTAAGAAAAGTTTGTGGCATTGTTGAGAGCGCACGCTAACTCCTAAGAGCGGTAGCCTAGTATAGTAACTCAGCGTGCCTTTATTACCTCAATCGCCTCTGTCTCTTTGGCTGGCCGAGTATGGCCCGTATGAACCCAGCCCGCCACTCGCCGGCGACACCTCCGTCGATGTGGCCATCGTGGGCGGCGGCTTCACTGGGATGGCCACCGCGCACACACTGCTCAAAGAACAGCCGGGACTGCGCGTGGCCGTGTTGGAACACGAATACGTGGGCTACGGCGCCAGCGGACGCAACGGCTCTTTCTCCATGACCGTCGTGGGACTGGGCATCGGTCCCACCGCCATGCTAAAAGGCAAACAGTTCGTGCGCGAGGCGCACGCCTATATGGAGCGCGCGGTGGACGGGCTGGAAAATCTGATCCGCGAGAACCAGCTTCAGTGCGACTACATCCGCCCCGGCTTTCTGCGCATGGCCACCACGCCGGGGTACGTCAAGCGCATACGGCACGATATCGACATGGCGCAGCAGTTGGGCATTACGGGCATCGAGTGGCTGGAGCGCGACGCCGCGCGCGCCAAGGTGAATTCCGATCTGTATCTGGGCGCCTGGTGGGAGCCGCGCCTGGGTCTGATCAACCCCGCCAAACTGGTGCGCGAGGAGAAGCGCCTGGCCCTGGCGCGCGGGGCGCAGGTTTACGAGCGGACACCCGTGGTCGAAATCCAGCGCGGGGCGAAAATCAGCCTTAAGACTCCCGGCGGAACCGTGACCGCCGAGAAGATGGTGCTAGCCACCAACGCCTACTCGCACCTGATACCCGAATTGAAGAACCGCCAGGCGCCCGCCTGGACCTATATGATCGCCACCGAACCCCTCGCCGGCCGGCACTTCGCCGAGATCCGCTGGCAGGAGCGGAATGGCGTGGAGGACGCCCGCAACCTGATCCACTACTACCGCATCACGCCGGACAATCGGCTGGCGATGGGCGGCGGACCGGTGGGGCTCAGCTCAGGCGCGAATATGACTGTGGATTCCAGCGCATCGGCTTGGCGGCATTTGGAGGAACATACCCGCCTGCTCTTCCCAGCTTTGAAGGACGTGAAGGTGACGCATCGCTGGGGCGGCCCGTTTTCGGTGACTCTGGATCTTACGCCCGCGCTCGGGTACCTGGGCGGCCGCAACGCCGTCTATAGCCTGGGATGCGTGGGGCATGGCGTCTCGACCACCCACCAGAACGCCATCACACTGACCGATTTGCTGCTGGAGCGGCAGACGGAGAATACCGCGTGTCCGTTCGTGAACCGGCGGGTGATCCCCTGGCCGCCTGAGCCGCTGCGCACCGCCGCGGCGCATGCGATTCGAGCTTATTTGCGGGTGGAGGACTGGGCGTATGAGCGGAAGATGGCCAGATAGTGGGGCAGGCCCTCGGCCTGCGGCAGCCTCCCAGGCCGCCTTCTATGCGGCCCTGCGGCGGCGAAGCAGCAGGAGAACGGCAGTACCCAATCCGAGCAGGCCGATCGTGCCCGGTTCCGGCACGCCGGTGAAAACCGCAGCCGAAGTGCGATTATTATCGGCTATGGACACGGATCCTTCTCCCAGGGGAATCGAATTCGTGGCTATAAGCTCGATGTCGTAGTTGGGTCCGGCGATGGGAGAAAAGTAGAAAGTGTAGCTCCGCAGGCCGTGGACGCCGGGTGGCACCGCAAACGACCCCACCACCGTACCATCGAGCATGGCATTCAAGTCCAGTGAAGGACCCGTTAAAGTGTCGTCGTTGTAAGCCAGATCGACGGTCAGTTGGTCAACTTCGGACAATCCCGCGATGGTGAAATCCTGAGCCCAATAGTCGCCCGCCAACCAGATGTGATTGGGCGTCGCGTTGGTGCCCTGATGGAACCAAACGAAGTCCGGCGGCCCGAAGAATACGATGGTGCTGGCCGAAGCTTGAAACGCAAAGCAGCCGAGTGTAATGGCGGCGGCTGTAAGGGCCCTGCCGAAAGTGCGTACTTTCATGGCGACGCTCCCCACCGGAGATTCAATTTCGTCCGGTTTCAGAACATTGTACCCCAGGTTGCGTCCTGTCAAGCCGGTCGAACGCGATTTTTCTATGAATTTTTCATTTACGCGCCGGGACGACCGAACAACTAGCGTCTTTGGATCACCCTGGGAGGTTCGCGGGGGCTATAAGGCATGACCCTCCCGACGAGTGTTAAGCTACGTGAAAGGCGTGCCACCCGATAGCATTCCGAAGCTTCGCAAGATGCCGGCATACCTCGCCGACATCGAAGACCCTGAAGAATTGCGTTCACTCACTGCCTGGAAGGCACACACGCTGACTGGCGGCCGTAGGGGCACGTGGTTGGAAGACTACCACTAGGACTGAACGAGTAAACGCCATGCCCATGAAGAACCCGCCCCATCCCGGAGACTTTATCCGGACGGAGATTATCGCGCCCGCCGGCTTGTCCGTGACTTCAGCCGCCGCGGCGCTTCGGGTTTCCCGTCCGGCGCTATCCAGCCTGCTCAACAGCAGAACCAGCCTTTCCGGCGACATGGCGCTGCGCATTGAGAAGGCATTTGGCATAAAGATGGATACACTGATGCGGATGCAGTCCTCGTACGATATCGCGCAGACCCGCAGGCGCGAGAAGCAGATCCGCGTTCGCCGGATACCCCAACCCGCCAGCGTGGAACTGTGAATGGCCCTGTTTCCGCCGCCCGGGCTGCGCTGCGCCCGGCGGACCAGGCCTGAACGAACTACAAAAGCAGAACGCCATCATCACGGCACAGAAGGAACAGATCCGCGCCCTTGAGGAGCGGCTGGCAAGAATCGAAGCAGCGCTTGCCGGAAGCCCGGTGACATCCGCGTCGCAATAATCGCCGCCAAACCGCGCTGCCGCACAGGTATAATCAAGATCGTGAGAAGCCTCGTTCCCGTGCTCGTCTGCCTGGCCCTGGCAGGCTGCCACCACAATATCCAGAATGAAGATGCCGTCAAGCAGGGCGTGATGGATTACCTGTCCACGCGCCAGGGCCTGAACGTGGCTTCGATGAACATCTCGGTCACCTCCATGGTGTTCCGGCAGGATACGGCGGACGTGATGGTGACCTTCACGCCGAGGGGAAATGGGCCGGCGCAGCCCATGTCGATACCATACCGCCTGCAAAAACAGGGTGATCGCTGGGTGGTGCAGCCGCGCGCTGGCGCGGGACAGAATCCGCATGCCGGGGTGAGCGCCAATCCCCACGGCGGCATGGGCGCGCCGGGAGGCGAAGCTCCCGCGGGCGCGCTGCCGCCCGGACATCCCACGGTGCCCCCGGCTAGCGGTCCACAATGAAACTGGTCGCCATATTGGGCGGAGGTCCGGCCGGAGCGTTTGCCGCCGAAAAGCTGGCTTCCGCGGGTCTGAACACCGTCGTTTTCGACGAAAAGCTGGCCTGGGAGAAGCCTTGCGGCGGCGGGCTGACCTACAAGGCGTATCACACGTATCCGTTTCTGATCGAAAACAACACCCCCAAGAAGCTGGTTACCGAGACGATTCTGGCAGCGCCGCGCGCCAAGGCCGCCACACTGCGTTTGAGCGAGCCGCTGCTGATCTATTCGCGGCTGGATTTGAACCGCCTGATGCTGGAGCGCGCCGAGCGCGCCGGTGCGCGCATCGAGAAGGCGCGCGTTCTGGATCTTACGCGGGCGGGAACGGGCTGGCGCTTGCGCACCAACGCGGGCGCCCTCGATGCGGATTTCTGCGTGATCGCCACCGGCGCTCGCAACCCGCTACGGAACTTCGGCACCGAGCTGACGGCGGGTGACGCCATGTCCGCCATGGGCTACTACGTGCCTGGAGACCAGGCGCAGATCGATATTCAATTTCTGCCGCAACTGGAGGGTTACATCTGGATCTTCCCGCGCTGCGGACATCTCTCCATAGGCATCTGCGGGAAAGGCGAGCCGGCGGCTCTGCTGCGCAAGCGGCTGGAAAATTACATGTCGCACAAAGGCATCTCCTGGAAGGGCGCGGCGTTTTACAGCCATTTGCTGCCGTCGCTGGAGACCGCCGCGTGGCGCAAGAATCGCGTGGCCGGCGATGGCTGGCTGGCGGTGGGCGATGCCGCCGGCTTGGTTGATCCCATCACCGGCGAAGGCATCTACTACGCGCTGCGCTCGGCCGACCTGGCGGCTAAGGCGCTGCTCTCGGAACTGGGCGGCCTGGCGGAAAAGCTGCAAGCCTACCGGCGGATGTTGCGCCGCGATTTCGCCGCTGACCTGGAGTTCGGCTCGCGGTTGGCGAAGCGCGTCTTCTTGGGCCGTTTCCTGTTCGGCTCCGTGCCCGCCCGCATGGTGCAATTCACGCGGCGCAGCAGCCGCTTCAGCGGCCTGATGCAGGATCTGTTCGCCGGAACGCAGCCTTATCTGGGATTGAAAGACCGCCTGATGCGCAACTTGAACGGCAGCTTGTACGAGATCGCTATGAGTTTGGGGTTGAGCCGGCTCCTGCCCGGTAAAGCCCGGCCATGATAGCGCTTGTGGGTCAGGCCCTTGGCCGGAAATCGAGCCTTTGAGAGAAGATGGCGGCCTGGGAGGCCGCCGCAGGCCGCGGGCCTGCCCCACTATTTGTGCAGAATTATCATGACGCGCCCTAAATCCGAGGCGATCTTCCGGCGAGCGCAACAGGTGATCCCAGGGGGCGTCAACTCCCCCGTGCGCGCTTACCGTAGCGTGGGCGGCAATCCGCCGTTTATCGCCCGCGGTGAGGGCGCGCACATCTACGACGTGGATGGCAACGAATACATCGACTACGTAGGTTCGTGGGGGCCGCTGCTGTTGGGGCATCGCCATCCCGCGATTGTGGAAGCCGTGCGGCAGGCGCTCGAAACCGGCACGAGCTTCGGCGCGCCTACGGAGCAGGAAGTCGACCTGGCGGAAGCCATTCGCGACGCGGTGCCCTCCATGGAGATGGTGCGGCTGGTCAACTCCGGCACGGAAGCGACCATGTCGGCGATCCGTGTGGCGCGCGGGTTCACGGGCCGCGACCTTACCGTGAAGTTCGAAGGCTGCTATCACGGCCACGTGGACTCGCTGCTGGTGAAGGCCGGCTCTGGCCTTGCCACGCTGGGCATCGCCGATACCCAAGGCGTACCGAAGGGCTTCACCGATACCACCCTGGCACTGCGTTTCAATTCGGTGGACGCGGTGGAAGCCGCGTTCCGCGCGCATGGCGACCGCATCGCTTCGGCGATCGTGGAGCCGGTGGTGGGCAACATGGGATGCGTGCCGCCGCAGCCCGGATTTTTGGAAGCGCTGCGCGAGATCACCGCGCGGCACGGCGCGCTGCTGATTCTGGATGAAGTAATGACCGGCTTCCGCGTAGCCTATGGCGGTGCACAGGCGCGCTTCGGCATCCGGCCGGACATGACCACGCTGGGCAAAGTTATCGGCGGCGGTTTGCCTATCGGCGCGTATGGCGGGCGCGCCGAAATCATGCGATGCGTGGCGCCCGTGGGTCCGGTGTACCAGGCCGGCACGCTGTCGGGGAATCCGCTGGCGGTAGCCGCGGGACGGGCCATGCTGCGCGAGTTAAAGGCGCATCCGGAAGTCTACGAAGAACTGGAAACCAAATCGGCGGCCATCGCCGGCGCAGCACCCGCGGGCATCACGGTGAACCAAGTGGGATCGATGTTCACGTGGTTCTTCACGGACCGGCCGGTGACGGATTGGGAGTCGGCCAAACAAGCGGACACGGCCAAATTCGGGGCCTTCCACCGCCGCATGCTGGAGCAAGGCATCTACCTGCCGCCCTCGCAGTTTGAGGCCGCCTTCGTTTCCGCGGCGCACAGTGAAGAAGATATCCGCAAGACCCGGGAAGCCGCACAAAAGGCATTTGGCTCATCTTTTTACACCCTTTAGCAGGCGCCGCGCCGACAGGGTCACGATGGCGAAGAACACACTGAAGCTGATCAGTATCACGGCCAGCTTGCGGCCCTTCGATAGATAGCGGACGTTGGGCTGTTCCAGGAAGACGCGCAGGCGCACGCGGGCGGGCCGCGATCCGCGGTTTTCGATGGCCACGTACGTGTCCGGAGCGTGCACCAGCATGCGCAGCACGCCGCGCGGGCCGACCGGTGTGGCGCCCATCTCTTCGTGATCGCGGCCCATGCGCCAGAGGTTCAAATCCGCCTGGCTCAGCAGCACCAGCCGCACCTGGGCATCCGTCCGGTCGGATTGAAAAACGCAATCCACCTGCCCCGGCTCCTGGATCACCGCACGCGGCACATAACGCCAATCGCCGGCGGGAATCTCGAAGGTTTCGTCGATCAGATCCAGGTGCGAGAAAGCGGCCAGAAAGAGCAGCGCGGCGATCATTTCGTTAAAATAGTCACCATGGACAGTATGGCACAGCCGCCCAAGTGGAAGACTGTTTTGAGTTGGACGGGCGCGATTCTGCTGGCGCTGGTGTTTCTGGTTTCGGGCCTCTGGAAACTCACGGACGCTCCCGGCGCGGCGGTGCGCATGGCGCAGGCGAGGGTGCCGCAATCGCTCAGCCTGGCGGCGGCCATCGGCTTCGGTATCGCCGAGACGTTCGCCGCGGTGCTGCTGCTGATGCCGCGATTCCGCCGTTGGGGCGCGTGGCTGGGCGGCGCGCTGCTGGTGGCGTTCATGATTTTTATCGGCATCAACTACAATGCGTTGCGCGGCGCGGAGTGCAGTTGCTTTCCCTGGGTGAAACGCGCCGTGGGTCCGGGCTTCTTCATCGGGGATGGCCTCATGCTGGCCTTCGCCGTGGTGGCGGGCATTTGGGCGCGGCGGGCGCAAAACATGCGCAGCGCCGTTGCGATTCTGGGCATCGTCGCGCTGTTTGCGGCCGGCTCATACGGCGTGGCTGCCATGCGCCAGACCGGCACCAAAGCGCCCGATACGGTGACGGTGGACGGCAAGCCGTATTCCCTGCAGGAGGGCCAGATCTTCATCTTCTACTTCGACCCCGAGTGCCTGCACTGCCTGGACGCCGCCAAGCGCATGTCGCACTACAAGTGGGGCGAGACGCGCATCGTCGCCGTGCCCATCAACGTGCCGCAGTTTGCGCAGGGCTTTCTCGAAGACACGCATTTGAAAGCTGTGATTTCAAACGATCACAAGCAGTTGAAGCAGATCTTTCCCTACGTCAGCGCGCCGGCCGGTGTGGCGCTGGTGAATGGGCGGGAGAAGATGGCGCTCACGCAGTTTGAAGATAACGAGCCGGCCGCCACGCTGAAGAAGATCGGATTCATTCAATAGGTGGCCAAGCCCTCGGTATATCTCGAAACAACCGTTATCAGCTATCTGGCGGCTGATAGGATCAGCGCCCAACCCACCGCTGGTGGGAACAAGGAGAGGCGCAATTTCAATCTTTTTGTAGTGGGTCGGTTTGGGTTTGGAGGGCGGGCAATTCTGCCCGCAGCCGGCTTTCAGCCGGCTCTGGCCGCCTAAAAGGCGGCTGCGGCCATGATTGGCCGCCCTCCAAGTCCCAAACTGACCCACTACCGATTATTTGGTGACCTGGAACATCCGTCACATAGCGAACGCTCAAATCCGCAGGACTACGGAAAGGATACTGGAGGAACTTGGCTATGAGCGACCGATCATCTGCACGCCCGAGGAACTCTTCGGTGTGGACGCCGTGGAGCGATGATGCGATTCTGCGGGAAGTCTACGCCAATCGCGAAGCGTACGCGGCGGAGCACGGCTATGACATCCGGCGGATATATGAGGATCTGAAGCAGAGTGAGGCTAAGAGCCAAATGCGGCGGGCCACTTGACATCCGTTTAGACCGGCAGCGTAAATGAATTATCCTAAACGAGAACGTTCGTGTCAGCGAAGAAACGGGTGTCATCGTTCTTCGTAGATATTTCTAGAATGGCTGCTGCAACGGAATCGGGTAAGCCTTCAAGATCAATCGTCATCTGAGCCATATCTCCGTCTTTTGGCTTACAAAAATCGACTGCTCACTCCGGGGGATAGATAGATGCGCGCATCGTGCCGGTACCCATCAACGTGCCGCAGTTTGCGCAGGGTTTCCTTGAAGACACGCATTTGAAGGCTGTGATTTCAAACGATCACAAGCAGTTGAAGCAGAACTTTCCCGGTGTCAGTGCGCCGGCCGGTGTGGTCGCTAAGGATTTCGGATCACTTCCATCCCGTGGTCCGCGGCGAACGTGGATAGCTCCTATCGCGGCTTTTTCTTCGCCCAGCTGTCCGCCCAGCGTCCAATGAAACGAACTCCCGCGCGGGAATTGCAGAAGTTTCTCTTTCGCGGCCTGGAGCGAGAGCGCGTGATACTGCGCGATATCGAATTGCCCCTGGCCGATCCCAATGAATTGGATGGTCCATGGCTTGGTCTGCCATTGCAATAAATACCCTTCGGCTTGCTGCTGTTGCTGCGGTCCCACACTCAGTTGGATGAGGCGCCGCAGCTTAGCCTCGCTGGCTAACCAAGGGAAGGCGGCAATGGGCAACGACAGCAGAAGTAACAGCGTGATGCACGTTCGTCGCATGCCGGGCTCCTTGTAGCTCTCTCATACTTGGACTCCGCCGGCGGAACTAAGTTACAGTCGCGCGGACTCAAGCTAATCCGGAAGCGTAAATAGATACGCAACCAGATTATCCATCTCCCGGGTGGAGAACCGATACGGCGGCATGAAGCTTCCCGGCGAGAGCGCTTCCGGATTGGCGAAATGCTGCACCACCCAACTCTTGGTGCGGCGGCGCGCCAAGCCGTTCAATGGAGGGCCGATGGTCATCCCGACGCCATTCACCTTGTGGCAGCCTCCGCAATTCTTCGACTGGTAAAGCAGCCCGGCTTCGACGGCGAAGTCCGGCGCGTTGACCAGCGCCTCGGCATTGGCTGGCGTCAGTTTGAGCAGGAACGCCGCCAGGGAGTTGAGTTGCGCATCGCTCAGCAGGATTGCGGGCATGGAACTGCCGGGGACCATTGCCGCCGGATGCTTGAAATGTTCGATCATCCAGGCGGCCGATTTTTTGATGGGCACGTTCGCCAGGTCGGGCCCAATCCGTTGCTTACCGGTCCCCGCAGTATGGCAACTTGCGC
>Ga0302326_10025063_pt1 | contig 12101 bp, 12 predicted proteins | sample Palsa_T0_3_FD_202264 | JGI IMG/M metagenome (GOLD analysis project Ga0302326, IMG submission 202264) | Peat permafrost microbial communities from Stordalen Mire near Abisko, Sweden - Palsa_T0_3 | ecosystem: Environmental > Terrestrial > Soil > Palsa > Peat permafrost | place: Sweden: Abisko...
TACACTGGCCAGCTTCTATGCACGCCGCCAGCGCTTCGATGAAATGGAAACGGCAGTCGCAAGCATCCTTTCCACCGCTCTCCACGACAAGCATCCCGGCCCCGCCCTCTATGATGGCGCCGGCCTCCTGATCGAAACCAACCGCAACCCCGCCCTGGCCGCCACCATGCTTGAGGACTACCTGGCCGGCTCCGCCAAAACAGAAGAGGCTCCGGCCTTCATCGCCCACATCCGCCTGGCCCGTCTCAAGCAGCAACTCGGCGACCAGCCAGCCGCCAATCGCGAGCGCGCCGCAGCCCTCGCCCTGGCGCATGAATACAAACCCGCGCAGGAATCGATTGCGCAATCCAAAACGCCTTAGAACCTGTCAAAAAACTGGGATTCACTCCCCGTCTAACCCGGCACAAACGCCCCGTGCCCCATCCATTCGCGTTTTTTGCGAATGGGTGGGAGACCACAAACCTCAACCGGCCCCGTGAACTCGGTTTTTGGACAGGTTCTTAGAGAGACTTGAAGGAAGCCCCGAAGTGTCAGGGCACGACCTACGTCGTGCCGTAACCAGAAGAAAATGAAGTTGGGTTTTAGCCCTTGAGGGGATTCAACATAACGACGAACTGCTCATCCCGGGATTCCCTGGCCACCACCAGATCGACCACCAAGATGCCCATGGAATCCACCACCACACGCCCGGCCTGGCCGCAACTCCTGCTTGCGCCCATCCTTCTCGTTTGCTCCCTCGTGCCCTCTCCGCTGCACGCACAGGTCTCGCTCGGCACCGTCGTCGACCTCGCCCAGCGCAACTCCAGCGTCGTCAAGCTCGCCGATGCCGATCTGCTGAAGGCCCAGGCCGCCCTCAACCAGACCTTGGACGCGTATATTCCCAACTTCGTGATCGGGTCCAATGTCGGCTACTCGCATGGCTTCCCTACCGGCCAGCCGTCGGTCGGCAGCGCCACCATGCAGTCGCTGGTGCTCAGCTATTCCCAGCGCCAGTACGTCAAAGCCGCTCGAGTCGGGATTGAAGCCGCCAACCTCAGCCTCAAAGACGCCCGCGAACAGGTGACCCTGGACGCCTCCACCACCTACATTGAGCTTGATACCGTCAACCGGGAGCTCGCCGCGGCCCAGCAGCAGGAGACCTTCACTGCGGACCTGGTTCGTATCGAGCAGCAGCGCAACGAAGCCGGCGTGGACTCCGACCTGGACCTGTTGCAGGCGCGCCTGACCGCCGCGAACCTCAAGCTCCAGCGCCTTCATCTTGAAACCCGCGCCGCCACGCTCGCCCAACAGCTTGCCGTGCTCACTGGCCTGCCCGTCGGCTCGATCCTCCCTGACCACGCCAGCATCCCGCAGATCCCCGAAATCACCGCGGATGAAGCTCCACGCACCTTGCCCGGCATCAATTCGGCAAACGCCCTGGCCCTCTCCAAACGGTTCGAGGCCAAGGGAGACGATCTGGCCTGGAAGCGGCCGCAGATTGGATTCGGGGCTGTATACAACTACGACTCCAACGAACTGAACAGCTATAGCACCTACTACAACAACTTCACCCCCAACAACGTCAGCTTCGGCGTCCAGATCACCATTCCCTTTTTTGACTTTGCACTTCGCGCCAAGGCCAGGGCAACCGCCGCTGAAGCCCTCCGCGCCACCGTCGAAGCCGAACAGGCCCAGCGCCAGAACGACGTCCAGATCGCCACTCTCACCGGGAGCCTGCGCGAACTCGATGCCCTGGCCGAGGTCGCCGGACTCAAGCAGCAGATCGCCGACGCGCAACTCAAGGCCGTGCTCACCCAGCTTGAAGTGGGCAACGGCGCCTCGACCGGTCCCAACGCCCAGCCGCAAACCACTCCCAAGTCCGAGCAGCTAGCCCGCATCGACGAACGCCAAAAATACCAGCAGGCCCTCGACGCCTCCCTCGACCTGGCCAAGGCACGCCTGAACCTGCTCCGCGCCCTGGGCCACATGGACGACTGGCTCAACGAACTCCGCACCAAATAGCAGGCCGGCTCGCCCGACGAGCCAACTGGCCCTTTCGTTTACTGTAAGCAGATGGATTGGCAAGCGCTCGCCCTCACCCTCAAGCTGGCCACGGCCACCACGGCCATCCTGCTGGCCGTGGCTGTGCCCCTGGCGGCGTGGCTGGTGCTCGGACGCAGCCGCTGGCTAGCCGCCCTTGAGGCTTTCGCCGCGCTGCCGCTGGTCCTGCCGCCCACCGTCCTCGGATTCTTCCTTCTTGTCCTGCTCGGCCCCCGCACTTCCTTTGGCCGTGCCATTACAGTGCTGCTCGGCCATCCGCTGGCGTTTTCCTTCTCCGGCCTGGTCGTCGGATCGGTCATCTACAGCCTGCCTTTCGCCGTGCAGCCGCTGGTCGCCGGCTTTGCCGCCATCGACTCATCCCTCATCGACGCTGCCCGTCTCCTCGGCGCCGGCCCGGTGCGCCTGGTGTCCACGCTGCTCGTCCCCCTCGCCCGCCGCTCGCTCATCTCCGCCGCCGTTCTCAGCTTTCTCCACACCATGGGCGAGTTCGGCGTTGTCCTCATGCTTGGCGGAGATATTCCCGGCGCAACCCGCACCCTCTCCATCGTGCTCTACAACCAGGTGGAGAACTTCGATTACGCCGCCGCCAACCGCACCGCGGCATTTCTCCTCGGTATGAGTGCCATTGCCCTGGCTGCCATTTATCTCGGCGGACGCCCGCGCGGAGGCCGCCGTGCTTGAACTCGCCTTCGACGCCCGTCGCGGCAGCTTTCATCTACAGCTCGAGTGCCGCTTCGCCTCTGAGTGGACCGTCATCTTCGGCCCCTCCGGCGCGGGCAAATCCACGCTGCTGCGCATGCTTGCCGGCCTCGACCTGTCTGAACCCGCCCGCCCGCATCGAGCACGCGTGGTGCTCGACGGCCGCTCGCTCACAGATTCCACGCACGGCCTCTGGCTCAAGCCCGGCCGGCGCCAAACTTCGTTGGTAGCCCAGCAATCCGCCCTCTTCCCGCACATGAACGTCGCCGCCAACGTGGCCTATGGCCTCGAAGCATTGGACCGCGGCGTCCGCGCTGCCCGCGTTGAGGAAATGCTGGACCTGGCGAATGCACGCGGCCTGATCGATCGCCGGCCCAGCGAGCTATCCGGCGGCGAAGCCCAGCGCGTCGCCCTCGCCCGCGCACTGGCGCCCAAACCCCGGCTGCTGCTGCTCGACGAGCCTTTCTCCGCCCTTGACGGCGCTGCCAGCGATGCACTGCTCGTCCGGCTCAAGGATTGGGCCGCCGAACACCACGTCCAGACGGTCATGGCCACCCACGACGCCACCGACGCGCTTGCCACAGCCGCCGAAGTCGTCCTGCTCCACGAAGGCCGCCTCGCCGCACTCGGGCCGGCCGCACAAGTGCTCGCCGGCGAGCGCGAACGCCTGCAAAAACGCCTTGTCTAAGAGCCTGTCTGAAAACTCGGATTTGCCCGCCTCGAACCCGGCACATACGCTCCGTGCCCCATCCATTCGCGTTTTTTGCGAATGGGTGGGAGGCCACCGGCTGCGGTCCCTCAACCGGCCCTCTTTGAACTCGGTTTCTGGACAGGTTCCAGGAAGAACGGCTGCGCCTATTTGGCACCTGCGCGAGCCTTCCCCTCAGGCCAGAAATAGAGCGCCGGAAACAGCACAAAAATTCCCAGCGCAACGTGCACGGAGACAAAGGCCAATCCTACCGATGCAGCGTAGGAAACCATGGAGAAGACGGCTTTCCTTTTCATCCAAAGGAATTCGCGCCGCCGCGCGGCATTCGCCCTGTCTTGTCTGTCGATGGTGATCTGAAACAACAGAAACGCCGCCGAAGTGAGCGCAAAGACAGCTCCGTAGCAGGCCACAGCCAGCGGAGCGGCATGGTTCTCGCCCAGGTTTGCCGTCACAAACGGGATCAGCGACATCCAGAACAGAAGACCGTTGTTGGCCCACAGCAGTGCCGGACTTGCCCTGAGCGCCTTGCCCAAAACGTGATGGTGGTTGACCCACATGATTGCGACGGCCATAAAGCTCATGGCATACACCAGCAGCGAGGGCGCGATCGTCATCAGAGCCGCGATGTCTTCGCCACGCGGAGGCTTGAGTTCCAACACCATGATCGTGATAATCACGGCGATCACTCCATCGCTGAACGCCTCAAGACGGCCTGTCTTCACGCTTGCTCCTTACGCCGACGCGTCGATTCAAAATCCCACCAGCACCGGCTCCATCTCCAGTTGAATCCCGAAGCGCGCTTCCACGGCGGCGTTGATCTGGTCAGCCAGCGCGAGCAACTCCGCCGCGCTCGCCCCACCCAGATTGACCAGCGCCAGCGTATGCCGCCGCGATACCGCCGCGGCCCCTAGAGAATAGCCTTTCGTGAATCCAGCCTGCTCAATCAGCCATGCAGCCGGGAGCTTCACTTGCCCCGGCCCCGCGGGAAAGCGCGGCGGTTCCTTATCGACCACGGCGGCAATCTGCGCCAACTGCTCCTCGCTCACTACCGGATTCTTGAAGAAGCTGCCTGCGCTGCGACAATCCGGGTCGCCCTCCACGAGCAGCATTCCCTTGGCCGCTCGAATGCGCCGCACGGTAGCAGAAACTTCCGTCAGCGAAGGCTGCCTGCCTTCCGGCGCCAGATCGAGCATCGCGCGCTGCAACTCCGCATAACGCAGCGTCGGTGCGCCTCCGGGCCTGAGGTAGTAGTCCACGCGCGTCACAATATACCGTCCCCGCTCCGTTGTATTGAACCGGCTGCGGCGGTAAGCAAACTGGCATTCGGCGTTGGTGAACTCACAAAATACGCCCTCGCGCAGATCGAATGCCCGCACCAATCCGATCGTCGACGCCACCTCCTGCCCGTAGGCGCCCACGTTCTGCACCGGTGTCCCGCCCACCGTTCCGGGAATCCCCGCCAGGCACTCTATCCCTGCGCACCCATCTTCCACGGCCCGCTGCACGAAGTGGTCCCAGTCCTCGCCCGCGGCAACGCCATATAACCACGGACCTTCCGGCTCGGTTTTGGGATGCGTCCCTCTCGGCGCAAGAATCCCCTTCAACCCGATCCGCAACACCAGCCCATCGAATCCCGCATCGGAAACCAGCAGGTTGCTGCCGCCTCCCAGCACAAACAGCTTGAGCTCGCGCTCCCTCGCCCAACCGGTCGCCTCCACAATGTCGTCTTCGCTCGCAGCCTCGACAAACCACCGCGCCGGCCCGCCGATGCCGAACGTCGTAAACGGCGCCAGCGGCTTGTTTTCTTCGATATGCATCGCATCAAGGCTACACTACACGCGGCGTAAGCCAGTTTCACGATAGAATAGATACAGGCAGCTTCTCTGCCGGAGGCATACATGTATCCAGAACTGATGGTCATCCCCATGCGCGAAGAGCTGACCCGCGCCGGAATCAACGAAACCCGCACTGCTGAGGATGTGGACGCAGCACTGGCCCAGCCCGGCACCACCATGCTGGTGGTCAACTCCATCTGCGGATGCGCGGCGGGCAAGATGCGCCCCGGCGTGCGCATGGCCATCGCCAACGCCGCCAGTCAGCCCGACCACAAGATCACCGTCTTCGCCGGCCAGGACCGCGAAGCCACCGAGCGCGCACGCGGCTACTTTGAGGGCAATCCGCCCACCTCGCCCGCCATTGCCATCCTGCGCGACGGCAAGCTCGTTTACCTGATGCAGCGCTATGTGATCGAGCAGGCGACCGCCCAGCAGATCGCCGGCGAACTGGTCCGCGCCTTCGACGAGTTCTGCGCCAAGACCACCGTCCAGTAAACTTCGTCATTGTGTCTGCAAACAGAACGGCCTCCCCATCGGGAGGCCATTTTTCTGGGTTCCCAGGTCCCGCTTTTGAGACCTGGGAACATATCGCGGCGCCGAGAATCCGCTACTTAAACCCCGCCGGCAACTTCTGCACCTTGCTGTGGCTGCGCGAGTACCCGAAGTAGATGATCAGCCCGAACAGCAGCCAGCCGATCATCACTTCCCATGTGATCGCCGGCAACCGGGTCATCAGGAAGACCGCGGAAATGATCCCCAGAATCGGCACCGCCGGCACAAAAGGCGTCTTGAACGGCCGATGCATGTCAGGGTGCCGCACCCGCAGCACCCACACCCCGGCGCAGACAATGGTAAAGGCCAGCAGCGTGCCGATATTCACCAGCTTGGCAAGCTGGTCGATCGGCAGGAAGCCCGGCATGATGGCCACAATGGCTCCCACGGCGATGGTCGAAATCCACGGAGTGCGAAACTTGGGATGAATGCTCGAAGCCCACTTGGGCAGCAATCCATCCTTCGACATGGAGAAGAACACGCGCGACTGGCCCAGCAGCATGACCAGCATCACCGTGCCCAATCCAAACACCGCGCCCACGTTCACCAGCAGCTCACCCCAGCCGATCCCAGTCACCTTGATTCCCAGCGCCACGGGTGCCGCGACATTGAGTTCCTTGTAGTTCTTCAGGCCGGTCAGGATGGTTGAGACCACGATATACAGCACCGTGCAGACTGCCAGCGAGCCGAGAATGCCGATCGGCATATCCTTCTGCGGATTCTTGGCTTCCTGGGCCGCGGTGGACACAGCGTCAAATCCGATATAGGCGAAGAAGACGCTCGCCGCTCCCAGCGCGATGCCGTTCAAGCCGAAGTGCCCATGCCCGTCCGAGGGCGGAATGAACGGATGCCAATTGTGGATGGCAAGCTCGGGGTGCATGATCAGGTAGTATCCGCCCAGCGCGATGAAGACCCCCACCACCGTGAGCTTCACAATCACGATGACCGTGTTCAGGTTCGCCGACTCTTTAATGCCGATGACCAGAACAGTTGTAATCACCACAATGGCCAGAATGGCCACCAGGTTGAAAAGCCCAGTCGCATGCTGCAGCCCTGCTGAGGATGCATCCATCGGTAGCGAAGTCACCGGCATCCATTGGTTCTGATAAAACACCAGGTCGGTTCCCGGCGTAGCCGTCAACTGCGGCGGAATATGGATGTTCATCTGCGCCAGCAGGCTGTTGAAGTATCCTGACCATCCGGATGCCACGGTGGCCGCGCCGAAGCCGTACTCCAGTCCCAGATCCCAGCCGATAATCCAGGCTACCAGCTCGCCCAGCGTGGCGTAGCCGTAGGTGTACGCCGAACCGGCAATCGGAATGATTGAGGCGAACTCGGAATAACACAGTCCCGCAAACGCGCACGTGATTCCCGCCAGAACGAAGCTCAGTGAAACCGCCGGTCCGGCAGCGGTTGCCGCGGCCGTGCCGGTAAGCACAAAGATACCGGCGCCGATGATTGCGCCAATTCCCAGCGTGATCAGGTTCAGCGCGCCCAGCGAACGCTTCAGCGTGTGTTCGCCTGTTTCACTTGCCTCTTCGCGCAGCAACGACATCGGTTTGATACGAAGCAGACTGGACATGAATGAGGGACTCCCTCTCAGCAGTTGAAATCAGTTTGAATTGGACTCACGTTGCGCTTGGCTGTCGGGCCGCCTTGACCAGAACAGATACACGGGGATCCCGAGCACCACCAGAACCATGCCCGGCCACGTGTATTGGGGCTTGTATCGCAATAATACGATACAAATCCACCCCGCCAGCACGATATAGAGCGCCGGCAGCACCGGATAGCCAAGCGCCTTGTAGGGCCGCACCGCGTCCGGCCGCTTGAAGCGCAGCACAAACAGCCCCAGGATGGTGAGCATATAAAAAAACAGCGCCGCAAAAATGATGTAGTCGAGCAATTGGCTGTAGGAGCCGGAAAGGCAAAGAAAGATAGCCCACACAGCCTGGATCATCAGCCCCGCTGCGGGCGTCTTGAATCGCGGATGCAGCCGGCCCACCGACTTGAAGAACAGCCCGTCGCGGCTCATGGCGTAATAAACGCGCGCCCCGGCCAGCGTAAGACCGTTGGCACAGCCGAACGTCGAAATCAGAATCGCGCCTGCCATCAGCCACGCCCCGTAGGTGTGGAAGATCTGTTCGAGCGCCGCCGTTCCCACGCGATCCTCCGCAGCGTATTGAATGCCCCGCGCCAGCACCGTCGTTCCATTCGGATCGCCATGCAACGGCAGCACCAGCATGTAGCCGATGGAAGCAAGAATGTAGACGGACGACACAAACCCCGTGCCCAGCACCAGCGACAGCGGAATGTTCCGCTTGGGATTCTTCACCTCGCCAGCCGTGAACGTGATGTTGTTCCACGCGTCCGATGAGAACAGCGACCCCGTCTGCACCACCGCCACAATCACCGCCAGGTTCACCAGCACAATGGGCCCGCCCATGCCCACCTGCACCGGATGCAGCGTGTTCCACCCGGCGTTGCGCCAAAACTGGCTCAGCCCATCGCCAAAGTTCGCCGCCCATGCCGTCGCATTCCGCCCGAAAGTAAAGGCCAGCACCACCAGCCCCGCCAAAGACAGCGCCTTCGCCGAGGTAAACACATTCTGGATCATTGCCCCCAGCTTGACGCCGAAGACATTCACGACGGCCAGAAAACAGAGCACGATGATGCCTGTAAGATTCGCCGTGTTGAGTCCGATTTCCATGTTCCCCAGCACCATCGGCCCAACCCGCAGCGCCGGCACGTGCGCAATATGCAGCAGCCAGTGGGTCGTCGAGATGGTGGGAAAGAACACACCGAGAAACTTGCCAAACGCCACGCACACCGCGGCAATGGTCCCCGTCTGAATCACGAGAAACAGAGTCCAGCCGTAAAGAAATCCCCACAGCGGCCCCAGCGACTCGCGCAGATAAACATATTGCCCGCCCGCTCTCGGCATCATCGCCGCCAGCTCGCCGTAGCTCAGCGCGCCAATCATGGTCAGCACCGCGGTGAGCACCCACGCGCCTACCAGCAGAGCCGGCGAGTCGGTCCCGCGCGCGATATCCGCCTCGACGATGAAGATGCCGGAGCCGATCATCGACCCGATGACCAACGCGGTAGAGGAGAAGAGACCGAGGCTTTGCACCAGCCGTGGAGCACCGGCGCCCTCGGAAGGCGGCTCTGAAATGGGCGTAGGTCCTGAGATCGTCACGTAATGAAAGTTTTAGCGGATTTTCGCGCCCCTGTCTCCACTTTTCTTTCGGGAACATCCCTGAGCATCCAGATCCCACACCAACTCTCCGTGCCCCATCCTTGGCGCGTACTTGTTTTTTGCGCCAAGGGTGGGAAACCTAGAACTTACATCCACCCCTCTCAAGCCGCCCTGACTTGGTATAAAGGATGCGACAACAGTGCGCCCAACTGCCCGCGAGGAATCTCAATGACCAACCGTCCACTTCGAATCATTGGCCGCGCATTGCCGGCAGCCATCGTGCTCGCGCTCACCGTAACCCCATCGCCCGCACAGCAACCGCCCCGCCCTTCCACCGACCTCATCGTCGTGCGGCCGGAGAGCGTCGGCTTCTCGTCCGAGCGCCTCGAGCGTCTTCACGCCCTCATGCAGCAGGCCGTGGACCAGAAGCAGATCGCCGGCATCGTCACCATCCTCGCCCGTCACGGCAAACTTATCGACTACCGCGCCTACGGCGAGCGCGATATGTCCACCCGCGCGCCCATGACCAAAGACGTCATCTTCCGCGACTACTCCATGACCAAGCCCGTCACCGGCGTGGCCATGATGATCCTCTACGAGCAGGGCAAGTGGCTGCCCTCCGACCCCATCGCCAAGTTCATTCCCGAGTTCGCGCACCTCAAGGTCTATAACGGCGTGGACGCAGACGGCAAAATGATCCTCGTCGATCCCGGCCACGCGCCCACCATGCGCGAGCTCATGAGCCATACCGCGGGCTTCACTTACGGTTACTTCGGCAACACGCCGGTCGACAAGATGTACCGCGAAGTTCAACCGCTCAACTCCGCCAATCTCCAGGAATTCATCGACAAACTGGCCAAGCTGCCGTTGCTCTATCAGCCCGGCAAAGGCTGGACCTACTCGATGTCCATGGACATCGAGGGTTACATTGTCGAGAAGCTCTCCGGCCAGACGCTGCCCGACTTCATGCGCGATCAGATCTTCAAGCCGCTGGACATGAAAGACTCCGCCTTCTACGTCCCGACCGAGAAGCGCGACCGCTTCTCCGCGGTTTACAGCACCGGCCCGAAGGGCGAACTCGAACCTGCCGCGACCAGTTCCTCCGGTCGCTCCACCGATTACGCGGCAGAGCCCACCGCACCTTCCGGCGGCGGCGGAATGGTCTCGACGGCAGCCGACTACTACCGCTTCGCCCAGATGCTGCTCAACGGCGGCCAGCTCGACGGCAAGCGCATCCTCGCCCCCGCCACCGTCAAGCTCATGACCTCCAACCACGTCCCCGCCGAGCTGCTCACCGGCCAGTTCGGCATCGGCAACGCGGTCATGCGCCCCGGCTTCGGCTACGGTTACAACGGCGCCGTGGAATTCGATCCGGCCGAGGCCAACCTGCCCGACGGGAAAGGAACCTACCAATGGGACGGCGCTGCCGGAACCTGGTTCTGGGTCGATCCCACCAACGACGTGGTCTTCATCGGCATGATTCAACGCATGCTTGGCCCGGCCAGCCCACCCCTGGAATACGCAAGCCGCTCCGCCGTCTACGGCGCGCTGGTCGATCCGAGCAAGTAGACCATCTTTCCTACATTTCGTCCGCGGAGGGCCCATAACACCCAGGGATCTTCGCATCCAGCAGCCGCAGGTACACACCCAGCTGTGCGCGGTGATGGATCATGTGATTGATCACCGATTCGCGCCATACCTGGTATTTCGTCTGGTCGATCCACGCCTGCCCGCCGAAAACAAACTTCCAATTGCTGTCCCATTTCTCGGGCGTAACGGCAGCCAGGTCGGCCCTGGTCTTTCCGATCTCGCGATCGAACTTCTCCAAGAGCTCGGCGCGGCTCGCCGGACTGGCCACATCCCATTTATGGTCTGCGGGAAACTCAAGCTTGTCCAGCGCAAGGGTCGAATGTCCCCAATCCCCGGTAAAGTCAGTAACATGGCTCGCCAGCCGGCCAAGTGTCATCGACTTCGCATGGGGTTTCCATCCGAAATCTACGCCCTCCGGAATCGCTTCGAGCATCTTGCGCGTCTTCTTCGCTTCGTTTTCGAACTCAATCTCCAATTCCTTTTGAATGTCCATCAAGGCAACCTCCTCCGTTGCGAAACAAGCATAACTGAAAATCAGACGAAAAGGCGAAGAAAAAGCGATAATATTTTCTACAAGGGATGCCAGGGAGAATCTGGGGACGTTTTCGGACAGAAATCTCTCATTTGTGATGCTACTACGTGATTCATGAAGACTGTTTCCGTACGCGATCTCCGCTACGACTTCCCCAAGGTCGAAGAAATTCTTCGCGCCGGCGAAGAGATTCAGATCACAAAGCGAAAACGCCCCATCGCGCGCCTGACGCCCGAGCCGGTGAGCAGGCCCCCACTTCCCGATTTTCTCGGGCGAATGAAGGAGATTTTCGGCGACAAGGTGCTGAAAGTGAGCGGTGCGGAGATCATTTCCCAGGACCGGGATGGCTGATGATTTATCTCGATCCGAGCGTGATCTTTTCGCTCTATGGGGTGGATTGCAACACACCTGCTGCGGTTTCGCTGATTCGCAATGCCAGCGAGTCACTCGTTTTGACCCCATTTTGCGAATTTGAGACCCACAACGCCTTCAGTTTTGGTTTGTTTCGCAAGACTCTGTCGGAAAATGAAGCCACGCGGCTTCGAAAAAACTTCGAGTTGGATCTTGAAGCCGGCATATACCTGCGTAGTCAATTGCCCGCCGGCGCCTTCACCGTTGCCAAGATCCTGGCTCACAAAATCACGCCCTCCGTTGGCGTCCGCGCTGCGGACCTGCTGCATATCGCTGCCGCACTCGAACTCGGCGCAAAATCTCTCTACACGTTCGACCAAAGGCAGCACCAGGCCGCATCCGCAGCGGGACTGGTGGTGAACAAGCTGCCTTAATCATCGACCGCAAGCTTGATCCGCAAATGTTTACTTCGGCAGCGCAAACGCCACGTACGCCCCACCCTGCTGCTTCTTCGGATCGCGCGCACTGCTGCTGCCGATCACCACGTACTGCCGTCCGTCAATCATGTACGTCGCCGGCGTAGCAACGCCCGAG
>Ga0302326_10025064_pt1 | contig 12101 bp, 4 predicted proteins | sample Palsa_T0_3_FD_202264 | JGI IMG/M metagenome (GOLD analysis project Ga0302326, IMG submission 202264) | Peat permafrost microbial communities from Stordalen Mire near Abisko, Sweden - Palsa_T0_3 | ecosystem: Environmental > Terrestrial > Soil > Palsa > Peat permafrost | place: Sweden: Abisko...
CGTGGACTGCGTCACGAAGGTGACCGATCCGCTGATTCTCAACACGCTGGCCGACGACAGCGCCACGAGCCACGAAGACGCGCTGATGCGCATCTACGCCCGCCTGCGGCCGGGAAACCCCCCCCAATTGGAAAAGGCGCAAACGCTCTTCCAGGAAAAATTCTTCGACGAGAACCGCTATCGGCTCGGCCGGGTCGGGCGCTTCCGCATCAACCGCAAATTCGATCAGAACGTGCCGGAAACGGTCATGACCCTCCGCAGCGAGGATCTGGTCAACTCGCTCAAGTACATGTTCAAGCTGCGCAGCGGCGAAGGATATGTTGACGACATCGATCACCTCGGCAACCGCCGGCTGCGCACCATCGACGAGCTGGCCGCCGAGGAGCTGCGCAAGGGGTTCCTCAAGCTCAAGCGCACCGTGCAGGAGCGGATGTCGCTCAAGGACCCCAACGAGCTGGGGCGCATCGCAGAATTGGTCAACTCCAAGAGCATCAGCAGCTCGATTGATTTCTTCTTCGGCCGCGGCGAGTTGTCGCAGGTCGTGGATCAGACCAACCCCCTGGCGCAGCTCACCCACGAGCGGCGTCTGTCGGCCCTGGGCCCCGGCGGGTTGAACCGCAAGCGCGCGGGCTTCGAAGTGCGCGACGTTCACATTTCCCACTACGGCCGAATCTGCCCGATTGAAACGCCGGAAGGCACCAACATCGGCCTGATCGCATCGTTGTCGATTTACGCCGATCTCGACGAATACGGCTTCCTGATCACGCCGTACCGTGTCGTGAAGGACGGCAAGGTCAATGGCGAGCACAAATACCTGCGCGCCGACGAGGAAATGAAGGCCGTCCTGGCTCCGCCGGACATCGTGGAGAAGGATGGGCATTTGCGCAAGGGCTTCGTGTTGGCCCGCGTCCAGGGCGACCTGGCGACGGTGCCGAGCAAGGAAGTGCAATACGTGGACATCAGTCCGCGGCAGACGGTGTCCATCTCGGCATCGCTGATCCCCTTCCTCGAACACGACGACGCCAACCGGGCGTTGATGGGCTCCAACATGCAGCGCCAGGCGGTGCCGCTTCTGAGGACCGATCCGCCGGTTTGCGGCACGGGCATGGAAAAGGCCGTGGCCCAGAACAGCGGCATGGTCGTTCGCGCCGAGAGATCGGGCGTAGTGACGGCCGTCGATGCCACACGCATCCTGATCGACAACGCGGATGAATACATCCTCCGCAAGTTCGTCGGGCTCAACGAGCGGACGTGTCTGAACCAGAAGCCGATCGTGAAGAAGGGCCAGCGCGTCAAGAAGAACCAGATCATCGCCGACGGCGCCGCCACGCATTTGGGCGAATTGGCCCTGGGGCGGAACGTGCTGGTCGCGTTCATGACCTTCGATGGCTACAACTTCGAGGACGCCATCGTCATCAGCCAGCGGCTGGTGAAGGAGGACGTCTTCACCTCGATTCACATCGAGGAATACGACGTGGAGATTCGCGAGACCAAGCTGGGCCGCGAGGAATTCACCCGCGACATTCCCAACGTCAGCGAGCGGGCGCTGGCCAACCTCGACGAGAACGGCGTGGTGCGCGTCGGCACCCGCGTCGGGCCCGGCGATATTCTCGTCGGCAAGATCGCCCCCAAGAGCAAGAGCGAGCTGACTCCCGAGGAGAAGCTGCTGCACGCGATCTTCGGCCGGGCCGGCGAAGACGTGAAGAACGATTCGCTGGAGATGCCCGCGGGCGAAGAGGGCGTGGTCATCGGCGCTCAGCGCTTCAGCCGTCGCATGCACATGACCGAGGACCAGAAAAAGGCCCTCCGCAAGGACATCGAGAAATACGAAAAGGAGATGAACCTCCGGGCCATCGAGATCTTCAAGCAGATGATCAACGAGATCAACGAAGTGACCGGCCAGCAGATCGTGGATCCCGGCACCCGGCAGAAAGTCGGCCACTCTGAAAACGCCGACGTGATTCTTGAGCAGGTCGAGGGATTCACCTCCGACTGGATCAAGGGCTCCAAGGAATCCAAGGAGCAGGCGGTCAACACCTACTCGCGGTTCTGGCCGCGCATCGATGCGGTGCGGAAGGAAAAAGTCCGCCGCATGGAACACATGAAGCGCGGCGACGAGCTCCCCAGCGGCGTGCTGGAAATGGTCAAGGTATATGTCGCGACCAAGCGGCAGTTGTCAGTCGGCGACAAGATGGCGGGTCGCCATGGCAACAAGGGCGTCATCGCCCGCATCGTGCCCGAAGAGGACATGCCGTTCCTCGAGGACGGCTCCCCGGTGGACATTCTGCTCAACCCGCTGGGCGTGCCCAGCCGCATGAACGTCGGGCAGATTCTCGAGACGCACCTGGGCTGGGCCGCGGCGGTGCTGGGATTCCAGGCCGTCACGCCTGTCTTCGACGGTGCCAACGAAGAGGAGATTCACAAGGCCATCGAAGAGGCCAACCGCACGGTGCGCGAACGCCGCAAGGATCGCAAGCAGCACCATCAGCCGATCGCAGCCCGTGAGCTGGACGTCGAGATGCCCTACGGCGGCAAGGTTCAACTCCACGATGGCCGGACCGGCGAGGCGTTCGAGCAGAAGACGACCGTCGGCTACATCTACATGATGAAGCTGCATCACCTGGTGGACGACAAGATTCACGCCCGCGCCACCGGCCCGTATTCGCTGATCACCCAGCAACCCCTGGGCGGCAAGGCCCGCACCGGCGGCCAGCGCTTCGGCGAGATGGAAGTCTGGGGCCTCGAAGCCTACGGCTCGGCTTACGTCCTGCAGGAGTTGCTCACCGTCAAGAGCGACGACGTGGAAGGCCGCACCAAGATTTACGAATCGATGGTCAAAGGCACCAACACGCTGGAAGCCGGCACGCCGGTTTCGTTTGACGTGCTCTGCAACGAAATCCGCGGGCTGGGATTGAACATTCAGCTCGAGAAGAAGAAGGGCCTGGCGACGGAAGAGGATGAGGACATGATGTGATGGAGGGAGCCTGATTGAACGACATGCAGTTCGAGTGGGACTCCGCCAAGGCGGCGGGCAACGTTCGAAAGCACCGCGTGTCGTTCGAGGAAGCTGCCTCGGTGTTCAGCGATCCGCGGCGACTGCGAGAGTACGACTTGGAACACGCCGGGACCGAAGACCGCGAGATTGTAATTGGTTTTTCGGCAAAACTGCGGCTGCTTATGGTTGTGGTTTATGAGAGAGAAGAAGGCTACATCCGAATCATCAGCGCTCGGCGGGCGACGCGCCAAGAAGGCCTCCGCTACTTCCGCGAGGATTAAGGTCCGGTATGTGAAGTTCACCCCGGAAGAAATGGCCTACGACGCGCCGCGGGATACGAGCGATCCGAAGCGATTTCCAACAATCGGCCGTGGGCCGAAGGATTGGCGAAAGTTCATGAAATTTCGGAATGGCTTTGTGCGGATCGAGCCCAAGCTTCGACGCGCATTTGCGAATGAGAAAGCAGTCAATCAGGCGCTGAAAAAGGCATTGGGAATGCGGTCTCCAGGAGAGCGTGGCCGAAGCAAAGCGTCTTAGATCCACCGCATGTAGGCAGTTGAGTTTTGGTTGCTCTTAAGGAAAGAATACGATCATGGCTGAAAGCGTCTACGATCGGATTAACGATTACGGTTCTGTCCGGATTCAGCTTGCCAGCCCCAACGACATTCGGTCGTGGAGCTTCGGCGAGGTCAAGAAGCCGGAGACGATCAACTATCGCACCTACCGGGCCGAGAAGGACGGGCTCTTCTGCGAGCGCATCTTCGGGCCGGAGCGCGATTGGGAATGCTCCTGCGGAAAGTACAAGGGGACCAAGTATAAGGGGATCATCTGCGACCGTTGCGGCGTGAAAGTCACCCACAGCCGCGTGCGCCGCAAGCGCATGGGCCATATCAACCTGGCCGCGCCGATCGTTCACATCTGGTTCTTCAAGGCGTTGCCGAGCCGGCTGGGCTCCATGCTGGACATGAAGACCAGCGACATCGAAAAGATCGTCTATTTCCAGGACTACGTCGTCACCGATCCGGGCAAGACGCCGCTGAAAAAGAAGCAGCTGCTGACCGAGGACGAATATCGCGCCGCGTTCGAGAAATACGGCAGCGAGTTCGAGGCGGAGATGGGCGCCGAGGCGATCAAGAAGCTGCTGGGGATGCTCGATCTGCCGACCGAGGCCGCGAAAATTCGCCGCGACATCGAGAAGACCAACAGCAAGCAGAAGATCAAGGACCTGACCAAGCGCCTAAAAATGGTCGAGGCCATCCGTAACTCGGAAAACAAGGCCGAGTGGATGGTCATGGACGTGATCCCGGTGATCCCGCCCGATCTGCGCCCGCTGGTGCTGCTGGAGAGCGGCAACTTCGCCACCAGCGACCTCAACGATCTGTATCGCCGGATCATCAACCGCAACAACCGGCTCAAGAAGCTGGTCGATCTGAATGCGCCGGAAGTCATCATCCGCAACGAGAAGCGCATGTTGCAACAGGCGGTCGATGCCCTGTTCGACAACGGCCGCTGCCGCCGTCCGGTGCTGGGGAGCAGCAATCGTCCGCTCAAGTCGCTGACCGACATGATCAAGGGGAAGCAGGGCCGATTCCGCGAAAACCTGCTGGGAAAGCGCGTCGATTACTCGGCCCGCTCGGTCATTGTGGTCGGTCCGGAGCTCAAGCTGCACCAGTGCGGCTTGCCGAAGAAGATCGCGCTGGAACTCTATCAGCCGTTCATCATCCGCCGGCTCAAGGAGCATGGCCTGGCCGACACCATCAAGTCCGCCAAGAAGATGCTGGAGCGGCGCGACCCCGAGGTGTGGGACATTCTCGAAGAGTGCATTTTCCAGCACCCGGTCATGCTCAATCGCGCTCCGACGCTGCACCGCATGGGCATTCAGGCGTTTGAGCCGGTGCTGGTCGAGGGCAACGCCATCAAGATTCACCCGTTGGTCTGCAAGGGTTTCAACGCCGACTTCGACGGCGACCAGATGGCCGTGCATCTGCCCCTGAGCATCGAGGCGCAGACCGAAGCGCACGTGCTGATGCTGGCCCCCAACAACATCTTCTCGCCACAGTCCGGCACGCCGATCATCACGCCGTCGCAGGACATCGTGCTCGGCACGTTCTATATCACCAGCGACCGTGAGGGTGACAAGGGCGAATTCTCGCTCTTCGACAACCCGGCCGAGGCGATGATGGCTTACGACCTGGGGAAGATCGCGATGCACTCGCGCGTCTTCGTCCGCCTGGTGGACCGCACGCAGGTCGTTCCCGACGACAAATCCGCCGCCGCCCCGATCGGCGACGTTTCGTGGAAGGCCCTGGAGGACCAGCGCAAGCGGCGCGACCCGGCTTACGAGATCAAGCCGCGGCCGGCCAAGTACAGCGGCCGGGTTCTTTTGACCACCGTTGGCCGCTGCATGTTTAACGACATTCTCCCCAGGGAGATGCCGTTCTATAACTACGCCCTGACCGCAAAGGGCGCCAGCCGCGTGATCGCTGACACCTACGCCCTGCTGGGCCGACCGGCGACCATCAAGCTGCTGGATGACATGAAGTCGCTGGGCTTCAAGCGTTCGACGCTGGCGGCCCTGAGCTTCGGCATCACCGACATCCGCTCGCCCGACAGCAAGCAGCGGATTCTCGAAGAGGGTCAGGCCAAGGCCGACCGCATCGAGAAGCAGTATCGCCAGGGCGCCATCACCGATCAGGAGCGTTACGCCGCCCTGATCGACGTCTGGGGCCACGCCCGCAAGCAGGTCACCGAAGACCTGATGGCCGGCCTGCAAAACGACTACCGTGACGCCGACGGCCGACCCGTCGCTCCCAAGGCGCATGGCACGCTCAAGTATCTGAACCCCATCGCGATGATGGCCGTCTCCGGCGCCCGCGGCAACGTGGACCAGATTCGCCAGCTCGGCGGAATGCGCGGCCTCATGGCCAAGCCCTCCGGCGAAATCATCGAAACCCCGATCAAGGCCAACTTCCGCGAAGGTTTGTCCGTGCTGGAGTATTTCTCCAGCACCCACGGCGCCCGCAAGGGTTTGGCCGACACCGCCCTCAAGACCGCCGACTCGGGGTATCTCACCCGCAAGCTGGCCGACGTCGCCCAGAACGTCATCATCACCCAGCTCGAGTGCGGCACGCTCAACGGCGTGTCCAAGACGACCATCTACAAGGGCGAAACCGTCGAGGTCGAATTGAAGGACATGATCGTGGGCCGAACCGCCCGCGACACCATCCGCAATCCGATCACCGATGAAACCATCGTCGCCGAGAACCAGATGATCACCAACGACATCGCCGACAAGCTCAAGGAGCTCAAGCTCGAGAGCATCCGCGTGCGCTCCCCCCTGGCGTGCGAAAGCACCCGCGGCATCTGCGCCCGCTGCTACGGCGTGGACATGAGCACCAACCAGATCGTCGAGGAAGGCCTCGCGGTCGGGATCATCGGCGCCCAATCAATCGGCGAGCCGGGCACGCAGCTGACCATGCGAACGTTCCACACCGGCGGCGTCGCCACCGGAAGCCTCATCGAGAACGACATCAAGGCCGCCACCGCCGGCACCATTCAGCACCGCGACATCAATGCCGTGCAGGTGACCGATGCCGAGGGCGTCAAGAAGCTCACCGCCCTCAAGCGCAACGGCGAGCTGGTCATTCTCGACGCCAAGGGGCGCGAACTCGAGAAGTACAAGGTGCCCTACGGCTCGACCATCCTCGTCGGCGACGGCGAGAAGGTGAAGCCGCGCCAGCAACTGGTCGTCTGGGACCCCCACATCACGCCGATTCTGGCGGAGAAGGGCGGCGTGGTCCGCTACGAGGACATCGAGGAAGGCGAAACCGTCCGCACCGAGGAGGAGCGCAAGGGTGGCAGCGCCGAGGCCAAGCTCGTCGTCATCGAGCACAAGGGCGAGCGCCATCCGCGCATCACCATCGAAGGCTCCGACGGCAAGATTCTCGACTTCCACTATCTGCCGGCCAAGGCTCGCATCGAAGTGCGCGACGGGCAGAAGATCGAAGCCGGGCAGATGCTCGCCCGCCAGCCGCGCGAGGCGGCCGGCACGATGGACATCACCGGCGGCCTGCCCCGGGTGACGGAAATCTTCGAGGCACGCAAGCCCAAGGACCCTGCGGTCCTTGCCGAGATCTCCGGCACCGTCGAGCTGCGGTCCGACAAGCGGCGCGGCAAGATGACCATCAACATCAAGAACGAATCGGGCATGGAAAAGGAGCACCACGTCCCGCAGGACAAGGAGCTCCAGGTGCATGCCGGCGACTACGTCGAAGCCGGCGATCCGCTGGTCCGCGGGCCGATCATTCCGCACGATATCCTGCGCATCAAGGGCGAGGAATCGCTCTATCAGTATCTGCTGACCGAGGTGCAGAACGTCTACCGCTCGCAGGGCGTGAAGATCAATGACAAGCACATCGAGATCATCCTCAACCAGATGCTCCGCAAGGTGAAGGTCGAGGACGCCGGCGACAGCAAGTTCCTCCCGGGCGAGGTGGTGGACAAGTTCCGCTTCCGCGCGGGCAATGACCTGGTGGCGCAGAGTTTGAAGATCAGCGAGCCGGGCGGCACCTCCTACAAGGAGGGCGACGTCGTGCTCAAGGCCGATCTCAAGACCGCCAACGACACCGCCGAGGCCGCCGGCAAGGAGCCCGCCAAGGGCAAGAAGCCCAAGCCCGCCCGCGGCAAGACGCTGCTGCTGGGGATCACCAAGGCGTCGCTGCAGAGCGAGTCGTTCATCTCCGCCGCCAGCTTCCAGGAGACCACCAAGGTATTGACCGAGGCGGCCCTGGCCGGCGCGATCGACACGCTGGTGGGGCTCAAGGAGAACGTGATCCTCGGCCATTTGATCCCTGCCGGGACGGCGTTCAACCCGCACCTGAACCTGAAGATCAAGCACCTTGCCGAGCCGCCCGCGGTGGCCGAAGTCGAGCCGATCGCGCGGGCTCCGCGCGAGCAGCCGCTGGAGGTGGTGGTGTCGAATCTGCGCGAAGCCGTGCCGCAGACGGCGGGTTGAGGCGCGACAGTCGCCTGCCGCGATTCCATGGACCCCACGGAGCAAGCTCCGTGGGCGTTGGGGGCGTGAAGTTGCTGATTCTGCCCGAACGCCCACGGAGCTTGCTCCGTGGGGTTCTTCGTCCCGCGCACCGCGTCCCTGCAACTCTCTCCCCGATCGTGCCCCAGTTGTCCCCCCATTTTCACACCGCTATAGTGCGGGACGCGGAAGTGCTTCGCATGACACCCCTGATCGTCGAGAACGTCGCCAAGCAATTTTACCAGGGAACGCGGCCGGTCGCCGCCCTGGCCGGCGTGAGCCTCGAGGTGCAGGCCGGCCAATTTCTGGCCATCATGGGCGCCAGCGGATCGGGCAAAAGCACACTGCTGCACCTGATGGCCGGCCTCGCCCAGCCCGACAGCGGCCGCGTCATCATCAACGGCACCGATCTGACGGCCCTCAACGACCGCGATCTGACGCTCTTTCGCCGGCGCAACATCGGCCTGGTGTTTCAGGCGTTCAATCTGATTCCAAGCCTCTCGGCCGAGGAGAACATCGCCCTGTCATTGATGCTGGACGGCCGCAACGGCTCGGAGGGCAGGGCACGCGTGGAGGAGCTGTTGGAGAGTCTGGGCCTGGTCGACCGGCGCACCCATCGCCCCGACGCACTCAGCGGCGGCGAGCAGCAGCGCGTGGCCATCGGCCGGGCGCTGGTGACCAACCCCGCCGTGATTCTCGCCGACGAGCCCACCGGCAATCTCGACTCCGCCAACAGCAAATCCGTCTGCGAATTGCTCCGCGACTTGTCGGCTGTTGGCGGCAAGACCATCATCATGGTGACGCATGAGCCATCGGTAGCCGCCTATGCTCAGGAGGTGGCCGTCTTGAAGGACGGATTGCTGGTCGAGCGTTTCCCCGTTGACGAAGCCGACGGCCGCCAGGGTCTGGCGGCGAGGTACCAGGGGGCAAGAGGATAAGAAAAATAAGGTACATAGGCACGAAGGCACGGAGGCACGAAGGGAAAGGCGAAATGCCTTTGTTCGGGCGGCCTTCTTCCGTCTCTTCCCTTCGTGCCTCCGTGCCTATGTGCCTCCGTGCCTTATTTGCGTTTGCCCTTCGTGCCTTTGTGCCTATGTGCCTTCGTGCCTCATTCGCTTTGATCCCATGCTCCTCTCCCGCCTCGCTTTCTCCCACCTCATCTCGCGGCCGACGCGGGCGGTGCTGACGGTCTTGGCAGTGGCACTCTCTGTCAGCCTCGTCGTCGCGGTCACCAGCGGCTATGCGTCGGCATTGGCCGCGGCGCATCAGTTTCTCGACCGCTACCTCGGGCCGGTCGATGTCACGATCACCCGGCAGAACGATCCGCGTGGCGGCGTGAGTCAAACCGTGGAAGCGGCGATCCGCGCCGATCCACGGGTGCGCGGGGCGGTGGGGCGGCTGGAGATGAGCAACGGGCTGCTCAAGGAAACCGACGGCAAAGACGAGCCGGGGAAAATGGCGACCGTGCTGGGGATTCGCCGGCCCGATGACGTGCTGGTGAGGAGCCTGGGCGTTGTGGCCGGCGCATGGTTCGACGGGGACGACGGCGATCTGGTGGTCATCGATCAGGAGACCGCGGATCAGCTCAAGCTGGCGATCGGCCAAAAGCTGGTGCTGCCGGGGCTGGACAAGCAATTGAAACTGACGGTGGTCGGCATCGTGCATAAGCCGACGATGGTCGTCGAAAGCCGGCCGACGCTTTATGTGCCGCTGAAAACGCTGCAGCGCTTCACCGGCTTTGACGGGAAGGTGACGCGGGTGCTGATCGCGCTGCGATCGGGCGTGGACGCCGACGCGTTTGTCAACGATTGGACGCCGAAGCTGGCGGCCATCGAGCCGGGGTTGCGGCTCAAGTCGTCGGACCAGACCAAGCGGCGGATGGACAAGGAACTGGCCTCGGTCGAGATGCTCAGCTACGCCGGCGGCGTCATCTCGATGCTGGCGGCGACGTTCATCGTCTTTTCCTCGCTGAGCATGGGCGTGATGGAGCGGCAGCGGACGCTCGGAATGCTGCGCGCGATCGGGGCGTTTCGCGGGCAGATCGCGGTGCTGGTGCTGATCGAGGGAGTGGCTCTGGCTGGCTCGGGCGCGCTGCTCGGCACGCCGTTGGGTTGGCTCTGGGTGCGCCTGCTGGCGTGGAAGTACCCCTACATTTTCGTGGCCGGCGTGGTGCTGAGCAAAGGGGGGATTTTGCTCGGCGTCGGCGGATCGCTGGCCGCGGCCTTGGCCGCCAGCCTCCTGCCGGCCTGGTCGGCGTCGCGCGTCAGTGCCCTGGAGGCGATGACGCCGCAGGCCGTTCCGCCGCGGGCCCGGCTCTGGATCCTCTGCGGCGTGGCTGGGGCGGCGCTGGCCGGCGTCGATCCACTGATCTTTTTCGGTCCCGTGCAGCGCATCGCCGGGGCGCTGGGGGCGGCGAATCCCCCCGAGGCGGCCCGATCGTTTCGATTCATCACTCACTTTGCGATCGGGCTGCCGTCGGTGATGCTGGGCTTTTTCCTGTTGTCGCCGGTCTTTGTCTGGGTGTTCGAGCGGGTGGTTGGGCCATTGGTGGCCGGGATGTTTGGCGTGCGGTTCTCGATGCTGCGGCAGCAGCTCAGCACCGGCATCTGGCGGGCGGCGGGAACCTGCACCGCGCTGATGGTCGGACTGGCCACGCTGGTTGTCTTGCAGGTGCAGGGCCATAGCGCCCTGGCCGGCTGGCAACTTCCTGACAAATTCCCCGACATCTTCATCGGCAGCTATTCGCTGGGTGGGATTACCATCGAGGACGTGAAAAAGCTGGACGCCGTGCCGGGGATCAAGCCCGGGGAGGTGATGCCGATCGCCATTGCGCTGCCGGGATTGTCGCACGGTTTTTTTGGCTTGGCCGAGGCGATGGTGATGCCGGATGCGACGATGTTCTTCGGCGTCGATCCCGACCGGGGGTTCAAGATGATGGGCCTGGATTTTCGCGAGGGAAACGCCGCCGATGCTCAGCGCCTGCTGAAGCTGGGCCGGCATCTCTTGGTGACCAACGAGTTCCGCGTGCTCAAAGGATTGCACGTCGGCAGCACGTTGACGCTGCAAGGCGATCATGGGCCGGTTGATTACACCGTGGCCGGCGTCATCTGGTCGCCGGGAATCGACGTCATCGCCGCCACCTATGACATGGGCGCGCAGATGGAGCAGCGCACCGCCGCCAGCGTCTTTGGAACGCTCGACGACGCCCGGCGAGATTTCGGCATCGACCGCTATCATCTGGTGGCGGCCAATCTTCAACCGTCCGCCGATCGCGACGCCGTGCTGAAGGAAGTGCAGACCGCGCTGAAGCTCGAGGGGATGCGGGCCGGGGACGTGCGGCAGATCAAACAGCAGATCGAATCCTCCTTCGCCCATCTCATCCTGCTGGTCAGCACCGTCGCCTTCGCGGCCATGGGAATCGCCTCGCTGGGCGTCACCAACACCATCATGGCCAGCGTCCGCAGCCGGCGGTGGCAGTTTGGAATCCTTCGCAGCATCGGCATGACGCGCTCAACGCTGCTGCGGCTGGTGCTGGCCGAGGCCGCCCTCTTGGGGATGATCGCCTGCGGGATGGGACTCGCGGCGGGCTCGCTGATGAGCGTCGATGCCCATGCACTGTCGGTCAACGTCACCGGTTATGATCCGCCGATGGTGGTGCCGTGGCCGATCGTGGGCATCGGCGTGCTGCTGGTGATGGGAATCTCCCTGGCGGCCAGCGTCGCGCCGGCGGTGCAGGTGGCGCTCGAAGAGCCGTTGACGCTTTTGCAAGCGGGGCGAGCTTCATCGTAGGAATGAGAGCCGCCCGCCACGGCCGGCAGGCTCCGACGCGAAGTTGCAAAGACAGACGCGAAGGTAAAAACTTGATATTGAGGACCAGCGGCCGCCGTTCTGCGGCTTGCCGTTTCGCAGCGCAGTGCTTACGAGTGCCCGTGGAAAATTTATCCGCGGGCGCGAAGGAAAAACAATGGCCGCGAAAAAACGCAAAGAACGCAAAAAAGACAGCAGAAATGGGTGATTTCGCCGTGTAGCCGCCGAGCTTGCCCGCGGTTTGGTCGCCGCAAAGACCGCGAGCAA